>Ga0209187_1000756_pt1 | contig 48385 bp, 35 predicted proteins | sample BantaG_FD_187430 | JGI IMG/M metagenome (GOLD analysis project Ga0209187, IMG submission 187430) | Marine algal microbial communities from Bantry Bay, Ireland - BantryBay_4 metaG (SPAdes) (version 2) | ecosystem: Host-associated > Algae > Red algae > Unclassified | place: Bantry Bay, Ireland...
TGAGGAGTATTAATATCTTTCAAACTATATAGTATGTAAGGTAATTTGGGGCTATCGCCATCGGCGAAGAGCCTCCGGCCATGTCATCCGCTAAATCAAAAATGGGATCCTAAAAACGTTGAATATTGTCGTGTTTTCTATAAGCCCATTTTTGATGCCGCTGCTACCGTTTATCCGATAATATCATTCTAAGTTTAAAGTGGCGTAAAAGGTATTAGGTGCCCATTAGATAGAAATGATTAAGGTCAAGGCAAATATCACCATGATAGCCCGAGTTATCATGAGCATTTTTTAACGAAGAGATTGATTATTTGCATCAAAATCTATGCGTCGTTTTAAATATCAAATGGTATCCTGCTTCATCTAAACCAATTCGCCCAAAGAGCATAAGGGTGAATCTGTAGATATATTAGCATTGTTTCTTAGAATCCAATTTGAAAACCTGCACCAATACCAAAAGCTCTATTCTTAATCTCTAAATCTACAATAGGATCATCAAGCAAATTGCTCATACCATGATGATACTTGAATTCAGTAAAAGCTTTTGCATTCGTTCCAATATTGAGAAATGCTCCAGTTCCTAATACACCAGCGAACTCAAATCTATTATAGTCCGAGTTACTCATATCGAGATCCGTTCTTGTCAAGTTTAAATCTATAATAGCAGAAACTTTGGTTCTAAGTTGTCCTTTAGTCGCATAGGCTATTGAAGGGCCAGCCAAGAAATAAACACCTCCTTTCTCGTATTCGAATTGAAGTCTTCCTAATACGGGAACTTGGATATAGTCTATTTCTGTGACCGCAGCCACTCCTATAGGTAAATCGACATTAAATAAATTCAGATCAATACTCTGACCAACTTCAAAACCTTTTTTATTATAGCTTAATTCTGGCTGCAGATAGAAATTCTTAGCCAATGGAATACTCGCAAATAAGGATACATCAAATGCATCTTGAAGACTCTTATCAAGCACGTTATCTGCTATACCATTGATCTTTGCGGTGGAATATAATACAGAAGCTTTGGTTCCAATTTGGATCTGTGCATCTAAGGATATAGCAAGACTTAACCCTACTATGGCGAGGATAACTTTCATGTTGTTCTTCATAATATTGAATTTTTTATTTATTTAAATTCTAATACTACAAAGACGCCCTTTACATGTTAAGAAATGTTAATCTGAGGTTATGGATCTAATAAAATATTATAAGACGCTCAATAGAGTGTAAGCTATATGTCATGTTAGAATAGAGAAGGATTTACTGCTAGTCTAACTTGGCAATTTTCTATTGACGCTCAAGTTCTTCTTGATCTTCTCGAATAGTTCTGTAGGTTTAAACGGTTTTGATAGATAATCATTCATGCCGCTTTCTCTTGCAGCAATTACCTTATCAGAGTATGCATCGGCACTTAAAGCTATAATAGGTATATTATTTAATCTAGGGTCCTCCAAGGCACGAATATTTTTAGTAGCTTCTATACCATCCATGATAGGCATATGAATATCCATAAGTACTAGGTCGTAGTTATTTTTTGATACCATTTCTACTGCTTCTTGACCATTTTCTGCCAGGGCAGTTTCAATCTTGAATTTCTTCAAAACTTTTAAAGCTACTAACTGATTGAGTTTGTTATCCTCCACCAATAGTACTTTTTTTCCTTCTAAGCCTGCTTTGTATATTGTAGCTGATCTTTGAGATGCTGGTATATCCAACATCAGACCTCGCTTTTCAAATTCAATGTTAAAGCTAAATGTGCTACCCTTGCCTACAGTGCTACTTACGCTAAGCTTACCTCCTTGTAATTCTACCAATCTCTTTGATATACCTAGTCCCAATCCTGTACCCTGATGGATACGATTGATTTCATTGTTTACCTGCGAAAAACTTTCAAATATGCTTTCAAGCTTATCAGATGGTATTCCTATTCCCGGATCTTCAACTTCAAAAACAATATGAACTCTATTATCTGTATTCTCTTTTATTTTTGTTCTAAGTACGATACAGCCTTCTGATGTGAACTTAATAGCGTTACCAAGTAAATTTGTTAGTATTTGATTTACCCGCTTATTATCTCCAAATACCATATGTTTTAACCCTGCTAATTGTTGATCCTGAATAACCTTTAAATTATTATTGGCACTTCCATACCTCAAAGAGTTTATAAGACAATCAAGATTTTCTTGTAAGTTAAATTCTTTTTTAATAATTTGTAATTTAGCCGCTTCAATCTTAGAGAAATCAAGTACCTCATTTATAACGTTTAGCAGACCTTTACTGCTAAATTTTAAGTTGTTCAAATGTATTTTTTGATTATCACATTTATTTTCATCAAGGAGTATATTAGTGATACCTATGATTGCGTTCATCGGGGTACGCAATTCATGACTCATAGTGGATAAGAAATTTTCTTTCGCTTTTGCCGCTCTTAATGCTTTATCTTTGGCAGTGGTCACCTCCTTGTTTTTCAGCAATAAACTTTTGTTGTGTTCTTCTTTTCTAGCATAAAGAAAATAGATAAAGAATAAAAGCAATAGAGAAAGTAGGAAGCCAACAATTAACATTGACATTTTACTTTCTTGTAATTTTTGCTTTATTTCAAGTTCATTTATTTCATACTGTTTTTCTGTTTCACTAAATTTCTTTTGAAAATCGTCAAAAATTAAATCATTCTGGGTGGCGAGCTCTTTTTCCTTTAATTTTTGATAGGATTTATTGTGCTCAAGTGATTCTTTATATCTCCCTCTTCGCTCTAATATAGAAGCGATCACCTTAGGAATTTCTGAATCGTCTATTTCTTGATTGTGTTTTTTTAGCAAGGATAGTATATAGTCAGTATGTGTAAGTGCTGATGTAAGATTATCCTGAGATAAATCTAATTTAGCCAAATTAAGGGATGCTTCTATTTGATTATAAATATCTACATCAAGTTTTTTAGCTTCTTCAAGTCCCTCCATCAATAATGAAGATCCTAATTCAGACTTTTTATTATTAATATAAATCTCGCCAAGTAAAATTTTTCCGTAGTTGTTATTGAGATTAACTTGATTATCAATCGCGAGCATTGATTCTAAAGTCTTTTCCGCCTCATTTAACCTACCCAATCCAAACAATATTTTAGCTTTTACATAAGGTATATATTCAAAATAATCTGAAGTTTTACCATTTTTGGCGAACTCTATTTCATCAGCTTCCTCCGCTTTTTGTATATATTCTAGTGCCTTGTCATATCTTTTTACAGACTCCATCATATATGCGATGTTACTATAGAATAGAGTCTCAAGATCATGTTTCCTAACTTTCTGTTTACTTAGAATATCTAATCCGTTCGTATATTCTTTGATGGCTAGTCTATTTTCGTTATTACTTTCGTAGGTTATAGCCTTATTATTAATGATGGTAATTTCAAACTCTATATCTACTACTTGGTGATCTCTAAGTACCTCTAAGGATTTGTTGAGCAAATTATGTATAGTATCTGCAGGTGCGTGGCTGACATATGCGAGCACGGCTTGAGCGTTAATATACCTGGCTTCTATTGCTGGATCTTGCGATAGGATGGATAAATCTTTGAACTCCTTAATGTAAAATTTAGCTAACTCTGAGTCGATAAAAGTGGCCTTAACGACAAGCCTTCTTAATACATTTGCTTTTTCTATATAAGTATCCGCATCTTCATATTCCCTTAGGAGGGTTTCCATGGTAATGCTACTATCGCCTCCATCAGCTTGTAAAGGTATACAACCTAAGCAGATGGTTATGAAAATTATGATTCTTTTCCTGAACACAGGGCTGGTTTATTTGGGTATAATGCTATCGATACTTTGCAAATATCTTATACACTCTTAAGTGTTACGTATATAATTAACCAAAAATTAATCCAATATTGTGACTAGCAATATGTATACGTGTCAACCGTTGTAGACATTATCTTTCTAATCTATAATACCTTCACCTTGAAGTATATATACGATAAGAATAATTTAAGTGTTTAGTTTTTTATAAAGTATAAAGCTGCTCGGAGCCAAGCAGCAATAAAAAATAGGCCACCAATTGGGGTAATCGGACCTAACCACTTGTAGTAGCTAAGACCTATCAACTCTCTTATAGATAATAAGTAGAGAGATCCAGAGAAAAGTATTATTCCAATAACAAATAGTTTGCATGCTACTAATAAGCCTTTATCATTTCTCTGGTCAGCAATTATTAGCACCTGAAGGGCTGCAATCACATGAATAAAATGATAAAGCACCCCAGTTTTAAATGACGCTAATTGTTTGATAGCTAAATGTTCTGCAAGATAATGTGCACCAAATGCCCCGAATATAACGGCGAGGGCACCGAAAAGAAAAACCGTTATGTATAGGTTTTTATTATTTATATCTGCCATTGGATCGGTGTTTCGCCTTGAGCTACAAGAGCCTCATTTGCTTGTGAGAAGTGCTTGCTCCCAGAAAATGCATTGCGCGCTAAGGGAGAGGGATGTGCCGCCTGCAAGATGGTATGTTTTCCGAAATCAATTAATTCACTTTTGCCTTTTGCAAAATTGCCCCACAACATAAATACCAAGCCTTCGCGTTCATCGGACAGTTTTTTTATAACGCTGTCAGTGAATTCTTGCCAGCCTATACTCTTATGCGAACCCGCCTTAGATTTTTCAACGCTTAGCATCGCGTTCAATAAGAATACGCCTTGTGCTGCCCACGCGCTCAAGTCCCCGTGATCTGGTATTTGAAACCCCACATCTAGTGCTAGTTCCTTATATACATTTTTCAAACTCGCGGGGACACGAATACCCTTAGGAACCGAAAACGACAAACCCATAGCTTGGCCTGGCCCATGATATGGATCTTGACCCAAGATAACCACCTTAACATCGTCAAACGGAGTACTATTAAAAGCATTGAACATCAAAGGTCCTGGAGGATATATTTGTTTTCCACTTGATAACTCCGCTTTCAAAAAATCCTTTATGCCCTTGAAGTATGGCTTTTCAAACTCGGATTCTAACATTGCATACCAGCTGTCTTCTATTTGTATTTTTTTTTCTTTCTTTTGCTCAAGCATAATTTAATATCTACTGGCTAAATTAATACGCATAGTTTAATATGAAGTCATAAAAGTGTTTTCTTTTCAATAGTTTATAGTAGTATTGAGGATGTTTTCCAGAGGCATCATATACATTTTAATGGCAACCATGTCTTTCGCAGTGATGAACATGATTGCAAAGGATTTGAGCGCCTTACCTGCGATGCAAATCGTTTTCTTTCGTGCCTTCGGAACCTTCATTTTTGTCTTTCCTTACATGCTCTACAAACGAATTTCTATTTTAGGTAATCATCCTAAGTTGTTAAGTCTTCGAGCTACAGTAGGTCTTATTTCTTTGACGACTTTCTTCATGACAATACAGCGAATCCCTTTAGGCTCTGCCATTGCGATACGATATTTAGGGCCGATCTTCGGGGCGATCATGGCCTTTTATTTTCTTAAAGAAAAAATCAATGCTGCACGCTGGATAAGCTTCGCCATTGCTTTCGCAGGGGTAATCGTCATGAAGGGATTTGACACTCGGATAGATAATTACAGCTTAGTCTTGATACTGATCTCTGCCATGACAGTAGGAATGGTTTTCGTCATGCTGAGATACCTTGGAGACAAGGAGCATCACCTGACCATAATTAACTATTTTATGGTATTCTGCATTGTAGCCAGTTTATTCACGATATCATCTTGGACTTGGCCAGAGCCTCGTTACTATTTTGATATCTGTAGTATCGGAGTATTCGGACTCATCGGTCAAGTACTCATGACCCAAGCATTCCAAACGGAGGAAGCCAGTGTCTTAGCCCCATTTAAATACATGGAACTTGTCTATGCTCTAATCTTGACTTATTTTGTTTTCGGAGAAACCCATGGTCCAATAGCTTTCTTAGGAATGAGCCTTATCTTGACTGGTATGCTGCTGAATGTTTATATTAAGAAGAGGGAGTTAAAATAAAGGGCACCTCTAATAACTGCCTCTTGGATCGAAAGTAGATTAAAGGAAATCAGACAAGGCGAAAGGAGTGAGAATAGCCGTAGCTATGCGACTGACAAACAACATGACTGACAGTTGCGTAGCAATTTTGATCTGGAAGATCAAAATAAGGAAGGAAACAATGCAAACTTGGATTGTCGAGTACGAGCTATGTAAAAATCTATTTTTTTTCTGATCGACCAAGAATGTAGTTAATATAGATGCCCTAAATTGCGATGCGATAGCGAGCCAATTCGGACAAGCGGTGGTAGCGTTATATCCCGATCTCTTCAATCGGGATGTAGTAGCGAACGACGCGGTACCAGCCCGATCTTGATCGGAGCTGGTATGGCCCCAAAAAACAGCAAGAGTTCCGAGCAAGAGCCAAATCAGTAGAGACGCTATTTTGCGTCTAGTTGTGTAGGCTGGAGCAAAGGCAAAAATCAGCAAGAGTTTTGAACGAGATCGAGCGGAAAAGAGGTAAGGGTATCGAGTGAGAAAAAGATAAAAAAACCAAGAGAAAGATTATTTAATAAAGCAATTCATAACTCATAATTTTCCCCATTGAACTTTTGTTTGAAGTAGGAACAGCCTACTGGTTGGTAGGATTAAAGGGCGATAGGATGCTAATCTATAGCTACTCCTCTAATAATGAGTTTAAGGTAATAAACAAGAAAAGTCGCATACTTAAATCCGTTCATCCTAAAAATCCTAGTTCTCACAGAAAAGCGTAGGTGATTGACAAAATTGCATAAAAAAAGTCCGCACCCTACGGGTACGGACTTTGATGCTCTAGTGATCCCGTCAGGGTTCGAACCTGAGACCTATTGATTAGAAGTCAATTGCTCTATCCAGCTGAGCTACGGGACCATATTTTAACACATGGAAAACAAATTTTACTTAAATTTGCGACGCAAAAGTAATTCATTTACTTTGAAAAGCAAACCCCACTGACCTTATAAATAAAAAAAAATTAATTCTTATTTGATATGTGCAGTTGTATTACAAATTAGCACAATCATTGTAGTTTATGGCGTAAATTGCTTGAAAACCAATTATTTATAAATAATTCAAAGTAACTTGCATCAATTGAATCCCATGTTTAATTGTAGAAACATATTAACAATATTTTTGATTACCATAGCACTTGGGCTTTATGGACAATGGGATGCCAATGCTGGGATCGCCGTTCCACTGACTCAAAATGCTACATCTGACGCCTCCACTATGGACAATCTAGCACCTCTAGTGTTAGATGGCGACCAGAATACAAGCTGGGAATCAGACTTTGCCTTCCCATTTCCTTACTTGTCACAAGCTAATAGAAACATACTTCTCAATACTCCCGATAGTCTTTTTTGTTCCTCGATGCCAAAAGACTCAATATTTATAGACTCTATGTTCACGAATACTGTTCAAGTAGATTCCTTTTTTATAGATTCGACACTTATAGATTCTGTGACTTATACTACTGTTCAGGTAGATTCCATATATTATAATAATTCTACTATGATGTACGACACAGTGCAAGTAGATTCTATCATCATCGATACGATTCAAGTAGATTCTTTTTTCCTTGATTCTATTCTCATTGATAGTATGTTTTTAGATACTATTACGATAAACATAAATAATATAGATACTACTGATTACGGTGTGATTACAGATGGTAATCCAAACACGGGAAGTCTATCCATTCCTGTAGCAGGGAATTATAGTTGGGTCGGGATCACTTTTGATACCTTACGTCCGGTGTTGGCGATATCTCTAAAAGCTTTTAGTCAAAGTGATATAGATATCTACGCCTATACCTCACCCAATGATTCTATTCTGGTGGGCACCTATGTCAACGGAACAGATGACTATCAACTCAAGAGATTTTTGCTAGAAGAAGATAGTGTTCATCAAGTCAAGATGTGGTCTGAAAGTGACATTAATATTTTTGAGTTGGGTGGATTGGAGGAGTATCCAAAAGAATCAATTGTAGTAGATATTGGATCTAGTCAGCCGCTTGGTCAAATAGTAACCAGATATTGGGCAGGGTTTGAAAGGGCAGAAGCCTCTACTTTATACATCAGTGAAGATTCGTTGAACTGGTACGAGTTGGTCAATCTAGATCCTGATAATAGTGGCGTGCTCGCTATTGAGGTAGATATTGATACGACGGCTCGTTACATCCGTTTGGAACATAGTCTTGCGCTCTTGGACTATGGGAGAGTATATGTATGGGAGATTGGAGCCTACGATGCGACTGGTATTTATGCGCCATATCCAGCTGCTAAACCAGGTAATCAAACGTTATATGAAATGCTGGGGATGAATACCTTGTGGGGCTGGGGTCATAACCAATATACAGACTTGATCCCTGATGGGGAAGGACCAGCTATGTTTGATACTATCAGCTCTTTTGCACGAAATTATCACTTTATGGATTGGGATACTCCAGATCCAGATACGATACCAGATTACTCAAATATGGCTACTTCTGGTACTTACCCACAATTTTATTGGTTGGATTGGGATCGGGAATATCAAGCTTGGATAGATGGAGGCATAGAACCACATGCTTGTATTATGTTTTCTCATGCTTTTCCAGCTTCTGCTTGGGATAGCGTAGATTTTGCATCTGCGTACCACTATGGCTATGAATTTGCAAAACATTTTGGCCCTACGCAAGGTAACGGCAAGATCAAGAAAATGGAAATTGGTAATGAGCCTTGGTTCTACGAAAGTAATGACTACCGCCTATTGATGAGTCAGATGGCACAAGGCATCAAGGATGCAGATCAAGCAATGGAAGTATTTCCTTGCGCCTTACAAGCGCATGATAGCATCACAGAAAATTCCATTATAGGATTGAAAAATTATATTGGAACGCGGATTACACCAGCGGATACCATTAATCTTGACGGTGTCAATTTGCACGCCTATTGCTGGGATATCGATTCCTTGGGACATCGAGTCAGTACACCCCCAGAGACCAAAACGAATGAATTTAGATCTATCAATAGTATGATCAAATGGCGTGACGTAAATATGCCAGGTAAGAAAGTCATCGTCTCAGAATGGGGTTACGATATAGATGCAACTAATCACCCTTGTACACATTCAGAGTGTGTTTCTGAAAGAGCAGGAGCTGTGTATACGACTAGAGCAGCATTAATTATGCATCGACTTGGCGTTGACGAAGCTACAGTGTTTTGGTTCGCAAATGCTGATTCCTCCTCGTCGACCACTTTCAATCGATCTGGAATATTGGAATCTAAATCAAATAACTTCACACCGAAAAATGCTTTCGTTGCTATGACAACTTTAGTTGATTCTCTAGAGCACGATTATTTTCATGAGGTAGTTCAGGAGGATGATGATGCCTATATTTATCTATATGCAGATAGCCTAGGCAATCCTTCTCACCTTGTAGCCTGGAGTCCTAATGATGGAGACAATACGCAAGAGTTTTCTGCTACTTATATGAACCCTGATTATGTGCCACTACATGCCACGAGAGTCATTGGTGAATTAAAGGGTGGTACGCCAATTACTAAGCCTACTTATGCTGATGATACGATACACTTTACGATCTCTAGTGCACCGACTATCATACGATTAGTGCCCAATCCTTGCATCGATCATATAAGCGTAACTACCTCAGATACGGATAATTTTTATGCTGCCGACAGTACGCTTTCATCCAATGCCGTATTACCTACCTCAGGTGCAGCAACAATCAAGTATCAAGCGGGCCAATCTGTTTCATTAGACCCTGGTTTTTGCAGTGGTGACAGTACCAATCTCGAAGTGACTATCGAAGAGTGCGTAGTTGACTCTTTACTGCAAAATTAGGCATTACTAAAACTCACTCTTATTCAAAGACTAGTAAGTAAGATAGCTGAACAAGAGAGCTAAGCCAATTTAAAATTACATTTTATCATTGAGTGTAATCATCATTCATATTTGAATGTGGGCGTGCCCTGAAGAGGGCCGAGTCATCCGCTGTATCCAGCACCCTACAGCCACATGTAGTATGGTTGTCGCTTGTCTCTAAGGAGCCATCGCGACTCCCTACTCCATAGCGTCTGTACGCCACTGGATGCCGCTTCTACCTCTCACGCAAAAAAAGGTATTACCAGTTAGGCATTCACAAAAAGAACCATAATACCTAATACCTTTTTTAAGCAGCTTGCTGCTCCTCTTCTTTTTTTAATTCATAATTCATAATTCAACATTCATAATTAAAAAGGCTTTCGCCTTTTTCCTATCTTTCCATTATGAAAATTCTCCATACTGCAGATTGGCATTTAGGTAAAATGCTGCATAAACAAAGTCTGGCCTCTGAGATGAAAGCCTTCCTCAATTGGCTTCTAGAATATATAGAGAAAGAGAAGATTGATCTACTACTTGTCTCAGGAGATATCTTCGATGTGGCCAATCCATCTTCAAAAGATCGACAGACCTATTATAAATTTTTGAGTCAAGTAAACAAGCTACAGGTTAATACCATCATCACAGGAGGCAACCACGATGCAGTTTCTGTTTTGAATGCGCCCTCGGAGTTACTAAGTCAGATGGGAATTACGGTCATTGGCGGTGCTGAAAATCCGATTACAGATGAAATCATTTTGGTCAAAGATAAGGAAGAGAATCTCCAAGCAGTAGTTGCTGCGGCACCATTCCTTCGCGATAGAGACCTACGTAATATCAATGATGAACAAGACCTAGACCGCAGAGAAGCTATCCGAGCGGGCATGAAGAAGCATTACCAAATCCTTGCAGATCATTGTGCACAATATAAAGACAAGGTCCCTATTATCGCGATGGGACATCTATATGCGAAGGGCGCAACCATCAGCGAAAGTGAAAGGGACATTGGAAACCAATCTTCTATTTCGGCAGACATATTTACTGAGGTTTTTGACTATGTAGCTTTGGGGCATATTCATCGACCGCAGATTGTAGCTAAAAATGAATGCATTCGATATTCAGGTTCGCCCATTGCCTTGAGTTTTTCTGAGAAGACGGATCAGAAATCCATGATGTTGATTGAGACTGATAAAAAGGGTATAAAAGAACTGACACTTATTCCTATTCCTAAGCAGAGATCTTTAGTGAAATATTCGGGAGACTATGATAAGATCATGGATCAATTAGCAGCTCATCAAGCCAGTGGAGACTTACCTGACTTTATCGAACTAGTGATTCAAGCAGATAAATTTAGCCACAGCTTATTGATGAACGTCGAAGAGTTGATCAACTCTTACAGAGATGAATCTGCATTTCAGATATTGAAGCATAGCTTTGATTTTGCAGAGAAAAGTAAAATGGTAACTGACTTCTATGATGATCAGATCAATATCGATGAGTTGAAGCCACAGGATATTTTTGATACTAAACTTCAAGCCGAAGAGATGCTGGAACAAGAACAAAAGAAAATTTTAATGTCTCTTTTTGAAGAGGTATTGATAGAAGTAGAACAAAACAACTAGAGGAGATGCGCATAGAAAAAATTAGTTTCAAAAATATAAATAGCCTCAAAGGGGAGCATGAGGTGGACTTTAGTGCTACCCCCTTAAAAGACTCGGGAATCTTTGCTATTATTGGACCTACAGGTTCTGGGAAGTCTACCATCTTGGATGTGATCACCCTAGCACTATACAATCAGGTACCCAGAGTGAATGCAAAGGCTGTGACGAATAATGTCATTGAAAATACAGGAAGCATCTTGACTCGCTTTACCGATGAAGCTTATGCAAGCATTGTCTACTCTACTCGTGGTCGTCAATACCAAAGTAAGTGGTCAATCAGAAGGAAGCGAACGGGTAAGCTAGATTCACCGCATATGGAAATTAGTGACCTCAATGAAGGAAAGGTTCTGGATCTGAAGAAGTCCCAAGTACCCACTGAGAATGAGCGCTTAATCGGTCTTAATTATGATCAGTTTGTTAAGTCAATTATCCTGTCCCAAGGAGAGTTTTCTAAATTTCTTAAAGCCAGTAAGTATGAACGAGGAACATTACTCGAAAAGATAACGGGAACTGAGATTTATAGAAAGCTGGGCTCAAAGGTATATGAAAAGTTTAAAGAGAAGGAGAAGAAGATCACGGATAATAAGAATCGGGTGGACATGGTGACACTCCTTACGGAAGAGGAGATCAAGGGTATCAAAGGATTACTCAAAGACGCTGCTAAAACAATAGAAGATCAAGATAAAAGGTTAGCTAAGCGACAAGTGATCATGCAAACCAAAGAGCAGATACAAAAGCTCAATTCACAACAAACCCAGATCAAAGACTCTATGTCCTCCTTATTATTGCAAGAGGAAGGTATGCAGCACAATTTTAAAGCCCTAGGCATCCATGAAAAACTTAATCCTTGGATTGCGGAATTGACAAAATATCAAGATGCAAAGCAAAAGAGTAAGACCGCCGAGAGAATAATTGAGCAAAATAAGGCAGACATCAGTACTTACAAAACCCAACAAATCAAGGTGATGACAGAGATGTCAAAGCTACTTCAATCAGAAGTAAACACCGAAGACTTCATGAGCAAGATGAAGGATTTAGAAGCCAAGGTTACCAAAATGGATGCGTCGCTTCTAAGCCTTAAAGAACAGGGGGTTAAGCTGAATAAGAATATTAAGAAATCAGCTGCTGCAAAGTCATTTACAAGTGCTAAAGATATTTCAAAACTGAGCAAAGGTGTGGAATATAGCAAAGTCGTACAATCAAATAAGAAGGAGCTTGCTACACAATTAAAAGCTTTGAACTTAAAACCTACCTCTTCTACGGATGTAATACGCAAAGAACTTGAGGTAAGCCAAACGATTTTGGCTCTTATGAAAGATCAAATGCTCAGGACCGAGCAACTAGAAAAAGTCCAAAAGCTAGAAAAGAGCCTTGTCGAAAATAAAGCAAGAGATGCGAAGAGGCTAAAAGAATTACAACCTAAATTTGAGAAATGCCAAAAGCAGATTGTGAGTTTGAAAGAAAGTTTGCAGGCTATTCGCCTACAAAAAGAAAAGAGTGCAGAGCTATTCAAGCTAAATGATTACCGATCAGCACTTAAAGTAGGGGAAGAGTGCCCATTATGTGGTTCATTGGAGCATCCCCTAGCTGCACACCAAGAAGCAAAACCTACAGGCTTTGACACAGAGATAATGAAGACTGAGAAGGCGATTAAAATCGAAGAACAAAGTCTACATGAATACACCAAAAGCCAAACCGCTTTGCAAACAGGAATTACCAATTATGAAAATCAGATTAAGGAGTGCAACACACAATTAAAGAATCTTACTGCTTGGTTTAAGAAAGAAAAGCTCTCAGTCAAAACTTTAGAGCAAGTCAAGCAGGAATATGATAAGCTAGAAAGTAAAATCCAGAACATTCAGCAAGGACAGCAAAGCCTAGAAGAATATCAATGGTTGCTTGAGGTCAAAGAGGAAGTAGCAGAGCTCCAAAAAATAGGTCAGAGCTATAGTGAACAATCAAATGCTCGCAAGAAGGTTTTTGATGGTGAAAATCTGGCCGATATAACCAACAAGCTACAGAATCAATTTACCGATATAAAATCCAAATTAGAGACCAGTCAAGCTCTCTTAGAGAAGACTCAAGCAGATAATGAAGCTGAAATAAAAGTAAAGTCTAGTCTAAATACTAGCTTGATGCCTAAGCTTAAAATGATAGGTTTTGGAAATCTTGAACTAGCGCACAGCGCCGTGCTTAGCGAAGAGGCTCTAGCTAAATATAAGGCAGAGAAGGAGGCACATCAAAAAACTAAGATTAGTCTAGAGACAAAGCAGAAAACAATCAAGGGAGACCTCAGTAAACTGATTAAAGTTGATGACCCGAAAGTGGACTTAACGGCACTTAAAGCAAGCATACAGCAAATAGAATCCTCTCGAAAGGATTTATCTGAGAAAATTGGTGCTGCAAAGAATCAATTGCAAAGCGATAGCGAAAATAAAAAGAAGGTCGGCAAGATTCAAAAAGAGCTAGAAAAGCAAACCAAAGAATTAGATCACTGGGCTTTATTAAGCCGCTTGATCGGAGATAAGACAGGTGCGAAGTTTGCCAATTATGCGCAGAATATCACGCTTAGACAGCTCCTTTCCCTTGCTAATAAGCGTCTGGTGAAATTGTTTGATCGGTATCTCTTAGATATGCCTACTACAGATGGCGAGCTAATGATCCTAGACACTTATCAAGGGAATATTGAACGCGGAGTGAGTACCTTGTCAGGAGGGGAGACCTTTATGATATCCCTAGCTCTAGCCTTATCCCTTTCTGACATGGCATCTAAAAACGTAGCCCTTGAGAGCCTCTTTATCGATGAAGGTTTCAGTACCCTTGACCCTGAGATGCTAGATTTGGCCATGAGCACTTTGGACAGAATCCAATCAGAAAGCCAAAAGACAGTAGGCATCATCTCACACGTGGAGTCCCTCAAGAATAGAATCGAAGTACAAATTCAACTCCAAAAGGATACCCAAGGATACAGCACTATCCGTATCGATGGATAAAAAAATTAAATAACTTACGGAAATAATATTAAGTGTTACTGCATAGTTGGATATTTGCAGTCTTAATCAAATATATAATATGGATATCAACGGTGCAATTAGGCGAGGAGAATTATTAGATGTGATGGAGATGGTGGAAGCATTACCTTCCTTAGTCAACAAGAGGGACGAGCGGGGATTCACGCCATTGGTAATGGCCACCTATAGTGATCAAAAAGAAATCACAAGATATCTATTGGAACAGGGAGCAGATATCAATGCTCAAGATAGTGCAGGCAATACTGCGCTAATGGGGGTATCCTTCAAAGGGTACACAGAGATCGCAGACTTCCTGATTAATCATGGCGCCGATGTGAATGTCAAAAGTTTCAATAATTCTACAGCCTTGATTTATGCAGCGACTTTCGGGCATACTGAGATTGCGGACCTTCTCCTCAAAAAAGGAGCTGATAAAACCATCAGAGATAAGCGTGGAAATTCTGCCTACGATCACGCAAAATTTAAAGGATTGGAAGATTTGACGAAGTTGTTGGAGTAGAAAAAACTGTAAAAAATTATATTTTGTTTCAAGTGCTGAAAAGACTGTCCCTTTTTTCAAGAGTGCAAAACAATTCATCAAGATGGGCGATGCTTCTATAATTTCCTTCTGCAGCACACATCAAAATAAAAAGTAACTAAATTACGTATAACTCATCTTAAATTTCCGACATTAGAACTTTAAAGTCCTTAAAAAGGGAGGCAGAGTACTAGTACTATCTATAAGACCAAATCTATTTCACTAATAATCTCTAGTATTTGTAATGCTTCGCTTTTCTAAGAGAGATGAAAGATATAACATTTCGAGAAGCAATCATGATAGGTTATCTGTCGTGCCTTCAGCACTTAAACCAAAGATCGTTTCTAAATAGGACTTACGTCCTATCCTATAATCTGTCGTGCTTTCAGCACTAAAAATAATGAGATTTTATATCATTTTAGTCCTGAAATGCCTGCCCAGCATTTCTTTCTACGGGGGACGACGGCCTACAGCTATGGTGCAACTCTTATGAAACCCATCAGGCAAGTAGTGCTAGAATCAAGCCCTGTTACGACGACAGCTTAGAGCGATGTGTGCAACTCTTGCGAAACCCAACGAAATCTTAGCAAATTATTGAAGTCCTGTAATGCCTGCCCCCGCTTTTCTTTCTGCGGGGGACGACAGAAAACATATTATGAATAGGTCTTTCCTACAGCATTTTATATCTGCTGTTCTTTCAAACCTCGAAAATTCGTACTCTGATTTTGTGTAGAATTTTTTCTTTATTCTTGAATAATTAATCTAATTGGTGTTTTTTCTTTTCAGCTCTAACCCTCTTCCTTTGCTGTTTTCTTTTCTCTTTTAGGGTCATATGATCTCTAATTAATTCGCTATCTGAAGATCCACAAAGTGCCCTAGTTAATTTTAATCCATTAATATTCCTTTTGGGTAAATTTTTGATTTCTTCAGCTGTCACCGGCTCACCTACAGCAGATTCACCTTGTTTTATTAATGGTTTGCCGCATGTAATTTTTACAACAATGGAGTCTAGATCAAAACCAGATTTCTCCTTAATTTCAAAGTTTACGTATTGATTGCTACTATCAAGAACCTTTATTTTTCTTGACCTTTTAGTTTTGTATCTAGGATAACGAAACTCAATCTTGTAGATTCCTTTGGAAACTTTGGTTATGCATTAATGACCATTTAAATCAGTTTCTGTCCGTGCGACAAGCTGATCCGATTCGTCATACAGAGCTACATTCCCAAACAGCATCACTTTTTGAGTTATAGAGTCCACTACTGTGCCGCAAATTTCGGCATGTTGTGCCAATGATACAATGGCTACGATTATGATTGAAAGAAGACCTATTAGCTTTGATGTACTCATAATTTTAGTGCTTGATTCTAGGCCTTGGAAAATAAGGCATTATTCATTCTCCCATATTTACAGAAAGGTTACCTCCCAAAGCTTTGATTACTTTACGAATTGTTTCAAACTGAGGCTTTGAGCCTTTGGCTAAAGCTTTGTATAAACTTGGTCTACTCATTCCTGTCTCATTGGCAATTTTTGACATTCCTTTTGCTTTTGCAATGTGCCCTATTGCACTTATCAAATCATCAGTATTACCTTCTTCTAGTACATTATTCAAATATTCTTGAATCATCACTTCATTGTCTAAGTATTCGGCGATGTCAAATTTAGATGTTTTTATTTTGCTCATTCTATTTCTGTGATTTATAGATTTTTAAAATGCCTTGAGCCCTCTTAATATCTCTAGCTTGGCTTGATTTTGTTCCACCGTTTATTAAGAGCACAATTGTCTTGTTCTGTTGAGATAAGTTTACTCTATATCCTTTAGAATAATGTATTCTCAATTCTCGAATTTCACCACCGACTGACTCGCAATCTCCAAAATTGCCCAGCTCTTCAATTCGTTGTATTCTAAGAAGGATTTTGGCTACCGCTCTCTTATTTCTAAGTTTTCTTAGCCATTTGTCAAATTCATCTGTTTTTATAATTTCATACACACTCCAAATGTATCCATTTGGATACACATTGTCAAGTAATTTCACATTTATTTTTGAGGAGAAGATCAATTATAATGACAAATCAAAACAAATCGTAGTGATCACTAATTAAATCAGCATGCCCCTTCGAACATCCTGGTTACCAATTTAATGAAAAGTTTTACTTACTTATTAAGAGGCCAGTCTCGATATTCCTCCTAGTACCTCTATATATTATCGGTCAATTTTCGTTTTTTTCTTCTCATCTCTTGCTCTTTTTCTTCGCTGTTTTCTTTTCTCTTTTGGTGTCATATGATCTGTAATTAGTTCGCTATCTGAAGATCCACAAACGGCTTTAGTTGATCCTAAACCATTAATATTTCTTTTGGGTAAATTTTTAATGTCATCGGATGTTACGGGCTCACCGACTGCAGAATCACCTTGTTTAATTAATGGTTTGCCACAGTCTAAGCCGTGGAGCCCATTTAGTTGTTCTCCTCCTTCGGATATGCATATATCTATAGTATTAGTATAACCAGAATATATAACCTGATCCTTTAATTTAGTGGTGTTGTACCCAATATAGGAAGCCTCAATATTATAGATGCCAGATTCTAGATTGTCAAAAAAGTAGAATCCTTTTAAATCTGTTTCTACGCCTACCTTTAAAACTCCATTTAAATACAAAGCCACATTACCAAACTTAATAGATTCTCCAGTGTCTCTGTCCGTTATGTTTCCTTCTAGCGTAGTTTTTTGCGCCTCCAATAAATACGTACAGCACAAAAGCGAGAGTGTAACAATGATATATTTTATCTTACTCATAATATTTTTGTTGTGCTTGAATAAAAAACCAGCATTACCCCTAGGCAATGCTGGCTACCAATTTTAATGAAAAACTTTACTTACTTCTTTGACAAACTAGGGTCATGTATCTCTTTCATTCTTTGCATCATCTGAATGGCCTCATCTCGATATCCATTATCATCTGAACCGAGACCAGACTCTGCCAGTGCAAGAACTTTGTCGTAATCATAATCTTTGAGATACTGCGAGCCTCTGATGGTCATCCCAAACTGTGCAATCGCAGAAGCCCATTTCAAATTGGTGGAGCTAGCCTCCCATGCTACCGATTCGCTAGAAATGGTATGCGCAATCAGTGATGATTTTTTACCTTGCGGTTTCTTAAATCTCAACTTAATGGTGGCTAGCTCTCCACTGTATTTATTATTTGTTAATCCAATGTTTTGATATTTGAGCTCGTCTACTTTGCTTTTAGTTTTCCCTTTACCAGTTTGAGGAGTGATTTCATAGATCGCAGTAACCGTGTGGCCTGAGCCTAATTCGCCTGCATCTTTATTATCATCGTTAAAGTCCTTGGTAGCTAGCATTCTATTTTCATAGCCGATCAGCCGATAAGAAGATACTGTATTAGGATTAAATTCGATTTGAATTTTCATATCCTTAGCGATTGTCAATAAGGTGCCTGCCATTTCTTTGACTAGTTCTTTTTCAGCTTCTTTTATCTGGTCGATATAAGCGTGATTGCCATTACCCTTATCCGCAAGTATCTGCATCTTACTATCTTGGTAATTCCCAGTGCCATAACCAAGAACGGATAAGAATATGCCCCCTTCTCTTTCCTTCTCGATGATCCTTTCTAGTTCAGAATTACTACTAACTCCTACATTAAAGTCCCCATCAGTTGCTAAGATGATCCTATTGTTACCGTCTTTTAAGAAGTATTTTCTGGCGGTACTGTAGGCTAGTTTTATGCCGGACGCTCCTGCTGTGCTGCCACCCGACGATAAACCTTGGATAGCAGATTTTATCGCCGCCTTTTGCGAAATCTGTGTAGGTGGTAGCCTGAGTTGTGATTGACCTGCATAGGTTACTAGGGCAATTCTATCCGTTGGCTTTAGCTTGTCAATCAGCAACATTAAAGATTCTTTTACTAAAGGAAGCTTGTCTTGCGAATTCATGGATCCAGATACATCAATCAAGAAGACCAAGTTTGCATCAGGTATTTTATCTGCCGACACCTCTTTCCCTTGTATTCCGATGTGAAGTAATTTATTTTTCTTATTCCAAGGGCAATCTGCGTATTCTGTATGCACAGTGAAGGCATCTTGTCCTAGTGGCTGATCATATTCATAGTCAAAGTAGTTGATCATTTCTTCGATTCGGATAGCATCAACGGGTGGCATTTGCCCTTGATTGATGAATCGTCGGAGGTTACTATAGGATGCTCTGTCTACATCTATTGAGAAAGTGGAAAGGGGACTTTCATTCGCATTTTGAAATTCATTTTCTTTTATTAGTGTATAGTCTTCGCGTGAGGGGTTTAGTTGTCTATCATGGTCGATATTATGTTTTTTGATTTTCTTTAATTGACGCTTGCTTAACTTTCCTGGAATTAGATTTCCTCTCACTACTACGCCATCTATATAATACACCGTTGCGTCAGTGCGTCCACCATGAATGTTTAAATTTCCTTGTCTGTCTGATGAACCAACTCCTGCTGAAGTAGCCGCTAAGCCATTGATATTTCGTCTAGGTAAGTTTCTAATTTCACTGCTGGTTACAATGTTACCTTGTGAAGTCTCTTCTTGCCTGATCAAGGGTGCTTTGTAGTTTATGACCACTACTTCATCCAAGTTAATACCACTTCCTTCATTAAGACCAATATTAATGTTTGCAGTTTCTCCCTCACTTATTTTGATGTTTGAAACTTTCTTAGTTGCGTATCCTATATAGCTGACTTCAATTGAATACACTCCGCTTGCTACATCCACTAAGCAGTAGTAACCGTCCAGATCAGATTCTACACCAGAGATTAATACACCACTTTCGTATAAAGCTACACTGGCAAACATGATTGGTTCTTGCGTTTCCATGGTTACTATTTTACCACAAATGTTAGAATTTTGAGCTAGCGCAAAACTACTAATGAAAGTGAGTGTGCTGAGAAGGAATAATTTGAAGACAGTTTTTATTTGAAAATGGCGCATTAGATTTTGAAAATAATTTTTCAAGATCGTAATAAGAAATGCAGGAGTAGCATTGGGTATCGCATCTCGATAGCTATCGGAATTCAACGAAGAGATTAGTGTATTATATCGGAAAATAAATGCCTTCTTCAGGCAGGAATTGGATAAGCTATTCATAATATTTGTGTTTGATTCTACTCTAAGCTATGACAAAATAGAGCTGAATTTGAATGGAATAGTTAACTTAGTCAGGATTGAGAAGCAGGACTTGAAACGATTAACTCTGCTGCGGTACTTATATAGTAGGGCTAAAATTAGAAATTGTAAATAGACATAATCAGTATTCTAGGGCAAAATAGTTTATCTACATGTAAGTCGAAACGACAAGCAGTTTGCAAATAAACTAGCCTAGGAGCGCATGCAAACGTGTGAGTGATAGTAATCATTCCGATTTTTATCGGAAGTCCTAGCCAAAGCAAAGCTTGTGTCTAGCAGGCGTAGGACCGCAGCGAACGCGGAGTGATGAATAGCACGACGGCTACTGCAGCAGAGCCACCGCTTTCTTTTAGCGGTGATGGTTTTGGAGGTAGACGGCACACCCAAATAAAGAAAAACTATACTTAGAACTAGTAAGCACTGGCAGATTGACTCTTTTTCTGAAAGAGCATAGGGACGATTGAAAACATGGCAATGGGCAAAATGACACCTACGATAACGCTCAGGCTCTGGTAGGAGATCACGCTGCTGAGACTCATCAGAATTGCTTGGATCTTGTCAAAGATCATGGTCCCAAAATCAGCTGGACTTTTCTTTGCTATCAAATAGAGGGCAGCAAAAATTGCGGCATATCCAATCTTGAACCAATGAAAATCTGTTCGCTTATCTAAACTGATCAGCCAGATCAAGGGAAGAATAAGGAAGTAGAGTAAGGTCGCAATAAACTTGTAGGATAGCCCAGTTAGATTGGCTAGTCCAAAAAATCCGCCTTTGATGTAGTAATGGATCGTCTCCAAAAATCCCATTTCCTCAAAGTTGACGCTCTTCTTAGTAAAAACTACTTTCGCACGATCCTTGTCCATACCCATTTCAAGCAGGCATTCTTTGTCAAATGGGAATGCAAGATGTCCCTGAGACACAGCAAAGTAAAATCCAAACATAATAAGCAGCGTCACCACTACAGAAAAAATAAGGCCTTTCATATCGCAATATTTGCGTGAAAATAATAAATCTAACTGACCTATTACTATCGATTTGATTAATCCTTAATTATCAGAGTTTTATGCTCCAAGACCTTGTTTCTGAACGTATATTTAACGTAAGCTTTTTTTTGCGGAAAACGAATAAGCAAAATTGGCGTTTAAATATATAGAGGTGCCTTATAGGTGCCCATAAGAGATAAATCTATAAAATTATATACGATGCAACGCAAATCAGAATTAATGTACATACTTATAATCCTATGTGGAGCCATGATCATGTTGTCGTGCGATAGAGAGGACGATAATATGAACTTCATGGATGATGACATGGACATGTCTGGGGTCATAGACACTATGGTTATGGACACTACGGGCGTGACCATGGATACGATGGTCGTTGATACTACTGTTGTAGATACAACAGGGATGTCTATGGATAGTTTAATGAACAAGACAATCACTTATCTCGCACTTGGAGACTCTTATACTATTGGACAAGGCGTTAGCACAGATATGAATTTTCCCAATCAACTCAGTGATTCTATTGTAGGATATTCAGGAGATACTGTTTCGGTAGATATTATAGCTCGGACTGGCTGGACGACAGGTAATTTATTAGATGCTATCCATACACAGGATCCTGTGCCTCATGATGTGGTCTCTTTACTTATCGGAGTTAACAATCAATTTCAGAATCAATCTTACTTTGTTTTTCAAGATGAATTCAATGAATTACTTGATATCTCAATTAATCTAGCTGGTGGTGCTGAAAATGTCTTTGTGGTGTCTATTCCTGATTATGGTGTGACGCCTTTTGGATCATCCAATAGTGCGAATATCGCTGAAGCTTTGGACAACTATAATGCTTATATGAAAGGACAATGTGATACACTTGAGATTCCATTTATAGATGTGACTTCAATATCTCGAGTTTTAGGGGATACTGATGGTGCCTTAGCAACAGATGATCTTCATCCTAGTGGACTTCAATATTCTTTGTGGGTACAAGAGATGATTCCTGTGGTGTTGCCCATATTTGAGGCGCAGTGATATTAATCAACGAGAGTATCGAGCAAGAATTTAGAGTAAAATATGGATATGTAAAAACTCATGTCAATCACTCCAATTTTAATATCTTTCCAGTTTGTATAGGTAGTCCTAACTCCGTAATACGATAAAAGTAGAGTCCTCCTGCTAAGGATTGGATGGAAACTTCAGAAGCAACCTTGGTTGACATTACATTTTGTCCATTACTATTATAGAATGTGATATCATATGCCATATTTGGTATTGCAGCATTACTTGTAGACATTTTGATTTGAATCAAATCATTAGCAGGGTTTGGATATATGTCCATAACTTTTTCATCATCTTCAACAGAGCTAGTGCTCACCGACTCAGAATTAAAGGTGAAGAAAAGGTTGTACAGCGTATCTTGATCAGATATGGTTCTGTGTTCTGTGCCTTCAAAGGTATACGAATTATGATTTTTCATTTCTATAATTGTACCTCCGTCTGCGTCAAACCATCCACCTGGCATCCAATCAATAAGCGTGATTTCTTTGCATTCCTCATCTATTTTGATGTTGTCCCAGCTGAGGGTGATTGGAAGATTTTTGCTTTTGATAGATATCATGTTTGCACCAGCTTCCCAATTAAATAAATCAAAGCATTTATTGCTTCTGATGAGTCTTTTGCTTTCTAAGGTTGTTGGATATCCAAACCCCGCATAGGTAGGAGCTTCAATTTCATTACTGTAATCATACAGTGCAGCTCGAGCTTCGAAAGTATCATCGTAAGTTTGACCGAACATTTCACTTTCTCCAAATTGAGGATTGACGATGTCATTAGCGTTAATATCATAGCCCAGTACTATTGAATCTTGGTTACCAAGAGCGTCTTCGGCATATATGGTGAGTTCGAATTCGGGATCAGAGGTAAACGAATCGAAATTTGGTATAGTCACTCTTTCAACTCCTGCGCCAGCCCGGTAGACCTCATTCTCTGTAAAAACTACTTTTTGAGATTTAAAGCCATCTGATATCTTAATCCAATTTACAGCGCCATCATAAGAAGCATATAACCCAACAGCAGAGTGATTGGCTAAGATGATGTTTCCTTGTTCAAAGAAATGCATTCTATTAGCTATCCATGCATAGTTACCATCAAAGTCACTGATCAAATCCCAATTCGATAGATTCCAATTTTCGCCATCAGTTGAATAATACAAAAAGGGGTCATATTTGGAATCCAATGTTAATAGAAAAATGTAATTTTCTGATGTGAACATATATTCAATTTGATGTTCAAATTCTTGAGTTTCGTAAGTGGTAAAATTATCATTAGAAGAGTGTATTCTATATCTTTCGTACATCCATTTTTTGTTGGAAAAATCATTGATTTCAAACATTTCAGATTGACTACCTTCAGGAAAGTAGTTCCAAGAGTTTCCTTGGTCTTGAGAAATTAAAATTCTATTAGTTCTAGTTTGCAAGTATATGGTAGTTCCTGATGCAAAAATATTTTCATATCCGAAGACAATGTATTCTTCTGGTATATTTAGGTCATCCCAAGTCTGACCGTAATCCAAAGACATTAAGAATTCATCTACAATATTTGGATTTTCACGCAGTACCATACCTTCGTCATTTGAGTCAAGAATATCACTGAACAAGACACTAGGATTGAACTGTGATTCTCTTTCCCATTTGTCTTTTTCTATTAAATATTTGTAAATACCAGATCCTGCAGACACCCAAATGATGCTGTCATTTTGATTTGAGATGTCATATACGCGGCTAGATGTTAAACCTTTATTGAGTTGACTAAATTCTTTGATTACCAAATCATATTTAAACAATCCGTAGTATGAATTTGGTAGGTATAAAGAACCTTCAAAAAAAGAGAAATATTCCCAAGAACAATTTTGGTTGTAAGCTTGGCAATATGGCTCCGCATCGTCTACTTCATTCCATGTTTGCCCTTGATCTACTGATTCAAATAGTTTATTCCTAACGCCCAAGTAGATTGAAACATCACCCCTCATAATTCTATTTATTGAATTAGTCCATTCCATTTCTATTACGGTCCAACTTAAACCAAGATTCGAACTGGAATAAACGTAATTTTCAGAGGTCATTATAATATTGTCTCCTTCCACAGAAAGACCATTTATATATTGAGATTGTTCCAAATCAGGCATAACAATCGGTATCCAGATCTGGTTTGCCTTATCATATCGTATAATCTCCATTGAATTGCTGGCATAGATTACTCCTTCGAATGACCATAAGTCTGAAGTGGATAGAATGGGTAATATTTCTTCAATCCAAGTATCACCAAGATTACTTGATCTGTAGAGATGACGATCGACTCCAACAGAGGTTGTCATAATAATTGAAGTACCATCATAGGCTATATCTAAAATAAATTCATCAGTTTCAATATCCTTGGCCGTCCAGCTATCTCCATTATCGACAGTATAGATTAAGGAACTCGATCCGTCAAAAGCCTTCTCTGTCGCAACTATTACATTGTCTTTGATAGAAAACCTAAGAAGATTTTTATTGATTTTCACCCAATTATCACCATCTTCACTGCGATATAAATACTGGGCATCTTTAAGAAAAACATAATCTTGATTAGAGAATGTTTCAAATGCATATGAGCCCTCAGGTCCAAAAATATCAGTAAATTCCAAAGGCTGAGCAAAGGATATTGTTTGAATAAAAATTGATAGTAGGAGAATAATTGGTAAGCTCTTCATGCTGGTTGGTTTTGTACGTTGCAATATAAAAAAAAGCCTTCGAAACTTATGTTCGATTTTTTACATAAGTCAGGATTTTGAGTAAGGACTACATTTCTGCAATAGCCTCTCTTAAATCTTCAATCAATACATCCACATCCTCCAATCCAATATAAAATCGGACAAAGCCTACTGGCATATCAGATTTTTCTTTTCCTGGTATGTTGTAGAGTGCAATAGCTGGTAAAACCAAAGACTCATGACCTCCCCAGGAGACGGCCAGTAAAAACCTATTTAGTTTATTGAAGAAAGCCTCCATCTTTTCTTGGCTATCGGTTTTAAATTTGACAGCAAATAGTCCTCCGCAACCACTCATTTGTTTCTGAGCTAATTCGTATTGTGGGAAGGAGGGATGATGCGGGTAGTAGATCTTCTCCACAGCAGGATGCTCCGCTAAGAAAGCGCATATCTTTTTGGTGCTTTCGTCAGATTGTTTGATTCGTAAGGGGAGTGTGCGAAGCCCTCGAATGACTTGTGCAGCATCGTGTGGTGCTATGATACCTCCGAGTGTCATATACTCGTTGGCGAACACCTCACTGATTATTTCCTTGCTAGCACAAACAACGCCGCAGACAATATCGCTATGACCATTAATATATTTTGTTCCTGAATGAGTGATGATGTCTATTCCAAGTTCTATTGGGCGTTGATAAATAGGAGAGGCATAGCTATTATCGATAATGGATATTAGATTATGTTTCTTCGCAATCTTTGCACAAGCTTCCAGGTCTTGTAATTCCATATGCATAGAGGTTGGACTCTCTAGGAAGAGGACTCTGGTGTTTTCGTGGATGGCATCTTCCATAGCGACTAAGTCACGTCCATCAACAAATGTGGTCTGTACTCCAAATCGAGGTAAAAAATCCTTGAGTAGTTTGTTGGTCCAGGTGTATGCAGATTTCACACAAACGATGTGGTCTCCTTGTTGGACTTGGGAGAGGACTGCATTGGCTATCGCTCCACTGCCCGAGCTAAATACTAAACAATCTTCCGCCGATTCTAAGGCAGCTAGTTTCTTTCGAAGGATCTGCACGGTAGGATTGTTACCTCTGGTGTACATGTGGGTGCTGAATTCATTACCCATAGAGGCTCTGAATTCGCTTAGACTCTTGAAAGCGAAATTGCTGGTCTGGATGATGGGTGGCGAGACGGAGCCGAAGTAGTTGTCTCGATCTTCGCCTAGGTGGTTGAGTATATATGAAAAGTCCATAATGAATTATGAGTTATGAATTATGAATGCAGCTCTAATGCCGACAAAAGAGGCAGCTCTGTCGCTGGCGCCTGTCCGGCATATTATAGACGGGAAACCACCTGAGATACCTCAGCTGCTCTAACGTGCTCAAGCAACCTAAGAAGAAAAGCTAAGGTACCTTGATCAAATGAGCTTTGCTCAGGTTTTGTTAGGTGGTTAACGCCTGTCCGACTCGTAGAGGCGGGAAACGCACTAGCGAACTGCTCTAACGAACCGCTTTTTCTAAACTAAAACCTAACGCCTAAAACCTAACACCTAAAACCTAACACCTTCTTGAAAAACCTAACACCTTCTTGAAAAACCTAACACCTTCTTGAAAAACCTAACACCTCCTTTATCAAATCAATTTCAAAATAAACTTATTCTTCTTTCCATTATCTACTAGAATGAACTGATCTTGTAGCATGTGGTCTTTTGAAACTGTGAATTCTGGATCACTGATCTTTACTTTGTTGACAGAAATTGCGTTTCCTTTGAGGGCGCGTCTGGCGTCACCCTTGCTTGAAACGATGGTCGTCTGTTCAGCTAATAGCTCAACTATACTAACACCGCCTTCAATGGCAGACTTAGGCACCTCAAAAGAAGGGATCTCTTCAGCTACAGTGGCCAATGCATCAGCATCTAGCGCTCTACAAGTCTCCTCGTTAGCCTTCTTGTTAAACAACAATGCAGACACAGTTTTAGCCGATTCAAATGCTTCTTGAGAATGAACGCGTACCGTGAGTTCCTCCGCAAGAATTCGCTTCTGCTCATTGAGATTGTCAGCTAATTCTAATTCTATAGCTTCTACTTCTTCTCTGCTTTTGAGGGTGAAGAATCGGAAAAATTTAGGCACATCCGCATCATCTGCATTGAGCCAAAATTGGTAGAACTTGTAGGGGCTGGTCATTTTTGGATCTAACCAAATATTACCATCTTCAGATTTACCAAATTTGGAGCCATCGGTCTTTGTCAGTAGCTCAGAGGTGATAGCGTAGGCCTTACCTTCTAAGTTTCTACGGATGAATTCTGTACCTGATGTAATGTTACCCCACTGATCAGAGCCGCCGATCTGCAACATACAATTGTGCTCTTTATACAGACACTGAAAATCGTAGGCTTGTAGTAGTTGGTAGGAAAATTCAGTAAAAGATAATCCAGTCTCTACACGCTTCTTCACGGACTCCTTGCTCATCATATAATTGATCGTAAGGGTCTTCCCGATGTCTCTCAAAAAGTCAAGGACGTTCATGTCCTTATAGAAATCATAGTTGTTGACGATAGTCGCCTTGTTGACCCCATCTTCAAAATTCAGAAATTTATAAAATTGTTCTTGTTGGAAAGCAAGATTGTTGTCTAGCTCTTCAAAGCTCTTGAGTTGTCTCTCTTTGTCTTTTCCAGATGGATCTCCGACTCGACCCGTCGCGCCGCCCATCAACACAATCGGCGTATGCCCCGATAGTTGAAACAATTTGAGTAATTGGATTTGAACTAGGTTTCCGATAGTCATGGATGGAGCTGTGGGGTCAAACCCGATATAGCCTGTCATGATACCGTCTTGTAGTGCCTCGGCTATGCCTGGCGTGGAGTTATTCATGATGCCTCTCCATTCCAATTCTTCTATAAAATCCATTGTTCTAAATTTTGAGCAAATTTAAGAAAGAAAAAATCAATGTCCAATGTCCAAAGAATAATGATCAATAAAAAAGAAACAAAGACATGGGGATTAGCCATACTTGGCTTTAATGACTATGAGCTTTAGAGTAATATTCCTGGTGGTAGCATTTGTAATGTACTAAATATAATAGAATAGCTCCGCTAGTAGCGGCTTGTGCTCTCCTAAAGGGTTTAGCATTCTTTTTGGTCATTGAATCCTCCATATGCTGACGGGCAGCCAAATATCACATGAAATCGTTTACTTACTAATCCAGTTCTATTGCTTATTTTAAATCATTTGAAATAAAACCATGAAGTTTAACTTAAAAACACTACTCCTCATCACCTTGCTAGCTGTTGGGTTTTCTTTCCAAAATTGTAGTGATGATGATGTTAATTGTAATTGTCCAGCCATTCTAGGAGAATTCTTCGATATCCAAGGACTGGCGGTTGATAACTTTAAGGCGGGGCCAAATATACTAGGTACACTCCTGACCGAAAACGAAACTTTACAATATGAGGATTATGAAGGTTTGCAGTTACAATATCAAGTTGAATATGTAGCTACAAATTGTAATGAGAAAAAATCATGGGGATTCTCATTAATGAATTCTGCATTAGCTTGTTCGTGCGTTGAAGATGGGCACCGTGGAGCAAAAGATGAAAAAATTGAAGGCATTACGATTTTGACACTAAACGATTTTGATGAGGACCACTTGGCTGGCGAATCCATCAATGACCTCTTTGCGGTTACTATAGTGGATGACAAAAATTTGAATGAATATCTACTACAAGATGATATCGAGATTAGATACGAATCACTACGTTTAGCATTAAATAAAGCGCCAGTTTTAAATACTGAATTGAAGGTGAGCGTCACCCTACAATTATCTTCGGGTGAAGAATATGTAGCGGAAAGTCTACCTATCAATATAGTTAATTAGGCGTTAGGTATTAGCTAAGCCTTATGCTTATTTTCTTTATCCCAAGTCACCTAGTCCCTAGCCCCTAGTTACTAGTCCCTAGTCCCTATTCCCTATTCCCTAGTCCCTAGCCCCTAGTCCCTAGCCCCTAGCCCCTAGTCCCTTCTTCCTTCGCGAGAGAGATAGTAAGCAGACCACCGATAGGTGGGAGTCCAAGCCAAAGCAGAGCTTGTGTCTTGCAGGCCACGGACCGCAGCGATAGCGGAGTGCGGCATAGCTCGGTGTATACATCTTCAAGACAAGTTGGTCTAGAAGCGTAAGGCTTGGAGGTGGATATGCTCGCCCAAAAAAAAGAAAGTATCAAGCGCAAGGTGCTAGGTATTAGCGTAATAATATTGAGACTGTTTATTTGTATAATTTTTGAATTTACTAATTTATCAAGGTGGCTTATTTAGCATGGTCAAGGCACAGAAGAAACGAGTATTTAGTTTTTTACAGTAGGCGTTAGATTCTAGATTTTTTTTTAGCTAATACCTAACAGCTAATACCTAACAGCTTTTTTTTTAATACCTTACCACCCAATGAATTTTCCTTACTTCATAGCTAAGAAAGTTTCTTTTTCGGGGAAGAAGAATTTTTCGCGTCTGATCATACGGATTGCGATCGTGGCGATTGCGCTGAGTATGACGGTGATGATTGCATCGACCTCTCTGATACAGGGATTCAAGAAGGAAATAACGACCAAGATATTTGGATTTTGGGGGCATATCCACATCAACGATAATAACTATATCCGCAGTTTTGAGAGTAAGCCAATCAGTGTAAATCAGGATTTTTATCCATCGTTGGCGGATGTCGAATACGTGGAATACTCGGGCAAAAATGGTGACTACGACTTTCTAGGAAAGGGAGAGCGATCCAAGGGTGGCATCTCGCATATTCAGCGATATGGACTCAAGGAAGGGATACTGGTGACGGACGATGATGTCGAGGGGATCATCCTCAAAGGGATCTGGACAGACTACAATTGGGATTTTTTGCGGCAGTATATGGTGGAAGGAGAAGTCATTGCTTTTCCAGAGGATCGGATGTCGAGGGATATCTTGATCTCAGAGTCGACGTCCAATCGATTGAAGCTGGTGGTAGGGGATAAACTGACGGTGATGTTTGTCAATAAGAATGAAGAGGTAAAGCGGCGGATGTCAGTCTGTGGAATCTACAAAACGGGATTGGAAGAATATGATAAGCGATTTGCACTCGTAGATCTGAGGCAAGTACAAAGACTACTCGGTTGGTCGGAAGATGAGGTCGGGGGCTTTGAAGTATTTATTGATGAGATCGATGATCTGGATGTATATCGTTATTATATGACGGAGGAGCGGCTACCGCTCAAGTTGTATGCGGAGTCGATACGCTTCAAATTTCCGGGGATATTCGAATGGCTAGAATTGCAAAATATCAATGAGGTGGTGATCATTTTGCTCATGATCTTGGTGTCTATCATCAACATGGTTACGGCACTGATGATCCTGATCCTCGAGCGTACGCAAATGGTCGGGGTGCTCAAATCATTGGGCGAAACGGATTGGCAGATCCGTAAAATATTTCTCTACTATGCAGCTTATATCATCGGCCTTGGGCTGCTATGGGGGAACGTAATCGGCATTGGCATCTGTTTGTTGCAAAAGAATTTTGGGTTTATAAAATTGAGCGAGAAGGACTACTATATGAGTACGGCGCCAGTAGCATTGGATTACTTCACGATATTTGGACTCAATGTCGGGACCATGATCATTACACTGCTCTTTTTGGTGATACCATCTTATCTGGTCACCTCAATACAGCCAGTCCAAGCACTCCGATTTAAATAATGAGACTGCATAGTGCGTCATATAAATGGCATGCAATGAGAAGACGGGTGAGTAGCTATAGTCTCCCAGGTAGGGCTGGGCGGCTATGGCGACACCTGCTGAATTTTCGAATCAATAAGTCTGTTGATCAAAGTGCGACCAGCTTCGTCGGACAGCCCATCGCATACACAGTGGACTTGTTTTTTTACCTCTTAGATATCTTTGCAGTGGGGGAGTTGTACGAGACTTTGTGTGAGTGGGCGAAATACAACACCCGTGCCTTGAATCCTCAAGAGCGCGCGATCGTGCAGGAGCTTTTCAATGGTTCTATTGATGTGGATCGTATCCGTATTGATGATCTCGCATTGGCGCCGCGCTTCATGCGAATTGCTTATGTCGGCATCTATACGATCAACAGTTTTGGTAAGATGTCGGAGGATCTATTCGTACATGAGTTGATCCATATCTGGCAGTATGAGCAAGTGGGTTCGGTGTATATTCCTCGGGCGCTTCGGGCACAGCGGACGGTCGCGGGCTATAACTATGGGGGAGCGGATGCACTGCGCGAAGGTCCACAGGAGCTGTTAGCTTATAACTACGAACAGCAGGGGGATATCTTGGCTGATTATTGGCGGGCGAAGCATGGGCGGCGGACGAGGTGGAAGAATCTTGCTAAATCGACAGTGCCGTATGAAGCATTTGTCAAGCAGTTGCGTGGTAGAGTTGTTTAATTGTCAATTTTTAATGTGCAATTTTCAATGGGTGATCTTTAAGAAGGTGTTAGGTTTTAGGCGCTAGGTTTTAGGTTTGGAAAAAAGCGTTTTGCTTTAGCAGTTCGCCAAAGCGTTTCCCGCCTCTACGAGTCGGACAGGCGTTAACCACCTAACAAAACCTAAGGCAAAGCTAACTTGTACAAGGTACCTTAGTTTTCTTCTTAGGTACCTTGAGCACTTCAGAGCAGCTAAGGTATCTAAGGTGGTTTCGCCAGCGTGAGAGTTGCAATCTAGCTTAGCACACGTAAGAGTTGCAATCTAGCTTAGCACACGTGAGAGTTGCAATCTAGCTTAGCACACGTGAGAGTTGTAATCTAGCTTAGCACGCGAGAGAATTGCAACCTGCATCTAGTCAGCGACAGAGTTACAATTCACAATACATCATTAACAATACACCATTATCCTTCGTAAAATACTATGTTTGCATAGAATACAACTATCACAATGATTGAGTGCTTCAAAAAGATCGATAACAAACTAGTCCAGCTCGACGAGCAGGAAACGGGCTGTTGGATCAATATCAAGCCACCCTATGCAGTAGGGGAGATAGAAGCATTTGCCAAGAAAATGGACATCGAATTGGACTTTCTATCCGATTCACTGGATACCGATGAAAGATCACGATACGAGAAAGAAGAAGATGTACGCCTGATCCTCGTCAATGCACCCACTCGTAACGTCTCTGCACCAGAAAATGAAGCCCTGTACCTTACTGTACCGATCGGCATCATCTTGACCCCCGATCATATCATCACGATCAGTTCACACGAACGGACGATCATGTGGCGGTTTAGAACAGAGAAAGTCAAGCGATTTGAACCAAACAACCACCAAAAATTTGTCTTGCAGATCTTTGAGCAAATTGTACAGGATTATCTGTTTTGCCTGAAGAAGCTCAATCAGAGGCGGAACGAAATAGAGAAAGAGCTCTACGATAGCAGTAGAAACCGAGAATTGCGTAACCTTTTGGCCATCGAGAAGAGTCTAGTCTACTTTGTAAATTCACTGAGTACGAATGACTTGCTCAAGCTTAAGATGAAGCGCACAGACTTCTTGGGGATCAGAAATGATGAAGATCTATCGGATTTATTTGAGGATATCATCATCGACAACAGTCAGGCACTCGATATGTCTAATATATACACCAATATCCTCAATGGAACGATGGAAGCCTATGCGTCGATTATCTCCAATAATCTAAACATGGTCATCCAGCGACTGACCCTGATTACGATCATCTTGATGGTGCCGACCTTAGTGGCTAGTTTGTATGGGATGAATGTGCCTTTACCCTTCAAAAATAATGAGTATGCCTTCTATTTCATTATCATATTTTCTTTGGTGATAAGTGGATTTGTGGCCAGCTACTTTAGAAAGAAACGCTTGTTCTGATTGTCTTTCAAGGATTTAGTTAAGGTCGCTTGTAAACATTTTGCTTACAAAAATACATCAACCCCTCTTTTAGCTTATTCACATTCTTTATATTTTTTTATCGCTCCTAATTGTTTGACCAACAACTACATATGATGTTTATCCACAATGTGTGGATAACTTACATTACAGATAAACACTATATTTTAGTTACATTTGTCTTCACACGACGGCAAGTTTAAGTGCAAAAATAAACGCCAGATTTATGTTCCTGTTCAGGAGCAAAATCTTTTCTGGTACACCAATATATTGTGATACTATTCACATGCAAATGTAGATAGTATAAATACTATAAAGAGACCCTATATCTCCTCAAGTATCGCTGTTTTGTACATAACTGTACGGTCATTCGTGACCCTGCAACTGAACTTTATTATAGAACTACTTAATACACATGACACATGTCTGCGAACACTATGATTGAACCTATCCTACAAGAAAACCCCAATCGGTTTGTCTTATTTCCGATCCAGCACGAGGATATCTGGAAGTGGTACAAAGCTTCAGAAGCCTGCATTTGGACAGCCGAAGAGATTGATCTTTCTACTGACCTTATCCATTGGGAAAAACTAAAAGACGACGAAAGGCACTTTATCAAACACGTATTGGCATTCTTTGCCGCGAGTGATGGTATCGTAAACGAAAATCTTGCCGAAAATTTCGTCTCTGAAGTTCAATATACAGAAGCTAAATTTTTCTATGGTTTTCAGATCATGATGGAAAACATCCACTCTGAGACCTATTCATTACTTATAGATACGTATATCAAGGATCCCACTGAAAAGGATAAGCTTTTTAACGCAATCGATACGATGGACTGTGTCAAGAAAAAGGCCGATTGGGCCTTACGCTGGATTGACAACGGTAATTTCGCTGAACGTATCATTGCCTTTGCTGCCGTAGAAGGTATCTTCTTCTCAGGATCTTTTTGTTCCATCTTTTGGCTCAAGAAAAGAGGGTTGATGCCAGGATTAACCTTCTCCAATGAATTAATTTCTAGAGACGAAGGAATGCACTGTGATTTTGCTTGTTTGCTTTATAATGACCACATAGTCAACAAGTTAGACCCTAAAGTAGTTACTGATATCATCCTTGATGCCGTAAAAATCGAAAAAGAATTTGTGTCCGACGCACTTCCTGTGCGTCTAATAGGTATGAACGCTGACTCCATGTGTCAATACATCGAGTTCGTAGCAGATCGCCTCCTAGTGGCTCTCAACCTCCCTCGCCACTTCAACGCAGAAAACCCATTTGATTGGATGGACATGATTTCATTGCAAGGCAAGACGAATTTCTTTGAAAAGAGAGTAGGAGACTACCAAAAATCTGGCGTCATGGCCGATAGAGCTAGTCAGAAATTCTCTCTGGATGAAGATTTCTAGAGTAGCACTAAAAAAGGCACTATTATAGAAATACACTACACTGTAAGGAGACGCTACATCAACATGAACATACTGAATAAATCGAGAAACAATTTTTAATCATTACCAATTAATATCCCATTACTATGGAAGTAATAAAAAGAAGCGGTAAAAAGGAGGGAGTATCCTTTGATAAGATTACTGCGCGTATCAAAAAACTTTGCTACGGACTAGACCATAATTTCGTCAATCACCTAGCGATCACTAAAAAGGTAATCCAAGGTTTGTATGATGGAGTGACTACAACCGAGTTAGATAACCTCGCTGCGGAGACTGCTGCTACTATGGCAACAGATCACCCTGACTATTCGATCTTAGCAGCTCGTATAGCCATCAGTAACTTACAAAAGAGCACAGACAAATCATTCTCCAAAGTGATGACCGTGCTATACAATTATATAGATCCTAAGACCAACGAGAAAGCGGGTTTGATCGGAGATGAGACTTATAAGATCATCATGGCGAACCAGGAGAGATTGGACTCTGCTATCATTTATGATAGAGATACCAATTTTGACTACTTCGGATTCAAGACGCTAGAGCGTTCTTACCTCATGCGTGCTGACGGCAAAGTCGTGGAGCGTCCACAACATATGCTGATGCGTACCGCAGTCGGTATTCACGGCGAAGACATCGAATCAGCGATCGAGACCTACGACTTGATGTCGCAGAAGTGGTTCATCCACGCGACACCAACCTTGTTTAATGCAGGTACACCGAAGCCACAGTTGTCATCTTGCTTTTTGTTATCGACTACGGAGGACAGTATTTCAGGTATATTTGAGACCCTGACCAGATGTGCTAAGATATCCCAGTCCGCTGGAGGTATTGGTTTGAGCATACACAATGTGCGTGCGCAAGGAAGTTATATTAAAGGTACTGGTGGAACCTCTAACGGTATAGTGCCGATGCTGAAAGTATTCAACGATACTGCGAGATATGTAGACCAAGGTGGAGGAAAGCGTAAAGGTGCTTTCGCGGTATACCTTGAGCCTTGGCATGCAGACATCCAAGACTTCTTGGACCTCAAGAAAAACCACGGTGCAGAAGAGCGCAGAGCGAGAGATTTATTCTACGCGATGTGGATCTCAGATTTATTCATGCAGCGTGTCAAGGATGATGCAGAGTGGTCATTGTTCGATCCGAACGAATGTCCAGGACTGTACGATGCATACGGCGGAGAGTTTGAAGCCCTCTACCACAAATATGAGAAAGAAGGCAAGGCGCGCAAAACCATGAAAGCACAAGAGCTTTGGTTTGCGATCCTAGAGAGTCAGATAGAGACCGGCACGCCATACATCCTATACAAGGACGCTGCCAATAAGAAGAGTAACCAGAAGAATCTCGGTACCATCCGTTCTAGTAATCTGTGTACGGAGATCATGGAGTACACGTCCAAGGATGAAGTTGCTGTATGTAATCTGGCTTCGATCTCACTCCCTAAATTTGTCAAAGACAAAGAATTTAATTTTGAAGAGTTGAGGAAGATCTCACGTATCGTGACCCGCAACCTCAACAAGATTATAGATATCAATTACTACCCAATACCTGAGGCACGCACGAGTAACATGCGTCACCGTCCGATCGGTATTGGCGTACAAGGATTGGCAGATGCCTTCATCATGATGGGGCACCCATTTGATAGCGAAGGCGCGAGACTGCTCAATAGGCAGATCTTCGAGACCATCTACTACGGTGCCTTGGAGGAGTCCTGTGCACAGGCGGAGAAGCATGGCGCTTACGAGACTTACCAAGGTTCACCAGTGAGCAAAGGAGAGCTGCAATACGATATGTGGGGCGTGACACCGACAGACCTTTGGGACTGGAGCGAAGTCAAAGCCAAGATCGCTAAGCATGGCGTGCGCAACAGTTTGTTGCTCGCACCGATGCCAACTGCATCTACTTCACAGATCTTAGGTAACAATGAGTGCTTCGAGCCATACACGTCTAACTTCTACACCCGTAGAACATTGTCAGGCGAGTACATCATCATCAACAAGCACTTACTCAAAGACCTCATCAGCCTCAATCTTTGGAACGAGGAGATGAAGCAGCAGCTGATGGTACACAATGGTTCTGTCCAAAAGATAGACAACATCCCTCAAGAGTTGAAGGACATGTACAAGACCTCTTACGAGTTGTCTCAAAAGGTACTGATCGATATGTCAGCAGACCGTGGCGCCTACATTTGCCAGTCTCAAAGTTTGAACCTCTTTGTAGAGAATCCAAACTTCGGTAAGCTTTCATCTATGCACTTCTACGGTTGGCAAAAAGGCCTCAAGACGGGTATGTATTATCTCCGTTCTAAGGCAGCCGTCGACCCGATCAAGTTCACCGTCAAGGAGGAGCTCAGAAAGTCGCACAAGCAAGATCAATTGAACGAAGGCGTCATCTTGAAAGGTGAAGCTTTAGCGAAAGCAGCAGCAGTTGCTGAGGCAGAAGCGAAAGCTTGTTCTCTAGATGATCCAGATTGCTTGATGTGTGGCGCGTAAAAGTTCTGCCACTTAGTTTTTAGAAATATTTAGGAGCCTTTGCATGATTGCAGGGGCTTCTTTTTTATGTGCCAAGGGGTTGGCAAGGGGCTAGGATCTAGGGGCTAGGTACTAGTGGATTTTTCTTGGTTTGGGATTGGAGATTTAGTAGGGGAGGAGGAACAAGTCAGCGCTGTCGTTTATAATTTACCATTCACAATTCACCATTTTTTTTCGGGGTTGCCAGCTGTGCTAAGAAGCACGCTGTCGTGTCGTCCGTTCCTACCGCATGTTTTGCCAAAAACGCTTATCTGCCCGCACATGCGATACCACTTCCACCACTCACCTCTACGCGGCTCCGCCTTGTCGAGCTTTGATGCCTGCGGCATGTCGCGAAGCTGGGTTAGTTTCGATTATTCGATTTGATTTATTATATTTGGATACGCTGCAAGGACGATTTATATTTGTTCTTTTTTCTAAATAGAAACTATTGAAGGGTCTGGCTGTATTTGGATTTCTCAAACTGCCGAGGTTTGTCTAAAAAAATACGTTCGTCGATGTTTTCAACATCGATGCCATACACTTATCTAGATTTGCATGAGTAGGGTTTAAGGGCGTGATACGAGAATTGCATCGAGGAAAAATTCCTCGACGAACTGGGTTTGACAATAGTAAAGTAATTGTTACGGACTGTGGAACACCAAGTAAAACACCAATTGGTAAGGGGAACTGTAATGGATTGTGCTCTACAAATTCTGTCATCAGTACCAATATAAAACCAAATGTTATAATAAGCCCAAATCCTAGCAATGGTAAAGTACACATTTCTTTAACAGATGTGGCAGACTATTCGATTAATCTGATAGAAATTTTTGATATAAGTGGAAAGTACATTAATAGTATTATTGTAAATGATGATACTGTTAGTATCAATCTACCGAATATGTCAGGGGTTTATTTTCTTAAAATTCACACAAAATCCCAAATTCTTGTGTCTAAAGTATTTAAGATATGATGAAAATTGCTAGCTCTATTTTTATATTAATAGCTATTTCTGGTTGTTCTGCGCATAAGCAAGTAGTAAATAAAATTTCGCAAGAATCCGTTACAACTGAAATTTCGGATTTAAGTAAATTTATCGAACATAAATGGGATAATACCTATAATTTCAGACATGAACGAATCAAGCTGCCAACAAATTACAAAGAATTGGTTTGGAAAACCGATTTTGGCGATGTCTTAAAAGGGAGTAAGATTGATACTATTTCTATAAAATACTTAACATATAGCGATAGACTGGTAAGTCTGACACAAACTAATAAAGAGAAGATACATTTTCGAGATATTCGAGAATTCTATGGGAATCCGTCTTTAATGAGTACTGATAGAGAAGGAAGGACAACGGGATTCAATTATTTATTTAATAATATTAGGTACCCAAATTGTTCTTGTAGTAGTAACATAAATAATTACTTGGGAGCTAATTGTAGTTTGTTGAGTTTTTATTTTAATGAGAAAGGATATTTGACACAAGTGTATTCGTCTATGTTCAATCCTTAAAAGACTGAAGTATTATTAGAACTAAACGGAAGTCATCTCTTACTTGATAGGTTTTCGAAATCAGTATTTTGTCCAAGATAAAATGTATCTTATCTAAGCATTTTAACTATTTGCAAGTATTAAAGCGTAGATTATCTTCATGTTGAGTTCCATAATAACCAACTCATAATTTATAATAGAATTTATTTTTTAACATAAAAATTAAACAACATGCCTAAAGACAAAGGTGGCGGTAAAAAATTAGTTAAGAAAGAAGCTACAATGACACTCAAAGAAAAGAGAGCTGCAAAAGCGGCTAAACGCAATGGTAAAGGCTCTAGCTAGGCCCAGGTGCCCATTAGTCCTAAGAATTTACAAACAGTTTATTACATAAGAGCCTTTGAATATTTTCGAGGGCTTTTGTGTGTTAAAGTCCGATGGTCTACTTCTGTCTTAGGACTAACAATTGAATTAACTTATTCCATGGACAAGAACATGGATTATCTGTAGGTATTCAAGAATAATAACTATGAAAATAAGCGTAGAATTTTAATCTTTATCCATTAACAAAATAAGAGGTATGTATGAATTATCCTGTGGCTAATGCCAAATAAATTAATGTACATTTTGATTTTTATGTTACGCTACGCTTGCCAATCGGAAGATGTAAATGAAGCTAGCTCTGAAATAGTCAATGTAGTTGGGGAAATATTTCCAGTTGGCCAAGGTTTGACTAATGAAATAGACCAGTAAAGAAGCGTTCGTCGAGTGGCTGTGCCCTCAATGCCATACTCGTGTTTAGTTTTGCATGAGTAGGGTTTAAAAGCATGACACGAGAATTGCATCGAGGCTTGTCCGACACTCATTGGGCGGGAAACACTCCGCGACGAACGGAGAATTTTATCCCAGATAAATTCTTCATTAAACTTTGGTCTTTTTAGAAGAAGACAATAGATACACCTTATAAATTTAAAAAAATGAGACTATTGATGGTATGTACGTTTATCTTGAGTTATTTAATAGATAATCCAATCATAAAAAAGTTGAACTATTGTGAAGGCGAGCAGAAACAAGTCAGCCTTAAAATCCAAAAGCTCCCTAAATTCCATGAAAGTAATGAATCCGTTAAACTAAGACGGAAGACCTATTATAAAGTCATCCCACCAAAATTTGAAGTTGAAACAATATCATTCAGGTCATTCGATGAAACCAAATGGACAGCCGAAATGGATCGATATTTTAAATTAGTCGATGAGCAAATAATGGTAAAAAAAGGTGGATTTAAATGGATTGTAAATCAAAATAAAGAAAACATAAATTTGACATACAAATTGTTTCCAGGTGAATTTATAAATATAAAAAAAGTAGCTATAAAACCTTACACGTATTGTGGCTCTGAGGCGATAAAGCTAGACGTGTTAAGGAAAGCTACAGCTGTTGATAGTACTGAGGAAATAAGAGAAAGAGAGAGAATCTCAAAGGAGATAAAAAAAGGCTATATGGTAGAGCAGAAGCAGGACATTGGTATTTGTTATGCTAACGGTACTATTGTAGAAATTACTAGAAAAGAATATAAAAATTTAGATCAAGGAATAAAGGCTAAATTTACTATGGACAAAGGACATTGGAGGATTGTAAAGGGGATGTGAAGAGTAGATTTATTTTTCTCTGAAGAATATATGTTAATAGTCAACAATCAAAGTAGTTTTGTCTAAGGCTGACTCAACTTTAATTACTGCAAAACTGAAGTCGAATAAGATTGTAGATAATTTGTCGGATCTTTTACTAAATTAGTGTCTGAGTAAACAGAATTTACAAAATAAGGCGCTTAGAATGATATTTAGAATTGGCATAACATTATTGTTTTTCGTATTGGTTTCTTGTACTAGCTCAGATCCTAAGGAAGAGCTGAACCCGTACTATACTTGTCTACCAGAAACTTTCAGAAATGATCTATTACTTCTAGTGAAGTCATTCGATGAGTATGTCAACAATAATTATGATGGTGATAAGAGTAAATTTTTATCTTCCATTATAGACCGAAAACCTCTTGAGCAAGCGCAGTTCATGGAATCAGACTATCAAGTAGTTGACAATCTTAGAGTTCACAACTTTAAATCTTATTTTATTTCTGACAATGCGACAAATCTCGATTTGATCGAAATGGATGCACAAAAAGTCTATCTAAAATGTTTCAATGATATTTCAACAGATGGAAAATTGATTACATCATATGTAAAGCTAAGAAATGAAAATCCATTTTTAAGCCAATTGGCATTAGGAAGACTTTTCTTATACAGCAAAAAAGATGCAGATTATTCCACACAGTTAGCTAACACGGTCATAGCTGTTGAGTTATATTATAACATCTTGAATGAAAAGATAAAGTGATTCTTGTAATTTAAATTAAATGCACCTCTATTAACTTGATTCTACAGGTTATATATCTCGATTTTCAGTTTTGAAAAAAATCAAACTATTAGAATTTATTCAAATCTAATCTACTTTGTAAATTCAAGCGTCATGTAGATTTCAAATTGCCCATATAAGTACTTTATAGGGCTAATTTTTCTCAATTTTCAGTAATTGACAGACCTCGCCATTTAATTTTGATAAGAAATACAGCTCGGCTAATATTGTACGCAAGATTCTTTAAGCCTATTTGTGACAGATTGGAACGGGCTACAAATGTCAAAAAAAGAATCAAGTCAAATGGGGACAATGGTATGATGTTGAGCAATTATTTGACCACGCGATTGTTCACATACTTAGACACCGATGACGAATAGAGCGATTTGTAAAAATCATGAGATTTGATCAAAATGTGTAATACCCGTCATTAAAATCATGAAAAAACTAAATAACTAACTATTTAATTTCCGGACAAGAGATAGAATCCAGCTGACATCTTTGGCGTCCAAACCTACTAGGTAGAGTGGTGTGGTACATGCATAATGCGAATACCAAATCAAGACCTAATTTTTAGCCCTTGATTTTTTGCGCCTTTTCTTTTTCTTAACTTTTGCGATATTAGGAATCATGTTGATGGCGGTATTAAATTGATCCTCTAGCTTCTTGTGTTTTTTATTGGATTTAGCAATTCGCTTGTCTAGCTTATTTATCTGTTCCTTAAGTTTTTTTGTTTTCTTTTTTAGTTCTTTAAGCGTACTCATATTTTGTGATGGATTTGTAAGATTGGTAGAGGATATTTTAAAATGACTGTTATTGACCTAGTATTGTCGGTTTTCTAATAAAAGTTTACGATGATTCCAAACACAAGATTCTTTAAATGTTTATGTCTTATATCCACATCGCTAATGTGCCAGTAGATATATTAGTAGATTTGCTCTGCTAGCTACTTTTCGTACTAGTTTTGAATCCTAAATTTATCTTCGAATTATTGGCTTCCAATATAAATGAAAACTTATAATTTTATCTCTAACTCCAATAATCACTCTTTAAAATCTTAGAGAAACACCTCCCATAAAGTTGGTACCAAAAGTTTGATACCCTTTCCAGCGCTCATATCTTTTAGCGGTGATATTATTTACATCTACCCAGGCACCAAAGCGATCATTGATGCTGTATTGAGCACCAAGGCTAAGATCATATAAAGTATTCAAGTACTCAATCGTTTCCTCTGGACTAATATTGGCTACTGGATTGGCTATAAAGAACTCAGCATTTAAAGCTAATTTATCGTTTAGCATAGTATACTTAGCATTTAGATTCCATTCTAAAGACGGAATATGCCAAGGCTGTGCTTGTGTCTCAAGATTAAAGAAAGACTTAGTAAACGCTGTTCCAACATAGAGATTTTCTAGCACATTCATTTCTGCAGTTGCTTCAATGTACCAGATATTGGCTTCATCATCGATCACATCAAAACGCAAGGGTTGAAGCGTGTTTTGTAGATATAACGGTAAGCGATGCACTGTCTTATAACCACCGCGAACCACATAATTTACGGACTTAATATTACCTTTTAAGCCTGCATAATAATCATTAAACTTCGTATTAAATATAGTTGGATTAGAGACCAGGTAAGGATTATATTTAGTCAATGATCTAAACGTATTCTTTTCAACGTTACCTTCCCATCCAGCAATAGCTACTAGCTTATTACCTGCTATATTGGCTATAGCTTCGATGATCGGGAATGCGGAAAATGTTTCATCATGAAAGATCAAATTTCCACCAATTATTACTTTAAATTTCTCTGCATGAAATGAAGCTGTAGGTCTAAAAGTCAATGTATTTAAACTTTGCTTAAAGTCAGTACTATCTTTAAAGGAAGACAAATCACCGATTACTTCTAGACCAATCGGATGCTCCCTCTGGAAAAATTTCTTTGCCTTAGCCGTAAAGGCAATACCATTTTCCCTGCTATCAAAAATATCATTATGCGAATAGAAATCTACCGTCCCTCCGTAGTTCAACCTTTCGATATCATTCTCAGGGGAGATATAAGAAGTGGAAATATCAATAGAGCGAAACCGCTGTCTAACTTGGTCCTCAGTAAAGGAAAACTGATCATTGTCATATCCATAAAAGTGATCAATCTGTTCTCTAAAGTTCACTTTACTCTGCAAGTAAATGTCTTTTTGAACCCTGTATGCACCTTGCAGAAAAGCGTCTGTATTAATGAACTTTTGATTTTGTACATTCTTGTCATTGTTTGCTCTGTGATAAGTGGCACCCGCACCGAAATCTAATCGATCCAATATATTTCCAAAGTGAGAAACTGTACCATAGTACATATTCGGAATTCCAGCACCTCCCTTAATAAACGTCTTGTAGCTGGGCGGTAGATCATCAGACCTCATAGCGATCGGCTTTATATCTGGAGCTGGGTAATTGACCAACAAGGGCTGGGCATCGATCTGATAATTGACCACTCTGTTAGAAGAATCGACCGGTGGTAGAGAAGGATTAATGTCCAACTTTTCCGACTCCGCTAACTGAGCTTCAAAGTTTTTTATGATCTCAACAGACTCTGATTCAAGTTTTTCTGATTGCGCATGTGCAAAGCTGCAAACAGCAAAAAGTATAATGACGGTATTGAAAATATTCTTATTCATCATGATTTGATCTGACTATTTATAATTTATTGCCCCTCCATTGGAAGATCTCCATTGCTAGGGCCTGCATTAATACGGCTCTCTGCTTCAATTTTAGTTTGCAAGGCTAGCAATTTGTTTCGAGCTACAGTAACAAGCTCTGGTGACTCTGTATAGCTCTCTGTCACTGCTTCCAAAGCAGCTTGGGCATTGAGCAGGTCACCTTGGTCCGCTAATATATCTGATAGTAGAATTATTGATTTTGCAATCCAAAATTCTTGACCTGCGCTTTCTTTATGGGCTTTCATAACGATACCACGAGCAATATCTAAATCGTCTTGCTTGTAGTAAATCTCTGCTATATGGTAGCGTGACTCAGCAGCAATTTCACCATCTTTTATGTTACGAAGTACTTTATTGAAATTTTCTAAAGCAGTATTATAATCCTTTTTCTCAAATCCAATCTTCCCCTGATAAAATGCAGCAACGCTTTTTTGATCCGCAGAAGCCAATGGATTAAGTTCTATTTTTGAAGCCATAAAATATACACCGTCAGAATTATTGATCTTATATGCTGAGCGTAGCGCGTTGAGCTGGGCATCTAGCTGGTTGTCATCGCTTTCCACACTTTCTAATTTGCTGTATAATTGATATGACTTCACAAAGTTTTGGTCAAAATTATACGCGATCAATGCGGCCTTACCTAAGGCCTTAGCATAAAACTTACTGTTTCCCTTATTTATCACTTGCTGGTAGTAGGTCATGGCTTGTGGATAGTTTTTCTTTACGACTTCGCACTCACCCAACACGTAGATACCTTCTATCGCAAAAACACCATTCGGATATTCTTCTAAGTATGAGAGCATAGAGGTGATGGCTCGATCGTATTGTCCGTTGGTGTAGGCAGTCTTAGCCGACCTGAAACTAAGTACTTCCTGTTCAGCATTATCGATCTTGTACCCTGGTATTGATTTTCTGAACTTGACATATTCCTTTGGTGTTCCCAAATCTTGCACATAAATCTCTTCTAAAGCTAAGAGTGCTTGATCGGCTTCCTTCTTTTCAGGATTGTGTTTAAAAACTTCCTTGTAGTTCAAGATGGCATTATCATATTTATCTTGATTATAGTTGGCTAAACCTAATTTTAGCAAAGCTGAATTGTATAAAGTAGAATTAGGATAATCCTTTAGAAGTTGCCGGAGTGGAGCTTCCGCATCTGCCAGTGCACCAGCTTGGATATAAGCTTTCCCAATAGCATAGAGCGCATCATCCGCATATTCAGATTCGGGAAAATCACTAACGATCAAAGCCATTAGCTGAAATTTTTCTGTCATATTACCCTGTAGACCCATGACATTTGCTTTCTGATAGAGAGCATAAGCATTTGGTTTATCGCTTGCGTTAATGACCTCATTATAGTAACGAAGTGCTGTTTCGTAGTCATTCAATCTAAATGCGGCGTCTCCCGCTTTGAGTTTAGCATCATTAAGAACTCGGTCTTTGATATAGTCACTTTTGATTTGTGCTTTGTTCATCTCTATACCACTTATGGTTTTCTTGAAATGGGAGAGTGCTTGTGCATAGTTGCCCTGTTTGAGGTAGTTGTAACCTTGCGTATAGTTTGCAGTGTAGACTGCCGCATCTTCAGGTAAAGATGTGGAACTTGGGTTGCTGAGAAAAGCACTCATGTACTGTTCACTCTTTTCAAGTTCTCCGTTTTGATGTGCGATCTCACCTAATCTATAGTTAGCTAATGCCTTGATAGCTGGGTCTGCATTGGAAGCAGCAGATTTATCAAATAGTTCAACGGCGTCATCCACTTTACCTGCATTGTAAAGCTCGATTCCTCTAGAGTAGGTTACTTTAGAGTAAGTCCGCTCCATCTGAGAAGATCTATTTTTTATCTTATCTAAGACAGCAATAGCCTTGGTGTAATCTCGAGTATTGAGAAACATTTTGCTCAGATAATCTTGTGCTTCTAAATAGTGCTTATCATCTACAGAAATTTTTTGAAAGGCTGCTATTGCTTCAGTATCATACTTCATTTCGTACGAAAGCTTGGCGTAGTTCCAGTTTGCATCCTCCTTGGTAGTAGGATTGAAATTTAGTCTACCTGCTGCGGCGAAAGCATTTCGCGCGTTATTTTTTTCACCCAGTTTGATATGAGAATCTCCCAATAAGTAAAAAGCATTTTGCCCTAATTCACTTTTGACCTTGCTGACCTCCTTAAATTGCTCGATGGCTTCGGCATATTTACCAGCTCGGTATTGTAAGTATCCGATTTGGTAAAATGTCTCTTCGCTCATCTTCTCTGTTATCTGCGCATATCTTTCTAAGTAGGGTAGGGCTTTATCATAGTCTTGTTTTTCAAAGTAAGATTGTCCAATCAAAAGCGTTAACTCTCGCTTCTTTTTTATGCTGGGCTCTTTCAGTAGTGGCTTGGCGTAAGAAATTACTTCATCATATTTTCCTTCCGCAAAATAGATCTGAGCAACATAGTACGGAATATGCTCCCTATACACTTTTGATTTCTCTGCTGTTTTGAGACTTTTTAGTGCTTTATCATATTGCTCTAAATAGAAAAAAGTTAGTCCGTAAAAATAATTTGAAGGGTAGAAGTAATTACTCTGATCATTAATCAATTGTTGAAAGTAGGATTTCGAAGCTGCCCATTTCTGTCTTACGAAAAGTGAGTATCCATTTTTAAATAGAACATCCTTGCGCTTAGCCTCAGGAAGATTATTGATATCCACCAGGGCATAAAATTCTATGGCCTTTTGATATTCTTTTTGATTGTAGTAGTAGGTCGCTGCTTCGAGTGTAGCCTCATTGGCTATTGGGTCTGGAGCATATGCCTTTACAAAATCAAGGATTAGCATTTCACTTTTCTCTTGCTCTAATCTTACCGCAGATCGTGCAAAATTTAGTTCCGCTCGCATTTTGATTTCTACCCACTCAGGTTGGCTTACTTGTCGCGTCATGCGCAGCACCTTTTCATAACTTTTCTGAGCCTGTCCATACAGACTCTTATCGAAGAAATTATTTCCTTCTTTATAAGCACGATTTATTTCACTGTAACGCGCCGTTTCTTGAGCATACATGCCGAAGGAAAGCAATGTCAGGACAATAATTAATAATACACTTCTCATAATTTTATCTTGGCGAAGCAGGTCATAAAAGGATTAGATTATCATATATCCAGCCCAATGACTACTTCATTTATAAATATCTATTACGATAATATCGTCAATATGATACGAAGGATCATATTGACGCACAGCGCAGTTATTCATCAAATGATAAACTTAAGAGTAGAGGTGTATGCTATTATCTAGAACGGATATGAGATGTTATGAAAAATGTGCAACACGAAGTATTCGTAGCATAAATCACACAACGCCCAAATATAGAGTTTTATTAGATATTAAAGTAATCATTATATATAAAACCTTATTGAATGTTTAATTAGGAATTTATCTATAGTGATACATAAATCAAGTTAGTTCTCAAAATAACCTTGCTCTTGCTCTTGCTCTAGACTCTTGCTCTTACTCTATACCCCTGCCTTTGCCTTAGCTTTTGCTTTTATTCTTGCTTTTGCTCTAGACTCTTGCTCGAAACTCAAAACTCATTTTTGCGTGAGTGATAGAAGGGAGATCGAGCTCTGCTCGATAGTGCGAGACCAAGCCTCCCAGCATGGCTGGCACCGCAGCGAACGCGGAGTCCCGCATAGCACGACCTGACTACATAAAAAAGCCCTTACAGATTTGCCAATAAGGCAGTTATGTAAGGGCTTTGTATGTCGGCGAGGGCACGCCCTAGAAATAGGTATTAGGTACTAGCTGTTAGGTACTATGAAAACAAAAGCAGTCTCTTGCTATCAATTATCCACTTTCAACTATCAACTAATTTTTAACGCTCTTCTTACTTTTCCGCTTTCACAAATTTGACTTCCGTATCACGCATCACGGCGCCTTTGATGAGGACGTAATACATACCGTGTACATATTCAGAAATATCAAAACGCTCTTCGCTAAAACCACGGAGTAAAAATGTTTCGCGCTCCTCAACAAGCTGCCCGATAGAATTATAAATTTGAATGACTTGATTGCCCGATTCATTGGCCTCAAGGATCAATTTCACCTCATCCACAGCTGGATTAGGAAGTATATCATAAACAGATAAGTGTCTATTGGCTCCCTCCACAGTCCTTTGTGCTAATTCATTATTACTAGCAGTCTCTGTGATGAAAATGGGGCGACCAGATAAAACAATATTGTTACTTGAGATACCATTGATCTGATCTGTATCGGTAAAGTTCCACATACGTCTGTACACCTGCCCATAGCCGAAGCTAGCTGGGAAGCTATAGGTGGCACTTGCAAATTCAGATTGATCGAAGGTAGTCTTTGCCCAAATGATATACTTATATCGACCATTGTCTAATCTTAGTGCGACACCATCCACATTATTAGGAAGGTTCATTTGAGCTGTCTTAGTAGCATCATAGCGTGAACCCCATACAAAGTCAGCCGCAGACTTATAGGCAATCGCTTCCTGATTACGAACTTGAGTATAGGCATCTGTACCCGTCAGTCGTTTATGCAATCCATAAAGATCAAACTCTGTAACTGCTTCGGCTTCTGTTGTTTTATCACCAAGATTATAGACGTGCATTTGTGTCACGTCATTTTGCATAGCTACGGCAACAGCTTTGATAATGTAGTTGACTTGCATCTCCTCACCGCCTGACATCGCATCCGCTCGGAAAGGTATACGAGGTACATTAATCTCTGTGATGATCCATTCCTTTTTAGGAAATTGTGCACCATCATAGCCATACTTATCTAGGATGACTTGATAGTTGTCTTGAGTCGTTTTGATACCCTGAGCAGCTCTATCTGAGTGACGATGCCATACACGCGTATCTGTTGCAAAATCGTAATCATACACAGATCCATCTATATCTGGATAGGAG
>Ga0209187_1000757_pt1 | contig 48355 bp, 42 predicted proteins | sample BantaG_FD_187430 | JGI IMG/M metagenome (GOLD analysis project Ga0209187, IMG submission 187430) | Marine algal microbial communities from Bantry Bay, Ireland - BantryBay_4 metaG (SPAdes) (version 2) | ecosystem: Host-associated > Algae > Red algae > Unclassified | place: Bantry Bay, Ireland...
TCATAAATTCATCAATAACACAGAAAATATCAGTAATTTGTTCTTCAGTAATCATAGGGAATAACTTCGTAATTAATTGATTGTCAACTATTAAGATACGAATATTCCCTATTTTTTACTACACAATCACATATTATTTAATATATATTTAATTGATATTCAATTATTTAACAGTCGAACTCAGGTTATTATAATTTTGTGTCGAAAACCATATTACGTACCTACGGCACGGATAAATTTTCTGATATCTTAATCTACCTATATTTTATCCCTACGGGATGATCCTAAAGACAGATACAAAATAATTATTTTGTAAATAAAACAGATTATTGTAAACCCGCTAGGGATGCTGTATGATTAGAAAAAACATTACACAAATACCTCGTGCTGTAGGTACGGAATATATCTACAGATACATTTATAATTACCCTTAATCTAAATGTGTCTCCTTAGCTATCGGATTTTTATTATTATAATTTTGTGTCGAAAACCATATTAAGTACCTACGGCACGGACAAATTTTCTGATATCTTAATCTACCGATATTTTATCCCTACGGGATTATCCTAAAGACAGATACACAATAATTATTTGTAGATAAAACAGATTATTGCAATCCCGCTAGGGATGCTATATGGGTAGAAAAACATCGCACATGTGACTCGTGCCGTAGGTACGGAATATATCTACAGATACATTTATAATTACCCTTAATCTAAATGTGTCTCCTTGGTTATCGGATTTTTATTATTATAATTTTGTGTCGAAAACCATATTACGTACCTACGGCACGGATAAATTTTCTGATATCTTAATCTACCTATATTTTATCCCTACGGGATGATCCTAAAGACAGATACAAAATAATTATTTGTAGATAAAACAGATTACTGCAATCCCGCTAGGAATGCTATCTGGGTAGAAAAAACATCGCTCAAATACCTCGTGCTGTAGGTACGGAATATATCTACAGATACATTTATAATTACCCTTAATCTAAATGTGTCTCTTTAGCTATAGGATTTTTATTATTATAATTTTTTGTCGAAAACCATATTACGTACCTACGGCACGGATAAATTTTCTGATATCTTAATCTACCGATATTTTATCCCTACGGGATTATCCTAAAGACAGATACGAAATAATTATTTTATAAATAAAGCAGATTATTGCAATCCCGCTAGGGATGCTATATGGGTAGAAAAAACATCGCACAAATACCTCGTGCCGTAGGTACGGAATATATCTACAGATACATTTATAATTACCCTTAATCTAAATGTGTCTCCTTAGCTATCGGATTTTTATTATTATAATTTTGTGTCGAAAAACGTATTACGTACGTACGGCACGGATAAATTTTCTGATATCTTAATCTACCGATATTTTATCCCTACGGGATGATCCTGAAGACAGATACAAAATAATTATTTGTAGATAAAACAGATTATTGCAATCCCGCTAGGGATGCTATCTGGGTAGAAAAAACATCGCACAAATACCTCGTGCTGTAGGTACGGAATATATAAATCTAGTGAGTTAAAATAAATTTGTGTGCCTATACTATCTCCAATTTATAGGGATCAGTTTTGTAGCTCAAGATTACATAATTCTACCTTATGTAATCTGTTAAAAAATATGGGGTCTGGAAGTTGTAATGGAATATCATTTTCAAAGAATGTTGCACTAAATAAAACGGCTTTGCCTTCTTCCTGATAATCTTCTGGCATATCTACAACTAGCACAACAGATTCATATTCATCTTCGCTATCTGCAAAGTAGAATATACTCCAAGTGTCATAACAATTCATAAAAGCGACTCTTCCCTCCACATTGTGCATCGTAAACAGACAATCTCCTTCGCAAATCATAGTAGTTTCGCAATCTTCTGGTTCAGGATCTGCAACTTCCGATTTACCACATGAAGCAAATAAAACTCCTATTAAAAATAAGTAAGCTATAATGTTTTTCATAATTAATTGATTTGCCTAGTTAGACGAAGTTTTTGTTATAAATGGTTGGGTAAACTTCGAAAAAATCTTTTCCATTAATTTTAAAACGCGCAATTAGTAGGCAATGGTTGCTTTGTCTCCAGATCAGCAGCCAAATCTGTTGTGACTTCCATGGGTACAAACCCATCTTTGACATTACCATGGAACAACTTAGTTCCGTATCCTAGTGGATTCATGTGTGCCCTTATATATACTATCTGTTGTGATTCTATATTAACAGGACCTCCAGATCTAGTGAAAGGTTGTTCGTCCACATGGCTATGACCTAGTATTCTACGATAAATAAGATCTCCACTTTCACTAAAGACTTCCCACCAGTCCGCATACTGTTCACAACCAGTATCGGGGCTTTCTATCGTAACGCTAAACTGATAGGCGTTTTCTGAACCACTAATAGAGACTTCGGTTACAGCAGACTCTTCTTTATTTTCTGGTTCCATTTCTTCGCTAATTATCTCAGTAGAATTTTGACAGCTTACTAGGCTTAGAAAGTTGAAACAGAAAACAAATAGTATAGTATTTTTCATAAAACATAGTTACTAAGAATAGTTGACTAATTGTGTCTTCTAAGAGAATAAATACTGTAGCTGTCAGTTAACTTGATGAAAATCTGTTTGTTGTCTCTTAATTTGTCATAATCTTTGGTCAAAAATTTCGGCAAATTATTACGTTCGCGTGATTGTAACCCAGCGCGTTGCACTGGGATAATTTGTGGGACACTTTCAGCGTCCTTATGGCTTACACCATCCTCATACTAGAAATACTCTTATCTAGAAAAACTAGATTCAGACTTTTGCTTGTACATCTATTATTTAGTGCATGAAAAGCAATCTGTAAAATCTTACAATCCGTTTAATCCATGATTCTAAAGTATATTTACAAATCTCTCCACCAATACGCCTTAGGCTCATGTATACCTAACTCTACCGACTCCCCTATTTTCGGAGTAATAAGATCTATATCCAATTCTTTAGATGCATGGACCATTCGCTCTATAGGGTCTCGCCAGTCATGAGGAGCTAATGAAAATGCTCCCCAGTGCATCGCAATCATTTTTTCTCCTTTCAGATCTAAGAAAGCTTGTGCTGATTCCTCTGGCGTCATGTGATTCTCTTTCCACATATAGTGATACTGACCACACTCCATGAAACATAAGTCAAAAGGGCCATATTTATTTCCTATTTCTTCAAATCCTCCGAAATACCCTGAGTCACTACTAAAAAAAAGATTAAGTTCTTTGGTCTTGATTACCCAAGAACACCATAATGTCTTATCGCGATCTCCGAATGTTCTACCACTAAAATGTTGTGTAGGCGTTGCTGTCAATTCTATATGTTCCAAGGTAGTTTCTCCCCACCAGTCTAATTCTGTAATTTTTTTCTTGTCAACTCCCCATTTCTCAAGATGCGCCCCTACACCCAAAGGTGTATAAAAATGCTTAACCTTGTTTCTAAGTTTTTTGACCGTGCCATAATCTAAATGGTCATAATGATCGTGTGTAAATATAACTGCATCTATCTCAGGTAGATCCTCTACTTGTATGGGTATTTTTTTATGAAATCTTCGCACGGCAAAAAAAACAGGGGCCGCCGCCTTTCCTAACATAGGGTCGATTAATATTTTCAAACCATCGACCTCTAGTAAAAAAGCAGAATGACCAAACCAAGTAATTCTTAACTTTCCACTATAAGTGGCAGTGAAATCTTCTTTTTTTCGCTCTAAAAAAGGTACAAGTGCTTTAGGTTTTTTATCTACTTTACTATTATTAGACTCTTGAATTAACTTAGGCATTTTAGAAAAACTCATATCAGCTCGCTTCCTATTCCTATTTCTAAATCTTCCATTGATAAAATGAGGAGACTGCTCTAACCTAGTTAATAAATCACCTTCTACCTTAGCTCCAAAAACAGGTAGTTTCATGTAGAGAAAAAACGCAATTGCGAATAGGGCTATAACAATTAGGATATACAATAGAATCATAAGGGAAATAACATAAAAAAGACTGCTTAGTTCGGCTCTTAGATAGTTTTCTGCAAGATTTATTCTATAAGTTTAGAATAGTTTATTAACAAATAAACTACCGAAACTTGAGTGAGCTATTAGAATTACTGAATAGATCATTTAAGATGCATCAAAACAATCAAGTTCGATTACTGTTCGTAGCATCATATCGCTCGGATTGTTCTATATACTTAACATTTTTTCTTAATTTATCGACGCCTCGCCGGCTAGGCTTTCAAATCGAATTTCCTAGTTTTTTTAGCCGTGCTATCTATATGCGCTATTCGGTATATTTATATAAGTTAACCAACAATCAAAAAATAGGGTTGTCGCAATAAAAATTACATGCCCTTTCCTGAATATCAATTTGAGAAACCTATTAAGCATAATTAGTATCCTACAGCTATCGTCATAAACTTCTTATTTAGTCGCTATAAGATCTATCTAGATTTTGTACATTCATTTAATATAGAACATCCATTATCCCGTAAAATAATTAGTGAAGGAAATAACTAAATCTTTAGATTCCTATTTTCGTTAATAATTGATAATAATACCAATTCTGGTTTAGAATGACGGTATTTATTACTTTGTTCTTCATGTTCCTACGTTAAAAAGCCTCGCCGAACCTATGGGTTCTTTGCTAGCCCGCCCGCTTAGCGCTGTGCCTGCCGTATGCAAGGAGGCAGGGTTCTCATTTAAAGCACTTTCGTACTTTATTCGACTACGTCGAACTCATTCGTTCTTGCCTTGGTCCATTTTGCACAATTCTAAATCCTTTTCCGTCATCTAAAAACAGAATTGGAATAATACTAAAGAAATGATAAACATTTATTAATTTATGTCAACAAAATTCATTAGTTTTAAAAACTATACTCAGAGTTAAATTTATTTGACATAAAAAATATAAATCTTACAATTATCAAGATGAAGTACAGATTACAAAAAGCAGCAGTTCTGGGTTCCGGTGTTATGGGAACGGGTATTGCTTGCCACTTAGCGAATATCGGAATGGATGTATTATTACTCGATATTATCCCATTTAGCGCAAGTGAAGAAGAAAAGAAGAATCCGGTGGTCAGAAACAGTGTTGCCAACGGAGCATTAAAAAGTGCCATTAAATCTAGACCTGCAGCCTTGTATGACAAGAAATTTGCAGCTAGAATTACTACAGGTAATTTCGATGATGATTTTGATAAAATTTCGGATGCAGACTGGATTATAGAGGTTGTCGTCGAACGACTAGATATCAAGCAACAGATTTTCGAGAAAGTAGAGAAATATAGAAAGCCTGGCTCTCTGGTAAGTTCTAATACTTCTAGTATACCGATAAAAATGCTAGCAGAAGGTAGATCGGATGATTTCCAAAAGCATTTCTGTGGTACACATTTTTTTAATCCGCCAAGATACATGCGCTTGCTAGAGATTATTCCTCATGATAATACTGCACAAGATGTCATAGATTTCTTTATGCACTTCGGTGATGTCAATCTTGGAAAACAAACTGTACTCTGTAAAGATACGCCAGCATTTATAGCTAACCGGATCGGTGTCATGTCTGGAACTAAAATCTTTAAGCTTACTGAGAAATACGACATGAGCATAGAGGAGGTAGATATTATAACGGGACCTCTCATAGGGAGACCTAAAACGGCTACGTACAGATTACAAGATCTTGTAGGAATAGATACGAGTGACAAGGTTAGTAAATTTGTTCTGGCTAATGTAAAAGGTGATGAATTCATAGATTCTCTAGAAGGTAATGCCGTTCCTAAGTTTATGGAATTCCTTGTAGAAAATAAATTTCTAGGAAATAAAACGAAAAAAGGTTTTTACGAAAAAACAAACAAGAAAGATGCTGATGGAAAATCTATTATCAATGCACTAAATCTAAAAACACTAGAATACGCACCTGCGACTAAACCTAGATTAGCAGCTGTAGGTAGTGCTAAAAAAATAGAATTGCTAGATAAGCGTCTGCAGCACCTCGTAGATGGGGATGAACGAGAAAACAAATTTCTGAAAGAATATTTTGCTTCTCTTCTTGCTTATAGCTCTAACAGAATTCCTGAAATATCTGATGATATCTACAGTGTAGATGATGCGATGAGAACAGGTTATGCTTGGGATTATGGCCCCTTCGAATATTGGGATTTCTTTGGCATGGAGAAAGGGATACAGATCATGAAAGATTGTGGCGAAAAAATACCACAATGGATTTTGGATCTTAAAGATAAAGGCATTACATCTTTCTATAAAATGGAAGATGGAAAGAAAATGGTTCTGGATTATAACGCTGGTAAATATATAGCTGTACCAGGTACAGAAGACTTTATTTTCCTGGATGCTTTGCGAACAAACAAACCAATCATTAAGAATAGTGAGTGTACCGTTCATGACATAGGCGATGGTGTGATGTGCTTAGAGTTTACAAGTAAGAGTAACGCGATAGGAGAAGGAATCGGAGAAGCCATGGTACAGGCCATAGACCTCGCAGAGACAGATGGCTGGAAAGGAATCGTTATCGGGAACAACGCTAAGAACTTCACAGTAGGAGCAAACCTCATGAACATCGGTATGATCGCTATGCAGAAGGATTTTGCTAAGTTGGGCGAGATGGTGCATGGCTTCCAGCAGGTTAACATGAGAGTGAGAACTTGCAAGGTGCCTGTAGTAGTAGCAACACAGGGTTACGTATTTGGTGGTGGATGCGAGATATCGATGCATTGCGATGCGGGAGTTTTTGCAGCTGAATCCTATATAGGATTAGTGGAAGTAGGTGTAGGATTACTACCAGGCGGTGGTGGTACAAAAGAGATGGCACTTAGAGCTTCTGACAAATATTTCCAAGGAGATGTTCAAATGCCTACACTTATAGAACACTTTAAGGCTATAGCAACGGCATCTGTGTCTACTTCTGCATCAGAAGGATTTACATATAACTATTTATTACCAGAAAGAGATCAGGTTTCTGTGAATGCATTGAGAAATATTACACTTGCCAAAGATAAAGTATTAGAGCTAGCAAAGGACTATATAGCACCTACACTTAGAACAGATGTAGAAGTTCTAGGGCGTGGAGGTTTATCCACATTATATTCCGCAATCAATGAATTCCGTCTAGGAAATTATATGTCAGATTATGATGTAGAGATCGCTCGAAAAGTTGCTTATGTTATGTGCGGTGGAGATCTAACTAGTTCACAAAAAGTGAGTGAACAATATTTACTGGATCTAGAAAGAGAAGGCTTCCTAAGCTTGTTAGGAAATCAGAAAACACTGGATAGAATACAGTATATGTTGATGAACAATAAACCCTTGAGAAACTAGAATTGCTAAATTTAAAAAAAGATGTCTTCTATTTGTAAATGGGAAGACAAAGAAAATAATAATATGGAAGCTTATATAATAAAAGGATATCGATCCGCTATCGGAAAAGCTAAAAAAGGCGGGTTCAAAAATTACCGATCAGACGATCTAGCCGTAGATGTTATCAAGCATCTAGTTTCTTCTGTTCCATCACTAGACCCTACCATCATCGATGATGTTATAGTAGGCTGTGCTAATCCAGAAGGAGAACAGGGGCTACAGATAGGCAGACTGATCTCAGCAAGAGCTCTGGGCAAAGAAGTTCCAGGCATAACAATCAACAGATATTGTGCCTCGGGACTAGAATCTATAGCTATGGCAGTAGGTAAGATCAAAGCGGGATTTGGTCATGTGTATATAGCTGGAGGAACAGAAAACATGAGTGTAATTCCTATGACGGGCTACAAGCTCGCCCCTAGTTACAAGGCCAATATGGAAAATATAAACTATCACGTAAGTATGGGCGCAACGGCAGAAGCTGTTGCGAGTAAGTATGAGATCAGCAGAGAAGATGCTGATGCATTCTCCGTACGATCGCATGAAAGAGCTGCGGCGGCAATCGATGGCGGCAAGTTCAAGGATGAGATTGTTCCAATAACTGTAGAAGATATATTTGTCAAAGACGGAAAAAAAGTAAGTAGGAGTCATGTTGTAGATACGGATGAAGGTGTGCGTAGATCGACTACAATGGAGGGTCTTGCTAGGCTAAGAGCTGTCTTCAAAAATGGCGGAGTCGTAACCGCAGGGAACTCTTCTCAGACTTCTGATGGAGCAGCCTTTACAATAGTAATGAGCGAGGAAATGGTCAAGCAACTGAATCTAGAACCTATCGCTAGACTCGTATCCTGCGCAGCAGGAGGTGTCGATCCACTCTATATGGGCATAGGTCCTTGTGTCGCTATTCCTAAAGCACTTAAGCAGGCTGGTCTTAACTTAGGAGATATACAACAGACAGAATTGAACGAAGCTTTTGCAACACAAGCACTTGCTGTCATGAGGACTATGGGCATGGATCCTGAGACGGTCAATGTAAATGGCGGCGCAATAGCTCTAGGTCATCCACTAGGATGTACAGGTGCTAAACTTACGATCCAATTACTCAATGAGATGAGAAGAAGAGATCAGAAATATGGAATGGTTACAGCCTGTGTAGGTGGTGGTCAGGGCATTGCGGGGATATTTGAGCGACTTAACTAAGAGATTTTTATTGTAAAAAAATGAAGGCTGCTATTTTATAGCGGTCTTTTTTTACACTACCCTTTCTTGGCCTTTAGCATTGCAATAAACCATTGCATCTTCGTTCGTACTTCAGGACTCCACCAGACCTTTAGCGTTTCTTCTAAGTCAGCATCACTTCCATCTAGTATGCCATCTAGCAGTGGTTTTCTAAGTTTCGCTTTTGTATTGACAAGAATATCAGGATCAGCTTGCATGTAATGCTTCATCCTAGATTCTGCATGCATCATAAGCCTATCTTGTGATACAACTTCGTCTACTAAGTTGGCAGCTAATGCTTCTTTATTATTTAGCAATTTACCTTCTAGAATATATTTGTACGCAAGACTTCTTCCTAACCAGAAGGAATAAGCATTGATCAGATTATTGGTGATCTGCACATTCACGGCTACCTCATTAAGTCCCACCCTGAATTTCTCACCTTCTGCCATGATTCTATAATCAGCTGTTACTGCAATCACTGTACCTCCAGCTGGAGAATGACCATTAATAGCACAAATAAATGGCTTAGTAAATCTGGCTAATTCTATATACATGGTTCCGAAGGATATAAAGAACGCTCTAATCTCCTCTTCGTTATAATCATACAGTTGTACAAGGTCTAAACCTGCAGAAAATACATTAGCTGTTCCAGTAAGAATAACACCTCTAGTCTTTTCCTCAGATTCTATATCTCGGAAGGAAGCTCTGATTTCTTCTACAAGTTCCATGTTCAGTGCATTTACCTTAGGTCTATTCATCGTAAGAATAGTGTACATGCCTTTATCATTTCTTTCTATATATCCCATATTGCAAATTAAGAAAATAGTAATAGTCCTAAGTAGTTTTAGATCGCTAATTTAACTCAGAGTTAAATAAAAAGATAGGCATCCTATCCTTGCTTACTTTACTTTCCTATCAAAATATTATATTCTTTGGGGATCTCCACTCCATTAAAACCATTAGTTAACCCATATAGAATTATTATCGTCACAATCACACCTATAGTCAGAATAAAGCCAGATTGATTATTGACTGATATACCAAATGGCGTTCTCTTCATTTTACAAAAATGAATTGCTGCCACATGGCTAAAGAATGACATAATTGCCAATCCGTAATACGGTAAAAAAAATAGATAGAAGGGAAACGCGTTAAGACCTGCAACTCCGAAATAAAAATTTGTATCTAATTGTAAAAAAAATCTTCCTACAAAAATCGCAGCAAGGTGGATGAAAAAGAATAAAGCTAGATATAGGCCAGACCAAATTTGCAATTTTGGAAAAAAATAACTTGCCCTATTTCTCAAAAGAAAAAATTGTTTTATTCCAGTAATAATTTGTACCAAAATAGAGAGTAAAAGAATTGATTCGACTATAGGATTTCTATAGATTATTCTGAGCAGGTTCATCACTCTAATATGGGACTCCGCACCAAAGATACTTACTATGTGATTAGCTAGGTGTAAGCTTATATAGATCGAGATAACTATGCCACAAATGAAATGCAAATTCTTAGATCTCATCGCGTTTAAGATTTTTAGATCCAATAAAAGTTAATATACCTATCGGAAGTAACAAGATCCATTGCGGGGCTAAAACTTTCATAATTATACCACTCAAAATAAATGGAACTGAAAATAATAAATACAATATTCCAATTACTTGTAATACTTCTCCCCTACTTTTTTTAGGCGGATTCATTCCATATTTCACCAAGTAATATGATGTAAGAAATAATATAATGCTCACCATATGCCACACCCCAAGCCACTCCGTTTTCATTTGCTGATCTATATTACTATTTAGAAGAGGATCAACTAAATCTAATTGACCAGCAAAAAGATGAAGCAGCGCAGAGAACCCGTTAATGACTCTAGCAAGGAGAAAGTAAATGTTTCTATTTTTTAATGATTCCATCGAGATGTATAAATTGATTTATTTCTAATAATACTTTTGATAAATAGTTTTTTTCTTGAGCTTTATATCTAATTGTTTCGTGATAACCTATCAAGTAATTATAGAAAATTCCAGCTTTCAATGCAGCATCAGTCTTAGAATATCCTATCCTCATTATAAGCTCCGTAACAAACTCTATTCGTTCTCTATCTATAACTTCTACTTGCTTCTTAATCTTGATATCTGATTGCGCATACCTTTTTAGGTAAAATATAAAATCAAGATTAGAGTCTTTTTTAAAAGCAATTTGGATGAGCTTCCTGAGTTTATCAATAGGGGCACTAGTTTTATTTACCTCCTCTATTATCTTATAGGTATCAACACTAATCCAGTATTCGATCAGGCTTTTAATAAAATCCTTTTTAGTCTTAAAATGCCAATAAAAACTGGATTTATTACAACTAAGTTCTCTAGACATTTTGTCTACATTTAGACCGGTTATTCCTGAATCAGAAAAAAAAACATATCCTAACTTTATCCAGTCTTCTTTAGTAGCTACAATTTTCGGCATATCTAGACGGTATCGTTTAGATAAAGATAATATATATATTTTATTAAACGATGTCGTTTAATAAAATATATTAAATAAAGTTAATTGACCTTTTAAATTAAGATCGATTTATCAAATCTCATGCGGACAACTGCTATTCTTTTAGGTCTCAATTTATTACACTAGATCCTCAATCCTGTTTTTCTGTACAGCCTGCCAGGCCATGTCACATAAGAATTTTGCGAGTTTGTCTAGATGTGCGAACTTTGGATTATTTGTCAATCCTTTATCATATCTGTAAAAAATCTGCTGGGCAATAACTGCAATTTTGAATAAACCAAAAACATAATAGAATACTAGGTGGTCTACTTTTCTTCCAGATTTTTTTTCATATAACTCTGCAAGCGCTATTCTGCCGGGATTACCATCCATGATAGTAGGAGATGGGATACCTATTTTGTCTAGTGGTCCATCAGATGCCATCGTCCAATATCCTAGTGTTGTGCCCAGATCCATAAGAGGATCGCCGATAGTACACATCTCCCAATCCAGTACTGCATTTATCGATGTCCAAGAATCATCCTTAAAAACTACATTGTCGTATCTATAATCATTATGAATCAGGCAGTGATCATACTGTCTCGACTGATTCTCCTCCATCCATTTTATCAGGTGTTGTACTGAAGCAATCTCCATGGTAGCGGCCTTGAGATATTGCCTACTCCAGTTAGTCACCTGTCTTGCTACATAGGCATCAGGTCTTCCAAGATCTTGTAAACCTGCTGCTCTAATATTTACATTATGTAACTCCACCCATGTATCCATCCAAGCCTGAGTAATAGCATCAAACTCCGTAGCAGAAATTTTCCTTTTCTGAGCAGTTTCCAGATTAAGAATAATTCCTTCTACTTTTTCCATGAGATAGAAAGGAGCTCCCATTACATTCAAGTTATCACAGTAAGCATATACCTCTGGCACAGCTTTAAAGACATTTCTCAGTTTGTGCTGCACCTTATATTCTCTACCCATATCATGCCCGCGTTTGATAGCACCCAGAGGAGGTCTGCGTAGTACACATCGCTGCTCACCTGCAGTTAGTTGGTAGGTAAGGTTAGAATACCCATTGGTAAATTGCTCTATTTCCAACGAAACATCATCATCTCTTAACCATTCTATTTCTAGGAGATATTTTTTTAGTTTTTGTATGTCAAAATTATCTTTTCCTTTAAGTTTTCTAAGCATATGGTTCTAAGTTAATTAAATGCTGAATAACAAGAATAGATTAGTTGACTCATTTCCTTATTTTACATAAAAAGTTAAATCAATCTCATAAATATCCAAACAAAAAATCTAGTTCCCATGTTATACTTATAATTATGAAAAACTACTTAATAATAGGAGCTTCTTCTGGTATAGGAAACAGCTTGTCTAACATCTTGTCCGATCAGGGAAACCAAGTTACAGGGACTTATAATACAACAGACGCTACAGATACAGATCATATAAGTTATCATCATCTAGATGTAACAGCAGATGAGTTAGATCTAAGTTTTGTGCCAGATAGCCTAGATGGTATGGTATACTGTCCAGGCAGTATAAATCTAAAACCGTTTCATAGAATAAAGCCTGAGCAGTTTGTAGAAGATCTGAATCTTCAGGTGGTAGGTGCCATTAAGATTATACAAGCCGTCCTCCCTAAGCTTAAAAAAGGCGATCATCCATCTATTCTACTTTTCTCAACCGTTGCTGTTCAGATGGGATTCAATTTTCATACTCAGGTTTCCGTTTCTAAGGGGGCAATAGAAGGTCTTACAAAAGCACTAGCAGCAGAATTAGCTCCAAATATAAGAGTAAACTGTATTGCTCCTTCTCTTACGGATACACCTCTTGCTGAAAAACTGCTTAGTACAGATGATAAGAAAAAGGCGAATGCTGAAAGACATCCGCTCAATAAAATAGGCACTCCAGAAGATATCTCGGAAATGGCTGCCTTCCTCTTATCAGATAAAGCTAAATGGATGTCAGGTCAGATTATTCACATAGACGGCGGAATGTCCTCTATAAAAATGTAAAATTATATGTTCAATTTATTCAAGAAGAAATCACCTGTAGAAAAACTGCAGGCAGAATACGAAAAACTGATGAAAGAAGGCTTTGATTTGTCAAAATCAGATCGTACGGCTAGCGACCAGAAGTATGCTGAAGCTAATGAAATTATGGCAAAAATAGATGCGCTACAAAAATCGTAGACAGTGGAGCTGACGGAAGAAGACACGGATAGAGTAATCCAGATGGCCTGGGAAGATAGGACGCCCTTCGAAGCCATAGAGTTCCAATTTGAACTTACGGAAAGTGATGTTATAAAACTTATGCGCAAGACTCTGAAGAGATCAAGCTTCAATCTGTGGCGTAAGCGTGTCAATCAAGGTGTAAGTCAAAAACACCTTAAAAAAAGAAGTGCTGAAATCAACAGATTTAAGTGTTCCCGACAAAGAAGCATCTCTAACAATAAGATATCTAAACGATAATTTCACCATGCAAGGAATCAACCTAGTATGGCTTAAGCGAGATATACGTCTGCAAGATCACAGACCTTTACAATTTGCTGAAAATTCAGATCTACCCTATCATATAATATACATACACGAACCCAGTTTATTATCACTGCCTGATACCTCTCTAAGGCACCTTCAGTTTATTCATCATTCCCTTTTATCTCTAGACGAAGATCTCAAAGCATATAACAGATCAATTCAGGTTTTCTATGGAGAGGTAACTGATATACTAGATTACATCCAGAACAAATTTGATATCAAACAAATTTTCAGTTATCAAGAATCGGGAATTAAAGTAACTTGGGATAGAGATAAAGAGGTAAACGTATATTGTAAAAAAAACAAAATATTGTGGACCGAATTCCAAAAAGGAGGCGTACATAGAGGCATTAGAAATAGAAAGAATTGGGATAAATTGTGGGAAGATTATATCAATGAAGACCCCATAAGAAATAAATATAGTTTCTCTGACTTAGCCATAATAACTCACCCCTTTTCTATACCTACTGACTTACACATAAAACTAAATAATTACCCTAGTTCCTATCAGCCAGCAGGTCCTAAGTATGCCTACAAATATCTTATGTCCTTTCTACAGGATCGCGGTAAAAACTACAGTAGACATATTTCCAAGCCTTCGCAAAGTAGAATTTCTTGCTCCAGATTATCGCCCTATTTGTCATGGGGAAATGTCAGCATAAGAGAAGTCTTTCATATTGTAATCGACCATAAGAACTATGCAAAACATAAGCGGGCTTTTAAAAATATGCTTACTAGGCTGAAATGGCATTGCCATTTTATTCAAAAATTTGAGGTAGAGTGTGCCTACGAAACAAGATGTATCAACAAGGGATACGAATCTCTAGAACATCAGAATATAGAAGATTACCTTTCAGCGTGGGAGACTGGTAATACTGGATTTCCCCTTGTAGATGCTTGCATGCGTTGTCTCCAAGAAACTGGATGGATAAATTTCCGGATGAGAGCAATGCTTGTCTCCGTCCTCTGTCACCATCTAGATCAAGACTGGAGAAGAGGTAGCCATCATCTTGCCCGCTTGTTCTTAGATTATGAACCGGGCATTCACTACCCTCAGATACAGATGCAAGCAGGAACGACTGGTGTAAATACTATAAGAATGTATAATCCAGTCAAACAATCCCAAGATCACGATCCTAAGGGTATATTTATAAAAAAATGGGTGCCTGAACTGAAAAATCTTCCTCCGGAGCTCATCCATAAACCATGGATGCTGACCGCTATAGAGCAGCAATTACACAATCTAAAACTAGGTGTGGATTATCCATTACCCATCGTAAATCTAGAAGTAGCAGCGAGAGAGGCGAGAGAAAAGATCTGGGGACACAGAAAAAAGCCCCTAGTAGTAAAAGAACAATCAAGAATAATCACAACACATACGCGCAGAAAAAATATAAAAGAATCAAGACATGCATCTGAATAAAGCAAAAATAAGTCAGCTAGACAAAATCTATAAACTCAACCTTATCAATTCTATATCTGGGGTAAAGCCCGCTAATCTTATCGGAACGAGATCGAAAAAAGGAAATACTAATCTAGCAATTTTTAGTTCTGTGGTTCATATAGGAAGTAATCCTCCTTTACTGGCTTGTATTACTAGACCAGACGAGGAAGTCAGAAGACACACCTTAGAAAATATAAGGGATACCGGATACTATACGATAAACCATGTTGGCAATGACTACGTTAAGCAAGCTCATTATACCTCTGCTAAGTTCGGAGACAATATTTCAGAGTTTGAAACTTGTAATTTTACACCAAAGTATCACAACGAATTTACGGCTCCTTATGTCAAAGAAAGTAAGATCCAGATAGGAATGAAATTCAAGGAATTATTACCCATCAAAGCTAATAATACGATTATGATCATAGGAGAAATCATAGACTTACATCTACCAGAAGAACTAGTGGATGAGCATGGCATGATAGACTTAGAACAAGCACAAACTGTAGGTATATCAGGTCTTAATACCTACTACGAATTATCTAAAATAAATACCTTTCCTTACGCTAGAGTAAGTGAGACTCCTGATTTCAAATCATGAAAACGACAAAGAAACGAGACCTACCTAGCAAGGTCTGTCTGCTTTGCAACAAACCATTTACATGGAGAAAAAAGTGGTCAAGAGACTGGGATAAGGTGAAATACTGTAGCGAAAGATGCCGACGAAATAAATCTAAAAAAGATGTCTAAAATTAATCTAATACTGCCACATCAACTCTTTGAGAATTCTCCATTAATAGAGAATGATTATGAATGCTATCTAATAGAAGAATATCTTTTCTTTAGCCAGTACAAATTTCACAAACAGAAGATTGCATACCATAGAGCAAGTATGCAATGTTACAAGGACTACTTAGTGAAGCGAGGCAAAAAAGTAGTTTATATTTCAGCACATGAGAAGAATTCAGATCTAAGGAAGCTCATCACTTTTCTAAAAAAAGATAACAAAAAAGAGATCTATCTTATAGATCCAACTGACAACTGGGTAGAAAAAAGGATTGCGGAAGCTTCATCAAAAAACAAAGTTAGCATCCATTATTATAACTCTCCCCTATTCCTTAATACAAAAGAAGAGCTATTATCATTTTTTAAACCCAAAGGAAAAAAGTTCTTTCAGACAAAATTCTATAAACAAGAACGAAAGAAAAGAAAAATATTAGTGGATAGCGAAGGGAACCCAGAAGGAGAAAAATGGACATTCGACTCAGAAAATAGAAAAAAATATCCGAGTAAAAAGACGCCCCCTCATATAGTATTTCCTGATAATAACGATTATTATAAGGAAGCGAAAAAATATACGGAGGAATACTTTTCAGACTATCCAGGTTCACTAGATAACTATCCACTATATCCTATAGATTATAAGACAAGTAAGAAATGGTTACAATCGTTTTTCAATGAGCGTTTTCTAGAGTTCGGCCCTTATGAAGATGCTATTGTAAAAGAATATTCTTTTCTGAATCATTCGGTCTTAAGTCCTATGATAAACACTGGCTTATTACGCCCAGAATATGTAATTTCCGAAACCCTAAAGTTTATAAGGACAAACGATATTCCTATTAACTCTGTGGAAGGATTTGTAAGACAAATTATAGGGTGGAGAGAATTTATAAGGGGAATATACGAATGTAAGGGGACACAGGAAAGAACAACTAACTTCTGGGGTTTTAAAAGAAAAATAACCGCTAGCTTTTATGATGGAACTACTGGGATAGTGCCAGTAGATGATGCTATCAAAAAAGTTCTAGCAACAGGTTATTGTCATCATATAGAAAGGCTTATGGTCTTATCGAATTTCATGCTACTCTGCGAGTTTGACCCTGATGAAGTCTACAGGTGGTTTATGGAATTATTCATAGATGCTTACGACTGGGTAATGGTGCCTAACGTATATGGAATGAGCCAATTCGCTGATGGAGGACTCATGGCCACTAAGCCTTATATAAGCGGCAGTAATTACATCATGAAAATGAGTAATTACAAAAAAGGAGACTGGCAGGTAATATGGGATGGTCTCTTCTGGAGATTCATGCACGTACATAGAGCATTCTTTTTGAAGAATCCTAGACTAGGAATGTTGATTTCTAATTTTGACAAGATGGACTCAACAAAAAGAAATGGTCATCTCACATCTGCTGAGGATTACCTCTCCTCACTAGATTAAAACGTTTATGTACTTTTTTCTGAGTACTCTATTAGCACTTAGAGGATTTGCTCAGTTGGTATCATATGTTTATTTGTAAAATAAATTTAGCTCCTATGTAAATTTGTTCAGCTATCTAAAAATTATTACATTCCATTAAAATGTTAATATGAAAAAGCTAATAGTTCCTCTAATCATTATCTGTTTCTTCTCATGTGATCAGAAATGGGATCAAAAAATGTTACTTGGTGAGTGGAAAGTAGACCAATGGTCAGAAAAATCTTCTGAAAGAACAATAACTGCTCGGATGGATTTTACATTTACAGATGAAGGGAATTATGTTCTTGACTATGGCAGCAAAAAAGAACAAGGGAAGTACTGGGTAGCCAATGATTTTCTTCATACTGTAGAAGAAGGCAAGTCAGAAAAAAAAGTAAAGATCATTGCCTTACAGCAAGATACTTTTGTTATGGAGATGAATCGCTCTGGATCTATAGAGAAAGTTGTGTTGCTTAGAAAGTAAGGATCGTATACTTACTACATGTAGTTAAGAAATTATGTATAATTATATATAACTTATTTAATAAAGAAGCTCAGTTAGTACACTGACACAAATAATAAAAGATCATAATAGATCAAATAATAGATGTATGATCGCCGATAGGAAACTTCATGGTCAGATTTCCAGATAAAAAAATTCTTAAATTATCATTATAAAAGTCGTCAATTCTGGAACTATTTTAGCGATCATAATTAGTTCCTTTTAGCTTTCATTTTCTTAATAATTATAAATAATAATCTTGTCTATAAGACTGTGACTAATTTATGATACTCCGTCAAAAGGGTATTACGTCACAAAAAATAAAAATCTAAATACATGTTTGACAAGTTAAAAAGTATCGCAATGCAGAAGCTAATGGAAAAAATGGCATCTAACGCATTGAGTGGAGATGCTACATCTGCTGCTGCAGAGCAAGGTTCTAGTGCCATTATAGAATCTATCAAATCAAAACTAACAGGCGGCGGACTAGAACAGGTTACAGCACTTTTCTCTGGTGGTGATCTAGAGAACAATAGCCTATTCCAAGAAGCTAAGCAAAAAATGACTGATGCTTTACAAAGTAACGGAATGAGTGCAGAAGATGCTCAAGCTGAAGCTGAAAATACAACTCCAGACTTAATTGCAAGTCTAAAAGATAAATTTGCTTCTAGTGATGAAGCTGACAAGGATTTTGACCTAAGCAGTCTTACAAATCTTATCCCTGGTAATGCGGGTGACCTACTGAGTAAAGCAAAAAGCTTGTTCTAATATACCGCTAGAGTTATAGCAAACTAAATAATCTAGAAGACCTTACTTTCGCTTAGTAAGGTCTTTTTCTATTTTCACCCCATAAGTTTATAATATCGCATACCGCTAAGCTACGATACGCAGTAAATTCTAGAAACTATATAAAATGTAGAAGCCATGAGAAAGTGACTTTGTTGCAAACATTCCTAGAAAAATAGATTTAGAAATGAGTTAACCGCTAGGCGAATGGAAGAACGAGGGGTCCTTAAGATCATAGGTCTTATACCACTTCTAGTTTAGAATGACGGTAATTATTTATTTTGTTCTTCATGTTCCTTCGTTAAAAAGCCTCGCCGAACCTATGGGTTCGCCTACGTTTTTTGACTTGATCCATTTTGAACAATTCTAAATCCTTTTCCGTCATCTAAAAATAGAAATGGTATTAAACTGACCTATGAAATGTGAAAACCGATCCATCAGATCTAGTTCTCAATTTATAGATAAGTACAATTATAAATTTCTATATTTGTACTTATCTTATTTCATGTATACATAAGTACAATTATAAATATCTATATTTGTACTTATATGATAGGAAGAATAAGTCAGGTGAAAGAAATGAATCGCTTGTTAAGTGAGAAAAAATCACATTTCATTGCTGTAACAGGAAGAAGAAGAGTAGGAAAAACTTACCTTATAGAAAATGTCTACAAGGATAAAATCTGTATAAGTATAACTGGTATACAGAATGGAAGTATGCAAGAACAACTGACCAATTTTACATACAAAATAATAGAAAAGAGTAGGATACCTATAGCTACTTTTCCTACCAACTGGCAGGAAGTATTTCTACTTTTGAAGCAGTATTTACAACAACTATCCACAAAAAAAAAGCAGGTCATATTTATAGACGAACTCCCATGGATAGCAACACCTCGTTCTGGTTTCCTGCAAATGCTAGCCCATCTATGGAATGACTACCTATCGAAAGCGGGGAACTATGAGTTAGTTATATGCGGTTCAGCAAGTTCTTGGATAAGACAAAAAATTCTAAATGATAAGGGCGGTCTTCATAATAGGGTGAGTCAAGTTATCAATCTACTTCCATTTACATTATCAGAAACTAAAGCTTTTCTTCATTCTAAAAAAATAAAATGGAAAAACGCTGCTATAGCAGAAATATATATGGCAATGGGTGGAATTCCTTTCTACCTAGAAAATATAAAAAAAGGAGAAAGCCCTACCCTCGCTATAGAGAGATTATGTTTTACAGAAAATGGTCTCCTTCATGGAGAATACAACAATCTCTACAAGGCTCTATTTGATTATCCAGAAAACCATGAAGCTATTGTAAAAACCCTTGCGAATGCAAGAATGGGTCTTACTCGGAGTCAGATACTTACTAAAACAAAAATACAATCTGGAGGACCTTACACTAGGGCAATGAATGATCTACTAAGTTCGGGATTCATTACGGAAGAAATCCCCTTTGGCAGAAAGAAAAGAGGCAGCATCTATAGACTATCAGATGAATATTCTGTCTTCTATCACAAATTTATAGTGAAAAATAAAAAATTGACAGAAGGTATGTGGTCTCAACTCTCTACTTCTCAAGCTTATAAAATATGGACTGGATATGCTTTCGAATCTCTGTGTCACAAACATATAAAGGCCCTTAAATCTGCTCTCAGAATAAGTAATATTTTTACAGAATCATCAAGCTTTTCCTATCTAGGCACAAAACAAAACAAGGGATTTCAGATAGATATGATACTTGACAGAAAGGATAATATAATCAACTTATGCGAATGCAAATTCTACAGTAGTCCGTTCACTGTCACTAAGGCCTACGCTAAAATATTAGAAGAAAGGAAGCAATTATTTAATAGTGTTAGCAAAACAAAAAAGACTGTATTCACTACACTGATCACGGCTAATGGAGTTATAAAAAATGAACATTTTGACCAAGTAATAGATAGTTATATTACTATAGATGACTTATATGCAGTATAAAATAGAAAAATAAATGCATTTTACTGCCACATAAAAGATCCTCAAGTAGTATAATAATAAAATGTCTTATACGATTAATATATTATTCCAGTAAAATGGCATCTTTAGAGAAGCAATTAACAGAGCCTTGCTCTTAGCGTTCAATAAGATCCGCAAGGATCTAAATTTATTTTAAATAGTAAACATATCTTAAGTATGAAAAACATTTCCTTTATCGCATTTTTTATATGTATATCAGGACTTTCGCTGACCGCACAAGTAGCCATAAACGAGTATTCAGCATCCAACCTCAATAGCTTCATAGATAGTTATGGTAAAACAGAGGATTGGATAGAGTTGTATAACGCCAGTGACGCTCCTGTAGATATAAGCGGCTGGCACTTATCAGACAAAGAAAGCAAGCCAATAAAATGGAAAATTCCTTCAGGAACCATTATCGCTGCTAATGGACACTTACTTTTCTTATGTTCTGGAAGAGATCTACAAAAAGGAGATGAATATCATACTAATTTCAAACTAGCGCAGTCAAAAGGAAGTGATATCGTGTTGCTTTCAGATGCAAGTGGAAATATACTAGAAATGCATGATTTAGATCTGACATTGGTAGAACATTCAAGATGCAGAAGTGAAGATGGGGGCGATGAATGGGTTATAGGAACCTCTCCTAGTTATGGAACTTCTAACAATGGATCTTCTCAGGTTAATGGATATACCGCTACACCTACTATAGAACTAGAAGCTGGTTTCTACACTGGACCTCAGACGGTTTCGATCGTAAATAATGAAACGAACTCTACACTAAGATATACACTCAATGGAGATAATGTCACCTCTGATTCTCCTGAGTATACTGATCCTATCATAGTAGAGAATACGCAAGTAATAAAAGCAAGGTCATTCAGTGAAGACAGTGATATCCTTCCAGGAAAAATGGATTTCAGTACTTTCTTCATAGATGAAGAGTATTCTTTAGCCGTATTTTCTGTAGCCGCAGATGAAGTTATAAACTTAGCTAATGGAGATGGGGATCTAATCCCTATTGGATCATTAGAATATTTCAATACGGACAAAGAAAGAGAAGCTACCTCTTTCGGTAGTCTTAATAGACATGGACAAGATTCTTGGATTCTAGATCATAGAAGTATAGACTGGATATCCAGAGATGAAATGGGCTATTCTAAGGCCGTAGATGCTGAATTGTTTGGATTCTCTGATAGAGACGAGTATCAGAAATTTATGTTTAGAAATTCTGGGGATGACAACTACCCTGCAATAGATGATACTGCCCATGAAGGATCTGCGCATATCAGAGATGAGTATGTACAAACACTGGGACAACTTGGAGATATGCACTTAGATCAAAGAGCGGTAGAAAGAGTAGTTGTATTTTTTAACGGACAATACTGGGGTGTTTATGGAATGAGAGATAGGCCTGTAGACCATGACTACACCGACTTTTACTATGACCAAGGAAAGTATGATATACAGTATCTCTCTACATGGCGAGATACAGAAATTGAATACGGAGGTTTACAAGCTATATCTGACTGGGAACAGATAAGAAACCATATACTTCTTAATGATATGAGTGATGCTGATAATTATAAGATTGCAGAAGATAGTATAGACATGATTAGCCTTATAGATTATATGACTATGAATCTTAATGTAGTAGCATCAGACTGGTTAAACTATAATACCGGCTGGTGGAGAGGACTGAATCCCGATGGTGGTCATAAAAAATGGGGATATATCCTATGGGATTTAGATGCCACCTTTGATTACTATATTAACTATTCCGGAGTACCAGATATATCTCCTAATGCTAAGCCATGTGATATAGAAGATATTGCAGAGTTTGTTGAAGGTTTTTTCGGCCCCGGACTTACTAACCATGGAGACATTCTTTCGGATTCTATCTCCTGCCAAACGGTAATAAATGGAAGTAGTCCATATCCAGATAGTGATCCTGTTTTTCAGCAAGTTATTGGCTTAAATTCCGACTGCTGTGATACAGAATGGACGAGTGATTGCCAAACAACTTATAATTTCTTCTCTCAGGTTTCTGGAGATTCTGGCTATTCAGGTAATGTAGGTTCGCATGAGAAGCTTTTCATAAAGCTAATAGATGAAAGCCCCATATTCCGACAATTATATTATTCTCGTTATGCAGATCTTATGAATACAGTATTTACCTGTGAGAATATGACTACCCTCTTAGATAGCATGCTCGCCGTGATAGAACCTGAAATGCCAAGGCAGATAGAAAGATGGGGAGGTACGATGTCAGAATGGGAATCAAATGTTCAAGATCTTAAAAATTTTATTGAAGCTAGATGTCTAGCGCTGGATGATACAGCATTGGAATGTTTTGACGAACTTGACGGTCCTTACCAATTAACTTTACAAACTCGTCCTAATGGTGTAGGTGAGATAGATCTTAATACCTTAGATATAGAATCCTTCCCATGGATAGGTAACTACTTTGGAGGAATGGAAAATAAAATAAAAGCAAAAGTTTTTTCAGAATTCGAAGACGACTATGTTTTTAGTCACTGGGAAAGTTCCGCTGGAAATGTGATATCTCCATCTGCTACAGATAGGAAAGCTAATATCTTTCTAGTACAGCAAGATACACTTACAGCCGTGTTTGATTTATTCTCTAATACAAATGACATCAGTGATCTATATGATATAAGTGTGTATCCTAATCCGGCTTCAGCTTTTATACATGTAGACATTTCACTAGACGAACCTAAAAGAATAGAAGCAGAACTTATTTCTATTACAGGAAAGAAAGTACAACAATATACCGACTTATCAGACAAATATTCTTCAGGTGAGAATTCATTAAATCTACCTATATCTGAATCTATAACTTCGGGAATGTACTATCTTTCATTGAAAATAGAAGAAGATCAGAAGAGTTATAAAATAAATATAATCAAAGAATAAGTTCGCGATATAAAGTTCCAATAAAAAAGCTCTGCAATATCATTTGCAGAGCTTTTCTTATTGGAACTACTATTGCTCTAGCAGTTTTTGTATTTTTTCTACATCTAGTGGTTTTATCCAGAAATCATACACCAGAGGATGTTCATTAATTCTATCTAAATCATTAGGAAGATGTGTTGTACTGAGTATGATGACAAACTTAGCTCTAGATTTTGCTGGTAATATTTTATAGTCTTCTAGAAAGTCCCATCCATTTTTCATAGGCATATTAAGATCCAAACAAATTATGTGCGGAGGATGCTCCATAACATCTAGTTGTTCTAAAGCCTTATCTACAGTATTACAGACTATCAGATTCTTCTGTAAGCCTGCCTCTTCTAAAATAATCTCATGATAATAGTTAGTTGAATAATCATCATCGATTAACATAATTTTAGCCTTCATCCTTAACTAATTCTATTATAAAATCTGTTCCACCACGTTCGTTATCTTCTATCCATATCTTACCTCCATGATTTTTTACTATCTCCTTACAAATGGATAAGCCTAAACCTGAACCTTCAAATTCAGTTCGCTCCAGTCTCTGGAATTCATCAAATACCAGTTCAGCATACGCTGGTTGTATACCTATTCCGTTGTCACTGACTCTAAGACGGATCATGCCATTATTCTGCTCAGAACTTATGTCTATTACCTTTTTTTCATTTCGGTTAAACTTTATTCCATTTGAAATTAAGTTTTCTAGAAGCCTGTGAAAATCACTCTTTACTCCTCTGACAAAATGTAAATGACTACTATTTATTTCTATAGATTCTGAAAACATAGCATTCCTTATATCATCTATTACCTTATTTAAATCTATCCTTTCTTGCTTTTTTTGTTTTGAGTAATCACCTACTACATCAGAATACTTCAGCAAATCCTCTAATATGTTCCTCATATGTCTGATATTCTTAGTAATAATTTCTCTATATTTTAGGATCTTATCATCCGCATCTACTCTGTCCATTTTCATTATTAGCTCATGGAAGTTATTGATATTAGTTAGTGGCTGTTTCAGATCATGAGAAGTAGCGTAGATGAATTTTTTAAGTATACTGTTCATAGATTCCAGCCTATGTACTTGTTCCTCTATTTTCTTAGCATTAATTAGATGAGATAAGAACAAATAAATAAGCAAACCAGATAATACTATAAATATTAGCAATACAAGGAAACTGTTTCTTAGAAAGTTAATTACACTTTGGTTAGTGATGACCGTTTCATTATCCACACTAATCTTATACTCCTGACCATAAGAAGAAAAAGTAGTACTAATCCTATCCATCTCTGCTAGCTTATTTGCCGCTATATCATAAGGGTGATAATACACAGAATCCTTATCAAAATGAACTACCTGTCCATTATCATCCACATAACTGTAATAATAATCCTGACCAACATCTATTTGTTCGATAGGATCTAGGATAAACTTTATATCTATAATAGGCGTCAAGTAACCTACCACCTCCTCATCTTTTTCTACTCTAAAATTAATGGGCAATCCCACAAAACCCTCTACCAGTCTAAGGGGTGGTTGTGTATGTAAGTGATCAACAGCCATAACTTTGTCCATTCTTTTTATGATTATGGAGTCTCTAATCTGAGATAAATTTGTTCCAGAAAGATCATTGACATGAAGACTACGCTCACTTATTGTATACCTAAAGAAATGATCTTTATCAAAATAATTCATTATAAATGCATTCGTATAATCTATAGACTGAAAATTCTTAAGATAATTCTGTAATTGTATAGCACTAAGTATATTTCCTGTTTCCTTTATATAACTCCTAATTCCTAGCACTAGAATCGAAAATTTCTCTACTCCTTTCTCAAACTCTTGAGCTGATAAGTCTAACTTTTTTTCAAGGAGCTCTTTCTGTAAGGTCGCCTGGTTCCGCTTAAAATTATCGTAGATCACAAATAGCGCTACCAGAGATAATAACAGCACTGTTATTATAAAAGCTATAAATCCAACAAAAGTATTACGCCTTCGTTTCATTCTAATTTGATACGTAGTAAGCTGGGGTTAACTCAGTAACTTAAGGGTGGGTAAATTGTATAAATAGGGTTATGATCATAGATCAATCATAACATGCCACTACACAATGCTATTAATATAGTCAATATATCATGCTATTTCTAAAATACATAAAAAAAGTAAAACAACTCCAATAATTGCTTTAAAATGTATAATTAATAAGTGTTTAAATGTATTATTTCCCTTTACCGATTTTTAATTTTCTAATTTTTATATTAAGGGCGGCAATGAATAAGGTTGTGAAAGGACTAAGCCAGTTAAATATAGCATATACAAAGTACTCTCCTACGCCCACACCTAAGACACCACTCTGGTAAGCACCACAGGTATTCCAGGGAATAAGAACCGAGGTAACCGTACCAGAATCTTCTAGTGTTCTACTTAGGTTCTCTGGAGCGAGCCCCTTATCTTCGAAGGCCCTCTTAAACATTTTTCCAGGAATTACAAGCGCTAAATATTGATCGCTAGCTATAGCATTCAGTCCTAGACAACTGAATACAGTACTGGCAAATAAACCAAAAACTGTCGTAGCAAAAGATAACAATACATTCGTAATCCTAGACAAAGCTCCTATAGCATCCATCACTCCTCCAAAGACCATAGCACAACAAATAAGGTAGATGGTCCAGAGCATTCCTTTTATTCCGCCTGAGCTAAAGAGTTCATTCAGTTTCTCGTTATCTGTAGTTATCTGAGTATCTGTAAAAATTGCTGTTGTTACTGCAGAAATATTAGAAGCAGATAATTTTGCTAATATATCTGCCTGAAATACCAAGGCAAAAACAGCCGCTAGAACTACACCTATTCCAAGGGCTATAAGTGGTTTTATTTTAAATAATATCAGCGCAACAACTGCAGCGGGCACTATAAATAATATTGGAGAAATATGGAATGTAGATTGTATAGTCGTAAGCAACGCACTTACATCTGCAGTACCGGTAGTTTCTATTGTCATACTTATAACTCCAAAGACCATGAGCGTTATAATTATTGTAGGAACCGTGGTGATCATCATATATCGTATATGTGTAAATAGATCTGTTCCCGCCATAGCTGGAGCAAGATTAGTTGTATCACTAAGTGGTGACATCTTATCTCCAAAATATGCTCCTGATATCACCGCCCCAGCTATCATACCTCCTGAAATTCCTAAAGCACTTCCTATGCCTATCAATGCTATACCCACCGTAGCAGAGGTAGTCCAAGAACTTCCTGTCGCAATAGAAATAATAGCCGCGATAATCACCGATGCTGGCAAAAAGATATCAGGGTTCAGAACTTGTAATCCATAATAGACCATAGCTGGAATGATACCACTTACTAACCAAGTTCCTGCCAGTGCTCCTACTAGAAATAAGATCATTATGGGAATAAAAACACTTCTTAGGTTTTCCCAGATCTCTCGTACCATAAGCAATAAGCCGACCTTATTAAATAAGCCAACGATAGCTGCTACAGCACCTCCCATGAGTAAGATGATCTGATTAGTATAACCTCCGAACCAGTCCTGGTTCTCAACAAAAAATATATTGTAAGCGAGTAAGAACATCAATATTACAACAGGTATGAGCGCCTCCCATATACTGAGCGCTAAATTTTCCATAATTTTTTGCTCCTCTGTATTTACTTCTGATAAGTTATCGTTGTCTCGCATTATATATTCTTATTGTACTTGTAATGTAAGATATTATGTCAATAATATTTTACAATGTATCCACAAATAAATTATGAATTGATATGGATTAGTTTTATGAAAATATAACATACAAGCTTAAAACAGCGAAATATTATTGTATTAGCTAAAATCTCTCATAAAAAAAGTAAATAGAAAACTAGCGTACAGATACTCTACCATTCTTATCCAGATTATACATAATACTAAGAGCAGGCAGTTTTCTCATCTAACAATTTCTTTAGCTTTTTCGTTTTACTTACCATGTAAGAATCCGTCAACCATACTCTAATTTTCATTTTCCTATAACAAATAATAATGACGTTACTTACAAGATGCTGAATCTGAAAAATAAGGAACACCAATAATTATCCATGTAATAATACCAATTCTAGTTTAGAATGACGGTAATTATTTATTTTGTTCTTCATGTTCCTTCGTTAAAAAGCCTCGCCGAACCTAAGGGTTCTTTGCTAGCCCGCCCGCTTAGCGCTGTGCCTGCTGTATGCAAGGAGGCAGGGTTTTCTCATTTAAACCACTTTCATACTTTATTCGACTACGTCGAACTCATTCGTTCTTGCCTTGATCCATTTTGAACAATTCTAAATCCTTTTCCGTCATCTAAATATAGAAATGGTATACTTACTCCTCATTTTATTTTTTTAAAGGTTTATAAACAGCAATAACAACCCGTGTAAGCAACCTGGAGAGGACGAACGTAGTGAGTAGTCCGTGATAAGCCTTTGTGGATGGCTGGGGACCAAGCGATCAGCGCGCTCGCAAGACTGCGACCCGAGGTACGAGGGATACACCCAAATCAAAAATAGCCCTCAGATTATGAATAATAAGTTCTTTTTAGTCGTTCTACTGAAGTATTTTTCTTTTATGTCGAAGATTGAGTTAATTTAGCGGCGAATATGCAGTTTTTATATCCATCATTTCTCTGGGCGCTACTGGTACTGGCGATTCCTATCATTATACACCTCTTTTATTTCAGGAGATTTAAGAAGGTATACTTTACTAATGTAAAGTTCCTGAAAGAGATAAAAGAAGAGACCAGTAATCGTAATAAGATAAAGAATTTACTAGTATTACTGTCCAGATTACTGGCGTTTGCTGCTTTAGTTCTAGCGTTCGCTCAACCTTTTCTTCCCGCCGAAAATGGTGCAGAAGAGCGTTCTAATGCCGTAAGTATATTTCTAGATAATTCTTACAGTATGCAGGCCCTCAGTGAGGATGTGCCTCTAATAGAAAAGGCAAAAAAGAAGGCTAAGGAGATAGTTTCTGCGTTCAATACTGAAGATAAGTTCCAGATAATAAGCCACGATCTGGAGGCTAGGCACCAGCGATTAGTTTCTAAGGAAGATGCGCTGACCCTGATAGATGAGATCGCCATAAGTCCAGAAGTTAAGGCTCTTTCTAGAGTTCGTACTCGACAAAACCAGGTGCTCGAAGATTATACGGATGGGAAAAAATCTATCTATCTCATCTCTGATTTTCAGAAAATAATAACTGATATATCACCAGAAACGGACTCTACAATAGTAATCAATCTGTTACCTTTTCAATCTGTAAAAGAAAATAATGTAAGCATAGACTCTGCGTGGTTTCTGACACCTGTTCCTATGATCAACCAGGTAAATAAGCTGGTTGTAAAAACCATGAATCACGGAAGCAGTCCCGCAGAAAATGTTAGATTATCCATGATGCAGGGGGGGCAGAACAAACCCATAGGACTGGTTCAAATAGATGCTAATTCTTACAGACAAGATACGATCAATGTAAGTATCACACAGCCAGGTATCCAGAATATAGAAATCAATATTACGGATTATCCTGTCCAGTTCGATGATAAGTATAAGCTGAGCTTCAAGGTTCCTGAAAATATAAAGGTATTGTCAATTAACAATGGTGCTAGTAATCGATATCTGAATGCGCTGTTTAATGGCCTGAATTACTACAGCTTAAAAACACAGAATACGCAGAATATTTCCTACACAGAATTTCCAACTTACAACTTTATCATTCTAGATGATCTTACCAGTATATCATCAGGTCTCTCTGGAGAAATTGTGAGTTATATAAAGAGTGGCGGAAATGTGATGGTTTTTCCATCTGCAAATGCTAATAAAGAAAGTTATAATAAATTCCTAAACCAATGCCAGGCCAACAACTTGCAAGACTGGAGTACGCAAGAAAAAGAAGTCTATAAAATAAATACGGATGAGTTTGTTTTTCAAGATGTTTTCGGACGACTTAGCAATAACCTTTCTCTCCCGAAGACTACCGGTAATTATAATTCTACTGATTTCTCTACAAAGGGTGCTCGTGGATTATTATACTATAGAGATGGAAGCAAATATATGAGTGCTTACAAACTAGAAAAAGGAAATTTGTTTGTCTGTGCTTCACCACTGAATACGAATCAAAATGATCTAGTACAAAAGGCTGAAGTTTTTGTACCCCTTATCTATAAGGCATCTATCTATTCTGGAGATAATAAAAAAATAGCTTATACAATAGGACAGGATGAACTGATAGAGGTCCAAAACAGAACCAAAGGCGATGACCTTGTGTACACGATAACAGGGAAGCAAGAATTTATCCCTGGCCAGACTAATCTAGGTAACAGTACACTGATAGATATTAATAATATGATCAAGGAAGAGGGGTTCTATAATCTGAGTTTTGAGAACAAAGATCTAGAATCCTTTGCATTCAATTATGACAGGATGGAATCCTCTATGGATTATTATTCCATAGATCAGCTAAAAGATAAGTATGGAGATCGATACAATATATACGATAATGTGATGTCTGCAAACTTTACGGAAATTATAGAGCAGAAAGAAAAGGGAACAAAGTACTGGAAATGGTTTCTGATCTTAGCATTGATCTTTTTACTGATAGAAACACTCTTATTGAGATTTTGGAAAACCTACTAAATTAAGTCTTAGATGGCACACCTGATTCAGTCAGCTACCATTATTGCTCCTGGCTCTACTTATCACGGAAAGAAACTAGATGTCCTTGTCCATAAAGGTCGCATAGATAAGATAGGTAAAAATGTAAATGCAGGGAATGCAAAAATCATAAGTTCTGGTAATCTGCATATTTCTATAGGTTGGTTCGATATAGGAACCCACTGCGGAGAACCAGGTAATGAGCACAGAGAAACGCTAGGCTCTCTGAACCACGCTGCTATGGCAGGAGGTTATACTGGATTAGCAATAATCCCTGACACCAGTCCTACAACACAGAGCAAAGGAGACATCCAGTTTATTGTAAGAAATACAGAGACATTATTAGTAGACTTCCTACCTATCGCGGCTCTAAGCAGAGAGAATGAGGGGGAAGAAATCACGGAGATGATCGACTTACATAACGCAGGAGCTGTAGCATTCTCTGATGGATTAAAGAGTGTACAGAATGGTGGTGTATTAGCCAGAGCTATGGAATACAAAAAAAGATTCCAAGGCAAAATAATACATCATCCTTACAATAGAAATTTTAATAAAGATGGACAGATACATGAGGGAGCAGTGAGTATCTCTCTAGGTCTTCCTGGTATATCTTCCCTAGCAGAAAAATCTCTTGTGGAACGAGATCTTAACTTAAGTGAATATACGGAGAGTGATATTATACTCCATTGCATTAGCACGAAGGAATCTGTGAGTATCCTACATGATGCAAAAAAACGTTCTGATAAGATTAGCTATACGCTTCCCTACCTCAATCTTATATTAGAAGATAAGGTATTGCTAGAATTTGATTCTAATTATAAAATATTTCCACCACTACGAGATAACAATGATAGAAAAGCCCTACTAAAAGCTATCAATAATAATATGGCAGATGCTATCGTATCTAATCATAAGCCTCTAGAAAAAGAGCTAAAACATAAGGAATTCCCCTATGCTGAGTTTGGAGCAACAGGCATCCAGACTATATTCTCCGGACTGAACAGTCTACCTAGGGAAACACTAAGTCTAGAGAAAATTATAACTAAAATCGCTTATGGGCCTAGAAAAATACTTGCTATAGAAGTTCCAGAAATTAAGGAAGAGGCTCCAGCTAATCTGACTGTTTTTGATCCAGATATAGAGTGGACCTATGATGTAAAAAGTAATAGGTCAAAATCAGAAAATAATCCCTTCTATAATACGGTACTGAAAGGAAAGGTACTGGCAGTATTCAATAATAATAAGGTGGAGCTTATTTCTTAGAAATTATCGTTATTTTGTACTAGAAAAAGAAATATGATGAATAAAGTATCTACTACAGGAGCAGGAATGCGATATGGTCTTATGGCTGGTCTCATACTAATCGTGATGGCACTAGTATTCTATGTAACGGATCTACAAGATTATTCTACAGGAAAACAGAATATCTATTCTCAAATATTATCTTGGATCATCCAAATAGGAGCTGTTATTTTAGCAATAAAGTACTATAAAAATACTAATGATGGCATGATGTCTTATGGGCAAGGTGTTGTGACCAGTTTAATGACTGGTTTGTTTATGGGAATTGTATCCGCTATATGGATTTACGTTTTCTTTAATTTTATAGACACGGGGGCACTAGATCTAATGGTAGATGCCACTCGAGAAAACATGATGAAAAATAATGGAATGACAGAAGATCAGGTAGATTCCGCGATGGGCATCACAAAAACTTTAATGTCTCCGCCGGCAATGGCTGGATTAGCTATACTTTTTACGCCTATAATTACGCTAGTGATCGGACTTGTGGCAAGTGCCTTTATGAAAAATGATCAATACGCCGCCTAGTACCCTATGAATTTAAAACCTAGTATGAACATTTCTATTGTTGTCCCGCTACTCGACGAAGAAGAGTCACTACCTGAATTACATAGCTGGATAAAGCGCGTAATGGAGGAACATAATTTTAGTTATGAAGTATTGTTTATAGATGATGGCTCGAAAGATAAATCTTGGAATATAATAGAAGATCTTACCAAAGCTAATCCAGAAGTAAAAGGGATAAAGTTCAGACGAAATTACGGAAAATCTGCCGCGCTCAATGTAGGCTTTGAGGATTGTAGTGGAGATGTCATTATAACTATGGACGCAGACTTACAAGATAGCCCAGATGAGATTCCAGAATTATATAAAATGATTACTGAGGATGGATATGATCTCGTATCAGGCTGGAAGAAAAAGAGATTTGATCCAATCACCAAGACGATACCTACTAAATTATACAACTGGATCACTAGAAAAATGTCAGGTATAAAACTGAATGATATGAACTGTGGGCTAAAAGCTTACAGCTCAGACGTTGTGAAAAACATAGAGGTCTACGGTGAGATGCATCGATACATTCCTGTAATCGCTAAGTGGGCAGGATTCACTAAAATAGGAGAAAAAGTAGTTCAGCATCAAGCAAGGAAATATGGTCAGACAAAATTTGGGTTAAGTAGGTTTATCAACGGGCCACTAGATCTTGCATCCATTATGTTTGTAGGCAAATTTGGAAAGAGACCAATGCATTTTTTCGGTAGCCTAGGAATTTTTATATCTATGATCGGCATCTTTATGCTTACCTATCTATCTCTACAAAAGTTAATCAATGATGTCGGAGGTATAGCAGAAAGACCTGCCTTTTTCCTGGGGATGTTACTGACTATTGTAGGGGTACAATTATTTATAGCTGGATTTCTTGCTGAGTTGATAAGCAGGACAGCAACTGATCGTAATAGATACAAAATTTCTGAAAGACTTAACCTAGTTAGTGATTAGTAATACTTACTTTTATTGCTCTGTAGTGGTCATCAATAGATTGATTCCCTCAGTATATTTATTCCTTACTGTGTAAATTCTAATAAACCCTATACCTTATACCAATTCTAGTTTAGAATGACGGTAATTATTTATTTTGTTCTTTATGTTCCTTCGTTAAAAAGCCTCGCCGAACCTATGGGTTCGCCTACGTTTTTTGCCTTGATCCATTTTGAACAATTCTAAATCCTTTTCCGTCATCTAAAAATAAAAATGGTATTATGCAGTTTCTCAAGTAGAAACTTTATTTATGTTTGTGAAATAAATTTTGCTTTGTAATATTCTCTAAACTTGTGCGCCATCAAAAAAGCACGTAAGTAGTTGTCTTAGATACAGCAAAAAGAGATACTTTAGTATATATATATATATATGAAAAAGATACAATTTATATTAGATCAGGCCATGGAGATCACTAAGCTTATCCGCAAGGATATAGCTATACAGACTGAAGTACAGGAGATGGTTACCGAGATTACTCAGTGCCTATCATCAGGAGGCAAGGTGTTACTTTGTGGTAACGGAGGCAGCGCAGCTGATGCACAGCATATAGCTTGTGAGCTATCCGGAAGATTCTATAAAAACAGAAAAGCGCTCCATGCAGAAGCGCTTCATGTTAACAGCTCTTACCTTACGGCGGTAGCCAATGATTATGGCTACGATCACGTTTTTGCTAGAGCAGTAGAAGCCAAGGGAAAACCCGGTGACATACTCATAGCGCTCAGCACCTCAGGTAATTCTAAAAATATAATCAGAGCTATAGAATATGCTAATGAAAATCAACTTATAACAATGGGACTAACAGGTCAACCATCTTCTGCTATGGATAGTATTTGTAAATATATTGTCAAAGTTCCTTCTGATGATACGCCTAGAATCCAGGAAGCTCATATTCTCATAGGTCATATTTTATGTCAATTAATTGAGGAAAAATTATTTTAAAAAAAGGTAGCTGGAGCAAAAGAGTCGAATCAATTACTGTTGGATCATTAAATAATACCAGCCACCTATATTTTTTAGTTTTTAGTGCCGACTAGCGTATAAGCATTTTCTAGATTTCCGCTTCTTATGATATAGTCTATCTGCATACTTTTATCTACATAAAACCCATCTCCCCATATTTCAGAATCCGATTCTAAGGGCTGATTACTAACATTGATATTTTTTACTCGCTGTTCTTCCTGATCGATATCTATGGAAACAATGGACCAGTCAAATCCATTGAGTGGCGCCTCTACGAATAGCTCATCATTTGCATCATAACTAATATTAAAAGAAAATAGACCAGAAAGCCCTGTTATATGTCCCTCATATGTACCTATCAGTTCTACAACATCTTCGTCGTATACTTCACAAGAAAAGTGGAACGTTAGTACTAAAAGAAGACCTAATTGTATAATTCTTTTTTTCATATATTAAAATTTCATATCGGCAAGTTAGCGGATATCTATTCCTGAAAAAGAAATAAGAATACGCTTAACGGTATATTAATGGGTATTAACTATTTTTAAGAAGCAGAAATGAAATGTTAAAATAATTAACTAGGTAAGTCTATCGTTTATATATATTTACATATTATGTTTTATTTTAATGTAAATTATGTTAATTGTTTTAACTTTGACAATTGGGTAAATATTAATAAAATTTGACCATAGTAAATTGGCTAATAAGCATCGTCATATAAATCCTAAGCTACAAGAAAAGATAAAATCAACGGAACATAATTTCTCGTTGGAGGAGCTCTATAGTGGTATTTTACAGCAGGATAGATTTGTCCTCAGCAAGGCTATCACGCTGGTGGAAAGTACAAGAAAAGTGGACAGAGAGAAAAGTATCTTGCTACAAGAAAAAATCAATGCTCATACTAATCTGACTCCTCGAATTGTCATCACTGGAGCTCCTGGAGTAGGGAAAAGTACCTTCATCAATACATTAGGAAGACTGATTATTCAGAAAGGACTTTCTATAGCAATCCTTGCAACAGATCCTAGTTCTGCAATATCTAAGGGGAGTATCTTAGGTGATAAGACAAGAATGGCAGAATTATCCACAGAAGATAGGGCTTATATAAGACCCTCCCCCTCTGGCGACCACCTAGGAGGTGTAAGCAGCACAACTTTAGAAACTATCAATATCTGCGAACTTGCAGGCTTTGACTATATCTTGATAGAAACTGTGGGTGTAGGACAATCAGAATTCTTATCTTATAATATGAGTGACTTGTTCCTATTACTCATTTCTCCTGGCGGCGGCGATGAACTGCAAGGAATCAAAAGAGGCATCGTAGAAATGGCGGATATGATATGCATCAACAAGGCAGATGGCGACCAGAAACAACAAGCCGTTCTGACTGCTAAGCAATATAAAAATGGAACACATTTTCTGACCAACCAACGAAGTAACTGGGATACAAAAGTTATGGAAATTTCAGCTCTAGAGAATTCTGGTATGGACCGTCTTCTCTCTGAGATAGAAAGCTATATCTCTATGAGAAAATCTAATGGCACTTTACAGGCGGAAAGAAAAAAACAAAACGCTAGCATACTAATGCAAAAAACCAAGCAATACATCCTAGAAACCGCTACACAAAAACCTGCCATTAAAAACCATTCTCTAGAACTCAATGATCGCATAAGTCAAGGTAGTATATCCTTGTCAAAAGCTATTTATGAAATGAAAGAAAACGTGGATAAAAATATATGAAACATACTTTTCTAATGTACCTCTGTATGCTGTTCGTATGCGCTGAATCTTCAGCTCAAGCTATAAGTCCTTCAGAGACAAATTTTATTTCCCCCATAAAACATACGCTGAAAATATCAGGTACCTTCGGCGAACTGAGGTCTAACCATTTCCACTCTGGGATAGACATTAAATCTAGTAACGGTACTAGCGGTGACCCCATCGTCTGCGTAGAAGATGGTTTCGTTTCCAGAATTAAAATCCAATTATCAGGTTACGGCAAAGCACTATACATAGATCATCCTAATGGATACACCTCTGTATATGGTCATCTAAAAAACTTCCATCCATCTATAGAAGCTTTTATAAGAGATCAGCAATATGCTGCTGAATCTTATACCTTAGATATCTATCTAAATGAGAACGAATTTACATTCTCGCAAGGAGATACGATCGCCATTATGGGGAACAGTGGAAGATCTTATGGACCGCATGTACACTTTGAGATAAGAAACACCGCTACAGAAGAACCTATCAATCCATATATATTTGACATTCTTCCACAAGACAAGGTGAGACCTACTATAAAAAATGTGATGATCTATAGTATGGACGATAAGAAAAATACGCTTAAGCAGGTAAGAAGAAAAGCCATAAAAAGTGGTAATCGATATACCCTAAAGAATAATACCATAGAAGTCGATGGCTGGCGTGCCGGTATCGGGGTAGAAAGCTATGACTTCATGGATGATGTGTGGAACAAAAATGGTGTCTACAAGTATAGTCTTTGGGTAGATGATAGTCTTCATTATTCCTACGAGTTTGACCAGTTTTCTTTTGATCAGTCTCGGTATCTTAACAGCTGTATAGATTATTCTTACAAGAGCAAAAAAAGTATCAAGCTCTTACGTTTTTACAAGGAACCAGGTAATAAGCTTACTTCCTTCAGCCCCGCTGGACAGAACGGTGTTTTTCCAGTATTTCTAGATAAGCCTAGAAATGTAAAAATCATAACAGAAGATTTTAATCAAAACAAAAGTGAACTAAACTTCCTAGTCACACGAAAAGCTGAAGTAAGCGAGCAAGCTGCTGATAGTTACAATTACCTATTGCTCTATAACCAAGAAAACATCATCGGCTATAACGGATGTACCATCTCGATACCTGATGGTTCTGTCTATAACGATATGGGCATCAGTATGAGCGTAGAAAGAACCAGTTCTTCAGAAGATTATATGGATATACAGTTCGGAAAAAAATCTATTCCACTACATCGATACGTTACTATTGAAATCGATATTACATCAATTCCTGATTCCCTCAGATCTAAACTCTGCTTGCAATATGTAGATGGTGGCAAATCCAAATCTTTTGGAGGAACCGCACAGGGCAATAAATTTGTAGTTTCGACTAATAGAATGGGTAAATATAAGCTAACTACAGATACAATGGCACCTACGATAACCTCTGAGAATAAGAGCTACAACAAAAAACCTGGCTCTAGGCTAAAGTATAAAATATCAGACAATTTTACTGTGCTAGGTAGTGCTGCAGAGCTAGCATTAGATGTATATATAGATGGCATGTGGACACTTAGCTCCTATGATCTAAAATATGATACGGTTTTTGTACATCTACCAGAGAACTTGCAAAAAGGGTCCCATCTCCTGCTTATGAAAGTTACCGATCATAGAGGAAATACGAAAAAAATAGAAAAAACTATTCAAATCATCTGATTTGTTTAACTTATTTTAAAAATAGTTAAACAATTTGCATTTTGATAGGTTATAATGCAAACACTATCCAAATGAAATTAAGTATTGGTAATAAGGTTCCTGACTTTGAAGTTTTGAACCAAAATGATGAGCTAATAAGCTCAAAAGCTTTGAAAGGCAGTAAATACATTTTGTTTTTTTATCCTAAGGACGATTCCCCTGGCTGTACTAAAGAAGCCTGCAGCGTAAGGGATCATTACAGAAATATACAGAAAAAAGGATTTCAAGTTTTCGGGATTAGTCCTGATACGACTAAGAAGCATGGAAAATTTATAGCCAAGTATGAGTTTCAGTATGATCTTCTGTCTGATCCAGATAAAGTCATGATCAATGCCTTCGGATGTTGGGGTCCTAAAAAGTTCATGGGCAAAGAAATCGTAGGCGTGTATAGAACAACTTTTGTAGTTGATGAGAATGGAGTAATAATTAACATTATAGATAAGGTAAAAACTAAGGATCACGGAGAACAGGTGCTTACTGCTATAAGCGAGATCACTCAGACTGGATAAAAGACTAAATTGCTACACCTAGATATTAAATTTTAGGTGTAGCATGATATACAGCTATGAAGGTTAGGGCTAGTTTCATTTCAAAACTAACTTTTTCGCTTAGTTCATCTTCTATTATCCAGTCTCTCAGATCCCCTTCCCTGCTCGTGAACATATCTATGTAACCATTGTCTTTGTGGTCACAAGTCCATTCTTCAAGTATATTTCTGTATTTGGACTTTAATCTAAGTTCTATTCCATCACCCTTTATTTTCCACTCAGAATAATCTCTAGGCCAAACCGTTCTCATTTCTATAAACTTACCATTAATACTCATCTGCCATAGACCGGGATCATTGTCCCACTTCATCTTTATCTGTCCGCTGTAGTCTCCTATCTCCACTACCCACTGAGTCCAGTCATCACGCAATTTCCATTTAATTTCTATTATCCCTGTGAGATCTCCCCTATCAGCAACAATAACCCATTCCTTAAAACTATCATCCCAGTAGGTATTGAAAGATGATAATCTTTCTTGGCCGTTTACCATTAGACCTAGTCCAATAAAAATTAGTGTTAGTATAAAGAATCTCATACTATCATAACGATAAATTTATTAATAAGTATCTTATAGAAATGCTAAAACGGTAGATCGTCGAAATCTTCGGCCATCATATTATCTCCCGAAGGCTCTGCTACAGGAAATGGCGCATCTTCACCACTTGTTCCTTGATCTACAACAGGTGCTCCAGTTGCTACCGTCTCTATTCTCCATGCATTGAGATTTGTAAAAAATTTCCCATTCCATTCGTTACCTTTTAGGTCAAAATGTACTTTGACTGTTTCCCCTTCTTTATGCTTATCTGCTAGATCGCATCTATCCTGAGTCAACTGGAATTTTATATAATCCGTATAATTTCCATTCGCTATTTTTACAACGAAATCTCTTGCCTGAAATTTTTCAGACTTCTTCTCTACATCGAATATCTTGTGTACCTCTCCTTCTAATTCAAATGCCATAGTATCTTTCTGCTTTTCTTTTTTATCCTTTTGCGACTTTCTGGACAGCTTTATCTTCTATCTGGAAACAATCATTTGCTAAATCTCTAAATTTTTTAATTTTTACAACATGCTCAGACTGACCATTATCGAGTGCATACTTAATATGTTTAAGCCAAGATTTAATCTGTTCCATCTGACTTACATTTCTGTCGTATTTCTGCGCTTGCAAGGTAGTAAACACTGGTAATATATAATCATTGTCTGTTTTTATAATATTCTCAATGTGTTCCTGTCTCGCTCCATACTTGTTAGCTCTTTTTTCAGGATCCATAGAAATGGCTATGTTCCTATTCATGTTAGCATTATCGGAGGTGATGTTCAAAATACCTTTTTTGATAGCTCGCCTAGCTTCACTCACGTCTTGATTAGCTAGATAGTTATCTACATCCTTGTTGAACATATCTAAGACTATTGCTTTTCGTTCGTGGGCCGTTAGCTTTAGATCAACCTGAGCATATGCTCCTACAGAAAAGAGTACTACCAGTAAAGAGAAAATTAATTTTTGCATGTCTAGTGTCTTTAAATATTACATGAATATAAATAAAATATAGCTTATACCAATTCTAGTTTAGAATAACGGTAATTATTTAATTTGTTCTTCATGATTCTTCGTTAAAAAGCCTCGCCGAGCCTATGGGTTCTTTGCTAGCCCGCCCGCTAAGCGGTTCTCTCATTTAAAGCACTTTCGTACTTTATTCGACTACGTCGAACTCATTCGTTCTTGCCTTGATCGATTTTGAACAATTCTAAATCTTTTTCCGTCATCTAAAAATAGAAATGGTATTATAACTGTTTTAGTTCTGCTAATAACTGATCTGGCTTCTTATAACCAGGAGAAACTCTAATTTTATTAAGGTTTTCATCTAGATATACCATACTAGGATAACTTAATCTACTTCCTAAAAGTTCAATCGCTAACTTATTTACGCCTTTTCTGCCAGTAGGTACCCAATCATACGATTTACCTTTGAAAGCTATAGGATCCCGTTGTTCTGCGTCGAATTTCACAACATGGAAATTATCATTTAGATACTTCTGTACTGCAGGATCAGAAAAAGTCTTATCATCCATCACCTTACACCATCCACACCAGTCTGTGTACACGTCTACTAGATACTTTTTCTTTTCTTTGTTTTTCATCTTCCCTGCATCCTCTATATGCATCCATTCCAGATTACCTGCTTTGACAGTCTCCCCTGGCTTAGGACCTTTATGGGAATTTTTAGATTTTTTGTTGACAGCATTAGATGTAGCTTTATTACCAGAAATACCCGCTGGATGCGCCTTCGCTTTGCTAGTAACCTGTGGAGTTTTCTTGTTTATTCGACTTTTTTGAGCTATATCGAGACGATCAGTAGGGGCTGTATCTTTGATCATAAAAGATAAACCGATCATTATAGCTATGCCTATGAGCGCTATTATAAGTGTTTTTTGCATTTATTTTTATTTCTAATAGTAAGATAATAACAGCAAGCTATACGCTGCTTTTCTCTCTTAAAAGTAAATAGAATTTAACAATAGATAGAATGATTAACAATTATTTAAATCTTATACCAATTCTAGTTTAGAATGACGGTAATTATTTATTTTGTTCTTCATGTTTCTTCGTTAAAAAGCCTCGCCGAACCTATGGGTTCGCCTACGTTTTTTGCCTTGATCCATTTTGAACAATTCTAAATCCTTTTCCGTCATCTAAAAATAGAAATGGTATTAATCATAGGCAAAATAAAATCCTGCAAGACTAATCTTCTATTCTTTATCCTTGTTCATCACTAAGACAAAATAATCATTTTCAAGGTCTAGATAACCATAATCGTAACAAAATCTATATTCCTTGCCGGCTTTGGTAGTGTAGACACTTGTGAAATACTTAAAATTAAAGGCGTGTTCGTCTAGCTTATCTCGATGTACTTTGGCCTTTCCTTCTGGTGTCAATTCCTTAAGAATTCTATAGTTTTTTCTGAGTACACCATTGACCCGTCTCATATAATTATTGGAGTCGCTGTTAGACTTGTTATTGAAAGCACTCCGACAATCGCTAGAGCAGAACTTTTTGTCTGATCGACCTTTGACAACTTCACCGCATTCTAAGCATTGTCTTTCCATATGATAATTTGCTTATATCCAAAATCTAAAATTACGACTAAATATCTAAAATGTAAAAATAAGTCTTTGCCTATTCAGTCTTCCCTGTTCGTCTTCTATAATCAGAATATACAGTCCCATAACTATTCCATCTATGTCAATGGTCATATCCTTAGAATTTATTGATTTCATATTTTTGACAATATGACCATTAATATTATATAATCGAATTGCTTCTATCCATCCGTTTAGATGTCTTATCTCTATTTTTCTATCTCTCAGATCTACCGCTATATTAAGCTCTGCTATGTTCTTATTATATATATTCTCAGTACTTGTCAAACTACACTCAAAAGAATTGTTTTCTATCTGCAAGGTAGAACCAGATATCAGATCTATTTCTGTAAATCCAATATATTCCTTTTCATATTTATATGCTCTAAAAGTAGAATTTGCTCCTGGGTTAGATCCTTGGGTGAGTGGTGCATCAAAATTAAGTGGTATCACATATTCCCAGACCTTATCTCCGCTATCTGCAAACTCTACGATAGTGCCAGAGGACCCGTAATTCATGAGCGTATTACCATTGCTTAACCGCTGACTGTTAGATAAAAAAGCAGAATATCTAGGATTTTCATCCATAGAACCAAATAGCAATTCTGAGGTTTCTGGACCTATTGCTTCCATCTCAGGAATACTGTAAAAACCTGGATCACTCTGAGGAGTTTCTAGTAACTCGGTCGTGGAAAAATCTATCCCTGGCCTTCCGTTTCCATTATTGAAAATCATTATACTACCCTCATCTTCTGATTCCGTATCTATCCAATTTACGCCATGCTGCCCATATAATTGCTGATCATCAAGTGTTCCCCTTTTGTACGCAGCAGGATTCCCCCATCTATATAATATATCTCCCCCCTTACCATAAGTTCCTCCTACATGTGTAGCAGCCTCTTCAATAGTTGTAGAGTGGTCTATAATCCATATTTCATCAGAATTTCTAACACTTATCAGAATTTGATCTAGCGCCTCATTATAATCTATAGCATTAAAATGATTCCAATCTCTACTTGCATTAGAGTTAGAGCTATTAATATCTGCAAAGTTTATATCATACAGTTCTGGGTGATCTTTTACGGCTCCGAAATTCAACTTATCTGCATCAAAGTCTTGAATATAGTGATCCTTAATATTCCATTCCCAAACTATATTACCACCTTCAGAATCTACAGGCTCTATCTCGATTATTTTTTCCGACCACATGAATCCTTGAGGAGCAATTTCATCAGGATCTCTTCCCCAGGCTATAAGATCTTCAGTAAACTCTAGCTCCCAGGTCAACAAAAGAAAATTTCCATTAGGCATTGCTACCGCATCATGATGTGAAAGCTGAGTAGAATTGTTTAATTCATATTTCCACAAAGTATTATTCTCCCAGTCTACTAACTCTAACCCCCCTGCATTACTAGCAGATGTAAATGGACCTTCCGTATCCACTTTGTACGTCCTCAACATGTTCCCCGTCGGCAAAAAATAAGCCGAGAGTCCTGGACGTGTTCCTCGATTCCACTGATTAATGAGTCTTCCACAATTATCCACCATGTAAGCCTGTGTGCTAGAAAAAGGAGAAAAGAATGTATAGCCTTCTAGGCTATCTCCGGTATCTAGGGTTACACCTACGGTGTTTTGACCACTGGACAACAAACTAAAACAAACGATTATTAAACTACAGATTAAGTTTCTTATCATAACCGAAATATAATCAATTATGTATTCACAAAAAATAACTAATTGGAGTCGAATGACATTCGTCAGTAAATTTATTTGATACCTCTAAGTATCAGTAAATCGAAAAGCCTTTGATTATATTTTCCATAATACTTTTTACAAGAAGATCATTAGAACTTACACCGTGAAATAATCAATATTACATTAATTATTTGTTCAATTCCACCTCTTTGAGAATTGTTAAAGCTCAGTCAGCTTTGCAAATCGAAGCTAGAGTAAGATAGATGCATACTTTCCTAATATATAGAAAGTATACTATTCGTTCGATCGTTCTCTAAAAGAGATTTTTATACAAATTAAACAATGCCTAGAATTCTACCTTTTCTACTAGCATACAATAGATAATACCATACATTGTATAAGCTTAGAACCTTCAAAAAAGGTCTAGCTTATACAATCAAAATGTAAGAGCTACAATTTGTTCATATGTAAGTTCTTGATACTTCATTCTGTCTGTAACCTTGATTGTTTTGAACTAAGGATAATCCTTAATTTAAAATTGATCACAGGTATTTAGATTTACAGAAACTATAAATTGACCTTATTAAATTTTAAATTTTTACAAATTTACTAATAGCCGTTTCTTTATCGTATCGAAGCACAACGATATAATTACCTGCAGCTAGCTCCTGCAAATCTAATTCAAGAATATCATTTTTTCCAGAAACAGAGTACTTCCTACTGTTGACCAATCCTCCAGTCAGGCTTACAATATTAATTTGTACCTCTGACTGAATATTTTCTATAACTTGTATTCTTAGTTTATCATCAGATGGGTTTTGTAGTATCCTGAAAAATTCATCGAAGGCCTCTACTTGCTCCGTTAGTGAACTCATTACATCAGCAGATTCATACGCTCCCTTATCAGGCATTCCTACTATCTCATTTCCTAAAATATCCGTATTGTGGGCACCTGTTACGACCCCTCTATTTATAGCTGGGCTACCAAGCTTTAGATCGTATTCTAAATTTGAAGCATCTGTAAACAATGGGTCTAATAATAGGTCATCATTTTCTTCCACAAAAACCTCTGTTAGATCATCTTGGAATGCTAAATTTCCTCCTAAAGAAACCAGCGTTGGCTCCCCTGCTTCCACTCCGTAATCTGGCCCAGCTAAATTAAATAATATAGTATTACGCAGAGATAGAATAGCTTCTCCATGCCCATCTCCTTCATCTTCAAATTGTGCAATACCAGCAGTAGGAGTTCCCGAATTATCAGCAATCGTAGTATTCGTAATAGTTATATCACTTGTTATCCCACTAAATGCATTTTGCGAAATTCCGCCACCGTTACCAGAAGATACTGCGTTTCCCGCAATAAGACTAGAAGTTATACTTCCAGAATTATTAAAAATATTGATAGCACCTCCTTGAGCAGATGCAATATTTAGTAAAAACGAACTCTTATCTATGTCAAAACCTCCATTACCTGATGTATCCGTACCAAAACTTATCGCGCCTCCAATATTACCACTGTTCATATTAAAGTTAGAAGAATCTATGGAAAAAGTTCCTCCTTCTATTGTACAGATCGCACCACCATTATTTGAAGCAACATTAGAATTAAAAATACTCCCATTTATGCTAAGCCTTGTTGTATCGTTTTGCGAAAACAAAGCTCCCCCAAAGAGTGCATTATTGTTTTGAAACATACAATTATTAAAGCTTGCATCAGCCAGAAAACCAGTTGTAGAGGCTCCTCCACTTGTCACAGCTTGGTTGTTCTCAAAAACACAATTACTGTAAGTACCAACTGAGGAACTATAGTTAGATGTTGCTCCTCCAAATGTAGCTACACAATCTGTAAACGAAGTGTTACTGATCATATAAGTTGACAAACCAGAATTAAAGATACACGATCCAGTGTTACCCGCTATACAATTTGTAAAGGAACAATTGTCCATTACATAGTCACACATCCATGCTCTTACTCCGCCTCCAAAGCCAGTAGAATTTATATTATCAAAACTGCAATTACTAACATCAGCCGCACGAACACCTAGGTTAACTAGCCCCCTTGCATCTATGTACATCGCAGTGGCATTCGCTGCAGTCAGGTTTTTGAATTCACAACTATCTATCTTCGAATCATAACTTCCAAAACAGAAAACGCCAGCACACCACGCATCAGTTATTGCTTCATTAGAATCAAAAGAACATTTCCTGATAGTCGTATTCACAGAATTCCTTGCATAAACAGCACCCCTATTCGTTAGGTTATTATTAAATGCACAACTGCTTATTTCAACATTATTTAGTTCATCTACTAGAATTCCTGCTGCCTGATTTGTCGATGAATTATTATTAAATAAGCTATTATCTATTGTGGAATTACTTCCTTCGCCAGATAAATAAATACTTGAACCTCCTTCTCCATGATGGTGAGAAAAACTACAATTATCTATATCTAGAGTAGCCAAGCTGTAGATTCCAGCCCCTCTAATATTAAAACTGATATCATCCATAGGATCTATTAGAGCAGATCCATTTTGAAATGATATTCCATCTATAACTACAGTCCCATCTATTGCTGTTATACTTAGTAAATGTAGGGCATTATCCGTTCTGTTTAGAGTGTTGTCATTAGAGTCATCATCTCCATTAATATCCCCCATAATAATAGTAGGGTTTGCTTCTATATCTCGTTGATCTATTGAAGTTTCTGTACCACTAAAACCTCCATAGAGATTATGAGTTACACTAATTTCAAAGTATCGAAAATCTCCTTGCATTGGTGGAAAGTATGTTGCTTTAGCTATCCATATATCAGACGCTGTTGTAGAAATCAAGGCATTATTTAAGTCTGTGTAAGCGTTTTCCCATGAACTTCCATCATTTGCTCCAGCGGCAGCAGCGTCAACGTAGATTTGTCCGTGGATGGAAGTAATGAAAAAGAGACTAATAAAAAAGGTGTTGTAAAAGTATTTCATATTATAAGGTTTTATAAGTGTAATATAAAAAATATTATTATAACTTTTCTTTAGCTTCCTAATAAAATTAGGATTGTTAAATTAAACCCGAAATAATATAACTTACATGTATATTCTCACGATGATAATGACTGTTCAATGATAATATTCTAATTTAATATACGCCCACCTTTTGCTATTAACTTAAGGCCAGATGGTATTCATCTAAAATAAATAAGTGAATTAGAGAAAATAAATTAATTTTGCGCTTACTTCAGAGTATGCCCCTGTGGCGGAACTGGTAGACGCGCTGGATTCAAAATCCAGTTTCTTCGGAAGTGGGGGTTCGATTCCCCCCGGGGGTACAAAAGGAACTTAGCTCATTGATTGATATTCAATGTGTTAAGTTCTTTTTTGTTTGAGAAAAATGACGGTTTAGTGATGGGAATTGTTGTTTTCGCCTAATTTCTATCTCTACCGTTCGCTGCACCGAGTCAACCGTTCGTTATATGTCTATAAATAGTGTATGTGTAAACAGAAAAAAATAGCTTCTAACTTGACTGCAATGAATTATGTCAGTATATTTATAGACATATGGCAGTTAATATATTAAACGATAAGAAACGAGGAATTCTAGTTAAAAACTCTAGAGATTATATTAAACTTAGTAGAGCTGGACTCAGTTTCATCCAAATGAAAGAAATTTTAAAATATACTGGTATCTCGTTAAATGAAATTAGTGGATTGATCTCACTATCTAGCAGGCAAATTGCAAGGTACAATGATCAAACAATTCTCAAAAGTAATATTTCAGCACATTTAATTCAAATTCTCGATTTATATAAATTTGGCTACGAAGTCTTTGAAGAAAAAGAAAAATTTAAATCTTGGATGACTAGTGAAATAAGAGCTTTAAACTATCAAAAACCAATTGATCTACTTGATACCCCCTTCGGCATTGATGAAGTAAAAACGATCCTTGGCAGAATTGAATATGGCGTTTATTCTTAATTTATTAAGATGCTTATATTCAGAATCACTAAGAATAAATACGCTAGCGATCTTTCTGGAAAAGGAGCAGAATTAATTGGTGGCCGATGGAATCTAAAAGGAACACCTGCTCTCTATTGTTCTGAAAATAGAGCCTTAACTGTACTAGAGTTTTTAGCAAATTTACCTAAAGAAATAATTCCAAAGAATTTAAGAATTTCAACTTTGGAAATCCCAGCCAGTCTTGAAAACAAAGTTGAAAAACTAAAACCTTTAACTCGTAATTGGAATTCATTACAAACTATTGAACTTATTCAAAATTTTGACGGTCAGAAATTTGAAGAGAATAAACTGCTTGGATTTATTGTTCCTTCTGCTATTTTAGATATGGAGAATAATGTAATTCTTAATCCAACACACAAAGATTTTGATAAGATTAAAATAATCAAAATTGATGAATTTAAATTCGATAAAAGACTCTTCAAAAAATAAAAATCTACACCTAACAATAGATGCCACAGCATATCTATGTATCGTGAGAAACGCAGGGTATCAAGATCCGTTGGCACTACCTACATATCTAAAGAGTATGCAAATAATTAGCATACTATGTAACAATAGATTTTCCACTACTTGCTTCTTATAATTTCATTATCACAAGGCTACACAAGCACTTGCTAGCTGCCAGTAGTTCAAGCCCTCTAGGGATCTGTCTGCCTCTATCGTTCTGATTTCTCTTTTCCAGCGATTATGTTCTCTTCTTATCTTCTTAGAATTTTCATTGCTCATTGTTAGGCCTACTTCATTAGGTATAAGCTCACTAAATCCTTCTTTCTTTGTCTTATGTATACTCATATATAATTAATATTAAATTTTATAAACTGCATATTGCAGTTGTATGTACCGAGTTGCATAGTTCTACTACTAGCGTAATAGCCCATATACATTCAGCCCTTATTCTTTACGCATTAGGGACTGCTAGCGTAAGGTCACCATAGTTATACTCTAGTTTAGTTTGGTTTGTTCGATGCTCGATAAAAAAGATCTACTGAATAGATCATTTAAGATGCATCAAAACAATCAAGTTTGATTGCTGTTCGTAGCATCATAACGCTCGGATTGTTCTGTATATTTATCATTTTTCTTAATTTATCATCGCCTCGCCGGCTAGGCTTTCATTTCTTTCTTGAAAAAACGAAACAAAAAATTCAAGGGTTTATTCATTTCTTAACGGATATCCAATTGTAAATGGCTAAACAAGCGCTAACTCGTCGTTCCTACGTCTCTCCTCAAACAAGCCATTGTTTTTAACGCCATTTCCTGCTTGTATCTCCTAAAATATATAATACCAATTCTAGTTTAGAATGACGGTAATTATTTATTTTGTTCTTCATGTTCCTTCGTTAAAAAGCCTCGCCGAACCTATGGGTTCGCCTACGTTTTTTGCCTTGATCCATTTTGAACAATTCTAA
>Ga0209187_1000758_pt1 | contig 48337 bp, 39 predicted proteins | sample BantaG_FD_187430 | JGI IMG/M metagenome (GOLD analysis project Ga0209187, IMG submission 187430) | Marine algal microbial communities from Bantry Bay, Ireland - BantryBay_4 metaG (SPAdes) (version 2) | ecosystem: Host-associated > Algae > Red algae > Unclassified | place: Bantry Bay, Ireland...
GATTGTTCCTCCTTCGAGCGTTTGCCCTGCCATTCGCATGAAGAGCTCGATAGGCGCCATCAGTAGGATAGCAATTTCGTCGGACTTCTCGACTAATTGTAGACGGGGCCCTCCCCAGCCTTTCGGCAATTTTACGCAGGCTGAGTCTTTGGTGCCTTAGTGCTGCGATCCGATACCGTTCATCCTGACTTAACTGCTGATATTTCATAATTGGCAACCAGCTTACCCCGATGGAACCAAGGATTCACTGTTGCACTTACTTTATGAATTCAAGCTGTTCAACAAGACGGTGAATCCGACAGCTGACCGCTTGCAAAGTTGAGTTTTTAAAGGTAAAAGGAAGTGAAGAGGGATGCGGAGCTGGCAAGTCGGTCAGCTGCCGGATTACCTCGAACGTTAGCTAGAAATAATGGCACTCAAATCATCAGAAGACAACACCGCCACCGCTGCGGATGCACTAATCAAGAAATGTGATGAACTAGAAAAGGTTACCAACTTAGACGACCTTACAACAGGAATTGATTCACTTTTGAAAATCTCTGATAGGTTAGAAAGTGAGCTAGACGAAGAAGCGGAAGAAAGCAGGAGCTATATAGCTTTCAGGCTCACCTTACCTCAGCTTGTAGGACTAAATAATTTATTGGCTCACTCGATTGAAGGTGATGGGATTTTTATTCTTAACTCTTTGGATGAAAAACCAAAGCAAGCTCTAGAATATTTACATAAAAGACTTCCTGAGATTCAAGAGGAACTTGAAGAGCAAATGAAAAGCTAACAAGATGCTGCGGTGACCGATTAACCTTTAAATGAGTAGTTTTCTCTTTATTTTTCTAAGGGATCAAAGCAGTGGGTTGCGGGATCTTTAGGCCGCGCTGTGAAGTGGTCTCCTTCTTGTTGGCAGAGATTTTTTGATTCTTCAGTCGTTAGCGATGGGTGTGTTATGATGTTTTGGAAAGAAATGAGTCGTAAAAGAAAGCTCATTCGCTTTGCGCTCGGAGCTCTTACCTTTTACGTTGCCCCTTATGTGGCGATGTCGAACGGGGGCTACTACGGGCCTGCTGCCTATGGAGGGACATCAGATTCCGACGGTGAGAAGATCATTATTCCAAAGGCAGTTTTCGGATATAGATGGAATCCTTTTGGGTGGACCTTTGAGCAGAATGCTTTTGAACCTGTTTCCGAGCATTCTTGGCTATGTGTTCTTGGTCCGATCTATCATCCATTGATATTTGTTGATCGCAAGATTTGGCACACGACGAAAGAGATGGGACAACTCGAGAGTGGAGGGTATCGAGTGAAGAATTTTTTCGATAAAGAGGGTTTTCGGAATATCGAACGATGAATGCCTGAGGTGGAGGTGGCGATGCAGGGGGTGCCGAGAGGTCGAGGCGGGGCTCTCTTTGGTAGTCTTTTTCGATGAGGTTTGGCGAGGTTGGTCTCGCTAGGAGGGTCTGCGGGGGTGGGATCGAGGATTGAGATCTGATGGGGCTGAGAATTAGGGGTGCTTGTATTTCCACTTTCCGCGGCTGAGGACCTCGACTTTTACTTTGGTGATGCCGCGGGAGTAAAAGCCGAGTCGCTTGGCGCTTCCGATGGTGACATCGATAATGCGGCCTTTGACGTATGGGCCGCGATCGGTGATGCGGAGGATTTCTGAGCGGCCATTGAAGAGGCAGGTGACGCGGACTCTGGATCCCATGGGGAGCTTTTTATGGGCGGCGGTGTAGGCGTTATTGGAGAGGAGTCGGCCGCTGGCGGTTTTACGGCCGCGGTTTGTTTTGATGCTATACCATGAGGCGAGTCCATACTGGGTTGAGAGGGCGGAGGCGGGCTTCTTTTTTTTCTTCGGGGCCGGCTTTGGGGTTGGCTTTGGGGCTGACTTGGCGACGGGGGCCTGGACCTTTGGTTTGGCGATCTTTACGGGGGTGATGGGGGTGATGGGGGTGAGATCACTGCATGATGTCAGGACGGCGCAGGCGAGGGTGGGGAGAAGGAATTTTTGCATCAATCTGGGAGTCTAGGGGAGGGGAGGGTGCGAGCGGAAGCTCATTTCCGATTAATCGGGATTGGCTTGGGAGCGTTAGGCAGGGGTGGGGGCTTTACAAACTCTTCACGATTGAAGGCTTTAGAGAGGGGAGGGGCTTTACTATGCTGTGCTATCTTCCTTCTGATGAATGCTCACTATTTTCTATTTACGGTGCTGATCTCGGGCTCCGCTGCCGCGCTCGACGGCGTTCTTGATCTCACGGCTCCTTTGAACTATGCGGACCAATCGGTCCCTGATTATGTCCAAAAAGACAATACGCCGGCAGATAATCCGATCACTGACCATGGTGCGACTTTGGGGCGCGTTCTTTTCTACGATGTCCGTCTTTCGACGAACTCCAGTATTTCTTGTGCGAGCTGCCACCAGCAGGAGAATGGGTTTAGCGATCTTAATGCGGTGAGCACTGGGGTGGGGGGAACGACTGGTAGGCATTCGATGCGCCTGATCAACTCTCGCTTTTCTGCTGAGGAGCGCTTTTTCTGGGATGAGAGGGCGATCAGTCTGGAGGCGCAGACGACGCAGCCGATTCAGGATCACATTGAGATGGGTTTTAGCGGGGCCGGTGGCGATCCTGACTTCGCGGATCTGATTACGCGGCTCGCTGCGATTGAGGAATATCAGGTGATGTTTCGCTCAGTTTATGGTGACGAGGCGATCACGGAGGATCGGGTTCAGGAGGTGCTCGCGCAATTTGTGCGTAGCATTCAGTCGTTCGACAGCAAGTATGATGCGGGGCGGGCTCAGGTCGGAAATGAGGCCGCGCCTTTCCCGAACTATAGCGCTTCGGAAAATCGTGGGAAGAGCCTTTTCCTGACTCCGCCACCTCAGGGAGGGGCGGGATGTAACGCGTGCCACCAAGCGCCAGAATTCGATATCGACCCGAATAGCCGGAGCAATGGAGTGGTGGGGGCGATCGGCGGGGGAACGGATACCACGAACACGCGGTCACCGAGCCTCCGCGATCTCGCTGGGCCGGATGGTGGTCTCCATGGCGGCTTGATGCATAATGCGATTTTCAATTCTCTGCGTCAGGTGATCGATCACTACGATGCTATCCCTACGCCAATTTCGGCAAATCTGGATCCCCGCCTTGGTGGGGGTCCGGGGGGTCCGGGGGGAGGCGCGCAGCAGCTGAACTTGACTGAACAGGAGAAGGTCGATCTTGAGAACTTCCTGCTCACCTTGACCGGAAGCGCAGTCTATACGGATGGGAAATGGTCGAGCCCCTTCGATGATGCGGGGAACCTTTCTCTGATCATCCTGCCGACTTCGGTCGCCACGATCCAGGTGGCAAATGCCGGGGAGGCGGTGGAGATGGCGACGGTCTCGACTCGAGGGGTCCCGAATGTTTCTTATCTATTCACCTCCTCCTCAGACTTAGAAACTTGGAGCGATCCCGAGGCGATTGAGGCTGATGCGGATGGCTTGGTCTCGGTGACCCGACCGGTGACGGGAGGGAAAAAATTCTACCGTATCGGCTATGCGGTGGCGGACTAGGTAGGGAGTCATTTTTTGTAAACCTCGTCCGGATCGAAGGTCCGCTGGTCGTCGACAAAGGTCGTTTCGGCGGGGTTCTTATCGAAGCTTACTGCGCGGTAGAAGCAGGAGCGGCGGCCGGTGTGGCAGGCGCCCGCGCCGAGTTGCTTAACGTAAAGGATGATGGCGTCTTGGTCACAGTCTGTCCGGATCTCGTGGACTTGCTGGGTGTGTCCCGAGGTCGCGCCCTTATGCCAAAGTTCTTGGCGGGAGCGGGAGTAGTAGACGGCTTCTTGTTTTTCTAGAGTGAGCTTGAGGGACTGCTCGTTCATGTAGGCGAGCATGAGGGGCTCGCGCGTCTCGGCGTCGATGGCCATTGCCGGGATGAGGCCATCGGCATCGAATTTGGGACAGAATCCGAGGGTTTCATCGAGTTCCTTCTTTTCAGGACGTGGGGCAAATTCCAGCTCGCTCATAGCGCGACCCTCAGCGGTTCAAGGAAGATGGTCGAGACAATATTCCTCGCCATCCTCGGCGACGCGGAACTCGAGATCGGGATCGGAGTTTTCCGTGCGATCGCATTCGTGGCAGCGGTGGAGGCTTGTCGCGGCGGGGCCCTGAGCGTCCCTGAACTTACTTCTCCGCTTTTGGAGCTGGCTCCGGTTCTTCCGCCAATGAAGAAACTTAGGGACGCCATAGATCAGGTAGGGGAGGTAGGCGAGGAGGTAGAAGGGGATGAAAATGGGAAACTGGAGGCAGGTGATCGCGATTCCGACTCCGGCGAGCATGGCGAAGATCCAGACTTTCACGGGGAGGACGAAGAAGAGGAGAAAGGTGAAATTCGGCAGGATGGTGGCGAAGGCGAAGAAGAGGGCGAGGTAGTAGAGGTAACCCGAGAATTGCATCGGGAAAAAGTTCAGCGCGATCCCTTGGCAGATGATGAGCGCGTAGACGTAGATTGACGTCCGCGTGACCCCCCAAGCGCTCTCGAGAGTTTCCTCGAAGAGAAATGAGATCCGGAGTAAAATGAGGGTAAAAAGAGCGGAAAAGAGGATGCTTCCGTCAGACGGCGGGGGGTAGGGCGGCATCAGGACCCAGCTGAAGAGGCGCCAGACCTCGCCAGCGAGGACTCGGCTGAGACTCGGTGCGATCATCTCAGCTGCTGCCGGGTTCAGAACGAGCACGACGTAGAACACGCCCTGCAGGAGAGCTAGAAGCTTGATGAGGCCCGGAAATCCGAGCCACGAAAAGCGCCTTTCGATGCTGACTCGCTTCTTTGACACGAGGCAGAGAATGATCTCTGATGGCGGGTTGACAAGTCCGATCATGCGTCACACTTTCTCGCCGTGAGCGACGTCCTCAGACTATCTCCCCTTGATGATGAGCATCGCGATCTCGGAGGTCGGATGGTTTCCTTTGGAGGTTGGGAGCTTCCGGTGATGTATTCCTCGATTATCGCCGAGCATCAGGCGGTGCGTGAGAGGGTGGGAGTCTTCGATATTTCCCATATGGGTCAGGTTTTCGTGAGTGGATCGGAGGCGCTCGAGTGGCTCAATCGGCTTTTAGCGAATGATGTTGAGGGGCTCGAGGTTGGCGAGGCACACTACTCATTTCTTCTAAACGATCAGGGGGGGGTGATTGATGATCTTATTATTTACCGACTCGAAGAGGATCATTTTCTCCTCCTCGTCAATGCTGCTAAGATCAGCGAAGATGTCGCGTGGCTTAGGCAGCATCTCGAGGAGGGAGTGAATCTTGAAAATGTCAGCGACGAGTGGGCCGGGCTCGCTATCCAAGGGCCGGATGCCTCGGAAGTTTATTTTAAAATAACCGAGGGCCGCACGTTGCCAGCTCGGAACCACGTGGATGATTTATCCCATCTCGGGCATCGCATGATCGTCTGCCGGACCGGCTATACGGGCGAGGATGGCTTTGAGCTTTTCTGTCCCGCCTCGCAGGCGAAATATTGGTGGGGCCTGCTCATGGAAGAGGAGGTCACCCCCTGTGGCTTGGGCGCGCGGGATTCGCTCCGCTTAGAAATGTGCTATCCGCTTAATGGCGCTGATCTTTCGCCATCTCGCAGCCCTCTTGAAGCTGGGTTGGGATTTTTCGTAGCGCTGGAGAAAGAGCGTTTTATCGGTCGCGAAGCTTTGCTGATGCAGAAGGAAGAAGGCCTCTCTGAGCGTCTTATGGCGATCCAGCTTGATGAGAAGGGAGCGCCTCCGAGGCCGGGATACACGGTGTTGGATCGCGAGGGCTTACCGATTGGGACGCTCACCTCGGGAGGCCTTTCTCCCACTCTTGGTGCTGGCATCGGCCTTGCTTATTTGCCCACCGGCAGCATCAAGATAAACGCTCCGGTTCTGATTGAAGTTCGTGGTAAGCGGCTCCCCGCTAAAGTTGTGAAAAAACCTTTCTATCAGAAGTAAGAATCCGTAATTCTAAATGAATCATGACCGCCCCGGATAACTGCCGCTACACCCCCGACCACGAGTGGGTCCGCCTCGATGGAGACATCGCCACGATTGGAATTACTGACCATGCCCAGGAGGAGCTGAGCGATGTCGTTTTTGTCGAACTTCCCGATCTTGGTGACGTTGATAAGGCGTCTCCGGTGGGAGTTGTCGAAAGTGTCAAAGCGGCGAGTGACATCTATGCGCCTATTGCGGGAGAGATTGTTGAGGTCAATACGGAGCTCGTCACCGACCCCTCGAAAGTGAATTCCGAGCCCTTCGAGGGCGGGTGGATTTTCAAGATGAAGATCGATGACACCTCGCAATACGATGCCCTGATGGACGCCACGTCTTACACTAGCGTGGTGCGCTAACGTTTTATGATAAGCCAGCCTTTCTCTCGCCGCCACATCGGCCCGTGGGACGACTCTCGTGACGCCCTTCTGCAAGCCATCGGGCGGAGAGATCTCGCCTCGCTTCTGTCCGAGATTGTTCCGCCCAGTATTGCGTGGCCGGAGGGCGCGAGTCTTCCTGAGGCGCTTTCCGAAGCGGAGGCGCTAACTCATTTAAAGGGGAAGCTGAGTCAGAACAAGGTCCTCAAGAGCTTTATCGGGCAGGGTTATCACGGCACCGTGACTCCTCCGGTGATCCAGCGGAATATCCTTGAAAATCCCGGCTGGTATACCGCTTACACCCCTTATCAGCCTGAGATTTCCCAAGGTCGACTCGAAGCGCTTTTGAATTTCCAAACTCTCATTACCGAGCTGACCGGGCTTGATGTCGCGAATGCCTCGCTGCTCGATGAGGCGACGGCGGCTGCTGAAGCGATGAGTCTCGCGCTCACGATGAAGCCGAAGGCGACTACCTTCTGGGTCGATGAAGAGTGCCACCCGCAGACGATTGATGTCGTCCGCACCCGGGCCGAGCCGCTGGGCATTGAGGTTAAAATTGAGGCCCTTGATGACTTCGTGCCGGCTGATGACCTTATCGGCGCGCTGGTGCAATATCCTTCCACGCTTGGCGACGTGCGTGACTTCACTGCCTTTTCTGACCGGGTGCACGAAGTGAAGGCGCAAGTCATCATCGCGGCCGACCTTCTGGCGCTTACTCTTTTAAAATCGCCCGGTTCGATGGGTGCGGATATCTGCGTAGGTTCTAGCCAGCGCTTCGGTGTTCCTCTTGGCTTCGGGGGGCCTCACGCGGCTTTCATCTCCTGTGTTGATCAACTCAAGCGCAAGATCCCCGGCCGCCTCATCGGCGTATCGATCGACTCGCAGGGGAACCCGGCCTATCGGCTCTCGCTCCAGACCCGCGAGCAGCATATCCGGAGGGATAAGGCGACCTCGAACATCTGCACCGCGCAGGTTCTCCTCGCCGTCATGGCCTCGATGTATGCCGTGTATCACGGGCCTGAGGGCCTCCTCACCATCGCAGCCGAGGTCTCGGAAAATGCGACCCGTCTTGCGCAGGGTCTGGAGGCAAAGAACTATGAAATTTGTAATGAGTTTCTCTTTGATACGGTCACTGTAGAAGTCGGCGATCTTGCTGAGGGCCTTCTCAAAGCGGCGGTGGAGAAGGGTTACAACCTGCGCGACTTCGGCGACGGGCGTATTGGGATCGCTTTTGATGAAACGACCTCGGAGGAAGATCTGCAAGAGATCTGCGGGATCTTCGGCACTGTCCCGGGCCCCGGTGGGGGGTTGGGATTTCCGAAAGAGCTTCTCCGCCAAGACGGCTACCTGAAGCAGGACGTCTTCCATCTCTACCGCAGTGAGACTGACATGATGCGCTATCTGCACCGTCTTGAAGCGCGCGATCTCGCGCTCAACGAGTCGATGATCCCGCTCGGCTCCTGCACGATGAAGCTCAATGCGGCGGCGGAAATGATGCCCGTGAGTTGGCCGGAAGTGGGCCAGCTCCATCCCTTCGTCCCCGCAGGCCAGAGTGCGGGCTACCGCGAGATGTTAGGCGAACTTTCTGAGTGGCTTGCTGAGATCACGGGATTTGCGGCTGTCTCGCTTCAGCCGAATGCGGGATCGCAGGGCGAGTATGCCGGGCTCCTCGCGATCCGTTCCTATCATCAGGCAAGGGGCGATAGCGGGAGGAACAAGTGCCTCATCCCGATGTCCGCTCACGGAACTAATCCTGCTTCGGCGGTCATGACTGGGTTCCAAGTGGTGCCGGTAAAATGTGATGACGAGGGAAACATCGATACCGATGACCTCCACGCCAAAATCGCCGAGCACCGCGAAACTCTCGGCGCTCTCATGGTGACCTACCCTTCTACCCACGGGGTTTATGAAGAGGGGATTCAGGAGATGTGCGCGGCCATTCACGATGCGGGCGGCCAGGTTTATATGGATGGGGCAAATATGAATGCTCAGGTCGGCGTGACTAATCCGGGAATTATCGGGGCCGATGTTTGCCATCTGAACCTTCATAAAACCTTCTGCATTCCGCACGGCGGCGGAGGTCCCGGCGTGGGACCGATCGGGGTTGCCAGTCACTTGGTCGACTTCCTGCCCGGCCACCGCGACTTTGGAAATAGCAATAATGCGGTGTGCTCCGCGCCGTGGGGGAGCGCCTCGATCAATGTGATCTCATGGATGTATATCGCGATGATGGGGAGTGCCGGATTGAAGGATGCGACGGGGGTGGCGATTCTGAGTGCAAACTACATCGCGAAGCGCCTCGCGGAGGCTTACCCGATCCTTTACACCGGGCGCGGTGGCCTTGTGGCGCATGAGTGCATTATCGATATCCGCCCGTTGACTAAGGAAACTGGAATCACGGTCGAGGATGTTGCGAAGCGGCTCATCGACTATGGCTTTCACGCGCCTACGATGAGTTGGCCGGTCGCTGGGACCCTCATGATCGAGCCTACTGAGTCTGAGTCCAAGGACGAGCTCGATCGTTTCTGCGAAGCGATGCTCGCGATCCATGCCGAAGCGCAGGAAGTGCTTGAGGGCAGCGCCGATGCTCAGGATAATGTTCTTAAAAATGCGCCGCACACCGCTGAGATGGTGATCGCCGACGAGTGGGCGCATCCCTACTCGCGCGAGAAGGCGGCCTTTCCGGTGCTGCGCTTACGGAGGCACAAGTTCTGGCCAGTCGTGGGACGGGTCGATAACGTGCACGGGGATCGCAATCTTGTTTGCACCTGTGACACCGTCGAAAATTATGCCCGAGCGTCTGAATAAAGTTCCTATCCCCGATTGGCCGAGCTGGAAGCCCGAGATCGAAGCCACGCTTGTCTTCATCCATCAGGGAACCCGGGTTCTGCTGATTAAGAAGCTGCGCGGCATCGGGATGGGAAAAATGAATGGGCCGGGTGGCAAGATTGATCCGGGTGAAACGCCCGAGCAGTGTGCGATCCGGGAGGTCCAAGAGGAACTCCACATCACCCCGCTCGATCCGGTGAAAAGGGGCGAGCTCTGGTTTGCGATGTCCGATCTTCCGGACATTCACTGCCACGTTTATACCGCTACTGAGTTCACCGGGACGCCCACTGCGACTGAGGAAGCGATTCCGCACTGGTGTGAGATCGCCGAGATTCCCTTCGAGAAAATGTGGGAGGATGATTCTTACTGGCTCCCGCAGGCGCTGAGGGGCGAGACCTTTGATGCAAAATTCACCTTTGAGGACGAGAAGATCCAATTTCACGATGTGCGCTTCGGCGAGGACTCGGCGGAGCGTTGGAGAAAAGGGGTGAGCTGATCCTACGCTTGCAGATGTTAAGGAAATCCGTAGCATCCGCTTTATGGAAATTTGGAAAGCGATTATTGTCGGGATTGTTCAGGGGCTTGCGGAGTTTCTGCCTATTTCGTCATCCGGTCATATTGTGCTGACGCAGTATCTTTTGGGGATTAGAGAGGTCGGGTCAGATCATCAGGGAGACCTTTCTTTTGAAATCATTCTTCACTTGGGAACGCTTGTGAGCGTCCTCATTTTCTTCTGGCCGAGCCTTTGGCGGCTGGTGAGGTCCCTCTATACCCCGGAGATGGTGGAGGATCGTAAGATGATTCTCTGGCTTGGGATCGCGACTGTTCCGGCGGTGATCGCGGCGCTTCTATTCAGCGATTTTTTCGACTCGGTGCCTGGGAATCCTTTCCTCGTCTCGAGCTTCCTGATCCTCACCGGGCTTATTCTTTTCATCCCGCGTTTCGCTAGGAAGGGGATTAAGAAAGTCGGTTTCAGCAGCGCGGTTATTATGGGTATCGGGCAGGCCTTTGCCATACTCCCCGGTGTCTCGCGCTCTGGTAGCACGATCGCCGCAGGCCTTGTGAGCGGGGTCAAGGCTGAGCGCGCCGCCGAGTTTTCCTTTCTCATGTCGATCCCGGCGATCGCGGGGGGATTTGTCCTCACGATGAAGAAGAAGATGGAGACGGCCTCCTTCGGCGAGGCCCTCCAATCCTGCTTTAATGCGCCCTATCTCGCGGGAGCGATGGCGGCGGCGATCGTAGGGGTTCTCGCGATCTACCTCGTGATGGGTGCGGTGAAGCGCGGTAAACTCGAGTATTTTTCGTACTACTGCTTCGCGGCGGGCATCGCTGGGATGATCTACTTCAGCTAAAGGTGACCTCCTTCTAGTCGAGTAGGCGGGGGTCTTTTAGTAGCTACGGCCCCAGAGGGCGCGGGATTTTGTGGGTTTTCCGGTGAGGAGGCAGGGGGATTCTGCTTCTTGTTGCTGGTCGAGGGGGAGGCAGCGGACGGTGATCTGGTGTTTTTTGGAGAGGTCTTCTTCTTCGGCACGGGTGCCGGACCAGGGGGTTAGGAGCCAGCCGGGATCTTCGGTGGACCAGTGCTTTTCGAAGGTGGCGAGATCTTGGCAATCGCTGATGTTTTCCTCGCGGAGGGTGCGCGCCTTTTCTAAGAGGGATTGATGGACGGCGTCGAGGCTCTCGACGACGTCGCGGAGGAAGAGTTCCTTATCGAGGAAGGATTTTTCGTGGGCGGGTTGGTCGCGGCGCTGGAGGCAGACTTTTCTTTCTGCCATGTCACGGGGGCCGATCTCAACGCGGAGGGGGACGCCTTTTTTAACCCACTCCCACTTTTTGACGCCGCCGCCGAGGTCGCGGTCATCGACTTTCACGCGAAGGACTTCGCCGCCGTAGTTTTGTTCGCGGAGGCGCTTGGCGAGGGCGTGGCAGGCATCGATGATGGCATCGCGGGAGTCGGGCTTTGGGGTGACGGGGATGATGACGATTTGCTGGGGGGCGATGCGGGGCGGGAGGACGAGGCCATCATCATCTGAGTGGGCCATGATGAGGGTGCCGACGAGGCGGGTGGATACGCCCCAGGAGGTGGTGTGGACGTGCTGTTCCTGGTTATCACGATCGACGAAGGTGATGTTCTGCGCTTTGGCAAAATTCTGCCCGAGGTAGTGAGAGGTGCCGGCTTGGATGGCCTTTTTATCTTGGACCATGGCCTCGATGGTGAAGGTCATCTCAGCTCCGGGGAAGCGCTCGGCCTCGGTTTTTTCCCCCATGATGACGGGGATGGCGAGGAGGTCGCGGAGAGCGTCCGAGTAGAGCTGGTGAATCATCTTGGTCTCGGTGATGGCTTCCTCACGGGTCTCGTGGGCGGTGTGGCCCTCTTGCCAGAGGAACTCGGCGGTGCGGAGGAAGAGGCGGGGGCGCATTTCCCAGCGCATGACATTTGCCCACTGGTTGATGAGGAGGGGGAGGTCGCGGTAGGACTCGACCCAGCGGGAGAAGGCGGCGCCGATGATGGTCTCGGAGGTGGGACGGATGACGTAGGGCTCGGCGAGCTTTCCCTTGGGGATCATTTTTGTTTTTCCGTCATCGCCTTTGACTGCTTCGAGTCGGTGGTGGGTGACGACGGCGCACTCGGTGGCGAAGCCCTCGGCATGCTCGGCTTCTTTCTCGAGATAGGAAAGGGGGATGAGGAGGGGGAAGTAGGCGTTCTCGTGGCCGGTGGCCTTAAAGCGGGCGTCGAGATCGCGCTGGATCGCTTCCCAGATTGCGAAGCCCCAGGGCTTGATGACCATGCAGCCGCGTGTTTCGGAGTTCTCGGCAAGATCAGCATTGCGAACGACTTGCTGATACCACTCGGGGAAGTTCTCGGAGCGGGTGGGGGAGATTGCGTTTTTCGGCTTGGCCATGACGGGCGGAGATTCGCTGAAAGCGGGGGGAAGGCAAAGCCAAAAGGGTGAATATGGCGGGGGATTCGAGCGGTGCTAATCTTAGATGTCTAATAGCGATACTGGGGCCAGCTTGCGGGATGGTCTGTCCTAAGTCGAGGAGGAGTGAGGAGGAGTGAGGAGGAGGGGTGCGATGTGCAGCGGGAGTATGCGGTGTTGGCAGGATATCAGCGTCCGATTATGACCATGATGGCGCGGTGATCTGAGGCGTTGTAGAAGTCGATGGGATCGACGATGTAGCAATTTTTGAAGTCGATCTCGGGCTTCATGGCGCGGGAGAAGAAAACGTAGTCGAAGCGGGCATATTGGTCCTGATATTTCCAGTAGTGGGTCCAGAACTCGTTCCGGGAATCTTTTGCCCAGACGTCATCAAGAAAGCCGGGCGAGTTATTTTTTCCGCGGAGGACCTTGATGGGAGCTTCGCCTTTTGTTTCATTCATATCGCCGTAGACGATGAGGCGGGCATCGGGGTTATTCTCGATGATAGCGTCGCAGTGCTTGCGGAGAAGCTGGGCTTCATTGAGGCGCATGAGGGATTGATCGGCGTCGGGGATTTCGCGCTTTGATTTGAGGTGGACGCCGATGAAGTGGGTCGGTCCGCGGGGGAGTTCGACTGAGATGTCGAGGATGCCGCGGCTCATGAAACGTTCCTTGCCATTGAGCGAGTAGGGCAGGGTGTTTTGGGAGTTCCGGGCGATGATGGGGAGGGACGAAAGGAGGGCGAGGCGGCGGGTGGGATCAGCGCCTCCGGCGTGTTCGAGGTGGGGGAGATCGAGTCCGGCTGTTTTCAGGCGGGTTTGGAGATCGAGGAGGTCGTCCTTGGTGCCGATTTCGCAGAGGCCGAGGATGTGGGGTTTCTCTGAGGTGATGATTTTTACGAGGGCCTCGATCTCTTCCTCTGGCTTGCTGGATGTTGTCTTGCCGCCGCCTCTGGAGTAGCGAGACATGGTGAGGTAGTTCTTGATATTATAGCTCAAGAAGCGAACCCCTGTCGGTTCGGCGGTGGGCTCAGTAGGCGTGATCACCTCGGCCTTTTCCTTAGGAGGAGTAGGAGCGCTTTTCGTCTCTGGACTAGGGGCGGAGGGGACTTCGACCGACTCGCTATCGGAGTGGGTAGCGGGTGATGTTTCCTTACACGAGGTGGTTAAGAAAAACGCCCCGAGAAAGATCAGCGGAGCGTTCTGGAAGAGATTTTTTAATGAGAGCATTAGCTTTCGCGAGGTTCTTTGCCGGGAGCGTCTTTGACATCGAGGTCAGACTTTTTTGCTTCTTCGTCTCGATCGAGATCTTCAGCACCTTTACGAATCTCGTCCTCGAATTCTTCGCGAGCTTTTTTAAACTCGCCCATGCTCTTACCAACGCCACGGGCAAGTTGTGGAAGCTTCTTAGCTCCAAAAAGGAGAAGGAGAATACCGAAGATGATGATCATTTCGGGACCTCCGATGGGGCCGAGGAAGGCAATTGTCGTATTCATGTAAACAAGGTAATGGGATTCTGCCGGACTGGCAAGTGATGAAACGAGCGACCGTCCCGTGACATTTCATGAAATCTCATCTCGCTCCAATCTGCTCCTGCTGCTTCCTTGGCGTGGTGAACTTACCGGTGCATGAGGTGGAGGAAGAGATCCGGGTTGCGATGCGCGCGGAGACGGGTCGTCTTTTGCTGAAAGCGCCGACGGGATCGGGGAAGTCGACAACGGTTCCGCCGATGGTGCGGGGGGAGGTGAAGGGGCGCGTTCTGGTGGTGCAGCCGCGGCGGATGGCGGCGCGGCTTCTCGCGGAATATGTCGCGAAGTGCGAGGGGACGCGCTGCGGGGGCGGGGTAGGTTATGCGGTGCGCTTTGAGAGTCGGGTGGGGCGTGAGACCGAGATTATTTATCTAACAGATGGGGTTTTGCAGAGGATGTTGCTGGATGATCCGGAGCTAGAGGGGGTGGGTGCGGTGATCTTCGATGAGTTCCACGAGCGCCGCCTTTCTTCCGACTTGGCGCTGGGTCGGGTGCTGGATTTGCAGGAGTCGCTGCGGCCTGATCTGCGGGTGGTGGTGATGTCTGCCACGCTTGAAATAGGGGGGCTGAAGGAGTTCCTCGAACCTTGCGAGGTGGTCGAGGCCGGGGGGCGACTTTTTCCGGTAGAGATTTCATATAAAGGCGAGGCGATGGCGGCGACGCGGAGGCGGCCCGAGCTGCGGAACGAGGTCTGGGATCGGGTGGCGCGGGCGGTGCGGACGGCGTGCGATGGGCTGGTGGCGGGCGATCGCATTTTGGTTTTTCTGCCGGGGATGCATGAGATCCGGCGGTGCGAAAGTATTCTGAGTCAGGCGGGGTGGATGAAGGGGTGGGAAATCGCGTCGCTTTATTCTGCGCTCGCGCCTGAGAGGCAGCGGGCGGCGATCCGAGGGGATCGCTCGAAGCGGGTCATCCTTGCGACAAATGTAGCTGAGACCTCGGTGACGATCGAGGGGGTGAAGGTGGTGGTGGATTCCGGTCTTGCGCGGCAGTCGAGCTATGATGCGAATCGTGGGTTCGACTCGCTGCAAGTGGTGAAGATCTCGCAGGCGGCGGCGGAGCAGCGAGCGGGTCGGGCGGGTCGGACAGGGCCGGGGAGCTGTGTGCGGTTGTGGAGTGAGGCGGATCACAGGGGGCGTGCTCCCTTCGAGACGCCCGAGGTGAGGCGTTGCGATCTCGCGGAGGCGGCTCTTTTTTTAAAACGTCTGGGCACGAAAAAGGTGGCCGATTTTCGCTGGCTTGATCGGCCCGAGGGGGAGCGTGAGCGGGAGGCGGAGGAGCTTCTGCTGCGGCTCGGGGCGGTCGATCAGGGCGGGGCGCTGACGCGGGCGGGAGAGGAGATGGCGCGCTTCCCGATGCACCCACGTCTTGCGCGTCTCGTACTTGCGGGGATGGATCTGGAATGCCTCGGCGAGGTGCTTTTTGTGGCGGCGGCGGTGTCGGGCGAGGGGATATTTATGCGGGGAGGTCGGGGGGCGAAGTGGGCCGATTATCTGGAGGGAGAGCCGGGATGGAAAAATGATTTTGGTGGGGAGTGGCTGGCGCTACTCGACGCGCAGCGGGCCGACTTTTCCCCGCAATCTTGCACCGGTCTTGGGGTTCTCGCGCGGGGTGCGCGGGAGACTTTTAAAAGCTACCTCCAGCTCGTGAAGATGGTCGAGAAGCGAGGTGCGCGCGTGAAGGAGCCAGACTTCCGCCAGCGTGGCGAGGCCTGCGCGCGGGCACTTCTCTTGGCCTTCGGCGATCGGCTCGCGGTGCGCCGGGATCAGGGGACAGCGGTGTGCGATGTTATCGGAAAACGGCGGGGGAAGATGCACCCGAAAAGCGCGGTGCGGCAGAGCGCGCTTTTTCTCGCCACCGAGATCATGGAGGTCGAGGGCCGCGAGCGCGTCGTGAGTCTTTCGCGCTGTGCCGAGATCGATGAAGCGTGGCTCGAGGAACTTTTTCCCGGAGAAATCAAGGACGAGCAGGCGGCGGTGTTCGATGAGATCGCGCGGCGGGTTGTGGCGGTGAGGCAGCGCACTTTTCGAGGGCTGGTGTTAGAAGAAAAGCGCGGCGGGGAAGTCGATCCCAACCTCGCGGGAGAGATTCTCGCGCAGCGGGTTCTCGCGGGCGATCTCACGTTGAAAAAATGGGATGGTAAGGTGGACCGTTGGCTCGCTCGGCTCCGCTTTTTATCAAAAGCGATGCCTGAGCTGGAGCTTCCCGGGTTCACCGAGGATGACCGCGAATTGGCGATCGCCCAGATCTGCGCGGGGGCTACCACCTTTAAGGAAGTGCGTGAGCGGGACCCGTGGAAGGTTCTGCGTCAGTGGCTCTCCGGTCCCCAAGGGCAGTCGCTCGAAGCCTACGCCCCTGAAAAAATCAAGCTCGTGAATGGCATCGCCACTCGGGTGAATTACGCCGATGGAACCGAGCCGTGGATCGAGGAAAAAGTGCAGCGCCTTTACGATGTCCCGGAGACTCCGGTGATCGCGAATGGGCACGCCCTCGTCGTGAAAATCCTAGCCCCGAGCCAGCGGCCGTGGCAGACGACTAGCGATCTTCCCGGTTTTTGGGAGAGGGGCTATGCGCAGATGAAAAAGGACCTCGCCGGGCGATACCCGCGGCAGAACTGGAGGTGACTTTTGCGCTAGCGCTCCCGGTAGTAAGCCACGAGACCATCAGCTACCGCCTTGGCATATTCGCGGTAAACTGAGCGCCGCATCTCACCATCAACCAAGCGCAGGCCCGGGTAATCGCCAGCCCGATAACGGGCAATGAACTCGGTGCTATTCATGGTGTAAGGTTCGAGAAAGATAACCGGGCATTGGTAGAGCCGATTCGCAAGGAGATTGCGCGCCCAGATCGCTTCCCCAAGCTTCGTGGCGTAAGGATGGTTCGGACGATACTCGTAGATCGGGAGCTTGGTCTGTTCTAGAAAAACGGCCGTCATTTTCCGCGCGAGCGGGAGCTCTTCGTCGATCGTCCCGGCAAGAAGATGCTGGAGCATCTCGAAGCGTTCGTCCTCCCGCGCGACCTCGCTGGCATGGTAGGCGCCATTTAAGATGATGTGGAAATTCTGGCCCGGCAGAGCGACCGGCGAGCCCGAAGCATTGTAGTGGAGGCAGAGGACGAGATCGGGCTGGATGACCTGATTGACAAGCTCGGCGCGGGCGCGGATTTCGGCAGTGCGGTAGAAGAGCTTCTCGGCAGATTTCCGGTCGCGATCGGTGAAGTCGCCCGGCCGCAGCTCAGTCACGGGCTCGTTTTTTTCTCGCACTAGGCTCACCTTTGCCCCGAGGCTTTCGAGGCGCTTTTTCAAATGCTGCGCGGTCAGCAGAGTCATCGTGCCCTCTTCGATAGGTTCGTGATCGCCGTAGTTGAGGTGGCGTTCTTCAATCTCGGCGAATTCGCCCCCGATATGACCGGGGTCGAGCGCGATGTGGAGACCCGCCAAAGGGCTCTCTGAAAAAAGGGCAGGCTGGCTAAGCTCACCTCTTCTCTTCCAAGGAAAGATCGCCCCGGGGGGAGTTCTCACTTTCTTGGCGAACTCGAGCGCGTAAGTTTTTCCACCCGTATCTAGCAGGGCGAAGTCTGAGTTGCTCGCGATCCACCTCTTCCAGCCTCCGCCCTTGGCGTAGATCTGATCCAAGCGCCTCAGGAACTCGCCGCGCGTAATCGTCCTCTGAAAACGATCCAGCTGGGACCAATCAGGTCGGCTGCCGAGCGGGGCCAGAAAAGGCAACTCAGCAGGGAGTGGGGGAGCGGCTTCTCCCTGAGGCGCCTCGGGCCAGAGAAAGATCCCGAGCACGATGAAAAGGAGAATGAGCGGTAAAATAACCGTGAACTGAAATGACCTTTTCCCTTTCCCTTCGCTCATGTTTCAATTCCATAGCGGAGCCGAGGCTGGCACCATGTAAAAAAACCACTGTATGAGAGTTTTGTTTCTAGGAGATATCGTCGGCTCACCCGGTCGCTCAGCTGTCATCGCGAACCTAGCGCGGATTAAAGCAGAGCACGAGGTCGATTTCATCATCGTCAATGGCGAGAATGCGGCGGGAGGGCGGGGGATTACCCCGAAGATTTCGATCGACCTCCTCCGGGCCGGCGCGGCCGTCATCACCACTGGCGACCATGTCTGGGACCAGCGCGAAATTCAGGAATATTTTCCAACCGAGCCCCGCCTCCTGCGCCCGATCAATTGTGAGGAAGACGCCCCCGGCGCGGGCTCGATCGTGCTAGAGACGGCGAAAGGAAAAGTGGCGGTCTTGAACGGAATGGGCCGCACCTTTATGAATCCGCCCCTCCGGAATCCCTTCACCGTCCTTGACGCCGAGGTCGACCGTCTCCGTGACGAAGGGGTCCGCATGATCGTCCTCGACTTCCACGCAGAAGCGACGAGCGAAAAAATTGCCATGGGCCGAGCGCTCGATGGCCGGGTTTCGCTCGTGGTAGGAACCCACACCCACGTCCAAACTGCCGATGAGCGCATCTTCCCCGGAGGCACCGCCTATCTCACTGATGCAGGAATGTGCGGCCCGGAAGAGTCCGTCCTCGGGCGCGATTTCACCTCCGTGGTCTGGCGCTTTCGCAATGGACTCCCCACCCGCTTCCCTATCGCCTCCGGAGCCGTGCGCCTCTGCGGGGTCATTGTTGAGATCGATGAAGAATCGGGCCGAGCCCGAAAATTGGCACGCTTCAGCGAACTCATCGAAGAGGACGAAGAGGCAAAAAAAGGAATTTAATAAGGCATCATCGTGCCCTTTTTTCCTTCACCCCATAAAAAGGTGCCGCGGAAAGTCCCGGAATCCTTTGCAAACGTAGGAAAAAAAGGCCTTTCAAGGAATCTCACATTCTTGTCAGAATACTTTTGACAGAGGGGTCGTCTTTGCTAGCTTCCCGCTCGCTTTCGGCATCAGGGAGTGGATTGCGGAACTGATTTTATTGGCCTCCGCGCACCCTCAAACTGCTGTCGAAAACTTCACAGATCAACTGGTAATGCTTTTGTAGCTCAGGGGTAGAGCGCGTCCTTGGTAAGGACGAGGTCGTGGGTTCAATTCCCACCAAAAGCTCCAGTAGATTTGTGAGACGATAAACCAGCTCAGAAACCAGCTACCAACCAATCCAAAAACATGGCTAAAGAACAGTTCGAACGGAACAAGCCTCACGTCAACATCGGCACCATCGGCCACGTTGACCACGGCAAAACCACCCTCACCGCTGCAATTACTACCGTCCTCGCAGAAGCAGGAGGTGGCGAAGCAAAAGCATACGACCAAATCGACGCCGCTCCAGAGGAGAAGGCTCGTGGTATTACAATTTCAACAGCACACGTCGAGTATGAGACCGATAGTCGTCACTACGCGCACGTTGACTGCCCGGGTCACGCCGACTACGTGAAGAATATGATCACCGGAGCCGCCCAGATGGACGGAGGAATCCTCGTGGTCTCCGCTGCAGACGGCCCAATGCCCCAGACCCGTGAGCACATCCTGCTTGCTCGTCAGGTCGGTGTTCCCGCTCTCGTCGTATTCATGAACAAGACCGACCAGGTCGATGATGCAGAGCTCCTCGAGCTTGTCGAAATGGAAGTTCGTGAACTCCTCAGCGCCTACGAATTTCCCGGTGATGACATTCCTGTCGTCATGGGCTCCGCTCTTAAGGCTCTCGAAGGAGACGCCGAGCACAAGGCGAACATCCTCAAGCTCATGGAAGCTGTCGATAGCTACATCCCTGAGCCTGAGCGTCCAGTGGATCTTGATTTCCTCATGCCTATTGAGGACGTCTTCTCGATCGAAGGTCGTGGCACCGTTGCTACTGGCCGTATCGAGCGTGGCATCATCAAGAAGATGGGTGAGGTCGAAATTGTCGGTATCCGCGACACCCAGAAGACCATCATCACAGACATCGAGATGTTCCGTAAGCTTCTTGACGAAGGTCGCGCAGGTGACAACGTCGGTCTCCTTGTCCGCGGACTTAAAAAAGATGACCTCGAGCGTGGCCAGTGCATCATTAAGCCCGGTTCCGTAACTCCTCACACCAAGTTTACCGCAGAAGTCTACGTCCTCTCGAAGGATGAAGGTGGCCGTCACACGCCCTTCATCGCAAACTACCGCCCGCAGTTCTACTTCCGCACGACTGATGTAACCGGCGCTGTGACCCTTCCCGACGGTGTCGAGATGGTCATGCCTGGTGATAACGTCAATCTTACGGTTGAGCTCATCACGCCTATCGCGATGGAGCAGACCATGCGCTTCGCGATTCGCGAAGGTGGCCGCACTGTTGGTGCTGGTCGTGTCGGCGATATCCTTGCGTAATTGCTTACCTCAGGAATCAATCGGGTGAACTGATTGCTTCCTTTTGGCTGGTTTCAAGCGGGGGCACCCTTTACGGGGTGCCCCTCAGTCGCCTCCGAAAACCAACTCTTTAAAAAGTAAAAGGACAGTAGCTCAATTGGTAGAGCACCGGTTTCCAAAACCGGGGGTTTAGGGTTCAAGTCCCTACTGTCCTGCCACTTTTCCCATTTTTCACTATGTTTCAGAAACTCTTTAGATTTATCGGCGAGGTTAAGACCGAGCTACGTAAAGCATCATGGCCATGGGATCCCGATCCTAAGATCAAAGGCTTCAAAAAATACAAAGAGCTGATTGATTCCACCGTCGTGGTTCTCATCGCGATCATCCTCCTCGCCGCCTACGTCGGCCTCTGGGACCTTATCAACACGAAGGTCGTCAGATTTCTCAGCGAAGTTGTCTAACTCAGACCTCTTCCCCTACCTCTTTCTCTATCTCCCCTTTAATTTTCCCGCTTATGCCAACGATTCCCGCCCCCAAAGACCAATGGTATGTGGTGCACGTTCTCTCCGGACAGGAGCAGAGGGTCAAAGCTCGTATCGAGCGGGTCGTCGAGGCCGAAGAACTTTCCGATAAAGTTTTTCAAGTTCTCGTCCCTACCGAACTCGTCTCCGAGGTCCGGGCTGGTAAAAAAACCGAGAGCAAGAAGAAATTCTTCCCCGGCTACGTCATCGTTAACATGCACCTGCTCACTCCTGAAAATAATGTCGTGGAGGACACGTGGTCATTTATGCAGGATCTTGATGGAGCCATCGGCTTTGCCGGTTCTAAAAATCTCCCCATCCCCATGCGCGCTCGCGAGGTCGAGAGCATGCTGGGTCAAATCAACGAGCGCGAAGGAGCCGTTCGTCCCTCGATCGAGTTCGAGGTCGGCGACACCGTCAAGGTCTCCGATGGACCCTTCGAAAGCCAAAATGGCATCGTCGAGGAAATCGACCCCGAGCGCGGCAAGCTCCGCGTCGCGGTCACCATCTTCGGTCGCTCGACTCCAGTGGAACTCGAATACTGGCAGGTCGAAAAAGGCTAAATGAGCGATTTTTCCGCAAAATCTTGCCAAAAACCCAATTTTCACGCAATAGCGCTCCCCCTTATCATCTCCGCCTCTCCCGGCACCACACCATCACCAACCTGAAATCATGGCCAAGGAAGTAAAATCCGTTCTCAAACTGCAGATTCTCGCAGGACAAGCAAACCCATCTCCACCCGTCGGGCCCGCTCTCGGTCAGGCTGGAGTGAATATCATGGGATTCTGTAAGGAGTTCAATGCCGCGACCCAGCAGTCCTCCGGAGATCTTCTCCCGACCGTCATCACGGTTTATAAAGACGCCAGTTTCTCCTTCGTCACCAAGCAGCCCCCCGCAGCCGTCCTTCTCAAGAAAGCTGCAGGCCTCGCTTCCGGTTCTGGAGAGCCGAATAAGGTCAAGGTTGGCACTCTTTCAAAGGCGAAGCTGATGGAAGTGGTTAACCGTAAGATCGTCGACCTCAACACCAACGATCCCGAGCAAGCTGCCAAGATCCTCGCCGGCACCGCCATGCAAATGGGGCTCGAGATCGAAGGCTAAGAAATTTTACCCCTACCAGCCACCTCAGGAGGGTGGGGGAATCCCAAACAGCAGGAGATTGGTCACCAAAGGCCGCTCGATTGCACTGCAAAGAAACCATGAGTAACAAAAGAAGTAAAAGATACGAGCAGGCCGCAGCCCTCGTCGAAGAAGGGAAATCCTATTCCCTCGATGACGCCGCCGCGCTGCTGAAAAAATTTCCGGCCCCTAAGTTCGATGCCACCGTCACCTTCTCCGCTCACCTCGGAGTTGACCCTCGTAAGAGTGACCAGATGGTTCGAGGCTCAGTGCCACTGCCACACGGAACCGGTAAGACCGTCCGCGTAATCGTCTTCGCCTCCGGTGACGCCGCCAAGGCCGCGACCGACGCCGGCGCTGACGAAGTAGGTTTCGAAGATCTCATTAAAAAGGTGCAGGGCGGATGGGTCGACTTCGATGTCGCCATCGCCACTCCCGAAGCGATGACGGAAGTGCGTAAAGTCGCCCGTGTCCTCGGACCGCGTGGCCTCATGCCTAACCCGAAGACCGGCACTGTCACCGATGACACAGCTGCGGCCATCAATGCCGTCAAAGCAGGTCGCATCGACTACAAGGTCGACAAGAGTGGCAATATCGCCGCCGCCGTCGGAAAGCTTTCTTTCAAATCTGAGCAGATCAGCGAAAACCTCGCTGCCCTCATCGATAGCATCATCAAGGCCAAGCCCGCTTCTGCGAAGGGGATCTACGTCAATAACATCACCGTGGCGGCTTCGATGCTCCCAGGGATTGTCATCGACCCTGCCGTCTACACCACCACCACCAAGTAAACACGACCATGAATCCAGATAAAAAATACATTCTCGATGAAATCAAGGAACGCGTTGACGTCTCCCCATTCGTGCTCGTGGTAGATTACACCGGAACAACTGTTCCTGAATTCGACGAGCTTCGCACCCGTCTCGCTGAGAATGGTGCCGAGTGCCACGTCGCCAAGAACTCCTTCATGAAGCGTGTTCTCGCCGATGCCGGACTCCCCGACCTTGGTGAAAATCTCAACGGTCAGACCGCATTCGTCACCGGTGATACCGATGTCTGTGCCGTCTCGAAGGTCATCGCTAACTTTGAAAAAGAGTTTAAGCGTCCTGAGATCAAAGCGGGTATCCTTGATGGAGACGTTCTCGATGCTGGTCAGGTCAAAGCACTCGCAGCCCTTCCGGCCCGCGATGTTCTCCTCGCTCAGCTTCTTTCTACTATCAACGCGCCGGCCGCAAAGCTGGTCCGCACTCTCAACGAGCCTGCCGCAAGCCTCGCTCGCGTCATCAAAGCGAAATTCAACGAAGAGTAAACAATTTGAACGGATGGTCTTCTCGAGCCCGGTTTACTGAGCGAGAGAATTCCTGGAAAACACTAAACTGGTTCCTCGTCGGCCTCCCAGCTGGGGGTCTTAAATGTCCGGAAGCTCCGGGCGCGACGATACCGACAAAAAAATACAATGTCAGACATTACAAAAATCGCAGAAGAGCTCGGTAAGCTTTCCGTATTGGAAGCCGCCGAATTGGTAAAGCACCTTGAAGAGGCATGGGGCGTCAGCGCCGCAGCGCCTGTCGCAGCAGCAGCAGCCGGCCCCGCCGATGGTGGTGGTGCCGCAGCCGAAGAGAAGACTGATTTCGACGTCTTCCTCGCCGAAGCAGGTGGTAACAAGATCGCCGTCATTAAAGCCGTGCGTGAAGTTGCTTCCGGACTCGGTCTTGCCGACGCTAAGAAACTCGTTGAATCCGCTCCTGTAGCAGTGATCGAGGGAGCTAGCAAAGACGATGCTGAAGCCGCCAAGGAAAAGCTGGAAGCAGCTGGAGCCAAGGTTGAGCTCAAGTAACCGACCTTTCCCCCCAGGCCCGACTTTTACGAGTCGGGTCTGGCCCGGTCGGAGGGGAGGCCCTCGCCCATAATTTTAAAAGTTGACTTTTGGAATTGAGAGCGAAGCTTCCCCTCCGTTCGTGCCCACTGCGAACGGGATTGCAATCACCGGCCACCAGGCCAAACCCAAACCCACTCGTCAGCCCCTTCCGGGACTGGCGTAAATTCCTATCCGGATAAGATCATGTTGAAGCGAGAATACTTTGGAACCATTGAGGAGGTCATCGAACCCCCAAACTTGATTGAGGTGCAGTCCAAATCCTACGAGGATTTTCTGCAAAAAGATGTGCCGCCAGCGCAGCGCACCGAAACAGGCCTGCAAGCTGTCTTCCAAGAAGTATTCCCGATCAAAAGCTACGATGACACCATCGAGCTTGCCTTCGCGTCCTACGATATCGAGGACTCAAAGGCCTCCGCGCTAGATGCCCTCCGCACCGGCGAGACCTTCTCCGCCGCTCTCTACGTCACCTTCAATCTCAAAGATGACACCGGCACGAAGAAAGAGCGCGTCTACATGGGCGAACTTCCCATGATGACCCGCCGCGGCACCTTCGTGATCAACGGAGCTGAGCGCGTCATCGTCTCCCAGCTTCACCGCTCACCGGGTATCTGCTTCGAAAAGTCGATCCACCTGAACGGAAAAATTCTCCACTCCTTCCGCATTATTCCCGATCGCGGATCTTGGCTTGAGGTCCAGTTTGACACGAACGACCTCATGTATGTCTACCTCGACCGCCGTCGCCGTCGTCGTAAGTTCCTCGCCACCACCTTCCTCCGTGCTCTCGGCTACCCCGAAGAGCGCCAGCTCGTTGAGAACTTCTACAAGATCCAGAAGCTCAAGCTCAGCGAGAAAATGGACGAAGAAGCGCTCGCCCCCCTCATGGCCTTCGAGGACGTGATGGATGGCGAGGTCGTCGTCGCTCGCGCCTACGAGCCACTTTCCATTGGAGTCGTCCGCCAGCTCGTCGCTCTTGGTCAGAAGAGCATCGATGTGATTGACGCGTCCGAGGACGAAATCCTTGTAAAATCCCTTAAAAAGGACCCCGCTTTCGACGAAGAATCCGCTCTCAAGGACATCTACCGCAAGCTTCGCCCCGGAGATCCACCTACCGCCGCCAATGCGCGCGCTCTTCTCAAGCGTCTCTTCTTTGACCCTAAAAAATACGACCTTACCCGCGTCGGTCGCTATAAGATCAACCAGAAGCTTAAGATCGATGTCGACTCAAACGAGCGCATCATGGTCGGTAAGGACTTCCTCGCTGCCGTCCAGTATATCCTGAACCTGAAAAAAGGGGAGGGTGTCCTCGATGACATCGACCACCTCGGCTCCCGCCGTGTCCGTGCTGTCGGCGAACTTCTCGCGAACCAATGCCGTGTCGGTCTTGCCCGCACCGAGCGCCTTGTCAAAGAGCGCATGACTCTCTTCGATGTGAATATCGAAGGAATGACCCCGCAGAAGCTCATCAACCCGAAGGCGCTTTCCGCCGTCGTGCGTGACTTCTTCGGGCGGTCCCAGCTCTCCCAGTTCATGGACCAGACCAACCCGCTCGCCGAGCTCACCCACAAGCGCCGTCTTTCGGCACTTGGACCGGGCGGACTCAACCGCGACCGCGCTGGCTTCGAAGTCCGAGACGTTCACACTTCTCACTACGGCCGGATCTGCCCGATCGAGACCCCTGAGGGTCCAAACATCGGTCTCATTAACTCAATGTGCACCTACGCCCGCATCAACGAGTTCGGATTCATCGAGACTCCTTACCGCGTTGTTAAAAAGAGCAAGGTCACCAATACCATCGAGTATCTCACTGCCGACCAAGAAGAAGGCTTCCTCATCGCGCAGGCGAGTAACCCGATCGATAAAAAAGGCGCCTTCCAGACCGAACGCATCACCGCACGTGAGCGCGGCGAGTTCCTCGAAGTCGATCCAGACCGGGTCAACTACATGGACGTTTCGCCCAAGCAGCTCGTTTCAGTCGCAGCGGGTCTCATTCCCTTCCTTGAACATGATGACGCAAACCGCGCGCTCATGGGTTCTAACATGCAGCGCCAAGGTGTGCCACTTCTCGTTTCAGACTCGCCTTACATCGGCACCGGTCTCGAGGAGAAAGCCGCTCGCGATTCGCGTGCCGTCATCGTAGCAGAGGCCGATGGTGTCGTCGCAGCCTCTTCTGCGGAATACATCATCACCACCAAGGACGGAACTCTTCCAGTATCGGACGAGCGCTTCCTCAGCGAGCCTGAGTCGATCAAGTCAGACCCCGGTAAGGGAACCTTCGTCTATCCCCTCCGCAAGTTCATGCGCTCGAACTCTGGTTCTTGCATTAACCAGAAGCCACTCGTCAAATCAGGTCAGAAGATCAAAAACGGCGATATCATTGCCGATGGTCCTAACACCCAGCACGGCGAACTCGCTCTCGGAGCCAACGTCCTCGTGGCCTTCATGCCCTGGAATGGATACAACTTTGAGGATGCCATCGTCATCTCGGAGCGCATGGTCAAGGACGACATCTACACCTCGATTCACATCTCTGAATTCGAGGCCGCCGCCCGTGACACCAAGCTCGGACCAGAGGAAATCACCCGTGATATTCCAAACGTCGGTGAAGAAGCGCTCAAGAACCTCGATCATGACGGCATCGTCCGCATCGGTGCCGAGGTGAAGCCTGGCGACATCCTCGTCGGAAAAATCACCCCGAAATCCGAGACCGAACTCGCTCCCGAGGAGCGCCTCCTCCGTGCCATCTTCGGAGAAAAAGCCGCTGATGTTAAAGATACCTCCCTCCGCGTCCCTTCCGGATGCACCGGAATCGTGCAGGATATCCGCATCGCCACTCATGGCATGGCCCGCCGTAAGGAACTCGAAGCAGATCCCGCGAAGCTCAAGAAGCAGCTGAAGAAGATTAACGACGAGCACAAGAAGAAGAAAGACCAGCTCACTGACCAGCTCACTGAGAAGCTATCCGACATCCTCCTCGGAGAAAAGATTCCCCTCGACGTCGTAAATGCGCAGTCCGGTGAGATCATCATCCCGGCGAACCGTAAAATCACCAAGACCCTCCTTCGTAAGTTGGCCTCGGTTTACGATCACATCGAAATCGATCCCTCCCCGATCCGGAACAAGATCCTCGAGATCATCTCCGGATTCGAAAGCCGCTTCGGCGAGCTTGACGGAGACCGCGAGCGTCGCCTCGACCAGCTCGAGAGTGGTGACGAAGTCGATCCCGGTGTCGTGAAAGAAGTCAAAGTCTTCGTCGCCGCCAAGCGTAAGCTCAGCGTCGGTGATAAAATGGCTGGTCGTCACGGAAACAAGGGAGTCGTCGCGGTCATCGTGCCCGAGGCTGACATGCCCTACCTCTCCGATGGAACCCCCGTCGATATCTGCCTCAACCCGCTCGGTGTTCCCTCGCGCATGAACGTGGGACAGGTTCTCGAGACCCACCTCGGCGTCGCCGCCAAGGCCCTCGGGTTTAAGGTTGCCACCCCTATTTTCGATGGTATTCACGAAGATAAGATCTGGGAATACATGTCCGAAGCTAAGAAGGTCGACGGCTTCACCTGGATCGGTGATGGAAAAGACGGCTCAATCGCCGGTAAGTCCACTCTCTACGATGGTCGCACCGGAGATGCCATCCACCAGCCCGTCGTGGTCGGCATCATCTACATGCTGAAGCTCGGTCACCTTGTGGCTGATAAGATCCACGCCCGCGCCGTCGGTCCCTACTCCCTCGTCACCCAGCAGCCGCTTGGTGGTAAGGCCCAGTATGGTGGTCAGCGATTCGGTGAGATGGAGGTCTGGGCTCTCGAAGCCTATGGCGCCGCATACACCCTGCAGGAACTTCTGACAGTGAAGTCGGATGACGTGCAAGGCCGCACCAGAATCTACGAAGCGATCGTAAAAGGGGATAACAGTCTCGAGGCTGGCACCCCTGAGAGTTTCAACGTCCTCATTAAAGAAATGCAGTCACTCTGCCTCGATGTGAAGCCCGGACGCTCCGGCAAGGTCAAAGGAGCGGTTGAAGCTTCCAGCGACTTCTCACTCGACGATCTCACCATTTAATCAACACAGAACCCAAACCCAACCACTAGAAATTAGTAACTACCATTATGAGTGTTGAAACAAATCTTCGCGAACTCTACGGCGTGGACACCAAGCCAGAGCCCTTCGATCAAGTATCGATCACCGTCGCTAATCCTGAAACCATCCGCGGATGGTCCAATGGCGAGGTCCTCAATCCCGAGACCATTAACTACCGCACTTTCAAGCCGGAAAAAGGTGGCCTCTTCTGCGAGCGCATCTTCGGTCCTACTCGCGACTGGGAATGTGCCTGCGGAAAATACAAGCGCATCAAGCATAAAGGCGTCACCTGTGACCGCTGCGGTGTTGAAGTGACTCTCTCGCGCGTCCGTCGTGAGCGCATGGGCCACATCGATCTCGCCGTTCCGGTGAGCCACATCTGGTTCTACAAGTGCATGCCTTCCCGCATCGGTCTCGTCCTTGACATGACCGCCCGTGAACTCGAGCGCGTCATCTACTACGAGGACTACCTCGTCACCGAGCCGGGAAAAACGCCGCTCGAGCGTGGTCAACTTCTCACCGAGAACGAGCTGCGTGACGCTGAGGAAGATCACGGTGAAGAAGCTTTCCGTGCCGGAATGGGTGCCGAAGCAATTCGCGATCTCCTCTCCCAAGTCGTCCTCGAAGATCTCCTCGTCGAGCTCGAAGAGGCCATGGAAGCAACTCGCTCAAAGCAGAACCGCAAGAAGCTCGCCAAGCGCCTCAAGCTTGCTCGCGGCTTCCTGCACTCAAACACCCGCCCCGAGTGGATGATCATGACCGTCCTTCCGGTCATCCCGCCCGACCTTCGTCCGCTGGTTCCTCTTGAAGGTGGCCGCTTCGCCACCTCTGACCTGAATGACCTCTACCGCCGCGTCATTAACCGGAACAACCGTCTCCGCAATCTCATGCAGCTGAAGACCCCTGAGGTCATCATCCGTAATGAGAAGCGCATGCTACAAGAGGCCTGTGACGCTCTCTATGATAACGGTCGTCACGGCCGCGCGGTCACCGGAGCGGGTAACCGTGCCCTCAAGTCGCTCTCCGACATGCTCAAGGGTAAAGGGGGACGCTTCCGCCAAAACCTTCTTGGTAAGCGGGTCGACTACTCCGGTCGCTCCGTCATCGTCATCGGACCTGAGCTCAAGCTAAGCCAGTGTGGACTTCCTAAAAAGATGGCCCTCACTCTCTTCGAGCCCTTCATCATCCGTCGTCTGAAAGAACTCGGCTACTGCCACACCGTTCGTTCCGCGAAGAAGATGATCGACCGCAAGACCCCTGAAGTCTGGGACATCCTCGCTGAAGTGACAAAAGGTCACCCCGTGATGCTGAACCGCGCACCGACTCTTCACCGCCTTTCCATCCAAGCCTTCGAACCCGTCCTCATCGAGGGATCTGCGATCCGTCTGCACCCACTTACCTGTGGAGCATATAATGCCGACTTCGATGGTGACCAGATGGCAGTCCACGTCCCTCTCTCTGTCGAAGCACAGATGGAAGCACGTCAGCTGATGCTTGCGACGAATAACATCTTCTCGCCCGCCTCGGGACGTCCCGTCATCACTCCTTCTCAGGACATCATCCTCGGAACCTACTACCTCACTTGGGCGCGTAATCGCACCGCTAAAGATCGCGAGGAAGACGGAGATCTTTCCCTCTTCTCCAGCATCACGGACGTCGAACTCGCGATTGCCAATGGCAAGGTCGAGTATCACCAAGCGATCCGCTTCGCGAACCCTGACTTCGGCAAGGATTCCGTCTTCGGGAATAAGGAACTCAAGGTCATCGAGACCACCCCAGGCCGTGTTCGGTTCAATGAGATCTGGCCTGAAGGGGTTGGTTTCATCAATAACAACGTGGGCAAAGGTCAAATCGGCGACATCATTTGGCGCTGCTACCAAGTTTCTGGTGGCAAGCAAACCGTCATCACGATGGATAAGCTCAAAACTCTCGGTTTTGCAGAAGCCTCCCGCTCCGGTTGCTCAATCGGAATCGTAGACATGGTCATCCCTGAGGAGAAGGAAGGCGAACTCAAGAAGGCTTACGCCGAGATCGACACCGTCTCCAAGCACTACCGTAATGGTGTCATCACCAATGGTGAGCGCTACCAAAAGGTCGTCGATGTCTGGACCCGTGCCTCCGATAATATTGCGAACGCGCTCTACCGTAAGCTTGAGTATAACGAAGGCTCCAAAAAAGCGAACCCGCTCTTCATGATGGTCGACTCCGGTGCTCGTGGTAACAAAAACCAGATCAAGCAGCTCTCTGGCATGCGAGGCCTCATGGCCAAGCCCTCTGGTGAGATTATCGAGCGTCCCATCACCTCGAACTTCCGTGAAGGTCTCTCGGTGCTGGAATACTTCATCTCCACCCACGGAGCTCGTAAGGGACTTGCCGATACCGCGCTCAAGACCGCTGACTCGGGATACATGACCCGTAAATTGGTCGATGTTTCTCAGGATGTCATCATCACCGAGCCAGACTGTGGCACGAACAATGGCATCACCGTGCAGACCATCTACTCCGGTGACGAAGAAGCAGCCTCGCTCGCTTCCCGCATCTACGGGCGCACCTCTTGTGAGAAGATCACCGACCCTGTTTCTGAAGCAGTGATCGTGAAAAAAGGTCAGCTCATGGACGAGGACACCTCGCTCGCGATCGAGAAAGTGGGTCACGAGCGTCTTAAGATTCGCAGCCCGCTCACTTGTGAGTCCGAGCGCGGATGCTGTCAGTCATGCTACGGACTGAACCTCGCGACCGGAAACGTCGCGAAGATCGGTGAAGCAGTCGGCATCATCGCCGCTCAGTCGATTGGTGAGCCCGGAACCCAGCTCACGATGCGCACCTTCCACTCCGGTGGTGTTGCCATCGGAGCCTCCAAGCAGCCCTTCATCCACGCCAAGGCAAAGGGTGTCGTCGTCTTCAACGAACTCCGCACGGTCGAGGATATCGATGGAAACCACGTCGTCCTAAATAAGGGTGGCTCAGTTAGCATTCGCGATAAAGACGGCCTCGAGCTCGAGTCCTACAATGTCGTCATCGGTTCCCTCATCTCCACCGCAGATCAGGCCGACATCAAGAAGGGCGACCAGCTCCTCACTTGGGATCCGCACTCCATCCCAATTATTGCCGAAAAAGGCGGTAAGGTGGAATTCCGCGACATGATCATCGGCATCACCATCCAGTCCGAGACCGACCGCGAGACTGGTAAGAAGGGCCTCACCGTCACCGAGCACAAAGAGGACTTGCACCCGCAGGTCGTCATTGTGAACCCGAAGGATCCTAAGGAAATTCTCGCCAGCTACTCCATCCCAGTCGGCGCTCACCTTTCCGTCAAAGAAGGAGGCAAGATCGCCGGAGGAACCCAGCTCGCCCGGACGCCGCGTAAGGTCGCCAAGACCGGCGATATCACCGGTGGTCTTCCCCGAGTGGCCGAACTCTTCGAAGCACGTCGTCCGAAGGACGCCTGCGTCATCGCTAAGATCGATGGTGAAATCAGCTTCGGTGGCACCGTGCGCGGCAAGCGTAAGGTCATCGTCACCGATCCCGACTCGCTCGAAAGCGTCGATCACCTCGTCCCCATGGGTAAGCACATGATCCTCGGAGAAGGAGACCCGGTTCGCCGTGGCGACCAGATCACCGAGGGCCCCGTCGCTCCCGAGGATCTCCTCGAAGCTTGCGGACCGCAGGCCCTTCAGGAGCACCTCACCACTGAGGTTCAGACGGTTTACCGCTCACAGGGTGTCGAGATCAATGACAAGCACATCGAGATCATCATCCGCCAGATGCTTCGCAAAGTGAAGATCTCCGAGCCGGGCGATACCGAGTTCCTCTGGGGCGACCAGATCGAGAAATCGACCTTCAACATCGAGAACAAGCGCATCCTCAAGGAAGGTGGTAAACCTGCCGAAGGTGAGCCCGTCCTCCTAGGAATTACGAAAGCCTCGATCGAGACTGAGTCCTTCATCTCGGCGGCATCCTTCCAAGACACCACCCGTGTTCTCACCGATGCTGCGACCCTTGGAAAAGTGGATACCCTCCGCGGCTTTAAGGAAAACGTCATCATGGGCCACCTCATCCCCGCCGGAACCGGCTTCCCAACCCACAAGAACTCTGACTTCGAGATCACCGTCGAAGAGCCCGAGCCCATTGTGGAAGAAGTCGAGGAAGACGTCGAAGGAATCGTCTAGCACGACTCAGCCGAAAAAACTTCAAAGCCCCGGCTCGTGCAAACGACCGGGGCTTTTTTCCACCCGCCTACCGGATTAATATTCAGGAGTCGTTATCGGCTACCTCCTTCATCTGGCGAAAAGTCAGACTCACGCGCGGATCAACGACCCGGGTGCTCTTTGGCACCGAGTGGAGCCAGTGCCTCTGAGTTTCGCCAGCCATCACCAGCATGCTTCCGTGCTCTAGCTCGATCGTGATTCTCTCCTTGGTGGCCACGTGTTTAAAGTGGAAGCGCCGCTGCGCCCCCAAGCTCAAACAGGCAATCGGGGAATCACGGATGATCGACGATTCATTATCACGGTGCCAGCCCATCCCCTCCGAGCCATCGTGATAGAGATTGAGAAGGCACGAGTTGAAAAGATGCCCCGTCTTTTTCGCCACGATCCCCTTCAGTTCAGTAAGAAGCGCGTTCCACGGAAGGGGCGATTTCGTCTTCCCCGAGTAAGTGTAATTAAGCCCGGAATCGCCGAACCAAGCGACCTCCCGAGCCGTCACGATCGTTTTGCCAAACATCGTGACCTCATCGTGCCGCCAAGGAATCTCCTTTTTTAACCTCTCAAACAGGCGCCCGCTCTCGCCTCGAGGAAGTCCCTCGGGATCATAAAAAGCGAGGCCATCGTGCGGCAGGATATTCGCCTTGGGGTCAGCGGGAAAAAGGTCCATTTCTTCTAGGAGTCTGCACGACGAATTTCATCAATGTCTTTGAGATCTTGATTTCGTGCGACTGCTTTTTTTGCAGTGATAAGGTCTTCTTTCGAAAGATACCAAATTGGGATCTCATCTTCGTAGGAAGCGACCCTGTTTTTCCAAGCCGATTGGAATTCGAGACCAAGAATTGAGGTGAGGAAATCAAAGGCGCAGGGAGGGCAACCGACGAAGAATTGAAAACCGGTCTCCGCCATGTCCTCGATGCTAAAGCCCTCAAAAGGGAGTCCAAAGATTAAAAAGGCGCCAAGCGTTTTCCATGGAGGGCTCGATCCAAAGGTCAAGGTCCTTGGTGTAGCGAGGCTGCGAGTAATGCATCGCTGCGTAGGCGCCCACGATGAGATACTTAACTTCGAGGTCGTTGAAAACTTGTAATAACTCTTTGAAGTCGGAGTTCATCGGGGTGCTTACCTTTCTTGTTCACCCAGTAATCTTCCACGAGTTCCCATGCCGCTTTGCGCCGGGCCGCACCGCTGAGTTTTTGCCACTCCTTGATCCCATGAATGCGCAGATCCTCATGGCTCGTGAATTTCTTCACGGTCCAGTGTGAGCGGTCTTTGGTGGGAGCGGCCATTTCTTGAGGGTGAGTATGCCGCCTTGAGGAAGGTTTTGCAATAGTGGGGAATTTTGAGGGAATGGTAGTCTCTTGGGAATATATCGATTCAGGTGATGTTTGCTGATTAAAAATCAACCTAACATTCTAACTGTTAGACGAGTGTGTGTGGTTGTGGGTGTTTTTTGGGGGGGGAGTGGCCGGGCTCTCGCCTCTGAGATCTGTCCCTCAGGCTCTAAGAAGGTGACCCCGATGCCATTTCAATGCTTCCAATGAAGGAAGATTTTTCTCTGGCAGAATGATCTGTTGGCCTCGGCGGGTGAGGAAGAGGTCTTCGAGTTCTCGATTGGGGAGGAAGGATTCGATCTTGGATCCGAGAAGGAGGCGGTAGTCGTCGTCGAGGGAGATCAGGCCGCGGTCGAAGGCGGCATCGAAGGTGGCGGAGAGGCAGAGGCCGTTGCTGGGGTTGAGGCGGAGTTTTTCTGATTCGGCCCAAGGGATGATGTGGGACGCGCGGAGAAGTTCAGGGATTGGGTTTCCGGTGATGCAGCAGCGGGTGTCATAGGTCGCGAGGATAGTCCGGCGGAAAAAGGATTGGTGTCTTCTTGTTTTGGTGAGTGTGAGTGATTCGCTAAGACCGCTGGTTTTTTTCGGCTCGGGCTCGGGCTCTGGTTCTAGGAGAGGTTCCGATTCTTCGGCGAGAGCGGGGAGATTGTTCTCAAACTCGGCCCAGATTTCGCGGTCGAGCTTGCTCGCTCCTGACAGCCCTTTGATTCCGCGTTCTTGCTCAACTGAGTCAAGCGAGGTGAGGTTGCTTAGTTTCATCGCGATCGATCCGGGAGTTCGACCGAGTTTTTCAGCAAGAGCGACGATAGGGGGATGGGTGCTATGTTGCTTCCCGAAGGGGGTGCGGTGATACAGGTTGAGTGCCTGGAGTAGTTCGTTCCGGGTCCAGCGGGCCATAGCTTGCTTAGTTATCCTCGAAGTAGTCGGAGTCGAGGCGTTTTAGAGAAATGGTTCGGATCGTGGATACTCCGATGTTGTGCTCGATCATGAGTTCGGCGAGGCGTTGGCCGCCGATGAGGATGACTTTTTGGGTGACGGCGGCGGCATATTCCACGGCAGTCTTTTTGAAGTCACTGGTGGTGATGAAGACTCCTTTGTTGGCTTGTTGTCCGGCGAGGGCTCCGACGAAGCTCTGGATTTCTTTTCGTCCGATAGTGGATTCTGCTTGGTAACGTTTTGCTTGGATGTAGATGACATCAAGGCCGAGACGGTCTTCGTTAATGATGCCATCGATTCCACCGTCGTTTGATTTTTGAGTGACACGGGCTGCTTCTGCGCGTGAGCCTCCGTAGCCCATGGCGAAGAGAAGATCGATGACGAGTTGCTCGAATTTGTAAGGATCCATGTCATGCATGGTTTCGAGAAGTTCTTCGGAGAGTGACTGGTTGAGATCGGTATAGGCTGAGTCAATAAGATCGTCCGGCGTGCTTTGAGAGAGGGTGGTCTTACTGCTATGATCAGCCGGGGTCGCGAGTTGCTTTTTGCGACTCGCCTCCTTCCATGCCTCCACATAACCATCGAGATTTTTAAGGTCCTGATCGGTGATTGGTCCCTGGTGCTGTTTGAGGTATTCGCGACCAGAAGGAGTGATTTGATAGGTGAATTTTTCGGAGGGATGTTTTTCGATGAATTTTGCTTTGACCAATGAACTCATTGCCCATCCCGCCCGATTCTGAATGAGTGTTTGGCCACTCTTGGTTCTTGCACTTCGAATTTCTTCCGAGAAGGAAAATTGATCTGCTATTTTGAGAGTAGCTGTTCTCCTCATAATGGGCTCCTCTGAAGCCAATTCCAAGATGGGCCTCAGAAACTCGTCCCAAGTCGGAACTTCAGTGGGGTTATTTTGCATGATCGTTTTATTGATTGAGGGCTTCTTCGACGCCTTTAAATTCTTCAAGGGCGGTTTCTAGGGAGGCGATGATTTCGGCGGCTAGGATGCCGGGGGCGGGGAGGTTTTCGGTGTCTTCTAGGGATTCGTCTTTGAGCCAGAAGATGTCGAGGTTGGCTTTGTCTCGCGCTACGATTTCTTTGTAGGTGAATTTCTTGAAGCGGTCGGTTTCTTTGCGCTTCGCGATTTTGCCGGGTTGGTAGACCTTTTTGAAATCTTCGAGGTCTTTGTTGGCGAGAGGGTTGGTCTTTAAGGTGAAGTGCTTGTTCGTTCTGAGGTCGTAAATCCAGAGGTTTTTGGTCCAGGGTTTTTCGCTGGCTTCTTTGCGGTCGAAGAAGAGGACGTTGGCCTTCACTCCTTGGGCGTAGAAGATACCGGTGGGGAGGCGGAGGATGGTGTGGACGTTGCAGCGCTTGAGGAGTTCGCGGCGGATGGTTTCTCCGGCTCCGCCTTCGAAGAGGACGTTATCCGGAAGGACGACGGCGGCGCTGCCTCCGATCTTGAGTTCGCTGACGATGTGCTGGAGGAAGTTGAGCTGTTTGTTGCTGGTCGTCGCCCAGAATTCGTCGCGTTCGTATTCTTGTTTCTCGGTGCTGATCTTACCGTCGTCGCCGACGATGGTGTAGCCGCCTTTTTTGCCGAAGGGTGGGTTGGCGAGGATGAGATCGAACTTCTTGCCGCTGGCTTGGGAGAGGGCGTCGGCGCGGTCGACAGGTGGGTCGTTGGCGTCGGCGGTGGAGCCGATGCCGTGGAGGTAGAGGTTCATCGCGCAGAGGCTGACGACGCCGGGGACGATGTCGGTGCCGCGTAGGGCTTCCGTTCTGAGGTGTTTGACCTGTGGCTTGCTGAGCTTGTGGTGGTCTTTGATGAAGTCGTGCGCAGCGAGGAGGAAGCCGCCGGTGCCGCAGGCGGGGTCGCCGATGACTTGGCCGGGAACGGGCTGCATGACATCCACGATGGCGCGGATGAGGGGGCGCGGGGTAAAATACTGCCCTGCGCCTTTGTCGGAAGAACTCGCGGTCTTTTCGAGGAGGCCTTCGTAGATGGCACCCTTGATGTCAACGTCCATGCCGGACCAATCCTCGTCGGCGATCATCTTGATGACGCGCTGAAGGTCGGAGGGGTTGGAGATTTTGTTTTGGGCCTTGCGGAAAATGATGCCGACGAGGCCCGCTTCTTTGCCGAGGGTTTCGAGGGAGTGGCGGTAGTGAGTTTCGAGATCGTCACCGCTCTTGCTGCTCAGTTCGGACCAAGCGAAGTTGTCAGGGATGGGGTTGTCGAAGCCCAGCTCGGTCATCTCGTCGGCGAGCTTGAGGAAGAGCAGGTAGGTGATTTGTTCGACGTAGTCGCCGTAACCTACCCCCGCGTTCTTGAGAACGTGGGCGTAGTTCCAGACTTTGGAAACGATGGAGGCTGAGTTGTCGTTGCTCATTGGATTGATTTAGTCAGGGGAGGAAAATCGTGGTTATTCACGTCGAGTTTCGAGTTCCGAAAACATCTGCTCAATTTTCTCGAACAGGGGTTTGAAGTGTTCGAAGCTTTCATCCGGATAAGAAGGGACGATGTGGTCAGAGAAATGAGTTTTACCATTCTTGTCTGGAACCCTATATTGAGGCTCAGTGGTTTGGATGGGGGGGAGCGTCTGTGCCCCAACTCGCCGAATCATCTCCTTTTGAGTGAAGCCCAGCCTTCGCCTTAGCACCTGCTTATTGAGGTCTTCATCGCTGAAGTAAAATTCAATCATCAGGTTCAGAGCGTCAGCATAGGGCTGTCGTCCCGGAGGCACCACTAATGTCAGAGCTCCAGCTGTGCCCTTTTTCTGAATCCTAGCAAAATCGTCTCCCTCGAATTTTACGAAATTCTTACTGAGCTTCTTGATTCCTTTCTTAACCCCTTCTTCATCGTGATCGAAGAGGCCCAAAGTCAGGGGCATATCAGGTCTTACAGACTCGAGGCATTTAACAACTGCTAAAACTCCTCCAGCTCCACCAGAGCTCCCAGGATTAGGATCAGCTGGAATAATGCGATAAGTTTCAGCGATTCCTAAGCGCTTACGGGCCTCATTCAAAATTGCTGCATCTGTCTTTCCTTCCGTTACCATTACTGGAGAATTTGTTGATTCTACCTCAGATCGGAGTCGCTCAACCTCGAGCCGCTGAGCCTTAACTTCGTTAATCTCAAGTTCAAATTGCTTTTGCTGTTCCTGCTGGAACTCCATCAATCCGAGTTCGTCTCTGAGTTTATCAGCAAGTTCTTGGTTAGTCGCTCCGGCAGCCGGCCAAACGGTCACTGTCTCAGTTCGTTGTTCATCAGAAAATACCCTAACGATAGTCGAGTTATCGTCTTCAAGTGATAGAAATGCTGGCGAATGGGAAGTTGTGAATATTTGACTTTCGACCGCATAAACCGTCGAGAGCTCGGTTGCGAGCTCGGTTGCGCGTGCAAATTCCAGACAATTTTCAGGCTCTTCGAAACCCCAGATCCAATGCGCATTGGAGCGTTGGGCAACGTAATGCAACAAGGAAGGAATGAATCGTGTTTGAATTCCATCACCACGTGACTCAAGCGGCATGGGTTCACCACCAAGACGTGTCGAAACTGTGAAGGCCCGAAACAGCTCAGCCATTTTCTCTGGAAGAGTAATGTCGGTTTCGATTCCGCATACTTTTTCAAATTCCGTTTTAAGCTCCTGAGCCGCTTCCTCCATGCTTCGGTTCAGCGCTGTGACCGATTCGGAGACATCCACCTCACCGACTTTCTTATCGAGAATAGTTTCTTGAAGAGTTCCAAGAAGGTATCGAAAGAAAGCACGATCTTTAACCGCGGGAACGTATTCAAACCGTATCGTATTTAGGTATCGCTGCAAGCTTGCCTCAGCTCGATGAACGCTCTCGGCAGGCACCTCTCCCTTTGCAAATTGAGCGGAGATAGACGACTTAACTTCTGGGAACGCCGAGTCCCGATACCATGTCTTACTTACCTGGAATTTCTTGGGCAAACTCCCTTGGTAACGATCTCCTCGGATGAAGCCGATCTTCACTCGAATGAACTGTTTGGCCTTAATTGATTTTCGAACTTCCGTGAGACGTTCGTTCGAGAAGTCCCGATAAAAATTAAGAGGCGTATGCCAATCCGTCTGCCCGTTAAAAAACAAGTTTAGAGCCTTAATAATGTTCGATTTCCCGCAATCATTTTTCCCTGAGAGAACAACGATATCCCGAAGGCTCTTAATTTTCAGAGTGTGAATAGATCGAAAGTAACTGATCTCAATGTGATCGATTTGAATCATGATTTTTTAAAGTCTTCCGCGAAATGCTGCGGCTAAAGTGGATTGGCGGAGGCGGTTGGAGCGGGTGATTTGGCGGTCGAGTTCGGCTTCGAGTTTGTCGATGGCGGTGGTGCGGGCTTCGACTTCGGCAACGATTTGGTGTTGTTCGGCGAGGGGTGGCACTGGAATAGGAAGCGCTTTCAATGTCGCGCCATTGATCTTGGGCATATTGCCTGCCACTCCGGTAGCGTTCCTCTGGAAGTAGTTCCGAGCGAGGATACTGTTGAGGTAGAGAATTAGGAGCTTGCGGGTGGATGCCTCCTCAAGCCGGACGCGCATCATCAAGTCGGGGTAAACGTATTGATTAGCTTCCCCTTGGTAAATCGCTGTCGACCCGAGTAGTTCAAGTGAATTGGCCCGCTGAATCAGAACATCGTTGGGCTGGAGCCATGCATGAGATTTTGGATCGACAGGCAATAGCGACACTTTCGTTGTTTTCTCATTGAGCAACATCCGGGCTGATGAGGTTGCACTGAGCTTGAGCACTATTGAACCTCCAGCGTCTGCACCGCATTTGGGGCTGTAGCCATTACGTGGGCCTTCTGAAACAAAAGTTTCTAATGTTTGGCAGGCCCAACTTCTCGGGAGCGGCTCACCGAACAGATTCGAGGAATCCGCGTGATCATCTTGTGGGTGTTGTTCGCGCCAGGCTTGGGTGAGTTGGCCGGTGACGGCGGCGGCGAGGACGGATTGGCGGTAGTGTTGGAGTTGGGCTTTGGCGTGGCGCAAGGCGGCGAGGCCGGCGTCGAGCCGCGAAAAGAGTTCCTCAATCCGCGCCACTATGCGGCGTTGTTCGGGGAGTGGTGGGAGTGGGAAACAGAACTCGGCAATTTGCGAAGTAAACATGTGCTGGATGAGGCTTCCTGTATTTAAGCCGTCAACGAATTGACGAAACAGCGGTGACTTGAAGAGCCAAAGGATGAACTGTGGCGGTATGAAAAATGGTGTGAGACGTCCTATTCGTTGGTTTAACAGACAGTGCTCGTTCTCGTTGGTTAGGCAGATTCGACCGAGAAACTCATCAGCAAGTGATTGAGCTGTGAGATTAATTGTTAGTTCGTTTGGTCCTACAATATGTTCTGGATGTTTCACCTCAAATTCATGGGGCATGAATCGGGTGTTTTTATTGTTCCACCTGACACGGCCGCTTTGGTGAAGATTTCCCGGACGGAGGAGTCGTGTGCCTGTGTCAGAGTAAGCTTTGCTCGGAAACGCACGTCCGTTTTGGCTCTGGCCGACCTGATCCCATGTTACCCAAATCCATCCTGAAGGAAGTTTTTCGAGTTTGTTTAAGTCAGGTGCGGTTGGCTCCTTATAGTTTTTGGCTTTCCATCGTTTCCGTCGTTCCTCGAGGCTCAGTTTGAGAATTTCTTCTGCACTGGAGTTAGTCACTAGTGGTTTTGTTTTAGCCGTAACTGTATTTGTCATGGCGAGTTAGGCTGCGAGAACTTCGTTGAGTTCTTCAATGATCGGCTTCAGGTAATCCTTGCCGAAGACACGGTTGGCCACCGCGAGGGGGACGCCTTCATCGGAGTCGACGCTTTGCCAGGCGTCGGTGGCGAAGGCTTCGTTGAGGGTTCCGTCGATCTTGATAAATTGGAGCCAGTGGCGTTGGGCTTGGGTGACGGGGGCTATTTTCACATTCATGCTTTTCCTATTTCGTAGGATTACATTAGAGGACAGTGGTGGGGAGAGTTTAGTCTCTTCCTCGTAGTTATTTCTTACGCCTTTCAGCCTTCTTAGGAGCCTTCTTTGCTACCTTCTTTGCTGCCTTCTTTGCTGCCTTTTTTGCTGCCTTTTTTGCTGATATTCGTTTTCCTTCTGCCGAGTGAGCATACGAAATAGACGGCAGAGTTGACATTCCATGGCTGGAGCGGGCCGTGAGATTGGCCAGCATTTCCCGACAGGCACCGTAAAGCATGGATGCGCCGGTGATTTTGACCAATTCTTTCCGTTTCGCGGCTGGGAAAGCCTTGGCGACCTCAAATTCGCCCTCCACGATAAGAGTCGCGGTATATGGTGAATCTTCATCAGGGGTATCGGAACCCAGCACGACGGTAAGAGTGAGAAGGAATTTACAAGGGTCGTCTTCGTGGTCGCGAAGTCCCCGAGTTGTCTGAAGTGAGAATCCTGCCTGTGGATTTTCCTGACCGGATGCCTTCACTGAGACTTCAGTAAATTGGTGTCCGAGCAAACGGAGTGGCGAAGCGCTAAGCGGCGGGGGTTTTGTCATTGGAGACAGCAGGGCTAAGATGGAAGGGGGTATTCAGGTTTGCAACCATGGTAGTGCGCACGGGTTCTGAAAAAGCTTCATGCACGTCAACGGGATCATAAACAACCCAGCGAACTTTTTTTGTTTCTGGCGCGAAGGTTTGATGCAGCTTCGCACCAACAGCTTTTCCAGCTCGGACAAGCGTATCAATGGTTAGGTTGCTTTCGCCGCTGAGCATCGCGGTGATCCGGGAAGGCCCGACCCCCATCCGCTTTGCAAGTTCGCAGCGCTTGATGCCCTCACGCTTCATGAATTGAAGCAGTTCCTCCACCGCGATCAGTTTACGAAATTCAACGTCCTCTTCGACGGAGGGCGTCTGCGCAAAGTCTTTCGCTAGAGAATTATGGGCTCTGGTTCGGATGATTTTCATGGGTTTAACTCGTTGTAGATGAGAGTGGTGTCGGATTTTTCCTTGGCGTCGAAATATTTTTTTCTGATCGCCCTAGCCTTGGTGATTCCTTGGCTCTGAAGTTTTTTGTCTCCGCCATTTGTGCAGAGGATCAGTTGGCCGATTCCATCGATATCGTCATAGAATGCGTAGAGGCGGATAAGTTTGGGTTTGTTGCGCTTGAACTCGTAAATTCCTTTTCCGAGATCACGAAAGGTTTGCTCGTTTTCGTATTTGTCATATTCAGCGACAGTTCGAATTCGGGTTTGCAGGGTCTTATACGCATTATGATCCTTCTTATCGAGTTGATTTAGGAATTTTGAAGCGTGATCCTTGCCGTTGATGGCGAGGGTCGCAACCTCTCTACACGACCCAAGATGTATGGCGCTGAGGGTAATTTCAATCGATTTTTTCACTTATATATGAACTTTCGAGTTTTGTTACTTATGCCACCAGCACCTCGTTGAGTTCTTCGATGATCGGCTTCAGGTCATTCTTTCCAAAGACGCGGTTGGCCACTGCGAGGGGGACGCCTTCATCGGAGTCGACGCTTTGCCAGGCGTCGAGGTAGGCGGTCTGGTCGTCGGTGGCGAAGGCGCCGTTGAGGGCGATGTAGTCCCGGATGACTTTGAGCCAGACGAGTTGGCTTTCGGTGAAGCGGGGGGCGTTTTGAGAGGGTATGGGTTCTGGAGATGAAGCGGGCGGGACGCCCGCTCTCCTTATTCCTTGTTGCTGGGAGAGCCAAGACTCGAAGCGCTGGTTGACGAGTTCGGGGAAGGGGGCGAGTGGGGTGGCTTCGGGATCGACGCTGTGGCGGACGAGGGTGATGAGGTTGGTGAGGATTTTGGCGGGAGGAGTTTTGGAGGTGGTTTTTTCGAGGGACTCGTAGGCTCGCCAAACGGCATCGGGGGCGAGGTGGTAGGGTGGCTGGGCGAGGGAGTCCTTGAGTTCCTGAATGGTGTCGAAGGTGAGGCCAGAGCCGGGGCGCTGGTTGTAGATGATCTGGAGGGCGAGGAGGCGGTCGCGGTTTTCCTCGAGGAACTGCTGGAAGTTTTCGACGGTCTGGCGGGGGGTGATGGCCTCGGGTGGGTTGATGAGTTCGTCTTGGCTGAGGATATCAATGAGGACAGGCGAGTAGCCACGGAGATCGAGGATGAGCTGGCGGAGTTTCTCGGAAGAGAGTGGGGCGAGGATTTCGTTGGAGGGTTGAGCGAGGTTGGCTTGTTCCGGTTGGCCGAGAGTGGTGATTTGGGCGGCCCAGTCGGGGAGGGATTGGCCGAGTTCGGACTCGAGGGCGGCGAGGTCTTTGGTGCGGGCCTTTCCGGCGAGGCGGGTGAGGCGACGGCCGAGGGAGAGTAAGTCATCGGGCTCATTTCGCTCGCCTGAGACGATGCCCTCGATGAGGTCTTTTAGAGTGATGGTCTGGCGGCGGTCGGCGGGGGAATTGGCGAGCTTTTCGGATTCCTCGACGCCGACGGCATCGATGATGACGAAGTGAGTTTTGGTATTCTCCGGGGCATCCGGGGTGACATTCGCCAGAGTATCGGGAGGGCAGGTGCGGCAGCCGCGGCCTTTCATCTGGGCGTAGAGGAGGGGGGAGCGGACGTCGCGGAGGAAGATGAGGCATTCAAGCGGCTTGATATCGACTCCGGTGGCGACCATATCAACAGTAACGGCGATGCGGAACTCGGACTGGACGCGGAAGTTCTGAATGAGTTGCCGCGAGGGAACGGCGGAGGAGGTGGCCTTGTGGGTGATCTTACGGCAGAAGTCATGGCCCTTTCCAAAGACCTCCCGGCAGATGCGGATGATGGAGTCGGCGTGGGCGTCAGTCTTGGCAAAGATGAGGGTCTTGGGAACCCAGTCGCCGGTGCGTCCGGGGAAGAAGGTGGTGAAGAGGGAGTCGCGGAAGGTGGTGAGGACGGTGCGGATTTGGTCATCGGCGATGACGGAGCGGCCGAGTTCCTTGGCGGAATACTCGAGGTCGTCCTCGATGGCGTGGGTCTCGCGGGTGTTCTTGTAGGAGTCGAAGAGTTCGAGATTCGAGCCGGAGGGGAGGGAGGCTCCGTCCCGGCTCATGAGGGTTTCGAGACGGTAGGCGATGTAGTCGACATTGACGCCATCGAGCACGGATTGCTCGTAGGGGTAGCGGCTGACGATGTTTTGATTGAAGAAGGCGAGGGTATCGACCGAGGGAGTGGCGGTGAGTCCGACGAGGGAGGCGTCGAAGTAGTCGAGGACTTGCTTCCATTTTCCATAGATGGAGCGGTGGCATTCATCGATGATGATGAGGTCGAAGGTCTCGGGTGGGAGGTGGGGATTGTATTCCACTTCGATGGGTTCGCCATTCTCGTCCTCGGGTTCGAAGGGGTTTTGTTCTTCCTCTTCCTCCTCGATGGCGGCGGGGTCGCCCTTGAGCTGAGCAAAGAGGCGCTGGATGGTGGAGATGACGACCTTGTTGACGTCATCGAAGCCAGCGGGTCCGAGATGGGAGACGGGGTAGAGATCTGGGAAGAGGCGGCCGGTGTCTGGGGCGGCGTAGTTATCGAACTCGGTCTTGGCCTGAGTGCCGAGGGAGTTGCGGTCGACGAGGAAAAGGACGCGGCGGATGTTGGCGAACTTTAAGAGGCGGTAAATCTCGGTGACGGCGGTGAAGGTCTTTCCTGCGCCGGTGGCCATGTGAATGAGGGCGCGGGGGTGGTTCTTCGCGAGGGAAGCTTCGAGCTTGGAGATGGCTTCATGTTGGCAGTCGCGCAGGGGTTGGCTGGCCTTCGCCATGAAGGCATCGAGAGGATGCTCGGTGGGAAGCTGGGCGAGGCGATGGCGGAGGGTGTCGGTCTGGTCCTTAGCGTGGGTGAGGAGCTTGCGGAGATGCTCGGGACGCGGGAAGTGAAAGATGGGGCGGACGCGCGGGTGAGGGTCGCGGGCGTCGGTGAATTGGGTTTCGTGTCCATTGGCTTCGAAGCGGAACGGGAGAGGAGATTGCCAGCAGGTGTCTGGGTTTTGCCAGCGGCGAAAGACGGAGTAGACGGCGGATTGTTCTTGGACGCTTTCTAGGGAGTGCTCGGCACGTTTAGCCTCGATGGTGCCGCAGGCTTTGGCATCGAGGTAGAGGATGTAGTCGGCTCGGCCAGTGTTGCCGGAGAGTTCGCAGACGGCGGTGGGGTGGGATGACAGTGGGGTTTTACTGTCCGCGACCTTCCAGCCCGCCGCCGTGAGTTGTGCATCGATGTTTTGGCGGGCGGTGGCTTCGGGAGTGGACAAGGTGGAGGAGCTGGAAATCTATGAAATTGATAGGAGAAAAGAGGGTTGAGGGGAAGAGGGAATTGAATTTTGAGGACGAAGCACCGGACGCAAGCCCTTCAGAATTGGGGGAATGTGGGTCGGGTCTCTTCGATTAGGGGGAGACTTCGGTGACTTTGCCGTGTTGCCAGAGGACGAGTTTTTGGCCTAGGGCGCGTTTGCGGGCGCGGGGTTTTTTGCCGGCGCGGTTGGCGGCGGCGATGGCTTTGCGAGCTTCGTCGGAGAGATCAGCTTCTGCAATTTTAGGGACTGTGTTTTTTAGGGAAGTTGCTCATCTGATTAGATCTACGATATCATGGGATCCCTTTTCGGTAATGAATTCGGGTGGGGATTGCGAGGCATCCCAAGGAAGCCGGTGTTTACTGAGTGGGATGTAGGTCTGGAGGAGGCTGTTGACCTGTTGGTGTTCGTTTTTTTCGGGGGACGAGAGGATTCGTTGGGGTCAAAGTTGGGGAGGAAAGGGGTGTTTTGGCCACTTATAGAATGAGGGAGGGGGCTTGGGGGGCCTTATTTTTCGGCGTCTAGGATTTGGTTGAGGACGAAGGGGAGGATGCCGCCGCTGAGGTAGTAGTCGAGCTCGGCGGGGGTATCGAGGCGGACGATGAGGGGGTATTTTTTTCCGCAGCTGGTTTTTAGGGTGGCGGGCTGCATCGGGCTGAGCTCTCCGGTGAGGCCGGTGATGCTGAAGGTGCAGGAGTGCATTAGGGAGACTTCATCGTAGTCGGCCTTATTTTTAAAGGTGAGGGGGAGGACGCCCATGCCGATGAGATTGCTGCGGTGGATGCGCTCGAAGCTCTTGGTGACGACGGCTTGGACGCCGAGGAGGGTGGTGCCTTTGGCAGCCCAGTCGCGGGAGGATCCCATGCCGTAGTCTTCTCCGGCGATGATGATGAGGTTCCGGGCTTCTTGCTGGTAGGCGATGGCGGCGTTGTAGATGAAGGTGGGTTTTGCGCCATCGATTGCGGTGATTTCTTGGTCGGGGGAGTCGATTTGGGCGCTGCCGAAGTATTGCGTGTAGCCGCCCTCGATTCCGGGGGTCATGAGGTTTTTGATGCGGACGTTTCCGAAGGTTCCGCGGGTCATGACGCGGTCATTCCCTCGGCGGGATCCGAAGCTGTTGAACTGCGCCTTTTCCACGCCGTGGGCGAGGAGGTATTGGCCGGCGGGGCTGGTCTCGGTGATGGCTCCGGCGGGGGAGATGTGGTCGGTGGTGACGCTGTCTCCGAAGATGCCGAGGGGGCGGGCGTCGAGGATGTCCTGGCCCTCGGTGCGGGCTTCGCGCCAGCCTTCCGGGAAGAAGGGGGGGAGCTGGATGTAGGTGGAATCGGAATTCCAGTCGTAGGTGTCGCCGGTGGAGGATTCGATGCCGACCCACTTTTCGCTGGCGGTGTCGAGGTTGGAGTAGAGCTTGTTAAAGACTTCTGGTTTTAGGGCGCTGCCGATGACTTCTTGGAATTCTTCGGGGGTGGGCCAGAGGTCTTTGAGGTAGACGTTGTTGCCGTTTTGGTCTTGGCCGAGGGGATCGTTTGTGAGGTCGAGATCGACGCGGCCGGCGAGGGCGTAGGCGACGACGAGGGGCGGGGACATGAGGAAGTTCGCGCGGATCGCGCCGTGGATGCGGGCTTCGAAATTCCGGTTTCCGGAGAGGACGGAGGCGCAGACGAGGTCGCCTTTAGTGATCGCTTCCTCGATGGCGGGGTGGAGTGGGCCGGAGTTTCCGATGCAGGTGGTGCAGCCGTAGCCGACGGTCTGGAAGCCGAGTTGGTCGAGTTCTTTCTGGAGGTGGGTGGCTTCGAGGTAGTCGGTGACGACGCGGGAGCCGGGCCCGAGGGAGGTCTTGATGTAGGGTGCGATTTTTAGGCCACGTTCATTTGCTTTTTTCGCAACGAGTCCGGCGGCGAGCATGACGCTGGGGTTGCTGGTATTGGTGCAGCTGGTGATGGCGGCGATGAGGATGGAGCCGTGCTGGAGCTGGGTATCGATGGCATCGAAGACCTCGGAAGCGGGTAGCTTGGTGGGGGTGGGACGGTTGGTGATCATCTCCGCCTTTTCTTTCGGTGCGCCGGGTTCTGGGTGATCGAGGAGGGAGCCGACGGCGACTCCGGCAGGCTCGGGCATGTGGACATCGATGACGGTATTGCGTGAGTCGGCGGGGCGTCCGAATCCGCCGGCGGTGGTGGGGGCTTCGAAGAGGTGGTTGAACTTTTCGCCGAGGGCGGGGACATCGATGCGGTCCTGCGGGCGCTTGGGGCCGGAGACGGCGGGGACGACGGTGGAGAGATCAAGGGAGAGGTCGTCGGTGTAATCGATGTCGCCTTTTTGCGGGATGCCCCACATTTCTTGGGCTTTGAAATAGTTCTCGATGGTGGTGCAGAGTTCCTCGGGGCGGCCGGTGCCGCGGAGGTAGGCGATCGTCTCGGAGTCGATGGGGAAGAAGCCCATGGTGGCGCCATATTCCGGGGCCATATTGGCGATGGTGGCGCGGTCCGGGAGGGAGAGGGCTTCGGCACCGGGGCCGTAGAACTCGACGAACTTTCCGACGACGCCGTGGGCGCGGAGGATCTCGGTGATGCGGAGGGTGAGGTCGGTGGCGGTGACGCCCTCGGCGAGCTTGTTATGAAGGTAGACGCCGACGACTTCCGGGACGAGGAAGGTGACGGGTTGGCCGAGCATGCCGGCTTCGGCCTCGATGCCGCCGACGCCCCAGCCGACGACGCCGAGGCCATTGATCATGGTGGTGTGGGAGTCGGTGCCGACGAGGGTGTCGGGGTAAAAGACGTTATCTTTTTCGAGGACGCCTTTTGCGAGATACTCGAGATTGACCTGATGGACGATGCCGATTCCGGGAGGGACGACGCCGAAGGTATCGAAGGCTTGCTGGCCCCATTTTAGGAATTCGTAGCGCTCTTTATTGCGGATGAACTCGATGGAGAGGTTACGGTCGAGGGCGGATTGGGAGCCGGAGAAATCGACTTGGACGGAGTGGTCGACGACGAGGTCGACGGGGACGAGGGGTTCGACGACGGAGGGGTCCGCGCCGGCGGATTTGGCGGCATCGCGCATGGCGGCGAGATCGACAACGAGGGGGACGCCGGTGAAGTCTTGCAGGACGACGCGGGCGACGGTGAAGGGGACTTCGTAATCGCCGGGGGATTTTGAGTTCCAGTTTGCGAGATTTTTGATGTCGGACTCGGTGACTTTTCGGCCATCGAGATTACGGACAAGGGATTCGAGGACGATGCGGATGGAGATGGGGAGGCGGGAGACATCGGCGATGCCGAGGGACTTGAGAGCGGGGAGGGAGTGGTAGGTGGCCTCGGTGTCGGATCCGGTTATGAAGGTTCTTTTGGTATCCATGTTTTTGAGAGTTTAGGATGGATGAGGGAGATCGCAAAAGGAATTAGGAGCGGGGGCATCCTGCTTTATGGGCGGAGGACGGGGAGCGCGGTTGATAACGTAAGCCTCGTGCTCCATCATCCTTAAACTGATGGGTATCTGCTGGTATTTTTTCGCGATTGCTTCGTTGGAACCCTTGGCAGAATCCCGATTCAGAAAAGGGTTCACGCTTTGCACTCGCGAAAAACTCCGGCGCATCTACCCATCATTTTAAGCATTCTGAAGCACTAGAAGGCCACGCTCCTTATCGCTGCCAGAGATGATGGGGGGAGTCCGAGTTAAAGTTCGGTATCCTGGAGGGGCACAGGGAGATGGGGAAGAGTCCCAAGTGTCCATTTTTTAGAATGGCTTTCGCGAAACAAGGGATGGTCCTCGCTTTCCTGCATCCCTTCAGGATGCGAATTTATACCGATGCGGAACCCGGACTAAAGTCCGGGGCTTTGCACCTTCGTGCCTTCAGCACCCGGCTTGTGAGCGAGAGTGAGTTCATTGCGCTGGGTATGAATTTGGCGGTCGCGGGGTGGGGTGAGGTCGCAAAAAAACAGGGCCTTTTGGGGGGCTGCTTTTAGGAGCTTGATTTTTCAAACTACTTTTTCGGGGAGGGAGTCGTTGAGACGCCAAGTTAAGAAAACGAAGACGCCGTCTTGGTGCCAGTGGGGGAGGCGGAAGTTGTGTTTCTCGATGGGTTTTTGAGGGTCGAGGAACACTTGGTTGGGGG
>Ga0209187_1000759_pt1 | contig 48325 bp, 31 predicted proteins | sample BantaG_FD_187430 | JGI IMG/M metagenome (GOLD analysis project Ga0209187, IMG submission 187430) | Marine algal microbial communities from Bantry Bay, Ireland - BantryBay_4 metaG (SPAdes) (version 2) | ecosystem: Host-associated > Algae > Red algae > Unclassified | place: Bantry Bay, Ireland...
GCATAGAAAATGGCGAATGCCAAACGCCTTGCTTTGCGTCTTTGGTCAGTGATTCGCAATTTTAATCCGGTGTGCCGTTGGCACGTTGCCAGATGACGGCTAAGCACTCGTACAGAGTCATCCAGTAATTTACTGTCGCTCGGTGCGCCTATGTTGGCATCAACAACCGTGGAATCGATACGCACTTGAGTGCTATCAATGTGACCTTGGCTATGCCATTGTATGCATAACAACTCATTAATTTGTTGTAGTGTTTCAGGACGGATTTTTCGGATGACCGACTGCAATCCGGCGCGACTCGGATACTGATTCATGGCCAACCGCGCAAAGGTTCGATAGGTGCCCGAGTCCGAGAGATGAAAGGACAATCTCTCGTAGCTAATGTTAAGCATTTGCTTCAACAACATGCAGCGGAAGATACTTTCGACACTTAGCCCGCAACAGCCGGTTTGTTTGCGAGATTTATCGATCAGATCAACGCTCAACAGATCAAGAATCTGACCGTGTTCATCGAGTTCCCTGGATAGCTGATCGAGCATTAGACCATGCTCGTGTTTTGAAATAGAATCGAATATACTGAGTTGGACGGAGCGGGTTTCTCGCATCGTTAAATCCTCTTGGTTGTTTCTTTTCGGTTCGCACTCTAAAGATAACAAAACCAAGAGGATTTTTTACATATACCGCATTATATTTTCAATGGATTCAGTGTTTTATCTGTTTCCGGATGGGCACTAACTAAATATGCTATACCCAACCCACGAGCAATAGTTTCGAGTAGTTTGTCGGCGGTCCATAACTGCGTATCTGGAGCTATTAATGTCGATGCTAATAAGTGAGCATCGATGAGGCCTATGCCTCGACTGTATAGCTTCTTAGTTTCGATAAATTGCAGTACCTCATTTGTAGAAACCGTCGGTAAAGCAATAAGTTCTTAAAAGTATTGAAGTGTTTCGGCTCTCGATTTTAGACTGCCACACGCAATCTCTGCTACCACAAACTCATGCGACACAACGGACTCAGACTCCAGCAACTGAACCACACGTAAGTTAGACGTTTTTAAATGTCTAATCCATACAGAAGTATCGAGTAACACGCTCACTATTTTGTGCGACGTCGCGGGATGTCTTTTAAATCCGAATCGGACCCACCGAGTTTTGCCAAGCGTCTAGAACTTTCCCGAGCTATAAGTGCTTCAAGACCTTGGCGTACTATGGCTGTTTTCTCTTCGATTCCAGTCAATTCTAGCGCTCGGTGCAAGAGTTCATCGTCAATGTTTATCGTGGTTCTCACTTCGGTTTCTCACATGATTTCAAATATGCGGTATCCTTTGTATACATACATGTATGTATATACAATATGCATCTGATAATCTTGGCAGTAGCTTGTAGGCTGGATAGCATAAAAAGCGAGAAACTAAGCGTCGTGCAACACTGACAAATAATAATGAATTAATAGAGGACGCTGGAGGTGCAAATTATTCAATTGTAAAATGATTAGCGATAAGCAAGCGCTGATTGCTGTAATTGCAATCTAGCTGTCACCATTCAACACCCCATCCTCATCCCGATCAATACCAAACCATGTACCCGAGCCAGGTGGCAGACAGGTAAACGTAAAACCAGCAGAGTCTTGCTCGGCAAACTCCACCAGCTGTTCCAACGTTATAGTCTCGTCAGCTCGATCGCTTTGGAATAGGGTGCCTGTGTCCATAAAGTAACCGCGTTGTTCATTTTCTAGAACGCCTTTGGCAACCAAATCGCATTCTTCTCTTTCGGTAACTTGCGCGCGTTCGACCAAAAGATCTAAGCGCTGCATGCTATCTGTTCCAGTACTGCTATTTAACGTAACCTGCTGTCCGACAATCGGTGCAAGGTTACTGTCGGATGCCATAACAAACTCAACCACTTGCTGAATTTTTTCATCATTTACAGCATCGTCTTCAGAGAAAAGGAATACCTCACCTTTGAAAAAGTTTTGTAATGTATCCATGTTGCCATCGTGCATAAACCCGAAGCCTTTAATCTGGTCGCCGAACGAACCTGTGCTGGATGAAAAGCGCCCGGAGTTTCCGAACTTTCCTACTTTTTGGTACAAATTACGAAAGTGTGGGACTTTAAATTCCTGCGAGATGTCATCTCCTTCAACGCTGCTTTTGCCTGATGTACCAAAATGGTTGTCGCTAGCATTGACGGTATGGCATGCATTGCAAGTAAACACATCGCCCGTGGTTTGCTCATTAAAAAATATCTCTTGCCCGGCTTCCTCAGAGTCGTTCAGCGAGTTGTCCAGCGCGCGAATTGGGTTGGGCGGGTAGGTGATAGCCAGTGCGAATTCTGCAAACGCCGTCATCTGGGTTTCTGATAGTGCGCTATCGTTGCCCAACAATTCAACAAATGCTTCGTTGAATTCTTTGAATGCAGCCAGTTCTAGTGATTCCTGTCCGCCGGTTCTGATGCCAGTGCGGTCGCCACGCCAGTGCATGGGCCCAGCATTGGCCATGCCTCTGAAGCTTTGTGTGGTCATTGGGCCTTTCATTGGATGAAACTGCGCGTTAGGGTTGTCGAGAAACACATTGACGAATTCATTCGGGTTGGAAACAACTGCTCCATCAGGGTTACCCAAGTCCCAGCCTAATCCGTCGGTATCGCCAAACACATGGCAACTCGCGCACGACACATCGCCAAAGCGTGATGCGTTTTCGGCTGCATACAAAAAGGGACGACCCTCAACAACAGGTGCAGGTTCCGGGTTAAACATCACCAGCGCTTGTTCTTCTTGAAGTGCGTTTGTGTCAATGACAGCGACGCTATTGTTGAAACGTGTTAGCACGTAAGCTTTACTCGCATCGCTATTAAGTATGACGTCTGCGGGTCCGCCGCCACTCAAGCTAACAGGTTGATTGGCAGTAGATGAAAACACGTCATCACCAATAGCATCGGTGTCGTATACAAATAATTTGTTTGAGCCGAAGCCTGCGACATACAGTCGGTTAGCTGATTCATCTATGGCCATGCCCATGGGTTGGGATATAGAGTTGGCACGCATATTGTCGTCAGCGCGTGCAGCTGTTCTGTCGATATGCGTATTAAGATTTTGAGTGGTTACATTGTCATCAGCTATTACCGTAATTCGATTACGTAAAAAATCACCACGGACCGAGCTGCTGGCAATACCCTGGCCTTCGAATCGATTGACGTTTAATGCTTCAGTGTTCGATATCAGTAATTGATCGTTAGCAGGATTTACCACCATGTTAAAAAGCGTTGTGCCAACGCCACTGTAACTATCCAGTACTTGTGGGTTAGCCGTGGCGCTAATAACAAACACGTCCAAGTCAGGTAATGAGAACGGCACGAGATCGCCAAAAACGGTCCCGTTTAAATCTGCAGTGGCGCCGGCTTCATCAACCCATTGTGTGCCTTGCTGTTGCACGATCAATCCGGTATCAGGTGCTTGCGAGCCATCAGCGCTTTGAGTTGGCCCGGATTTTTCTAACTGTATTTCACCGATGGCCGTGGTTTTATTGCCAGAGTGCATAACGGCCACGTAAACCTTGCTGCCATCGATGCTGGCCTCCAGAGAACGCGCAGTATCACCGAACAATGTAACGATATCGGTTGGCGCGCCACCAAGCGTGGTACCCAAGTTGTCAGAGTCGAAAACCCATACGTCTGCACGACCAACGCCAGGTGTATAAAGTTCGGCATCCAGTGGTTCGTCATCATCGCCGTTTTGCCCACGGTGTGCAGCTGTTATATAGGCATAACGATTGTCAGCTCCGGCAAACACAATATCGCGTGGTTCATCACCAACAAGTAAGGTGTTTATCACACGCGGTGGATTTTGCGTTAAATCCACAACGCTGATGCTGTCTGATAAATGATTGACAACCCATGCTTCTGAATCGTCTCTGAAAGCCACTGCAACGGGTTCAAGTCCAACAGGTATTGAGGCTGTTGAGGCAACGCCTGAATCGTCTACGCTGAATAGCTCGAGTGTGCCCGCCGGTGTATTAGTTGCCAGTAAAGTTTGGCCGTCCGGGCTTAGTGCTAGTGGCCGAACTTGCCCTGATTCGAATGTCACAAAACTTTCCGCTGCTCTATTGTTGCTTTGTTCGTTGTTATCTTGTGAATTGTTTGGCGAACTGTCTTCGGAGTTGTTCTGGTTGTTCGTCGGTGCCCCATCCGATGAACCGGAAGATCCACCACAGCTAGTGATTAACAAGGCGGCTGTGATCACGATAACGCTGTAAGTTGTTTTTTTCATGATTCCCATTTAATAAAGCCCGCGTGATGGTTCGTTCTGCAAATAGTATAGCGGCGACGATCCACAGACTGTTTCAATCTGTATCAACGTTAACATAACGTCAGCGATGGCATATCGCCATGTTATGTTCAATAACATACGCAATTGGCATTTTGGGGAATGTAGACTACACCTTGATTCGCAAATAGCCCTTGTATTTTATGGGAAATGGTCTAGCGGTACTTAGCTTCGGTTTGAGTCTACCTGACTTCACTATTCAAAGCACTGTTAATCAAACCACAAAAATTCGAAGCGTGAAAATTTATTGTTTGAGCTTGAATTGTTTTATTAACTGTTCGCTCAAGCATTACTCAGCAGGTAAAGCATAAAATGCGCCGTTATCAATACCCGTGCTCAAGTGCTAACTAAATACGCTGACAAACAGGCAGTGTTTCTGATGCACGCTTGCTGAGTAGCTCCGCCCCGCTTTCACGTATAACAAGATTTTCTTCATGCACCATGGTCAGTCCATTGCCGTAGTTAACGCCCGGCTCTAAAGTCATCACCATGTTTTCTTTTAATTCGGTTTCATCAAATGCGGTTAGCGATGGCGGCTCGGTTAAGTCAATGCCCAAGCCATGACCAATGCGGCCAACACTGCCGCCACCAGTACCTGGCATTGCATCCATCATCACCTGATATAACTCTTTGCAAGTCATACCAGGCTTCAATGCTTCAATGGCTCGCTCGGTGGCCTCCCACAATGTGGAGTAAGCCTTGTGCGCATCATCACTAGCATGAGCCACCGCAAAGTTACGATCAAAATCACAGTGATAACCATCCCAAACACAACCGGTATCCAAAATAAACACATCGCCTTTTTGCAAAGCCCGTGCGCTTGCTGGAGATATGACATCGGTATAGCCATCAGGTCCTGCAGCCCCGACAAGGTAGGCACAATCATCAGCACCCAATTCAAGGCAGCTGATTTTAAATTGCCGAAATAAATCTATCGTATTGCGACCCGTTAGCTCATAAGTTGGTACTCGTGAAAACGCACTGGAGGCCACGCCGCAAATATATTTAATTTTATCTATCTCATGCGGTGACTTTATAGATCTAACCGAACGTATCACGTGGGTTGCATCTACCCAATTAGATGAGTCGAGTTCTTTTTGTACTAGCCTTAAGTTGTTTAATGGCATGCGCAAGTGAGTCTCCTGACCCATAGGCACACCAATCCGCAGCGACTTACCACCCAGTTCTTTAACAGTAGACACCAGTAAGCTCACACCATCATCGCTTGGATGTGGCGCTGCCCAGCTACGAATGTCGTTTATCCAGGTACGCTGCATACACTCAACACCAATACCCGGAATAACTGCAACAGGTTTGCCTGAGTGTGGAATCACCAAAAACCAGGGTCGGGTTGGGCTTTGCCAGAATTGCGTCAAAAAACCACTGAAGTAATAAATATCACTGGGGGTAGTCAACAACAAGACATCTATACCGGCATCCTGCATAGCCTGTTGCACGCGTTGAGTGCGCTGTTCAAATTCGGCTACAGAAAAACCACGATCAGGGGCGCTTAGCATAGTGAATGTCAGTTAAGTTTGCGTTCAATTTCTATGGCAGTTTTTAATGCTCGCAAACCATCCTCACCACTGACCAAAGGTCGCGTACCGTTTTTTATGGCGTTAACAAAAGCTTCAATTTCAGCGCGAATGGCATCACCTTTTTCCAAAGTTTCGTCCACGCAATCTATGGCGGGCACGCCGTCTTTGTCAGGCTTGTCGCGATCAACAGTACAAATGCGTGAATTGTTTTCCTGAAAGTCGACAGCAATGTAAGTGTCTTTTTGAAAAAATCGCATACGTCGCTCAACTTTGCCGCTGACACGGCTGGCGGTGACATTGGCAACGCAACCGTTGCTGAATTCGAGTCGGGCGTTAGCGATGTCGGTGGCGCTAGACACAATGGGCGCACCGTTGGCATGGATGGCGGTGAGCTCAGCGTCAACCAAATGCATAATAATGTCTATATCGTGAATCATTAAATCCAGTACAACATTTACATCGGCCCCTCGTAAGGTGTAAGGCGCAAGACGATGTGATTCTATAAAGATGGGAGCTTTTATTCGATCAGCCACCGACAGCAGCGCAGGGTTAAAACGCTCAAGGTGACCCACTTGCAAAACGCATTGCTTGTCTTTGGCAATGGCGATCAGTTCTTCAGCTTCAGCAACGGTAACGGTCATGGGCTTTTCAACCAATACATGGATACCGGCGGCTAGTAAGTCTTTGGCAACAGCGAAATGCGTGGTCGTCGGTGAGGCTATGCTCACAGCATCTACACGGCCAATCAGTTCTTGATGATCGACTACTGCGTTAGTGTCAACTTCACTGGCAATTTCAGCTGCGCGTTTTTTGTCCACATCACTGATAGCAATGAGTTCACACTGCTTTAGCTGTTGGTATTTTTGTGCGTGAAATCGCCCAAGGTAACCTGTGCCTACCACAGCCATGCGCAAAGTTTGACCGTGGTTTATGGGTGCCGATGTGTCATCTTGCGACATATTTTCGGTGCTCTTTGGCGCTGCTAGTGTTGTCATTCTGATAGTGTACTTGGGCTATCGCTCAAGACAAAGTATATTGCGTCCCATGCCGTCAAAACCGACTAAATTAATCAGCCAGCAACCGCACCTTATTGCTGGAGTCGATGAGGTTGGAAGGGGGCCATTGGCCGGCGCTGTGGTGGCTGCTGCGGTCATATTGAACCCAAAGAAACCCATTACTGGGCTTTTGGATTCAAAGTTACTCGATGAGTCGCGTCGTGAAGCATTGGATAAACAAATTCGTGCCAAAGCCCTGGCCTTTTGTATTGCTGAAGCGTCTGTACAAGAAATAGACAAGTTGAACATTTTGCACGCTAGCATGCTGGCCATGAAGCGCGCTGTTGAAGGTTTGGGCATGGAGCCGCAATTGGTGTTGGTGGATGGCAATCGGCTGCCAGAGATTTATTACCCGGCACAGGCCATTGTAAAAGGTGACCAGCGGGTTCAGTCAATCAGCGCGGCGTCGATTATTGCCAAAGTCTGTCGCGACCGGCAAATGGTGGCGCTGCATCAGCAACACCCGCAATTTGGCTTCGATCGGCACAAGGGTTATCCCACAGCACAGCATCGAGCGGCTATTATGCAGTTCGGTGTGACGCCTTTGCACAGGCAGTCCTTTGCACCGGTCAGAAATGCTTTGCTGGGGCAATCCAACACGACCGTTACTGCGGCCGCTGAAGAGTTAAAAAAAACACCAAAGGCCAAAAAATCACAAATGCCCAATAAACGTAAAACCAAAAAAACAACTAAAGCATGAGCGCACGGTTTGTACATCTGAGTGTTCATACCGAATTCTCACTGATTGATAGCACGGTACGCATCAAGCCGCTTATTGCAAAAGTGGCCGACAGCATGTCAGCGGTCGCTGTGACCGATCGCGCCAACATGTTTTCGCTGGTCAAATTTTATCGCGCCGCTTTGTCCGGTGGCGTAAAGCCGATTGCCGGTGTCGATGTTCGCATTCAACCGGATCCTAAAAAAGACACCGTGTTCCGGGCACAACTGCTGGTGCAAAACGACATCGGTTATGGGAACCTGACGCGATTGGTGTCACGCAGTTATCAGGAGGGGCAGCATTCGGGTACACCCGTTATACAGCGTGAGTGGATGCTGGATGCGCACGAAGGCATCATCATGCTCTCTGGTGGTGTAGAAAGTGATGTTGCTGATGCGCTGCAACGTGGGCAAGAGTCAGAAGCACAAGACACAGCATGCTTCTGGCAGAATTTGTTCGGTGATCGTTATTACCTGGAATTGACCCGTACCGATCGTCCCGGCGAGCAGCAATACATTCGCGGTGCTTGTGTTATTGCATCGCAATGCGGTATACCCGTTGTAGCCACCAACGATGTGCGCTTTATTCATCGCGATGATTTTGCGGCTCACGAAACACGTGAGTGTATTCAAACGGGTTACGTACTGGCAGATACCCGCCGTCCCAAAAAAATCTCTGAGTTTCAATACCTCAAAACAGAAGAAGAGATGTGTTCTTTATTTAAGGACATACCCAGTGCCTTGGAAAACTCAGTTGAAATTGCTAAACGCTGTAACTTGCAATTGTCTTTAGGTAAGCCTGTATTACCCGATTTCCCTATTCCTGAAGGCCTGACCGAATCGGAATACTTTCGACAGCTTTCAGCCGAAGGTTTAGAGGAACGTCTAAACCAGTTATACGATACCAGCACTGAGAACTTTGCTGACACCCGCAAGCCCTACGACGAGCGCTTACAACAAGAGCTCGATGTTATTACCCAAATGGAATTTCCCGGTTACTTTTTAATTGTGGCCGACTTTATTCGCTGGTCACGTGAAAACGATATACCGGTAGGGCCGGGGCGTGGTTCTGGTGCTGGTTCTTTAGTGGCTTACGCGTTAAAAATTACTGATCTTGACCCGTTGGAATACGACTTACTGTTTGAGCGCTTTTTAAATCCTGAACGTGTTTCCATGCCCGATTTTGATATCGACTTTTGCATGGACGGGCGAGACCGTGTTATTCAGTACGTGTCTCAAAAGTACGGCTCGCAACGTGTCTCGCAAATTATTACTTACGGCACCATGGCAGCAAAAGCGGTTGTACGTGATGTCGGCCGGGTCATGAGCCACCCGTACGGCTTTGTTGATCGTATTGCCAAGATGGTGCCGTTTGAAGTTGGCATGACGCTAACAAAAGCACTGGAAGAATCGGAAGACCTTGCCCGTGCTTATCGTGAAGATGAAGAAGTTACGTCATTATTAGACATGGCTTTGTCGTTAGAGGGGTTGGCTCGTAATGCGGGTAAACATGCCGGGGGTGTGGTTATCGCGCCTACCGCATTAACTGATTTTACGCCACTTTATTGCGAGGCCGATGGCAGCTCGTTGGTGACGCAATTTGATAAGGACGATGCTGAAGACGTCGGTCTGGTGAAGTTTGATTTCCTTGGCTTGCGCACTTTAACCATTATCGACAATGCGGTGAAGGAAATAAATTCTCATCTGGTTGAGAAGAGAGACGAGAAACTAGACTTGATGGCGTTGCCATTGGACGATGCGCCAACCTATGAGCTATTGAAAAAAGCGCAAACAACAGCGGTGTTCCAGCTTGAATCAGGCGGTATGAAACGTCTTATAGAACGTTTGCAACCCGATAACTTTGAAGAGATCGTAGCCTTGGTTGCGCTCTATCGGCCAGGGCCAATTCAGTCGGGCATGGTAGATGACTTTATAGATCGTAAGCATGGACGTAAACCGCTTGCGTGGCCGCATGAAGATTATCAGCTTGATATTCTAAAGCCGATACTCGAACCCACCTACGGCATTATTTTATATCAGGAACAAGTTATCCAGATAGCGCAGGTGATGGGTGGTTTTTCCCTGGGTGGTGCTGATATTTTACGGCGCGCCATGGGTAAGAAAAAGGCCGAAGAAATGGCCAGGCAGCGGGTGGGTTTTCTTGAAGGTTGCGAAGCCAATGAAATAGATAAAGACTTAGCCGGGAATATATTCGATCTTGTCGAAAAGTTTGCTGGGTACGGTTTTAACAAATCCCACTCTGCGGCCTATGCTTTATTGTCGTATCAAACGGCCTGGTTAAAGTGCCATCATCCAGCGGCGTTTATGGCAGCCGTGCTCTCGGCCGATATGGACAACACCGATAAAGTGGTTGTGCTGATCGAAGAATGTAATGCCATGGGCTTATCCGTTCAATCGCCCGACGTCAATCAATCCACTGTGCGGTTTTCTGTTTTGGATGAAAAAACCGTTGTCTATGGTTTGGGCGCTATTAAAGGTGTAGGAGAGGCGGCCTTAGCCAGCGTGCTCATACAGCGTGATAACAACGGTGTGTTCAGTGACCTTGATGACTTGTGTCGCCGAGCCGACCCTGGCAGTGTGAATCGCCGTGTGCTGGAAGCATTAATTAAGTCAGGTGCTGCTGATGCTTTGGGTCCTAATCGAGCATCCCTGTTTGCGCATTTGGGTGCAGCGCTGCACGGCGCTGATCAAATGCACCGCGATAAAGCTGCCGGGCAAAATGATTTGTTTGGATTAGACGCATCCGCACCGGACGATGTCGAGTCTGCTGCGAAAACCACGGCCATGCAAACCCTGCCAGACTGGACCGACCGTGAACGCTTACGCGCCGAAAAGGACACGCTTGGTTTGTATCTCAGTGGACACCCCATTAATGAATTTAAAGCAGAGCTGGAAAAATTCTCGCACGGCAATCTAAAGATTATCTGCAGCAAAGCCGGCAGCAATGACAACGTACCCAGCTATCGACAACGGGGTGTACCTGTCATCGCAGCAGGGCTGGTGATGGCGGTGCGGTTTCGCGAAGTGCAAGGGCGACGCATGGCGTTTGTGACGCTCGACGATCAAACTGGTCGGGTGGAGGTGAGTTTGCAAGCCGAGCTTATCGACAGCAGTGCTCATTTAATAGTGAAAGATGATGTTCTGGTCGTGGATGGCGATGTCAGTCCCGATGACTTTAACGGCGGCTTTAAAATTCGGGCACGAGAAATTTATGACATGGGACTCGCGCGATCGCGCTTTGCTCGGCGATTGGTCATAAATTTGAAACAAGAGCAATTACGCGAAAACGGGCTTGAGCAATTATTGGCCACTCTGGAGGGCTTCAAAAGTGGCAGTACCCCCGTTTGCTTTGAGTATGATAATGGCATTGCCAGGGCGCGAATACAGGCAGGGCAGCTGTGGTGGGTCAATCCAAAGCATGAATTAATAACCAATTTAAATCAGCTGACAGGTGATGGCAGTGTGGAGCTGGTGTACTAAGGCCGCGACTGCGGTAGAATAGGGGATAAAAATAGCGATACGCGCATTGATCACATGAATCCGAATTTCCTAGATTTCGAACAACCGATTGCTGAGCTTGAAGCTAAAATTCGGGAGTTGCAGTTTGCCTCCGACGACGCGGATATCAATATCAGCGAAGAAATTGATCGGCTAAAAAACAAGTGTGATTCACTGACCCAAAATATCTTCGCCAAACTCTCTTCCTGGCAAATCACACAATTGGCGCGTCACCCACAGCGGCCTTACACGCGGTTTTATATCGATAGTGTGTTCACCGATTTTGACGAACTCCATGGCGACCGACTTTATGGTGACGACTCAGCCATTATTGGTGGCATCGCACGACTTAATGGAAAGCCTGTTGTGGTGATTGGCCATGAAAAAGGCCGCGACACCAAAGAAAAAATTCATCATAACTTCGGCATGCCCAGACCAGAAGGTTATCGTAAAGCGAAACGCCTCATGGAAATGGCAGAGCGGTTTCAATTGCCGGTCATCACGTTTATTGATACACCAGGTGCGTACCCCGGTGTTGGTGCAGAAGAGCGTGGCCAAAGTGAGGCCATTGCACGTAACTTGTTTGTCATGGCCGACCTAAAAACGCCTATCATTTGCACTGTTATTGGTGAAGGTGGTTCCGGTGGTGCATTGGCTATTGGCATTGGCGATCAAGTAATGATGCTTCAGTACAGTATCTATTCAGTCATCAGTCCCGAAGGCTGTGCGTCTATTTTATATAAAAGTGCTGATCGTGCGGCGGATGCTGCTGAAGCCATGGGCGTCACATCCGAACGGTTGCTGAAATTAGGTTTAGTTGATCGTGTTATCGAAGAGCCACTGGGCGGTGCTCACCGCGACCCGGATGCCATCGCGCAATCACTTAAGTTGGTGTTGGTTGATGAACTTGCGCGCTTGTCTGGATTGCCAGACGAAGAATTGTTGAGCGCGCGTATGGCTAAATTACGCGCCTACGGACAATACAAGGAAGCCTAGTCGGTGAGCTCGGCAACTACGCCTCCGGTAGAATCGATCGCACAATACCTGCAAGCGCAGGCAGGCTTAACGCATGTGTGTGTTGCCTACAGTGCTGGCATGGACTCTCATGTTCTATTGCATGCCACAGCGCAATTGCTGCATGATCATCCGGATGTCAGTTTGCGCGCCATTCATATAGATCATGGTTTGCAGAAAGACAGCGAACAGTGGGTGCGACATGTCGAGTACGTGTGTGATGGCCTAAACGTGCCACTTGTGGTGCGACGCGTTGAAATCTCTTTGGGCACCGATGGCCCTGAAGCCAGTGCCCGATTAGCCCGCTATGCAGCTTTTGCTGACGTACTGCAAGCAGGTGAACAATTAATGTTGGCGCAGCATGCCGACGATCAGGCTGAAACTTTTCTGTTGCAGGCATTACGTGGCAGCGGCCCGGATGGTTTGTCGTCTATTCCCAGAAAAAGAACTTTTGCCGGTGGCTATATGGCGCGACCGCTGCTTGCCTGCACACAGCAATCGATTGCTGATTACGCGCAATTGAATGGGCTCGCATGGATTGACGATCCAAGCAATAACGACACACGATTTGATCGTAATTTTATTCGACGCGAGGTGCTGCCATTGTTGCGCAATCGTTGGCCTGCAGCCACACAAACGCTGAGTCGTTCGGCTATGCGAAGTGCTGCCGCGGTGCAAACACTAAACGATGTCGCTTTAGAAGATCTCAGTCTGGTTCGTGTAAAAGACAGCAGTGAATTAAGCATTTCAGGTTTAAATGCGTTGCCAAGAGAGCGCTGCTACAACGTCGTCAGGCTATGGGTGCGGCAGGCTGGTCTGCGTATGCCTCGATTACAGGACTTGCGCCAGTTGGTGTCCGATCTATTACTTTCTCGAGAAGATGCGCTGGGCATCGTTAACGTGCGCGATTACGAATTTAGACGCCATCGCGACAAGCTTTATCTGGTTGTTGGGTCTACTGCGGCAAACGAGGCGTTTGAGCATCAATGGGCTGCACCCTATGACGATTTGCTTATCGCGGAAACTGGTCAGATTTTGTCCAAAGCAGAATGTGATGAGCAGGGCATTAAATTGCCGAGTCAGGGCAGTCTTACGGTTCGCAGTAGAACTGGTGGCGAATTGATCAAACTGGGTGAACCTGCGTTTCATAAAGCCGTCAAAAAAGTCTTGCAAGAAGCTGCTGTGCCTCCGTGGCAACGCGACGCCATTCCGTTGTTGTACAACGACGGACGTCTTGTGGCGGTGTGGAATATAGCTGTTGCTATCGATTTCAGAGTTGCTTCAGAGTTTGCATAAAGGCAGTTTTGCAATTGTCGATAAGCTGCGATTCTGGTAAACTTTACCTCCATTCTGGGGCTATTTAAGCCTTCCGTGCTTGTCTCTTCCGTATATTCAAACTATGACACGTTTTATCTTTGTCACTGGCGGTGTTGTTTCGTCACTTGGTAAGGGAATTTCAGCTGCATCCCTTGCGGCTTTACTAGAGGCGCGCGGTTTAAAGATCGCCATGCTCAAGCTCGACCCCTACATCAATGTTGACCCGGGAACCATGAGTCCCTTTCAACACGGTGAGGTATTTGTCACAGAAGACGGCGCTGAGACAGACCTTGATCTTGGTCACTACGAGCGTTTTGTCAGAATCAAAACCAGCCAAAATAACAATTTCACCACGGGTCGTGTCTACGAGACGGTCATTTCCAACGAACGAAAAGGCAACTATCTAGGCGCGACTGTGCAAGTTATTCCGCACATCACCGACGAAATTCGTCGACGCATATTGGTTGGTGCAGGGGATGCCGATATCGCCATGGTCGAAATAGGCGGCACAGTGGGTGATATCGAATCGTTACCCTTTCTCGAAGCTATTCGACAAATGGCTGTTGAGCTGGGCCGCGAAAAAGCCTTGTTTATGCACTTGACGCTGGTGCCCTACATTGCCACCGCTGGTGAAATAAAAACCAAACCAACACAGCACTCGGTCAAAGAGATGCGCTCAATTGGTATCCAGCCAGACATCCTGCTTTGTCGTTGTGATCGACCTTTACCCGCTGGTGATCGTCGTAAAATAGCGTTGTTCACCAATGTGCAGGAGAAAGCCGTTATTGCGGCATCCGACGTAGACTGCATTTACGACATTCCGCGCATGTTGCACGAACAACAACTTGACGAGCTGGTGGTAAATCAGTTTGGTCTGGATTTACCACCGGCTAATTTATCCGAGTGGATTGCTGTGGTCGAAGGCATACGCAGCACCGATCACTTGGTCACCATTGGTATGGTGGGAAAGTACACGGAACTTACAGAATCTTATAAATCGCTGAATGAAGCGTTGACACACGCAGGTATTAAAACCAACTCGCAAGTCAAAATTCGATATATCGACGCGGAGAAACTAGAGCGTGGTGATACCCAGGCGCTAAGTGAAGTTGATGCCATACTGGTGCCAGGTGGTTTTGGTAATCGTGGAGTCGAAGGTAAAGTTGCTGCCTCTCGTTATGCACGAGAAAATAATGTTCCTTATCTGGGCATTTGTCTGGGCATGCAAGTCGCCATCATCGACTTTGCCAGAAACGTTGCTGATATCAAATCGGCTAACAGTTCTGAATTTGACATGAAAACACCCGACCCGGTCATTGGCTTAATCACCGAATGGCAAAACGAAAATGGTGAAACGATTATTCGTGATTCAGATTCCGATTTAGGCGGCACCATGCGATTAGGTGGTCAGCTGTGTCAAATGCAACCGGGCTCGTTAGCGGCAAGAATGTATGGCGCTAACGAGGTCGTGGAACGTCACAGACATCGATTCGAATTTAACAACAACTACACAAACAGATTGGTCTCTGCCGGTTTAATTATTTCAGCCAAATCTAACGACGAACACGGGCTTGTGGAAATGATTGAACTTAATGATCACCCCTGGTTTGTCGGTTGCCAGTTTCATCCCGAATACACATCCAATCCCCGCGATGGACACCCGCTTTTTACCGGCTTTATTAACGCGGCGCTAAGAGCGCAATCTGTTGCGGATAACGAAGTTGTAGCGGTGACCGCTGCTGCTGACCCGGTTCTGTAGCGTATGAATCTGTGTGGATTTAAAGTTGGCTTAGATCAGCCATTGTTTCTGATTGCCGGACCTTGCGTTATCGAGTCAGAAGCGATGGCATTGGAAACAGCTGCAGCAATTAAGGCCATGAGCGCCAAGCTGGGTATCAATTTTATTTATAAATCATCGTTCGACAAAGCCAATCGAACCTCATTAAACAGCTTTCGCGGTTTAGGGCTTGAAGAGGGCTTACGCATTTTACAAAAAGTGCGCAACGATATTGGTGTGCCGGTTATCACTGATGTGCATGAGGACACCCCAGTGGATGAAGTGGCAGACGTGGTAGACGTGCTACAGACCCCAGCGTTCTTAAGTCGTCAAACCAACTTTATGCAACGTGTTGCTCGTGCCGGAAAACCTGTCAACGTCAAAAAAGGTCAGTTTATGGCGCCAGGTGACATGCAAAACGTGGTTGAAAAAATGGCAGCCGCAGGTAATAAAGATATCTTGTTGTGCGAACGCGGTGCATCGTTTGGCTACAATAATCTGGTAACCGATATGCGTGGTTTGGCCATCATGCGAAATACTGGTCAACCAGTGGTGTTTGATGCAACACACTCAGTACAGTTACCCGGGGGGCAGGGCGCGTCCAGTGGTGGTCAGCGCGAATATGTACCTGTACTAGCGCGTGCAGCAGTTGCAGCAGGTGTGAGCGGTGTTTTTATGGAAACTCATCCTGATCCTGCCAATGCGCCATGCGACGGACCCAATGCCTGGCCACTGTCCGACCTTGAATCACTGGTGTCGACCTTAATCGACGTTGACAGCTTGGTGAAAAAACAGCCTTTTGCTGAAACGCCTTATCTTTGAGCAAATTTCTCACGTACACTTTTTGAGCAGACTTCTCAAACAAATTTTTAAATAGACTTTTTTTGATAAAGAAAACAGCGTACCCACATCATGAATACAAAGATCGAAAATATCATTGCACGTGAAATCATGGATTCACGCGGTAACCCGACAGTCGAAGCCGATGTAGTACTGGCATCTGGTCATCGCGGCCGTGCTGCTGTGCCTTCAGGTGCATCCACGGGTACACGTGAAGCTCTCGAATTGCGTGACGGTGATAAGTCACGCTACGGCGGAAAGGGTGTGATGAAAGCGGTCGAAAACATCAACACCTCCATTCGTGATGCACTTATAGGCCACGATGTAACTGATCAAGCTGGCCTGGATAAGGTCATGCTCGAACTTGACGGCTCAGAAAACAAAGACAAGTTAGGTGCAAATGCACTACTGGGTGTGTCTATGGCCAGCGCGCATGCGGCAGCCAATGCTCACGATAAAATGCTGTTTGAATATTTAGGTGGCAAAGACGCTGTAAATTTACCGGTTCCCATGATGAATATCATTAATGGTGGTTCGCATGCTGATAACAGTGTTGATCTACAAGAATTTATGGTGATGCCGGTAGGTGCAAGCAGTTTTAGGGAAGCGCTGCGCTGCGGCGCTGAAATCTTTCATAGCCTGCGCGGTGTACTCACTGAGCGTGGCATGAACACGAACGTCGGTGATGAAGGTGGTTTCGCACCTAACCTTTCATCAAATGAAGAAGCCATAGAAACGATACTCATGGCCATCGAAAAAGCAGGCTACGAAGCTGGTCGCGATGTTTATCTCGCTTTGGATGTTGCCAGTTCAGAATTTTATAAAGATGGTGTGTATAACTTAGCTTCTGAGGGTCGCGAATTTGATGCAGCTGGTTTTGTGGAGTATCTGTCAGATTGGGTTGATAAATATCCTATCATTTCTATCGAAGATGGTCTTGATGAGGGTGATTGGGACGGTTGGCAGATAATGTCAAATCGGTTAAACGATACCATTCAGCTTGTAGGTGATGATTTGTTTGTCACCAATCCAAAGATTGTTCAAAAAGGCATCGACAAAGGCATTGCAAACTCTGTGTTGGTTAAGGTTAACCAGATCGGAACCCTCAGCGAAACATTGGAAACCATCAAGTTAGCGCACGACGCAGGCTACACGACCGTTACCTCGCATCGTTCTGGAGAAACCGAAGACACAACTATTGCTGATTTGTCTGTGGCAACGAATGCCAAGCAAATTAAGACAGGTTCTTTGTCGCGTTCTGATCGTATTGCCAAATACAATCAACTGCTGCGCATCGAAGAAGTATTGGGTGATCGTGCTGTGTATGCCGGACCGTCCGCATTTAATCAAACGCTTTAAAAACGCAGCACTAACGGATCTAACCACCCATGAAAGTGCTTCTGGCTCTGTTAATACTTATGCTGATTGGCTTGCAATACCGGCTCTGGTTTGGCGAGGGAAGTGTGCAGGAAGTGTGGCGGCTTAACGAGGAGAGCAAGCAATCACGAGCAGAACTAATTCGACTGCGTGGCCGTAATCAAGCGCTCGAAGCCGAAGTGGCTGATTTGAAAAGCGGCCTTGATGCGATTGAAGAGAGAGCTCGCTCAGAACTGGGTATGATTGACTCGGAAGAAAAATTCTACCAGTTTGTTCGAGAAAGACAAGTCGATCAAACTGTTAGAACACTCGAGTTACCAGGCGCTGAGCAACTCGACGGACGCAAGCTGATTGACCGAAGTGGTGCAGCGCCTGTCAATCCTGTGCAATGAGCGATCAAGCTGATCAATCTGCTTCTGGTCAATCCGTGTCAGATCAATCCGTATCAGATCAATCTAACACCAGTGAAATATGGGCTGTCGTACCGGCCGCTGGTAGTGGCACACGCTTGCCATCTGCCTACCCTAAACAATATTTGCAACTCGGTGATAGCTGCATCTTGCAACGAGCCATTGATACCTTACTGGCAGTAGACGCCGTTAAAGGTGTGGTGGTGGTGTTGTCCGCAAACGATTCCTTGTGGCATAAACTTCCTGCCAGCAGTCATCCTTGCGTCACAACCACCGTTGGTGGCGCTACACGCGCAGAGTCGGTGACAGCTGGTTTAAATAAAGTATGCTCACACGCGCAAGATGAGTCCGCTATGGTGCTGGTGCATGATGCCGCACGTGCGCTGACAGCATCATCGGATATTAAACGCCTGATAGAGCGAGTTATGGTCCTGCCAGAGCAGGGTGGTTTGTTAGCCAATAAAGTACAAGACACTTTAAAACGATCTGCACAATCGAGCAACGCAGATGGAAAGACGCTGCACACCATTGAGGCAACCGTGAGTCGCGATGAATTATGGCACGCTCAAACGCCACAGATGTTTCGAGCCAAGTTATTGCTTGATGCCTTGCAGAACAATCGACAATCCGTTCTCAGTGGCGAAATAACTGACGAAGCCTGCGCCATGGAGATGTCTGGTTACAAGCCTGCATTGGTCGAGGCTCTGGCCCCCAATTTTAAAATCACGCACGCGCGTGATCTGGATATGGCGCTGGCAATCGTCACTCTATTAAAAACGGGCAAGCAGGAGTAGGCAATGCGAATTGGGCAAGGCTATGACGTGCACGCGTTCACCGAAGGTGATCACCTGATGATTGGTGGTGTCCGAATCCCGCATAACCGTTCTTTTAAAGCGCATTCCGATGGTGATGTTTTGTTGCATGCCATAACCGATGCCGTATTGGGTGCTGCCGCTTTAGGTGATATCGGCAAACATTTTCCAGACACGGACGAGACGTATAAAAACGTGGATAGTCGGATTTTGCTGCGCGATGCTGTATCGCTGGTAAAAACAAAAGGCTATCGGTGCGCTAATATCGATGCAACGATCATCGCTCAGGCACCCAAAATGCTGCCTCATATCACAGCCATGCAGGTCATTATTGCAGAAGATCTGGCGGTATCGATTGATTGTGTCAACGTGAAAGCGACTACTACGGAATGGTTGGGCTTTTGCGGCCGCGAAGAAGGCATTGCGGCATCGGCTTCAGTCCTGTTGCTTAGCATCAATAGTATTTAGCACTAGCACCACTTAGCACTAGTACCACTTAGTATTCACACTCGGCCGTTGGTCCTGCATTCTTGCTAATCGCTTGGTTATTCGCTGTGTGCTCGTTTTCAATTTCCCTAAGATGTGTTTTAAGGTTGTTTGCCACTTCCAGCACGCTTTTTTCATGTTCAACTGTTTTAAGCATCCATAACGCGATGCCTCTATCTGGTAACTCAACATTAACATCGAGAATTTTGATGCCGCCCGCGCCGTCAAAAAGCTTTGCAAGTCGACTCGGCAGCAGCATTAACATCCTGGAATCTCGAAGCAGTCGCCAGGGTGCGGTTATATCGCCACTGAAACTCAATTTGGGCACAACATTTTCAATTTTTAATTTACTTAAAGTGTCGTCTTCTGAGTGCCGCATACGCCCAAGCATGTTGACAAATATCCAGGGTTGATCGGCAAGTAAGGCCACATCTACTTTTCCCTCAATGTCACACAACGGAGATTTAGTGCCTGCAACCACGCACGTCTGTTCTTTAAACAATGGTTCCAGTGAGAGCTTTTCCTGTGCCGGGTACACTTTGGCAGGCATCAATGCAATATCAATTTTTTTATCGCGCAGCATCTGCAACAGCCTTGGGGGCACGTCGATAGTAAGGTTCATTGAATACTTACTGTGTACATCATATTCTTTAGTCAAGTAATCTGGCAATATTGTCGCCGACACCATCGGCCCAACTCCAATCCTGACTTCAGCGGCAACACCGCTTTTCCAATATTTTATTGTGTCAGTGGCTAACAGCATTGAATCGTGAATGGTGCGGCCATGTTCAGCCAGCTGTTCGCCAAGGTTGGTGGGTGTTACCCCATAGCGCCCACGATGCAAAATCCGATCGCCAACAAACTCTTCAATTAGTTTTATGTTTCGGCTTAGCGTTGGCTGCGTCAGGCCCAACATGGCCGCCGCTCGACTAATCGAGCCCTGCTCAATAACCTCGGACAGCTGATAAAGGAGCTTTGGGTCGATTGCAGTTATGCGTTGGTTTTGCATGGAACCCTCCCCCTTCAGGTTGCGGTAACGTATGCATTATATTATTTGTTACAACATTTTATAGGAATACCCAAAGCTCGTGAACGTTTAAGCGTGTTAGGGGGGTAATATGCCTAAAACTGACACTAGCTGAAGAAAAACTATGGCCAGAACCAAGAATATTATGTTCATTATGTTCGATCAGCTTCGTTTCGACTATCTTAGCTGCGCTGGTCACCCGCATCTGCGGACGCCCAACATGGATAAATTGGCTAACCGTGGGGTTCGGTTTTCGCGCTGCTACGTACAATCACCTATATGTGGTGCGTCACGAATGAGTTTCTACACCGGTCGTTATGTACACAGTCACGGCGCTGCCTGGAATAATTTTCCGCTTAAAGTCGGCGAACAAACGCTCGCGGATCACTTACGCGATTGTGGTATGAGTTCCTGGTTGGTTGGGAAAACACACATGGCAGCAGATACCCATGGTATGAAACGACTGGGTATCAATGTTGATAGTGTCATTGGTGCGCGTGTATCTGAATGTGGTTTTGATGTGTATGTGCGCGACGACGGATTGCAAGCTCAAGGGCCTGATGGGGCATACGACACTAAACTTTCATCCTACAATGCCTATTTAAAGGAAAAACAATACCCCGGCGATAACCCCTGGCATGACTACGCCAATTCTGGTGTTGAAGATGACATGACAATAGCCTCTGGCTGGTTACTGAAACACAGCTCAAAACCTGCCAATATTCGCGAAGAGGATTCTGAAACTCCGTGGCTAACACGCGAGGCCATTGCATTTACTGAAAAAATGCGAAGTAGCGACGAACCTTGGCACTGTCACTTGTCCTATATCAAGCCGCACTGGCCGTATATTGTTCCAGAGCCGTATCACAATATGTACTCAGCCGATTCAGTATTGCCAGTAGTTCGAAGCGAACAAGAACGCATCGAAGCACATCCAGTATACGAAGCCTACTTCAATAACCCCATAGGGAAGGCTATATCCACCGAAGGTGTGCGCGACGTGGTGGTGCCTGCCTACATGGGTTTGATCAAACAGTGTGACGACCAATTAGGCGTGTTGTTCGATCATATGGAAAAAACCGGGTTAATGAAAAACACAATGATTGTCGTTACCTCAGATCACGGTGATTATCTGGGTGACCATTGGCTTGGCGAAAAAGATCTGTTTCATGATTGTTCGGTTAAAGTGCCGTTAATTATATATGACCCGTCCAGCGATGCCGATGTCACGCGTGGCTCAGTGTGTGATGAGCTGGTTGAGAGTATTGATTTAGCCGCAACTTTTGTAGAATTCGCTGGTGGTGAAGTGCCTGACAATATAATAGAGGGTCGTTCTCTGTTGCCATTTTTGCATCACGCGCCTGTGGAAAACTGGCGGGAGTATGCGATCAGCGAATTTGATTATTCGGCCACTATGATGGCTGAAAAATTAGGACTTGAACCACGAGATGCGCGGCTGTTTATGGTGGCGGATAAACGTTGGAAATTTATGCATGCGGAAGGTGGGTTTCGCCCAATGTTGTTCGATATGAAAGCCGATCCAAATGAACTGGACGACTTGGGTGATTCATCGCTGCATAACGATGTAATTGAATTAATGTACGAACGCTTAGGAGAGTGGGCGCGGCGCAGTTCTCAACGTACTACCAAGTCAGAAAAAGCGATTAAAGACATGCGGGGTAAATCCAGGCGCAAAGGCATTTTGCTTGGTGTTGTTGATGGCACCGAACTAGACGACGATGTGTTGTCCTGCGTGCAGGGTGTAGCCCAAAAAGACTATACCGGTGAAGGTCAATAGATGTACTGATAAAACAAAGCAGCGAAAACTTTGTGCTTTAGCAATTTTTTGTTATGCGCTCGTAAATGGCTGTTCTGTTGATTACAATTACCCCGCCGGAATTTTTTTCGATTACTGCTACGTTCCACAGAACGTAGCCTTGACCTCTTCATCTGCCTCGGGTGGCAATGCAAACCGCTCTGCACCGGCTTGCCTGGAATATGGATCGTTAAGCACGCTGACTAATTCGTGCATAGGCTCGTAGTTTTTCTGTTCTGCAGAAGTTATGACCTGTTGTACGATGTGGTTTCTGGGTATGTAAGCAGGGTTATTGCGGCGCATTAATTCTGTACGATTCTCAATTGACGTTGTTTCATTGCTGTGTCTGCCACGCCATTGTTCTATCCAGGCATCTATTTTTTCTGTTTTTGAAAACAGGCTTTGCAGTGCTTCAGCTTTGTTTGTACCAGCAGCGTCATCTAGTGAACACATAAGTAGTGATCGAAATGCGTTGGTGAAGTCAACGTTTTCATCAGCTAAGCAATCAAGAAAACCGGATACCAGTTTTATGTCATCAGTTTCCTCTGTGCTGAGTCCCAGCTTATGCCTGAACCGTGTCAAGTAGGCTTTTGCAAACTGTGCGGGAAACGAATCGATGACCGCCTGAGCGATGGTAAGAGATTGCTCATCATCATTGTCAATGAGGGGCAGAAGACACTGTGCAAAGTTAGCCATATTCCACTGGGCAATGCCCGGCTGATTCTGGTAGGCATAACGAGCTTGATGATCAATAGAACTAAATACCGTTTCTGGGTTATAGACATCCATAAAAGCACAGGGACCATAGTCAATAGTTAGTCCAAATACCGATGCATTATCAGTATTCATCACGCCGTGTATAAAGCCAATTGATTGCCAATGGGCTATCAGTGCGGTTTGTTTCTCTATAACTGCTTTAAGAAGTGCAAGTGGTGGATTTTCTGAACTCGCCAGTGTCGGGTAGTTTCTGTTAATAATGTAACTGGTCAGATGTTGAAGTGCCTCTAGGTCGCGCTTGGCTGCAAAGTATTGAAAACTGCCAACCCGTATATGGCTTTGTGCAACACGTGTTAAAACAGCCCCGGGCAGCATAGTCTCACGTCTGACCAAGTCGCCGGTAGCCATCGCACACAATGCTCTGGTTGTAGGAACGCCTAAGGCCGCCATTGCCTCACTGATAACGTATTCGCGAACAACGGGTCCTATTGCGGAACGACCATCGCCTTGACGGGAGTAGGGCGTTGGTCCCGAGCCTTTTAATTGAATATCGTAACGTACGTTATCGTCACCAAGTACCTCACCCAATAATACCGCTCGTCCGTCGCCCAACTGTGGAGACCAACCACCAAACTGGTGGCCTGCGTATACAGCGGCGATGGGGTCTGCACCATCAGGAATAGCATTGCCTGCAAACACCAGTAATCCGGCATCTGATTGCAGTGCCTCGGCATCGAGCTTAAGGGTTTTTGCCAGTTCGTCGTTAAATTTAATCAGTGACGGTGCCGAAACCGGGGCTGGTGCTTGTCGACTAAAGAATTTATCTGACAATTTAGCGTACGAATTATCAAAATCGAATATGGGTTGATCGTTCATAATTCTCCGTAGTCGCCAACGAACAACACGTTCTGCATTGGCCATGGGCTATTAAACATTATTGTCGCTTGTGTTTTTGCCTGGCAATTTTATCAATCGTCTTTATCGGATCGGTGAGTAGGCCGGACCCTAGAGATGTCACCATTTTGCGCACAAAGGGAATCTTTGAGACGGGTTCAAAAAATGTATCTCTTAATTGAGGCAGCAAGCGACTGTCTGACTGGTAAAACGGAGTTAGTGTGTAGCTTGCAGCTTGAAACAGTTTTACGTGGGTACGTCGCATGCGTGCGTACAACGAACCGCACTGATCCACGTTTTTAGTGAGCTTTAAAGATTGAGCTAAAGCATAAGCATCGAGTAATGCCATATTAGCGCCTTGTCCCAGTTGCGGACTTGTGGCGTGAGCAGCATCACCGATGAAAACAATACCTGGAGCAAAGGGCTGCTTTAGTGTGTGGTGTGAGTATGTTGCGTGTGTCAGCTGTTCTAAATCTTCAATATTTTCCAGCAAGTGATGTGCTGTTGGCCAATGCTGTACAACTGAATCCTTCCACGCATCCAGTCCGGCTGATTTTAACGCTGCCATTTGATCTGTTCTAATACTCCAGAATAGCGTTGCCAGCTCAACGTTCTTATAGGGCAGTTTTCCGCAAGGTAGTACACCAACCATCACACTGGCCTTATCATAGCGTTGTTCAAGCAAGTTGCTTTTAAAGTGCTGTTCATTAAACTCAACCGTGGTCCACAGTGCGCCATAGCTTAGCGTTTTGCTGCCAGCAGCTAAAGATGAGCGTTGCGCTATCATTGACTGCGCACCCGATGAATCAACGATTAAATCGAATTTATCATCCAGCATGACCCCATTGCTATCGAACAAGCGCATAGCTTTAGTCTGACTCTTAGTGGCATCTTGCGAATACGATGCTATTCGTGTGCTGGTTAGAATGCTAATGTTGCGTTCTTTGGCTGCCTCATACAGAACATAGAACAGCGAAGCACGATGAATTGCAACACCGTAAAGTTCATTGTTTCCATTGCTTTTAATGTTGCTACGATGGCTGGATAAAACGTTGTAGTTAATATCCAGCACCACTTTTCCATCAGGTGCGATTCGTCCAAGCATGCCATCAATGCGTTGCCCAAGGTTTTCTACAGAGGCTCTTAAGCCCCAGCGTGCCAGCACCTCGAGTCCGGTTGGTTGTAACATGAGCCCTGAACCAACTGGCCCGGGTTGATCAAATTGCTCAAACAAACATACCTGTTCACCAATGTCGTGCAGTGCGATTGCGGCAGCCAGCCCGGCTGGCCCACACCCTATAATGGCTATGCTATTCAATGTGTGCAGTGTTTAGCCAGCATCATAACTGTCCGGGTCGAAATCAGGGTTCACACTTTGAATCATCTCTCCCGGTGTGGGTACAGTTGGAGCACCAGCATTGGTGGAGTGCCACAGCTTTGAGCGAGACATGGCTCTGGCGTTTTGAAAATAGACAGCTTCGATTGACACGCTTATACAGCTGACTGGGCTTGTGTTATCAAGCGTAAAGTAGCTGAGCAGGAATTTGTCGACTGTTATGGTGGCCTGGCCAATAATGCGTAAGGATTGATCTACCCTCGGAATAAAAAACAACAAGGCAACTCGCGGGTCGCGAACGATATTACTTAAACTGTCAAGGCGGTTATTGCCGCGCCTGTCAGGAATTAAAATGGTGTTGTTGTCAATGACTTTAAATGCTGTGCCAGGCTCATCGCCTCGAGGTGTACAGTCAATACCGTCTTCACCAACTGAGGCCAAAACAAAAAAACTCGACTGTTCCAGCCATTGTTGATAAGTCGGGTTCAGCTCATGCGTCTGCTTTTGTAAGGATGTAGGCTTTGGCTTTCCGTACAAGGCCCGCAGCTGTTCCACAGTTGTTATGTTCGATGTCATTCAGCCGTTAAGCACGTTGGCATGATGTTCTATGTGGTCAGCAATAAATGAAGCGATGAAGTAGTACGAGTGGTCGTAGTCAGGTTGCATACGATAGTGTAAAGATTGCGCGCTTTGCTCGCACGCAGTTTTAAACAGTTCAGGCTTTAACTGTTCTTCTAAAAACTGGTCACCAGTACCGGTATCTATCAGTATGGTCGCAGCGCTGGGTTTTTGTTTGACTAACTCCGTGGCGTCGTATTGATTCCAGCTGGACTTGTCATCTCCCAAATAGTGAGAAAATGCCTTTTCGCCCCAGGGTACTTGTGTTGGAGAGGTAATAGGGGAGAACGCCGAGACACTTTTATAGCGCCCGGGGTGTTTTAAATGGAGTGTTAACGCGCCGTGTCCACCCATGGAGTGACCGGTAATGCCCTGGGATGACATATCTGCTTCAAACGACTCACCAATAATGGATTGCAGTTCTTCAGTGATGTAATCATCCATTTTAAAGTGCGTTGCCCACGGTGCTCGAGTGGCCGTTAAATAGAAACCAGCGCCCTGGCCTAAATCGTATGCATCATCGTCTGCCACGGCATCGCCACGAGGACTGGTATCGGGTGCTATAACCATGATGCCATACTTGGCTGCTGCAGCTTGTAAGCCGGACTTTTCCATGACATTGGCCCAGCTGCAGGTTAAGCCAGACAAATACCACAGTACCGGCACTTTACGTACCTTTGCCTGAGGTGGTGTATAAACAGCAAATCGCATAGCGCAGTCACACACTGTGCTTTCATGGGTATGTACCGACAGTGTTCCACCGTGGCTTGCCCAGCTTGATTCTGCTTCTATTTTTGTGGTCATTGTTAGATTTTGCTTAGTAAGTAGTCAACGACTGATTAGTAGATAACGACGCTGCGAATGCTTTCACCTGAATGCATTAAATCAAAACCTTTATTGATGTCATCTAAAGGCATGGTGTGCGTGATTAAATTGTCGATATCGATTCGGCCTTCCATATACATGTCAACAATTTTAGGCACATCGGTTCTGCCTCGTGCGCCGCCAAAAGCGGTTCCACGCCAGGAACGCCCTGTCACCAATTGAAATGGTCGTGTTTTAATTTCCTGACCGGCACCGGCTACACCAATAATGATTGATTCGCCCCAACCCTTATGACAACACTCGAGGGCTGCACGCATGACATCAACATTTCCTATGCATTCGAATGAGTAATCGGCGCCGCCGCCAGTGAGTTCGACCAGGTGATCAACCAGGTTGTCACCGTGATCGGCTGGGTTAACAAAATCTGTCATGCCAAATATTCTGCCGGTGGCGTCTTTTTCAGGGTTTAGATCAACCCCCACGATTTGCTTTGCACCAACCATGCGAAGGCCTTGTATCACGTTTAATCCAATTCCACCGAGTCCAAAAACAACCGCTGTGGAGTTAGGTTCAACTTTTGCGGTAAACATTACCGCGCCAATGCCTGTTGTGACACCACAACCGATATAGCAAATTTTATCGAACGGTGCGTCTTTGCGAACTTTGGCCAGAGAGACTTCGGGTAACACGCTGTAGTTAGAAAACGTTGAGCATCCCATGTAGTGCAACAACTTTTCGCCCTTATAAGAGAATCGTGAGGTACCGTCGGGCATTACGCCTTGACCTTGCGTTGCACGCACTTTTTGGCACAGGTTGGTTTTTGGGTTTAGGCAGTACTCGCATTCGCGACACTCAGCCGTGTACAGTGGAATAACGTGATCACCGACTTCAAGACTATTAACCCCAGCGCCCACTTCAACCACAACGCCCGCGCCTTCATGTCCTAAAATTGCTGGAAAAGCACCTTCAGGGTCGGCACCAGAGCGTGTAAATTCATCCGTATGGCAAATTCCAGTGGCCTTGATTTCGACTAAAACCTCACCGGCTTTGGGGCCCTCCAGATCGACTTCAACCACTTCCAACGGTTTTCCTGCCTCGAATGCTACGGCTGCGCGAGTTTTCATAACTATGTGTCCTTTATTAACCTAACTATCTATCTGATTGTCAGCATTCTCTCAATTAATGCATCCGGGCACAATTGCCCAGACTGTTGCTCACATTGCCTTATAATAGCTGCAACTTTACTTTTATTCTTACTTCCACGAGACCAGGATTATGGCGCAAATTGGTATTGGCATTGTTGGTACTGGCTACATGGGTAAGCTGCATGCTGTGGCTATGCATTCGGTCGGCACCGTTTTCGACACCCCATTGCGCCCGGTGTGCGAGATGATTTGCGCCACGACCAAAGCCGGCGCGGCTGCCAAAGCGCACAGTTACGGATTTAATCGCTCCACAGATGATTGGCGTGTGTTGGTCGCCGATGAAAAAATCGACGCTGTCATTATCGCATCGCCTCAGGAAACCCACCTTGACATAGCCAAAGCCGCGTTTGCGCTTGGCAAGCCAGTCCTGTGCGAGAAGCCCCTGGGCGCCTCTTTACAACAAAGTCGTGAAATGGTTGCAGCCGCAGATGAATCGGGTGTAACCAATATGGTTGGCTTTAACTACATTCGCACGCCTGCATCTCAATATGCCAGGCAGCTTATTCAGGCTGGCGAGATTGGTGATATCACTTATTTTAGGGGCGAGCACACTGAAGATTTTTTTGCTGACCCGCAAAGCCATGCCACATGGCGAACACAAGGTCGGTCTAACGGCACTATGGGAGATCTATCACCGCATATGATCAATGCGGCAATGGCCTTGATCGGTCCTATCGATCGTTTATGTGCCGACATCGAAACCGTGCACACCGAACGACCCAGTGACACTGGTGTGCAGAACGTCACCAATGATGATCATGCACAGTTTGTGTGTCGGTTTGCCAATGGTGTTATGGGACATTTGTATTTTTCCCGTGTGGCCACAGGTCGAAAAATGGGGTACATCTATGAGGTGGTGGGAACCAAAGGCGCGATTCGATTTGATCAGGAAGATCAAAACGCCATCTGGTTATATCAGCGTGAAGGTGCGATCGCCCAGCAAGGCTTTAAAAAAATTCTGACCAACACCGAACACCCGGATTACGTTAATTTTTGCTTAGGCCCTGGTCACGGAACTGGCTACCAGGATCAACTGGTAATAGAGGCTCGCGATTTTCTTCACGCGATACACACAAAGCAAGCGGTCTGGCCAACATTTAAAGATGGGATGATGGTAAACCAAGTGGTAGAAGCTGCTTGGGCATCGCATGAGAAACAAAGCTGGGTCAGTGTTGATTCTATTTAGCGTACTCGACCACCCCACAGTATTTGCACTCTGCAGCGCATCTTTGCACTTCAGTGTGACAAACAGTTTAATGACATGAGTCACAGTGAATCTCCAGTAGCAGCTAGCTCAATAGCGGTTGTAAATCGGCGTTTTGCTGTTGCCCCGATGATGGAATTATCTGATCGGCACTATCGCTATCTTGCTCGGCTATTAACACGCCATAGTTTGTTGTACACCGAAATGCTCACGTGTAAGGCCGTCATTCATGGTGACAAAGACTACTTATTGGGTACGGGCGACGCCGATCATCCTGTGGTGTTGCAATTAGGCGGTTCAGACCCCTCAGAGATGGCAGAGGCGGCAGGCATTGCGCAAAGCTGGGGCTACGATGAAGTTAATATCAATGTAGGCTGCCCCAGTGACCGGGTACAGTCGGGCCGTTTTGGCGCTTGTCTGATGGCAGAACCTGACACCGTTGCCGCGATTGTCAAGGCCATGCAAAATGCGGTGAGCGTGCCGGTATCAGTTAAGTGTCGACTGGGCATCGACAGAGACGACAGCTACGTTGCGCTAGAACAGTTTGTCAGAAAAGTGGCTGATGAGGGGTGTGAACATTTTATTGTTCATGCACGAAAAGCCTGGCTTGATGGATTGAGCCCAAAAGAAAACCGAACCATACCGCCGTTGCGGTATCCCTATGTTTATCGTTTAAAAGAGACGCTACCCGACTTGCATATCACCATTAATGGCGGCATTGACACCTGGCAAGATGTGCAAACACACCTGCAGCACGTCGATGGTGTGATGTCAGGTCGTAAAGCCTATTACACACCGTCATTTTTAGGTATGGCAGATCAAAGTGTGTTTTCAGAATGTGCTGATGCCAAACCTGAAATTTCCGACGCACTTGCATTGGCGACAGTAGCTCGGACCTATGCCCAGTATGTCCAGGGCTGGGTTGATCAGGGTATACGTGCTAGTGCACTAACTCGGCACATGGTTGCTCTTTATCACGACGTGCCAGGCGCTCGGCGATGGCGACGACATATCAGTGAGAACGCCTCCAACTGTACCGATGTGGTGCAATTAGTTGAAGATGCTCTGGGCCACGTTTTGTCAGCACCCGATTCCAGGAGCGCCTGAGCCTGATGTACGGAAGAGTAGAGGCACCGCACAGCAACCGCACCGACCTGAGCAATTTACGTAAGCTCTCTGTTTACTTGTGGGAATACAAAGGTCGTGTGCTGTTGGCACTGGGTTGTTTGATTCTCAGTAAGTTGCTGGTGGTTGGCGTACCGCTGGTGTTAAAAGAAATCATTAACACATTAGACGCAGACACTGAAGGTGCGGTAACCAACACGATTACCGGCAATAGCATCTTGTTGGTGTCGTTGGGTTTAGTAGCGGCTTATGGTTTGCTAAGGCTCGGTAATTCTCTATTTAAAGAATTGCGTGATGCTTTGTTTGCTCGCGTGCGTTACCGTGCCATGCATCGCTTGTCTACCAGAGTGCTAACGCACTTGCATGAACTGTCGCTTAGCTATCATCTGGAAAGGCGCACCGGTAGTATCTCTAAAGACTTATCCAGAAGTACCAGCAGCTTAAGTTCCATTGTTAACCTGTTGGTGTTTAATATTGTGCCCACCATTGCAGAGTTTTTACTGGTTGCTGGTATTTTGTTAGGCGCTTACGGCTGGCACTATACGATCGTGGTAGTCATAACCGTTGCCATCTACATCATGTTTACCCTGAAGTTCTCGGGCTGGCGTATGCAATTTCGGCATGAGATGAATCGACTTGATTCATTAGCCAATGGCCGAGCGGTGGATAGTCTGCTTAACTACGAAACTGTCAAATACTTCAATAACGAGTCGCTGGAACAACGAGCGTACGATCAGCATCTAAGCGATTGGTCAGATGCGGGGGTCAAGAGTCAGACGACCATGTCCATGCTGAACTTTGGACAAGCCGCCCTGGTTGCCATTGGCGTCACGCTCATCATGATGTTAGCTGCCAATGACGTGGTCAATAAAACCATATCGCTGGGTGATATCGTGTTAATCAATGCCTTGATGTTGCAGTTGTTCGTACCACTCAATCTATTAGGTGTTGTTTATCGCGGCTTACAATACGCTTTAGCCGACATGGATTTGGTAATAAAGCTTCTCGAGTTAAATCCCGAGATTCAGGATCGGGCAGGTGCTGTTGACCTACAGGTAACGGAGTCTCGCATAGAGTTTGACAATGTGCGTTTTGCGTACCTGCCAGAGCGTCCCATTTTGAAGGGTGTCAGCTTTGTTGTTGAACCGGGCAAAAAAGTGGCGGTTGTTGGACCTTCGGGATCTGGTAAATCGACGTTGTCACGTTTATTGTTCCGATTTTACGATACCGACTCTGGCGTAATTAGCATTGACGGTGTCAATATACGAGACTGCACGCAATCAAGCCTGCGTGAGGTGCTGGGTGTAGTACCACAAGACACAGTCATGTTTAACGACACTATTCGCTATAACTTGTCTTATGCGCGCGCCGATGCAACTGATGAGCAAATAAAAGCAGCGGCTAAAGCTGCAAACTTGGATAAGTTTATCGAATCACTTCCGCAAGGGTACGACACCATGGTCGGGGAGCGCGGATTGAAATTATCAGGTGGTGAAAAACAGCGCATGGCGATAGCGCGTGTCATATTAAAAGATCCAGCCGTTATCGTGTTTGACGAAGCAACGTCCAGTTTGGACACACGAAGTGAGCAAACTATTCTGGAAGGCTTGAATGCGGCAGCACAACGTGCGACGTCTTTGGTGATAGCGCATCGTTTATCAACTATAACTGATGCCGATGAAATATTAGTACTCGATGCCGGTGTGATTGTTGAGCGTGGATCTCACGACTCGCTACTTGCTAATAACGGGCTCTATGCCAATCTCTGGATGCTTCAGCAAAGCGCTGAAAGTGAAGATGAGAGTTGAATTGAAATGTCAGTCTTTTATTAAATTAAGAAATTCGTTCCGGGTATTAATGTCCGAGCGAAACCGGCCAAGCATGGAAGAGGTGGTCATGGAAGAATTCTGTTTACCCACGCCGCGCATCATCATGCACATGTGTTGCGCTTCGACAATAACCCCAACACCAAGACCACCGGTGACACCATTGACCGCATCGGCAATTTGCTTGGTCATGTTTTCTTGAATTTGTAGTCGTCGAGCATACATATCGACTATCCGGGCAATTTTTGACAAGCCAATCACTTTGCCGCTCGGTAGGTAGGCCACATGGCATTTTCCTATGAATGGCAACATGTGGTGCTCGCAAAGAGAGTACATTTCGATATTTCGTACAATCACCATCTCCTCACTGTCTGATTCGAAGACAGCGTTGTTCAACACCTCTTCTATAGTCTGGTTATAACCCTGAGTTAAAAACTCCATGGCCTTGGCTGCCCGTTCGGGCGTTTTTTGCAATCCGTCACGCTGCAAGTCCTCACCGACTTCCAGCAGAATAGTTTCATAAGCTGTTTTGATTTTTGACATTCTGGTTTCCAGGGCATTTTGAGTGTCGTTACCGGCAATGACTATATCGGATATCGGTATCATCTGCGTGTATCCATCGCCGCACGCGGGGTTGGACATGGCTTTGAGACGCAATTGTTTCCGCGCCGAGACATTCTTGACGCTCGATTAGGGATAAGTGGCCAGCACGGTAACCTCACGGAAACACAACAAAAGCGCAACAGACCCTTATAATGGTAGGGGCGTCACAAAAAAGAAGGTTGCGGTTCGGATTAAGCAGTTCCTGTAGCAGTGACGTGGCTGCGCCCCTGCACCAATGCCGGAGGCGTCCGATATGGACTTAGTAACGTATCTTAATATTAGAAAGATTTGTTAAAAAGCATTTGAATTTACCCCGGAGAATTTCATGGGTCTGATTTTTTGGTTAGTTGTCTTCGCTGTGACGTTGTTTTGCGTTGCGCGCCTCCGCCTTAGTTTGCCTGTATTCACAGTTGCAGCTGGCGTTGTGCTGTTGGTTGCACGAGCTGCCGGTTGGTTGCCGGGCGCATTTGGTGTCGTTGTCATTTTGCTTGCTATCGCATTGGCGGTGCTGTTCAACGTCAGAAGCATCCGACACAAATTGGTTAGTACGCCGCTGCTAAAATACGTGCGCGCTGTCTTGCCACCCATGTCGGACACAGAACGCGAAGCAATCGATGCCGGCACGGTGTGGTGGGAAGCTGAACTGTTTCGTGGTGCACCCGATTGGGAAAAGTTGGTTGCGTACCCTGAAGCCGAATTGACCGCAGAAGAGCAGGCATTTGTGGATGGCCCGACAGAAAAACTGTGTTCAATGATGGATGACTGGGAAATAACTTACGAACTGAACGACATGCCAGAAAGCAACTGGCAGTTTGTTAAAGAGAACAAGTTTCTGGGAATGGTCATTCCCAAAGAGTATGGCGGTCTTGGATTCTCTGCCATGGCTCACTCCGAAGTCGTCATGAAACTCTCTACTCGCAGTGTCAGTGGCAGCGTCAGTGTGATGGTGCCAAACTCGTTAGGGCCTGCAGAATTACTGTTGCACTACGGAACAGAAAAACAAAAAGACTATTACTTGCCGCGTTTGGCTGTGGGTGATGAGATTCCCTGTTTCGCACTCACCGGTCCAACAGCCGGTTCTGATGCTGGAGCTATGCCAGATTATGGCATTGTGTGTAAGGGTCAGTATGAGGGCAAAGAAATTTTAGGTTTAAAGGTGACGTGGAACAAGCGTTACATAACATTGTCACCCGTTGCTACATTACTGGGTCTCGCATTTCGTGCCTACGATCCTGACAAACTGGTTGGCGAATCAGAAGACCTTGGTATCACTTGTGCGCTTATTCCAACTGATACTGACGGGGTGAACATTGGCCGTCGGCATTTTCCTGTTAATCAGGCTTTTATGAACGGCCCCAACAGTGGTAATAATGTGTTCGTCCCTATGGAGTGGATCATTGGTGGCCAGGACATGTTGGGGCAGGGCTGGCGTATGCTGATGGAGTCGCTCTCGGTAGGCCGCGGTATTTCCTTGCCATCCTCCGGCGTGGCTTCAGGTAAAGCGGTTTCGCGTCATGTTGGTGCATATGCCAGAGTTCGAACTCAATTTGGCCTGCCTATAGGCAAATTCGAAGGTATAGAAGAAGTGCTGGGTCGCGTTGCTGGCCTTACCTACACTATGGACGCGGGGCGACGTTTAACCTGTGCTGCCCTTGATGAAGGTGAAAAGCCTTCTGTTGTTTCAGCGATTTTAAAATATTTCAACACCGACTCTATGCGCGTAGTGGTTAATGATGGTATGGATGTTTTAGGTGGCAAGGGTATTTGCATGGGCCCCAGTAACTTTATGGCCAGGGCTTACGAGGGTATTCCTGTTGGTATCACGGTTGAAGGTGCAAATATCCTTACCCGCAGCATGATCATTTTCGGGCAGGGCGCTTTGCGTTGTCATCCTTATTTGGTTGATGAAATAAATGCGGCATCGCTACCCAATAAACAAGAAGCGCTCGAAAGCTTTGACGAGGCCCTGATGGGGCACATTGGCTATGGCGTGCAAAATGGCGCACGCTCCATGTTTCATGGTTTGACCAAAGGGCGCTTTGTAGGTGCTCCCATTACAGGCCCTAATGCCAAGTACTATCGTCGACTTACTCGTATGAGCTCGGGCTACTCGTTTCTGGCCGACTTTGCCATGTTATTTTTAGGCGGTGGGCTTAAACGCAAAGAGATGCTATCCGGACGTTTTGCTGATGGACTGGTCCACATGTACATGGCCTCCGCTGCATTAAAACGATTTGAAGACACAGGCCGACCCGCAGAAGATCAACCACTCATGGAATGGTCAGTGCGCTATTGCCTCTTTCAAACCCAGGTTGCACTTGACCAAATATTACGCAATTTTCCAAACAAATATATTGGTCTGATTTTGCGTGGTGTTGTGTTCCCGTTAGGCCGCCGGTACCGCACACCAAACGACAAATTGACTCAGGCTTGCGCGCAACTGCTTCTATCGCCATCTGAAGCGCGAGATCGTTTAACCAGTGGTTGCTATATCAATGACAATCCTGATGATGTAACCGGCTGTATCGAGCACGCACTCAATTGTGTGATGGCCGCTGACGATGCCGCCAGAAAGCTCAAGCAAACCCGCTTGAAAATGCCGTATGGGTATGACTACTCACAGTGGATGAACAAGCTGGTCGATGACGATGTTCTGACACAGGAAGAAGCGCAATTATTGACCACTGCAAATGTTGCGACGACGAAAGTAATCAATGTTGACGATTTTCCTAATGAGTTCCTGCAAGGGGCTTCTAAAACCGACCTGGACGCACTTCAGAAGTCCGCATAGGTCTTTTATATCTGGCTAATATGGGATAACCAGATTGACTGCTCTAAAGCATTCAACGGCCCTCCTTTCCGGGAGGGCTTTCTTATGCAACAGCCGGGCTGTCTGGTTGTTTGGTATCGGCAAATTAGCCCTCTGTAACAACGTGCTAACAGGCTCTCCACGCAGACACTGTATAGTAGAGTAGGGCGGAGTCTCACAATGAACTAAAACGGTTCAGAAGACTCTGTGTCCTTGGGTAGGTGTTCTTAGTTGGTGTGAGCAAATACTGACAGAATGGGTCAGTTAATTAGAATCCATGTTTGAGCTTTTTTTCAAGTATCCGGTCAGCACTTGGCGACACGCTGAATTTGTGTGGGCCAGTGGCTGGCCACAATCAGGGTTGTTGCTGGCGGCGGCGCTGGGCCTGTTAATCATACTGGTTAGTTTGTATCGGCAAAAGCTCAGCGGCGCGAAAAGATCTGTTATTGCCTTGTTGCAGTTTGTGGCTATTGCCACTGGACTAATCATGCTTTGGCAACCGTCTCTGCGGCTCGAGCTAATGCAGGCTGGCGAAAATTCCGTTGCGTATTTGATCGACACATCTAACAGCATGCTTAATCAAGACGGTGGTGACATTTCTCGGCGTGACGCGGCCGTTGCGATATTGGGCCAGGATGAGCTGCTCACCAACGATTTGTTTGAAGCTTCGCTTTACGGCATGGGCGACACGCTTGTGCCGATAACGTTACCCGATGATGAGCAGACCTTGTCACTACCAGACCTGATGCCAGACCTGGTGCAACAACAGAAGGCAAATCAATCTGCTATTGCCAATAGTTTAATCACCGTTTTAGAAAGTGTTAACGATCAAGCGCTGGCGGCAGTGGTGGTTTTAACCGACGGTGCCGATAATGCAAGTGAGCTTTCATCCGCTTGGTGGCAAACCATTAAAGCCGCTGGTGTGCCTGTACACACTGTTGGTTTTGGTACGCCCATCGCGTTAAATGATGTTGAACTTGCAGATGTCAACGTTGATTCGCAAGTGTCGGCAGATGCAACGGTAAATGCGCGACTACGCATTGTGCACAATGCTCATGAAACCGTTAGAGTCAGGGTCATCTCTGGTGATGAACTGTTGTTTGCCCAAACCGTGACTCTGGATGCTAACTTACCCGAATCAGTACACAATATTAGTTTTAACAGCGGCCAGGCCGGTGTGCGTGAACTGCGTTTTTCGGTTGAAGGTAATAGCGACGAAGTTAACCTGATCAACAATACTCAGCAACGTGTATTAAATGTTGCCGATCAACCGCGACGAGTGTTGTATGTAGAAGGCGAGCCGCGGTGGGAATATAAATTTATTCGTCGCGCGCTGCACAATGTGGGTAGTGTCAGCGTTGTCAGTTTGTTGCGCACATCTCCAAACAAATTTTATCGACAGGGTGTTGAGTCGGCAGACGAGCTGAGCGACGGTATTCCTAAATCAAAGGAGGCGCTGTTTGCTTACGACGCCATTATTATTGGTAGCCTTGAAGCAGCTGAGCTGAGCGCAGAACAGCAAGCCAATCTGCGCGATTTTGTCAGTGAGCGCGGTGGGTCATTGTTAATGCTGGCTGGTCGGCAAGGCTTAGGTGATGGTGGTTGGGGGCGTTCGGCGCTTTCTGCAGCCCTGCCTTCAAAACTGACCACCAGCAACAGTGCCAATGACTACGAAAGAGTCAGGGTTCAAGTACAACCCACAACGCAGGGTTACAGAACTCAATGGTTGCAACTCGAAGCCGACGAACAAGAGAACATTCAGGCGTGGTCTGAATTACCACAAGTCAATGACATGCAACCCATTGGATTAGTGAAACCGGGCAGCACCACTTTGTTGTCAGCCAAAATGGGGTCTCAAGCTTTTCCGTTATTAGCCTGGCATCGTTACGGGCAAGGACAAAGTTACATCCTGGGAACCAGTGGTACGTGGCGCTGGCAAATGAGCCTGCCGTCAGATAATCAATGGCATGAAGTGTTCTGGCAGCAATTTTTATCGCATCTCTCAGCTGGCTCCTTACCCAGACTGTCAATCGACGATGCACAACCAGTCTATCGTGATGCCAAATCAATTCCCATTTCTGTCACTGCGCGCCAATCTGATTTTCAACCGGTGAATGAGGCCGAACTTGTCGTCAAGGTCACCACGCCTGCTGGAGAAGAAATACAAACGACGTTGAGCGCTGATATCAATCAACCGGGACGCTTTATCGGTGCAATTGAAGCAGATCAGGACGGGCCTTACTCTGTTTCTGTAGACGCACCATTGGTGGGTGAAGCTCAGGCTGCAACGCAGAGCGCAGGCGTGCAGCGTTGGTTAGTTAAAGAAAGCGGTACTGCAGAGCAATTCGATGCCGTATTACATCGGGAGTTTTTACAGCGTGTGTCAGCGGTTACCGGAGGTCAGTATCTCGATGCGGCCGATAAAGACCAACTGTCGCAAATCCTGACGACGCAAAATGCCGGCCTTACGCGCGAAGAGCTATTGCCATTGTGGAATATGCCGTTTATATTTTTACTGCTGCTACTAACAAAAGGATCAGAGTGGCTGTTGCGACTTCGTTGGAAACGACTATGACCAACGCCACTCTATCGTTAAAAAACAGACTGCTACTTTGTTCGCAGCCAAATACGCTTAAATGTTCGCTTAAATGCGTGCTTACAAGTACGCTGATGTTCGCGTGTTTGTTCGCATCAAATGTTATGGCCAAGTCGGTTGGTTTGGTGGTCACTGGCATCGGTGGCAATGAAGAGTATGCTGAGAATTTTCGCGAGCAAGGATTGTCTATTGTTAAGGCCTTGCGTTCTGTTGGTGATGACGACCAGGATTTTGTATTGCTCAGCGATGAGGCCGCCACGCGTGATGCTGTATTAGATCAACTGCAGGCTTTTGCGAAAATTGATTCGCAATGGTTTTATCTGGTTTTAATTGGTCATGGCACCATAGATTCTGAGACATGGCGATTCAATCTGCCAGGCGATGACATAGCGACTGATGATTTAGTAGCAGCGTTGGCTGATATAAGAAGCCCTGAGCAAGTCGTGTTGGTTGGCACCAGCGCCAGTGGCGCGGTGCTGGACATATTAAGTCAGCCAGGTCGTCATGTTGTTACAGCCACTAAAAGTGGTGGTGAATTAAATGTGGTTCGTTTCCCTGAATTTTTTGCGCAGGCAATGGCGACAACCGCGGCCGACACTGATCGCAACGAAATTCTGACCTTAGCTGAGGCGTACCGTTTCAGTAACGAAAAAACGCAAGACTATTACACAGAGAAAAAACTGCTGGCATCCGAGCACGCACGCCTTGAAGGTGATAAACCTGACAGAGTGGCCTTGGCCAGACTAGGCTCGCTGAAATCAGCCAAAGATGATCCTGCTGTGGCGCAACTGTTAGAAAAGCGCTTGGTTTTGGAAGATGAGTTTCTGGCACTCAAAGCGCGAAAGCCGTCAATGGATACCGCTCTTTTTTACGAAGAGCTTGAACCACTGCTGGTGGATATTGCCAGGCTGCAACAAGAAATAGATTCGGTAACCGGATGGGTGGACACTAATGAATAGATTATTTTTAGTGTTATGTTTGGCCTTGTCACTTTTTCTGTCACTTTTTCTGTCAAGAACGGCTAATGCGTTAACCATTCATTATGGTGATGACAGACAAGCAGAGCTTGTGGCTTGCGATCAACACGCCTACGTTGGTGACACAGAGAAAGCCAACGAGTGCTATAAAAATTTAAGCGATAATGAAGATCCGCTAGTGAAAGCCAATGCTGCTGCCTCTTTGGGATATGTGCGCGAGGCTAACAAGCAATTTCGTGAGGCTTCGTCGTCCAGCACCGACCCCATAATTAAAACGCACTGGGCCATGCTGTACTTGAAGACCCACCAAGTCAGTGATGCCATGTCGTTGCTGCGTGAGGCCTTACTCTACGATGAAGGTTTTCTTCCTGCGCGGCTCGGTTTAATTGAAGCAACGATGAGAACTTACGAGTCTGCAGCTCGTGAGCAACTTGGCGAGATATTGGCTGAATTTCCTGAAAACGTTCATGCCCTAATGTTACTGGCTCGCATGGAACTTGAATTGCAAAACACCGAACAAGCGCGCCAAGTTTTGGCAAACGTTAAGCCATTGCTCGAATCAGCAGGCTTACCGTTACTTGAATGGTACACACTGCAAGCCGGGGCCAATTTGCTTGATGCAGAACCTATCGATAGCTGGGCTGCTAAAGCGCTTGCTGAAAATCCGAGTTATGGCGATATCTATTCCGATGTTGCGCACTATTACATCATTACTTATCGTTATGTAGAAGCGGTTGAACTCTATAAAAAGGCCGTGGATTTAAATCCTTTGCTGGCCCCCGCACAACGTGATCTTGGTATTAACTATTTGCGCATAAACAACGTGTTTGGTGCACGACACCATATACAAAAAGCCTTTGATATTGACCCATACGATGCACAAACGGTTAACACCCTGCGTTTACTCGATAAGCTTGATGGCATGCGGATAAGTTCTGTCGATGTTCCCGATCCAGACAATCCCGGGTCAACACTTGGCCGAGTTATTATTCGCCTCGATCGCGAAGATGCGGATGCTCTAGAGCCCTATGTGCAAAGCATGTCGATAGAAGCCATGCAGGTGTTTTCCAAGCGCTACGATTTTAAATTAAAACAACCTATGATCGTTGAGCTTTATCACGATCATGATGATTTCGGCGTACGCACAGTTAGCACCCCGGGTATCGGTTTGCTTGGTGTAACCTTCGGGCATTTAACCGCCATGGACAGTCCAAAAGCCCGAGCCATCAACGAATTTCACTGGGGCTCAACGTTATGGCACGAGATAGCTCACGTCATTACGCTTTCAGCCACATCGCACTTGTTGCCACGCTGGTTCAGTGAGGGTCTATCGGTCTACGAAGAATGGAATACAGGACCACTAAACGATCGCACCATTCCAATGGCGACACTATTGGCCATTGCAAAAAATCAATTATTGCCCATCGACTCATTAGATTCCGGTTTTGTTCGCCCAACTTATAACGGACAAGTGCAAGTGTCCTACATGCAGGCTGGGCTCATTTGTGATTTCATATCCCAACGCTGGGGGCATGAGGCCCTGGTCGTGATGTTAAAAGAATTTGCGCAACGCAGTACAACATCAGACGCGCTGGTCGCAGCAATAGGTATAGATGGCCCGACGTTTGATACTCGATTTAATGAATATATCGAGGAACGTTATGGTGAGCTGTCCCGATCACTTGATGACTATCAAGTCGCGATGCGGCAAATGGGGCGAGCTATACAATCGGAAGACTGGTTAAGCGTGTCGGTCATAGCCAGAAATGTGATCGAGCGTTACCCCGAGAACGTGGCTGATGGCAATGCGTACGAAGTGTTAGCTAAAGCGCTACGTGAGCGAGATGATAACGATGGTGCACTCGATATTTTAATGACATGGCACAAGCTCGGTGGTCACGGCCTTGAGTCCATGCAATGGATGGCGCGTGAGCTGCGCGATCAAAAACGGTTTAGTGAAGCCGCTGTGGTCATGGAATCCATTAACTGGGTAAGCCCCTACGTTGTCGAAGAGCATCGTTGGTTAGGGGATTACTATCTAAGTAATCATCAAACCAACAGGGCAATACGTGAATACGATGCTTTATTGGGCTTAAGGCCAGATGACCCGGCTGAGGCACTGCTGGGCAAAGCGAAAGCTGCCATGCAAATGGGTGACGAAGAAACAGCAAAACGGCAGGTTCTTTATGCCTTGGAACATGCGCCTTTTTATCGTTCCGCGCAAAAACTGCTGCTCGAATTTAATGAAGGAGAAAGTGTTGACTGATACAAACTTGCAATCGGGTGAAACCGGCGAACTTGTCCAGCGTTTTAGAACGGTAACAGACGAGCTGCGTTCCGAGGTTGGCCGCATTATCGTGGGTCAGGACCACGTGGTCGAGCACCTGTTAATCACTCTACTGGTCGGTGGTCACTGTCTGGTCACGGGAATGCCCGGAACTGCAAAAACATTGCTTGTCAGAACACTGGCCGATGCCTTGGGTCTGAATTTTAATCGTATTCAATTCACTCCCGATTTAATGCCCACCGACATAACCGGTACTGACATCATTGAGCAGGACGATGCCGGTGGCCGTAATTGGCGTTTTGTCCCCGGCCCCATTTTTACCAATGTTCTGTTGGCTGATGAAATCAATCGTACACCTCCTAAAACACAAGCAGCGTTGCTTGAAGCGATGCAAGAATACTCGGCTACCGTTCGTGGTACACAGCACAATATTGATAAACCTTTCTTTGTTTTAGCAACACAAAATCCACTAGAGCTTGAAGGTACATATCCACTGCCAGAAGCTCAGCTGGATCGATTTCTGTTTAACATCATGCTCGACTATTTGCCGCTCGAAGATGAGATCACGGTTATCGAGAGATTTACTACTGATGTACTTCCAGAGCCTGTTAAGGCGTGCACGAATGCTGCAGAGGTTCGTGCCTTTCAGCAGCTCACCAGGCAAGTACCAGTGAGCAAAGCGGTTGGACGCTACGCGGTTGAAATGGTAAGAGCTACACGGCCTGGTGATCCAAGCTCAACTGCTACCGTTAAAAAGTACGTCAAATTTGGTGCGTCAGTTCGTGCCGCCTTGTTTATAACCATGGCTGCAAAGTCGCGAGCGTTAATGCACGGGCGGTATCATGTCAGCACTGACGACATTGATGCTCTGGCCGCTCCTGTGCTGCGGCATCGCGTCATGCTGAATTACTTCGCCGAAGCTGACGGTATGAGCATGGACGATGTGCTGCGTGACTTGGTTGATACGCGAGTCGCAGCGTAAACATGAGTGCAGTTGCTACCAATCGTTTCTTAAAACCAGAACTGTTGGCCCGTTTGGGCACGCTTGAGCTGGTTGCGCGTACGGTAGTTGATGGTGTAATCACAGGCTTGCATCGTTCACCTGATTTTGGTTTTAGTCAGGAATTCGCCGAATACCGAGCGTATAACGAAGGTGACGATCTGCGGTTTGTCGACTGGAACGTATACGCGCGGGCCGATCGAATGTACGTGAAGCGTTTTCGAGGCGAAACTAACCTTTCGGTGACCTTGCTATTAGATATCAGCGCTTCTATGGGGTACGGCGAACCTACCAGTAAGCTGGAGCAAGCCAAGTATCTGGTTGCATCGTTAGCTTATTTAACACGTCGTCAACATGATGCCCTGGGCTTAGTGCTGTTTGATGACAAGGTTCGCGAGTTTACTGTGCCCAGCGCACGACCCGATAGTTTAAGCAAAGTGATGGGCTTGCTGGAAAATTCAGCTGCTGGTAAAAGTACCGATGTGGTCGATGTATTGAATGATCTTCACTCCACCATAACTAAAAGAGGATTGCTGGTGTTGGTGTCCGATTTATACACCGAGCCTGATGCTTTGCTCACCAGCTTACAATCTTTTGTACATGCAGGACATGAGGTGGTTCTTTTCCATGTCCTCGACGATCAAGAACTAAAGCCTGATATAAAAAAAATCAGCTCACTGAAAAGTCTTGAGTCCGGGGATTCCGTGATCGTTGATCCTGAATATCTGCGCAACGAATACCAACAGCGCATACAGGATCACTGCGAACAATTGGAGCGCAGCAGTGCCAAGTCAGGAGCGGACTACGTGCGTATTACCACAGGCGAGCCGCTGGATAATGCCTTGGTAGCCTATTTGCAGTTCCGGCAAAGGCGTTCGAGGTGAGTTTGCTTGCGCCGTTGTATTTACTTGGTTTACTGGGTTTGTTCCTGCCTTGGTTGTTGCATAGATTTAATCACCACGAACCACCTGTACAACCCTTTCCCAGCACTCGATTTCTAGAACCGACCAGACCACCTGCAACCAGCAAAAGGAAACTACGCTACTGGTCGTTATTAGCTCTGCGGGTATTGTTGCTTGCGGGCTTGTGTTTTTTGTTCGCACAACCGTGGCTGCAATCAGACGAAAACGCCAATGATGCCGACGCGGTGCGATTGCTGATTGTAGACAATTCGTTTTCTATGCGTGCAGGCAACAAATGGGCACTAGCCAACGATGCAATCGACACAATTTTAAGTGACTTGCCAGAAAAAAATGCGGTGCAGTTATTCAGTTTTTCAACGCAGCTCAGCGCGCTTACAGATATTACAAATGATCGTACGAGTGTGAAAGATGCATTAGCATTGCTTGAGCCTGGGTTTGAGTCCGCAGACTATGGCGACTTAATGCGACGGGTAAACAAGCTGGTTGGTGATATGGACATACCGGTAACAGCTTATTTTGTAACCGATGCGCAACGCAGCAATTTACCGGCTCAAATGAACACGTTGCTGGCTAATAGCCTTAAAAGCTTTAACGTGTTAGCAGTGGGTGCGTCTGATGAGACAAACTATTTCCTCAGCGCTGATGCAACCAGCAGTGACAGTGTAACGGCCCGTGTTGTTGTTAATGTTAGCGCGTCTGCACCAAACGCTGGAACAGAGTTAACAGCTGCACAAAAAAATATCGACGTCCTGTTGAAAGATCAATTGGTAGCCAGCGAGCAAGTGTTGCTCGAACCAGGCGAGATCAAAACGGTGCAATTTGATTCCATAAGCTTGCCCGCTGAGCTCGGCGAATTACTGCAAGTGCAGTTCAGGCAAACAGATTATTTTAGCGATGATGACAAGTTGAGCATTCCGGTCAGAGGATTATCTCAACTTGAGTTTTCCGTTTCTCAGATAGGTGGGGAGCCTAGTGCACAAGCTCAGGTTTTTGTTACAACCGCATTGGAAACCAACGGTAATGCCAAGGTTAGTTTGTTAGACATCGGTGCAGCTCTTGCGCCGGGCACGCGTCACGCCGTGATATTTGTGGATGACATTACGCAAGTGCCTGATGCAGTGACGCGTTTTATCAATTCTGGGGGTAATGCGTTGTTGATACCTAATAGAATCGATAAGCTTACCGATTCCACTGCACTATCAGTGTCCCCGAAAGCTGCATTCGTGTCTCGAGTGGACGAGGCTCACCCATTGGGTTTAAGTGATCTTAATTGGTTTGACACCCGTTTTTACGACACTGGCACATTTGATTTGCAAAGCTCCGATCGTGTGTTACTGGGTTTGGACTCTGGAAATCCTGTGTTAATAGAACGCAGTGTTGCAGAAAATGGTCGTTTATTGATACTCAACGATGTTTTAGACGGGGTAGACACAGACTTGCCGTTGCAGCCCGTGTTTGTGTCCCTTATGCAGCGCATTGTCGAATATTTTGATATCAGCAACGCAATACCAGCACAAATTGACGTTGGCCATTCTTTGTTTTTACCTGCTAATTCGCAACTGTTATCACCCGATGGCGAGGCGATGCTCGATCTGGCGCAATTGGGCAGTACCAATGATGTTCGAATCGAACAACCTGGTGTGTACTCTGTGCTCGGTGTAAGCCAGTCAAATACAGTGTTGGCGGTACTTAACCCTGCCGAATCTAACTTAAGCGCCTTGACTCGCACAGAATTGGACGCGTGGGAAGCTCGGCATAACCAGGAAACACACACAAGCGACGACGAGGCGAATGATACTGACACTACCGTCGGCAACGATGTGACCAGTAACGTGAGCAATGCTTTAAATAGTGCACAAAACCGACATGCCTTATGGCGGTGGTTATTGCCTCTGGTGTTACTATTTTTAATAGCTGAATCACTATTTGCTAATCGCATGCTTTGGATCCGGAGGGATGGGCTGTGAACAACGCGCCAAACACACAAAATCGATTTCTACATTATTTAAAAAGTATTCGTCGACGCGAGACTGTCCGTATCGTTTGCGTGTGGATTGCCGTGTTGTTTGCTATCGCTATCGCGGTCACGGCTATTGGTGTCTTTAGCGGCCTCATTCGCGGCTTCACCCCAACGCTCACTAACACAACACGTGTTGTGTTAGTGCTGGCCGCCATTATTGCGGTTGTATATTTGTTATGGAAACCGGTCGCGCGCTTACGCGGTGATAGAGGTGCGAAACTCATTGAATCCTCGGACACAGAGTTTGATGGTCGAGTACAAACCTATTTAGACACTGAGGCACGAACACCAGATCATGAATTTCTGCCGCTATTGGCAGACGATGGATTTCAAGTCACCAAGCGCGTGCCGCTGTATCGCATCGTGCCTATGTCCGCCATTTTGTGGCCCATTGTAGCCATAGCGTCTTTGTTGTTTGTTACCGTTGGTTTTTTTCAACGTGCACCTGTCGAGTGGACTAATGCCGCGCAACACATCTGGACGGGTTGGAAAACGCCTGGATTAGTTGCCGTACGCAGTATCGCTGTTAATCCCGGTAGCACCACATTGCTGGCAGGTGAAAACCTGGTGCTAAACGCAACGCTAGCTGGTTTTAGCACTGATAGTGTGACGCTACATGTACGCATGGGCGACGACGAATGGCAGACTAGCGAGCTGAGTCAATCAGAAGACGGTGATTTTGATTTCACCGTGTACCGCGTTGTTGAACCACTTGAATATTATGTATCGGCGGCTTATACGCAAAGCGCACAACACAATGTTGATGTAGTTACACCCGCAAAACTCGAACGCAGCCTGGCAAGCCTTGATTATCCCGAATGGACAAAGTTGCCAGACGAGACGCTGCGCAACGTCGGGCGCATCAGCGGTGTAAAGGGTACACAGGTAACCATGACGTTCTCCACTGATAAACCGTTAGAAGACGGCTTTATCGCACTTGGTGATCAAAAGCTCGAACTCAATACCATTACGCTGGACGATAACGGTACTCAGCTTGATCAAACCTTCACACATTATCAAGTGAAGTTTCCTATATCGATCGATTCGCAATACCAGTTGATGGATCGTATGTTAGATCGTGATATCGCGATTGCCAGCGAGCACGCAATTGTGATTCAAGGCGATGAAGCACCGGTTGTTCGGTTTGTTCTACCGGGCAGGGATGTGTCAGCATCTCCGGTCGAAGAAGTGGTTGTTCGAGTACAAGCCGAAGACGACTTTGCAATCGAGTCTGTGGAGTTACTGTTTTCGGTTAACGCAGGGCCCTGGCAAACCATCGACATGAGTCCCGAGGAACCTGGCGTATCACAAATGGCTCAATATGTATTCAGTCTTGAATCACTTGGCAGTTCTTTGAGTGGTAGCTCTGTTGATAGTGGTTCTGTAGATAGTTCGCTTGATGCTGAAACCGATGGAGTTGCTGCAACGGCTACTGCAGAACCTGGTGTACCAATGCAGCCGGGAGATCTGATCAGTTATTACGCTCGGGCACGGGATCACGATAGCGTTGCAGAAACTGACATGCTGCTAGTCGATGTTCGCCCGTTCGACCGGCGCTTTTCTCAAGGCCAGGCGGGTGGCGGCGGTGGTGGCGGTGGCGGTGAGCAGGCCAACGAAGGCAGTGAGATTTCACGTCGACAAAAAGAAATTCTGGTGGCCACCTGGAATTTACAACGGGCGACCGAAGCTGGTGGAGGAGACCCTTCACCTCATGCCGACAATGGCAAGTTGCTGGCAGAGCTACAAGTTACATTGGCAGAGCAAGCGAGAACCCTGGCTGATCGTTCTGAAGCACGCGAGTTGGTTCAACAAGGTGAAAAAATCAGAGAGTTTGTTGATTATTTGCGTAAAGCCGCTGATGTCATGGAGCCCTCTGCGCAAGCATTGGAAGAACTTGCGTTTGCTGAGGCAATTCAACCACAACAACAGGCTTTGCAATATTTGCAACGCGCTGAAGCCTTGTTCGCTGATATTCGCCTGACTCAACAAGAAGGGCACGGCGGCGGTGGCCAGGGACAACCGGGCAAAGACATGGCTGAGATGTTCGAGCTGGAAATGGACTTGGCTCGTAATCAATATGAGCAACTAGATCGAGGTAGCGAGGCATCCAGCCCATCAGAGCAGATGGATAATATATTTGACAAGCTGAATGATCTTGCTAGGCGACAGTTAGAACTTGAAGAGGAACGGCAAAGAGAAAATCAATTGACGCAAGACGAGCGATGGCGTCAAGAGCAACTGACGCGTGAGTTGGAAGAATTAAGACAACAACTTGAAGAACTTCAGGAACAAGCTGAATCTCAGCAGGCCCAGTCTGAACAGGGTGAGTCCGGGTCACAATCGGGTGAGTCAGCAAACGCTCAGGCAAAGCAAGCTATCGAAGAGGCAATCGAACGTTTGGAGCGTGCGCAGGATGCACTGGCTCAAGATGAACCCGCCGCTGACGAAGGAGCCTCTGATCAAACAGAACAGTCTGATCAAACTCAACAGGCCAGCAATGGCGAGCAATCTGATGGACAAACCGCCGGTGAAGCATTGCAACAAGCTGTGGATGATTTGGCCGAGCAACGTTCAGAGGAATTACTGGATGGAATCGAAAACGCGGTCACTGACGCGGAAATTATCCTGCGCGAACAAAGAGAAACAGAAGCATTACTACGGGATGCTCTGGAACGTGCAATTCAATCCAGAAGCGCAGGTGTTTACTCACCGGGGCTGGACAGGGATGAAGCCAAAGATTTGGGTGAGCGTAAAAGAGAATTACAACGTGAGCTGGACGGGCTGCGCGATCGCATAGCACAATTATCCGATCGATTTGGAGAGCAGGCATCGCAAACGGGCGAAGAATTAGATCGAGCTATCGAAGAGCTTGATGGAAGCCAGGCTTCTGATTTACTGGGTATCGCGGGTGATGCAATTACGGATGGCTCATTGGCAACAGTGCTTCCAACAGAAAGTCTGGTCACCAATGCAATAAGAGAATTACGAGACCGGTTAGAAGACGCTGCTGATGTTGCACGCGGTGAAGGCATTAACCCGGAGCAGAATAGTGATTTGCAAGTCGCCGATGCACTGGACCAAATTCGCGAATTGAGACAGCAACTTAATCGGGCACAAGGTCAGGAAGGTCAGGAAGGACAGCAAGGTCAGGAAGGACAGGAAGGTCAGCAAGGTCAGCAAGGTCAGCAAGGTCAGCAAGGTCAGCAAGGTCAGCAAGGTCAGCAAGGTCAGCAAGGTCAGCAAGGTCAGCAAGGTCAGCAAGGTCAGCAAGGTCAGCAAGGTCAGCAAGGTCAGCAAGGTCAGCAAGGTCAGCAAGGTCAGCAAGGTCAGCA
>Ga0209187_1000760_pt1 | contig 48239 bp, 36 predicted proteins | sample BantaG_FD_187430 | JGI IMG/M metagenome (GOLD analysis project Ga0209187, IMG submission 187430) | Marine algal microbial communities from Bantry Bay, Ireland - BantryBay_4 metaG (SPAdes) (version 2) | ecosystem: Host-associated > Algae > Red algae > Unclassified | place: Bantry Bay, Ireland...
AGAATTGTTCAAAATGGATCAAGGCAAAAAACGTAGGCGAACCCATAGGTTCGGCGAGGCTTTTTAACGAAGGAACATGAAGAACAAAATAAATAATTACCGTCATTCTAAACTAGAATTGGTATAATAGGTAGAGTAAAAGAATTCTTTTTCTGCAAAGGAGAAAAAGATACAGCCATTTAAGGCAGATATTCCATAAATCCCTAACTTCGCAAATCAAAATTATAATAGATGGAAAAGCGAAGTAAAATTGTAGACCTTATACGTTCTGAAAAGAAAGATTATCAAGCGACCGTTATGGGTTGGGTAAGAACGTTTAGAAATAATCAGTTTATAGCGCTCAATGACGGATCATGTCTCAAAACTTTACAAGTTGTTGTAGATAGAGAATCCCTAGATGAATCCTTGCTTAAGAGGATTACAACTGGTGCGGCGATAAAGGCTAGCGGAACGATCGTAGCATCTCAGGGTGCTGGACAATCTGTAGAACTACAAGCTGACACCATTGAGATATTTGGAGATTCTGATCCTGACAAATATCCACTACAGCCTAAGAAACACTCCTTAGAATTTCTTAGAGAAAACGCGCACTTGAGATTTAGAACGAATACTTTCAGTGCTATTTTCAGAATACGTCATGCTATTTCTTTTGCTATCCATAAATTCTTTAATGATAAGGGATTCATTTATATCCACTCTCCTATTATTACTGGTTCAGATGCAGAGGGGGCAGGAGAAATGTTCCAGCTTACTACCCTACCTCTAGATGATGTGCCCAGGAACGAAGCGGGAGAAGTAGATTACCAAAAAGACTTTTTTAGTAAGGCAACTAACATCACCGTAAGTGGTCAGTTGGAGGCTGAACTAGCAGCCTTAGCCTTATCTCAGGTATATACCTTCGGTCCTACCTTCAGGGCTGAGAACTCTAATACCTCTAGGCACCTCGCGGAATTCTGGATGATAGAACCGGAAGTAGCTTTTGCTGATATTGTAGACAACATGGACCTAGCAGAAGAAATGCTGAAGTATGTAATCCGCCACTGTCAGGAACACTGTGGAGAAGATTTAGAATTTTTAGAAAATAGATTAGTACATGAAGAAAAGTCTAAACCCCAAGATCAAAGAGCTCCTATGGCGTTAAGGGAGAAACTTCAGTTCTGTGTGGAGAATGATTTTGAGCGATTAACCTATAGTGAGGCGATCAGGATATTAATGAATTCTAAACCTAATAAGAAGAAAAAATTTCAGTTTGTTATAGAAGGTTTTGGTGCAGACCTACAATCAGAGCATGAAAGATATCTAGTAGAGAAACATTTCAAAAAACCTGTTATCCTCATAGATTACCCTAAGGAGATAAAATCTTTTTACATGCGTCAGAATGATGATGGGAGGACTGTAGCCGCTATGGATATTCTATTCCCTGGAATCGGAGAAATCGTTGGTGGGTCTCAGAGAGAAGAAAGACTGGATAAACTTGAGCAACGAATGGAGGAGATGGATATCCCAAAGGAGGAGCTAGACTGGTTCTTAGATACGAGAAGATATGGAAGTTGCCCACATGCTGGTTTCGGTCTAGGTTTTGATCGTCTAGTATTATTTGTAACGGGCATGGCTAACATAAGAGATGTTATACCCTTTCCTAGATACCCAGGGAGTGCAGAATTCTAGTAAAAATTATAAAAGAAGGGATCCTGATCAGGATCCCTTCTGCTTTTACCCTTTAATGACTAATCTTTCTAATCTTCGAAGTTGTACTAGTATACAGGGCAATGATAATTGGAGCCATTCCTTGGGGTTAACTATTCCAATGTTATTTCATTTCTCTAATATGGGATAATATCTTCCCTTAAATAAGCCAACTTATTATTCGAAGGGTTCTAATTAGTATTTATACTTAGAAACTTAGAAAACAGAGAAAAAGTCCATCATTTAATCAAGAAAAAGATAGAAATATCCAACAAATTAGAGCTGTCTTGACAAAAATCCGATATTTATTGTCGTCTCAGGCAACGAATTGTCTTTTACAGGACTTATGTAGGTAAGATATCGTAACTTAAGTAAATCAAAAAGTTAAACAATGAGATTTTCATTATTAGAAATACCTTATAGCTTCCATTACAGGTTTTTTCAACACTGAAAATATCATCTGACTTTATTACTAATAAAATCATTCAGATGAAAAAATATCTATTTCTATTTAGTTTTGTTGCCTCGGCAATTTTAATACTACCTAACTTTACCTTAGAGAAAAGTACAGTGCATTCTTTTATACTTACTATGGTCACCGATGACCCTGTATTACCCGATGATCCTTTTCCATATTCTGACATTGCATTCCCTGAACATCTTACAAGTAAAAATACAGAAGATACAGGTTACGAAGCTGGTAAGATCGACACCAATTCCTTGAAAATCATAAATGATGATATATCAACATTAGGTAGGGTACTATTCTATGATAAAAAATTATCCGCAATAGAAAATATTTCTTGTGCCTCATGTCATGATCAGACCAAATCATTTGCTGATGAGGTTGCCTTCTCTGAGGGTGTAAATAATCCTACGAAAAGAAATTCCATGCACCTTAATGATATTGCATGGACTAACAATCATTCTTTTTTTTGGGATATGAGTCAGACCGATTTAAAAGAAATGATCAAACTTCCTCTACTGGATGAAAATGAATTAGGCGTAGATTTTGATGAAATGGTAGTTAAATTAAGTTTAACAAATTACTACCCTGCATTGTTCCATAAAGCATTCGGTTCAGAAACGATAACTGAAGATAGAATAGCTGATGCCTTGATAAACTTCATTAGTTCTATGGTGACTTTTGATTCTAAATTTGATCAGGAAGTAGAAAAAGGATTTACAGGATTTACAAACCAGGAATTAGAAGGCAAGGAATTATTCCAGTTTAATTGTACAACTTGTCACTCAGAGGGATTACCCTCATTCTTTAATGAAGATTTACCAGAAGGAGAAAGTGTCCTTGATATAATGCCCTTTTTCTTTAATAATGGGCTACCTCAGAATACCGAAGATATAGGTGCAGGAGAATGGGCTCCAGGGTTCGAACATTTATTCAAACTTCCTTCTCTGAGGAATATAGAAAAAACTGGGCCTTATATGCATGATGGAAGATTTGAAACCTTACGTGATGTCATAGACTTCTACAGCGAAGGTGTAGAGGGCAATGAATGGAGTTTATTTATCCCCCCAAGCGGTTTTCAATTTTCCGAACAAGACAAAGATGCTCTAGTAGCATTTCTCAAGACCTTAACAGATGATTCTTTTTTAACTAATCCTAAATGGTCAGATCCCTTTGATTTTTCTAACTGCACAACCCAAGTAGAGGGAATAGCTAATCTTATAGTTAGACCAAATCCTATGGGCATCACATCCATTCTAGAGTTCGACAATCCTAACAACATCGTGACAGCACTAAACATAATGAGTTCAGATGGCAAAATAATAAAACAGGAAATAATATCAAATACTTATGAATTAAATAAAGAAGACTTCTTTCCAGGTATATACTTCATAGAAATCATACATAACGATAAGAAATCCACACAAAAATTAGTGGTAAGATAGATTTGTTAATTTTTAGATTAGCTTATCAGATCAGCGAAATGATATTTTATCTTTTCGCTGATTTTATTTTTAGCATGTAGAATATTAAGCAAGCTAGGCAGATGGTAAGTCCTCCTAATTCTCTCACTAACTCGACAGAAGAACTCTCAGCCTTCATTTCAGTGACAAGAGACGGACTCCCAGAATCTATCCAAATTCCTAATTCTGGGATATAGCTTGTCCAATAAATACCTAATATTATACAGAGAAATACGACAAGATAAATGAAATAAATTCTAAAATAGTATAAGGTAGGTATAAGCATAACAACTGCGTAAATCATAATCCATAAATATGGGTCAGGATCATTAATCTGAAAAATTGCCATAAGAAGAAAAAGAACGGCTACAAATAGATTTATCCAATGATTTCTTATTTTATGCTTTTTACTCATGGAGTTACGCTGTTAGATCCTATCTTCTAAGTTAACATTCTTAAGGTAAAAATTGAATTCCTTAGATATAGTATATGACAAATTGCACAAAATCTAAGTAAGTATAATACATAATTCAGACAATTGGGTAGAACATTTCTTTACATCTTCTTTCATTACTTCATCTGTATTTTTTCCTATGGTCATGTTCATTTTTTCATTCGAAAAAAAACGAACCAAAAATTCTTGTCGCTTTAATTGCTCGTCTCGTGGCTGGCTTCCCGCGATCCCACTATTGTGACTGGCTAAGCTTTTTTGAATTATTCTCTGTAAGAAACTGTATAAGTCTATTGTAAATTACCATATGGCCCTAGCAGTGAAGATTAGTCTTACAATTATCAAGACAGAGTGAATTTATCCATTATTCTCTTTTCCAAAATAAGGCTAATATGCGGAACCTTGTACTTACAAAAATAATTGCACTACCTATTATCTGTGTAATCGCTTATTCCGTAGTAATACATAATTCAGACAATTGGGTAGAACATTTCTTTACATCTTCTTTCATTACTTCATCTTTATCTTTTCCTATGGTCATGTTCATTTTTTCATTCGAAAAAAAACGAACCAAAAATTCTTGTCGCTTTAATTGCTCGTCTCGTGGCTGGCTTCCCGCGATCCCACTATTGTGACTGGCTGGGCTTCTTTGAATTATTCTCTGTAAGAAACTGTATAAGCCTATTGTAAATTATCATATGCCCCTAGCAGTGAAGATAAGTCTTACGATTATCAAGACAGAGTGAATTTATCCATTATTCTCTTTTCCAAAATATTGCTAATATGCGTACCTTGTACTTAAAAAATAATTGCACTACCTATTATCTATGTAATCGCTTAATCCGTAGTAATACATAATTCAGACAAATGGGTAGAACATTTCTTACATCATCATTCATTACTTCATCTTTATTTTTTCCTATGGTCATGTTCATTTTTTCATTCGAAAAAACGAACCAAAATTCTTGTCGCTTTAATTGCTCGTCTCGTGGCTGGCTTCCCGCGATCTCACTAAAGCGACGGGCTAAACTTCTGTAGAGATACTCCTTATCTTTCTAAGGTGAATTTCCTAAAGGAGAATAAATTGGGTGGCTTTAGTTCTATATCTTCTTTCACTACTGAAATTAAGTTCCTATTTAGGTCTTTGTTCATTTTTTCATTCGAAAAAAAACGAACCAAAAATTCTTGTCACAATAATTGCTCGTCTCGTGGCTGGCTTCCCGCGATCCCACTATTGTGACTGGCTAAACTTTTTTGAATCATTCTCTGTAAATACTGTATAAATCTTTTGTAAATTATCATATGGCCTAAGCAGTTTTAGAGGAAGAAATGGGTTAAGCCTAGATTTTTGCTTCTTTTCATCTAAGCTAATGATGGCCGTCGGCAGACAGATGTTTGATAGATCATTATTGGGTAGACTAGTCTTACAATTGGGTAGAACATTTCTTTACATCTTCTTTCATTACTTCATCTTTACTTTTCCTATGGTCATGTTCATTTTTTCATTCGAAAAAAAACGAAACAAAAATTCTTGTCGCTTTAATAGCTCGTCTCGTGGCTGGCTTCCCGCGATCCCACTAAAGCGACGGGCTAAACTTTTTCGAATTCTTCTCTGTAAGAAACTGTATAAGCCTATTGTAAATTACCATACGGCCTTTGAAGTTTTAGTGGATGACAGCCCAAATAACTTTAAGAAACGAAAAATGTTAATACGCATTTTTTAGCCAAGTATTCTCCTAACTAATCCTTTTTATACACTTATAGCCTGGATTTTTATGACCATGGAGTTAGTGGGAGATAGCAGTATAGATCCTTTTGAGAATTTTGTCAATGATGTTCCTATGACTGCCTTATGTAGAACTATAGAAAGAGATTTTAGGGATATGTCAGAAGAGACAGACATACCAGAAGGCATTAAGCCAAATAAAGGGGTGCTAATATAAAAGTATTCTAGTTAAAATGTCTGTACAGAATCTGTGAATGTATTCTCGCTTTTTCTAAGAATAAACATTTTGTTATATTCTCTCTCGTCCAGAGATGTGTATTTTTCTTTTCCTAACAGTTTATTGACAAGCTTAGGAGTTGTGTTAGAATGACCAATAATAAGGGCATTGGCATTACCTATTGCTGGTAAGATAGTAGTCAGTGGATCATCAGATGGATTGTATATTCTAATTTCTACTCCTAGTTTTTGTGCCAAGATCTTTCCTGTATTTTTAGTTCTCTTATAATCTGTACTGTAGATATACTTTATATCTTCTCCCTGCAACAGCAACGATAGCTTATCAGCCCTCATTAGACCATCAGAGGATAAGTCTGGATCTCGCGTGCCATCTATCATTTTTTCTGCATGCCTTACAAAATATATCGTTTGGTAGGATATTTCTTTGTAAGCCTTTTCTTGAGTTTTTTTACTAGACTTTTCAGAGCAGCTTGCAGACAAAAAAAGAAACGTAACAGATAGTAATAGAGATATGTTTTTCATAAACTAGATATTTTCTAGGTTGAATATAAAATCATTCAAACTTCGATTTTATAAAAGCAACCAATGATTTTGGTAGTGCAAAAGTAACAAAAGTAAATTGCAAAAATTATAATTCGATATAATTCCAAAATCTTAATCATATCGTATTAACTCTCGTATCACCTACTTAATTAGTCAAGGGAAGAAAGATAGTATATCCTAGCTTCAGGTTTATATTATATATTTTGATTATGCTAAGAGATTAGCTAGCTAAAGATTTCATGTCCCGTACCCAAGTATCGTAGTTCAGTGGACAGGCACGCGATATTGTGACAAGCCATCCCTCATTTTGATAAGTGCAATTATTAAAATTGTAGATTTATTTTTATAGAACTTTTGAAAAATAAAATTACATTATTATTAACCCACTTCTTTCCTGAGCACCTCTAATGGAGATTTACTGATAACTTCTCTACTATTAATCATTCCTATAAAAACTGTGAGACCTGTAACAATAAAGAAAATAAACAAAACAGGTAGCCATTGTATATCATAACTGAGGTCGAGCTGATACTTAGCCAGCAAGAAACTTCCAACAAGAGAAATGATAATACCTGTAGCTGCTGATAATGCTCCTAGGATAAAATACTCCGTTGCATTAATCTGAAGAATCTGCTTACGACTAGCTCCTATAGTTCTGAGCAATACACTTTCTTTTATTCTCTGATACTTGCTCAGAAGCAGGGAACTGATCAGTACGATAAGCCCAGTAAGAATACTGAAACCTGCCATGAACTTAATGATATAAGATACCTTGTCTAGTATTCCACTTACTGTCTCTAGAATATTTCCTAGATCTATTACGGATACATTTGGAAAAGCTTTTACAACATCATTTCTATAATCTGCAGTGGTCTGTTTGTCAGGAGACTTAGAAACGAGTACTCTGAACTGAGGTGCCTCTTCTAAAACGCCTGAAGGAAATACAACAAAGAATCGAGTAGACATAGATCTAAATTCTATGTCTCTAATACTTCCCACATAACAGGTAATTCTTGTGCCTTGAACATTGAAAACGACCTCATCATTTATATCTATTCCTAAGCCCTCCGCCCAGTCATCATCTACAGAGATAAATATAGAATCTTGGGGATTCAATACTGGCCTATAGAATTCTCCTCGCAGTAGTTTTTCTGATCCATCTAAAGTATCTCTGAAGGTCACTCTTGCTTCTCTATTAGCCGGCCAGTATCTTTTCTTACGATCCGTTGTGTCTGACAGCCATTCTCTTTTTGACTTGCCATTCCAGCCCTCTAGTCTCATCGTTACTATAGGTACATTATCTATAACTGGTAGATTATAATTCTCTGTCAGTTGTATAAGTTCCTCACTTTGGTGTGGCTCTATCCCAAATAGGATCATGTTAGGCTGATTGCCTGCATCCATCTGATTGACATTATTAAGCAAAAGACCTTGTATGATAAATAGACTACTTAGTACTGCTGTTCCTAGACCTATAGATATCAGCAAAGTCTGTGTCTGATTATTAGGCCTGAAGAGATTAGATAAGCCTTGTCTGAACACATAACTCCAAGACCTAGGAAAGAATTTTCTTACTGACCAGATAATCAAAATAGATACTAAATACAAGACCAGAAAACCAACTACTATCCCTCCTGTAAATCCTAAGGTAGATTCCCAGTCTCCAGTAAGTCTCCAGAGGAATAAAGCTAGAGCTGCAATGATACTTACATATAGAATATACTTAATAGGATCTCGCTTATTTTCTGGCTCATCATAAGAGGCGCGTAAGGTTCTCAGCGGACTTATATTTCTTACAGCAATAAGGGGCAGTAGAGCAAATAAAGTGGTGATAAGTAGGCCGATAATAATCCCTTCCCATATCGCTTTCCAGGATAAGGACATCTCTACAGTGAATGGTAAAAATCCACTTAATATTGTGGGGATGACCATCTGTATAACACTTCCCAGCGTTGCACCTATAAGTACACCCACTAGAGCTAATCCCATAATCTGCATAAAATAAATCATGAATGCTTGGTTACCCTTCATTCCTAAACATCTAAAAGTTGCTATAGATGAGATCTTAGATTTGACATAAATAAAAACACTACTCGCCACTCCGATACAGCCTAACAACAAGGAAACAAGGGCCACTAGATTTAGAAAATAATTTAGCGCATCGAATGCTTGATTAAGATCCTCCTTTCTATCTTCTATGGTTGTCATCCTAAGTGCATCCGTTCTAAACTTTTTTCTTCTATCATCTTTCCACTTATCTATATCAAAACTATCTGGAACTTTTCTATAATAAATGTAATCAACCAGGCTACCGGGTTGTACGAGTTCTGTCTCTGAAATATATTGTTTATCTATGTATACAGTGGGTGCAAAAGAAGCGCCCATATTCTGACTACCAAAACTGTTGAGTAATTTTCCAGCAATAGGAAATACGACCTGACCCAACTTAAGACTATCGCCAACTTCTAACTTATATTGTAGCATCATTCCCTCATCTACAAGGATAGATTTTTCTGATTTGAATTTACGTCCCGCGGATTCAGGAATAGTATTTAGTTTTCCGTAATATGGAAAATTTCCACTGAGAGCTTTGATTTTAACAAACTGGGAGGCTTCTTTTTGGGGCATATAAGACATAGAGAAAAGCTTTATCTCTTCTGCTTTCTCTCCGGGCAAAGAATCTAGAGATCTCATCAGTGCACCTGTCGCAGGCCTTTTTCCAGAGACTACGAGATCAGCTCCAAGCAACGTAGCTGCTTGTTTATCTACATCTTTGACAAGATTATAGTTGAAAGAATTGATGGCTACCAGAGCGGCTATACCTAATATTATAGAAGACATAAACATGAAGAGCTTAGACCTATTTTTTCTACTATCTCGATAGGCCGTCTGAAATAAAAATCTGAAATTCATGTTCTAGTTTTCTACTCTTTCCGAATGTAAATCTTGAATCACTTTCCCCCCTTTCAGTTTCAGGATTCTACCTGTCTTTTCTGCTAGACTTAGATCATGCGTAACAATAACTAAAGTCGTCCCTTTCTCTTTGTTCAGATCAAACATCAGTTCCTCTATATTTTGGCCTGTCACATCATCCAGATTACCTGTCGGCTCATCAGCAAATAAGATCTTAGGATCGTTACTGAAGGCTCTTGCCAGAGAAACCCGTTGTTGCTCTCCACCAGATAACTGGCTGGGATAATGATCGGCTCGACTCCCTAGACCGACTCTTTCCATCAGATCTATAGCAACTTTATAGGCACCCTTCATCCCTTTTAGCTCCATAGGGATCATAACATTCTCCACTGCTGTGAGTGTAGGGATCAACTGGAAATTCTGAAAAATAAATCCTACATATTCGTTCCTAACTGCTGCTCGCTCATCTTCCGACATATTATTTAGTACATTATTATAGATATGTACCGAACCTTCTGAGGGTCTATCCAATCCAGCGCATAGACCTAGCAAAGTAGTCTTTCCGCTTCCAGAAGGACCTACAATAGACAAGCTCTCCCCTTCTTGCAAGGAAAAATGTATATTATCCAGAACTTGTAGTTCTCTTTCTCCACTTTTATATACTTTTGATAAGTTTTCTACCTTAAGTATTTCGCTCATATGACTCAGTATTTCTTTTTAATCCTATGCAAATAAAGAAAGCTTTCCAGAAATAAGTACTTAATTGTAAAAGTAATTTGACATAAAAATTAACGTTTACTAATTGACATCAATTATATATGAAACCTACTCTACTTCTAGTACTCCTTATCAGCATTAGCTTCCTAGCATGTAAGAATAAACAAAAAACTGCGCAACAAGTTCTACCGCAAGAGACTACAGAAAATATTACCCCTGATGAGGAAAAAGATAGAGGGCATAAGTATATTCTATTCTACGGTAATAGCCTTACTGCAGGGTACGGGGTGGAAGAGGAGGAATCCTACCCTTACCTGATCCAGGAGCGCCTAGATAGTCTAGATATAAAATACACGGTCATTAATGCAGGTCTTAGTGGAGAAACTACTGCCGGAGGACTCAGTAGAATTAACTGGGTGCTGAAGCAGAACATAGATATTTTTCTCTTGGAGCTAGGTGGCAACGACTTGCTTAGAGGCTTAGATGTAAAATCTAGTGAAGATAATCTGAGGGGTATTATCCAACAGGTCAGAGCTAAGTATCCAGATATTCCGATCATTCTCGCAGGGATGCAAGCACCTCCTAATATGGGAAATGATTACACTGATGCATTTGCAGCTATCTACCCTAAGCTAGCTACAGAATTTGATATCGGACTCATACCATTTTTCCTTAGGGATGTCGGAGGTAGACCGCTTTTGAACCAGCAAGATGGCATACATCCTAACCCTGCAGGACAGAAAATAGTCGTAGAAAATGTGTGGGAAATCTTGAAGAATTACTTGTAATATGTCAAGGTTATTTTCGTGTTACAATTGATCTAGTGGAATTTCCTTATAATTATATAAATCTAAGGTCCAGTCGTATGGAAGGGTTGTTAATTTATCAGGTCTACTACTTATTACCTCAAAATTCTGCAGAATATCTCTTATACCAGCAGACCCGTCAAAATCACCTCTAAACCAAGAGAATAGTGCCGTCACCTGATAACTATCTTCTTGCTCATTATAGACAGTTGTGTTTTCTAAATACTGCTGCGTCATATAATCAAATGCCTTATCCACATCTTCCGGTGTATACGCTGCAACAGGTGGACAACTCTTAGCACCACAATTGAGCACAAAATGAATACGAAAATCTCGTTCCTCTACCCTTAGTCGTTTCTCATGCCTAGGAGGAAATGGGTTAGTAACATACCCAAGAAATAGACCCATCTGCGATCTTCTCAAGATACCGTGCTCTATTTCAGCAAAACTATAGGTTCGTCCAGCAATTTCGATTAGCGATTTTTTGAAGAACTTATTTCTGTCCTCATATAAGTCTGGATTTTCTGTCAATATGATCTGGATGTATGCGTTATAAACATTTACCCAGAAAGCATACTTCTGCTTATCTGTCTTTATTTGTTTGTATATGGCTTCTTCGCTACTTGCAGCTAATACCTCTACTAAATCCGTGACAGCCTCTTTCTTCTCTAATCTATTAATTAGTTCGATAGAAATCTCTATATAATTAATAGGATCTTCCCCTACATTCATAATCATGGAGCATGTCAAAATAAAAGCAGTTAAATATCCAATCATTCGTCGTAAAATAAGTTAAAAATTAAAAAACTATATACTTTAGCAAATCAATTGTGAGCGAGCACCTAATTATGTCAAAAGTATTTATCAATATAGTTATTCCCACACTAAATGAGGAGGAAAACTTAAAGTTCTTACTACCCTACCTTATAAATGAGTGTAAGGTAGCTAGTAAAAGTATTATTATCTCTGATAGTCCGAGATCCCAAGATAAGTCACGACAAGTAGCAGGACAATATAAGGTCAACTATCTTACAGGGACATCACCAGGGAGAGCTGAACAAATGAACGAAGCTGCAAGTAATTCAAAAGCTCAGGTTCTTGCTTTCTTACACGCTGATGTCATACCACCTCATAACTTTGTTGAGCTCATTAACAAATCTATACAGAAAGGAAATGCATTTGGTTTTTTCGCCTATAAGTTCGCTACTAGTCATCCTCTTCTGAAGATAAATGCCTACTTCACAAGATATGATGGGATTTTTTCGGGAGGTGGTGATCAGTTACAATTTATAAGAAGAGAGACATTTGAGCTTCTAGAAGGATTCGATACTAGATATAAGGTGATGGAAGATTTTGAACTTATGGATAGAATCAAACGTAATAATTTTAAGTATACATTATTGAAAGAAAAAGTCACTGTGTCTGACAGAAAATATCAGACAAAATCTTACCTCAGAGTTAATGTAATACAACTCTATATTTTTGTTAGATATAAACTAGGGATGCCTCCTGATCAGTTGGCAAAATTGTATGCAAGCCTATAAAGAAAAAGAGCTCGATTTGTTTTAAATTGATTTGTGATAATATCTCGTTCTGAATAGGCTTAGCCTATTGGAGATCTGAAAAGATTTAAAGTGATGCATGAATAACTGGATTTAAAAAACGAAGCAAAATTCTTGTCGCTTCAATTGCTTGGTTGCCCATGCTGGCTTCCCTCGTCCCAGTGAAGCGACGGGCTAGGCTTTCTTATCAATGGATAAATATGAATGTCGTAGGCACAGCCTACTAAGAACTGTAGTACTGTTTACTCTAAATTTGAGTGCAGAGTCTGTTAGATTTGTGGATTTGTGGATTTGTTAAGAGACTAACTTTATCATCAACTTATCAACTTCTCAAATTATCAAACTATTTTACTCTTCTTAGAACTGTAGAAATATATATATTTTATTTGCGTGTAGAGATTGATAAGTTTGTGGATTTGTTCAGAGATCTATTTTATCATCAACTTATCAACTCCTTAAATTATCAAACCTTCTTACTCTAATCTCTTCCCCCTTCCTCGTTCGTAGTAGGCTGTGCCTACGATTCATATTCTTATAACTGTCTATCCATTATAGTTTTACATGCCATAGGCGCAGCCTATTTAAAACTGTAGTACTGTTTATTCTAAATTTGAGTGCAGAGATTGGATGGATTTGTGGATTTGTGGATTTGTGGATTTGTTAAGGGATCTATTTTATTATCAACTTATCAACTCCTCAAATTATCAGATCGTTTTTATTTCTAACCTCTTACCCGGTCACCGTTCGTAGTAGGCTGCGCCTACGATTCATCTTCCTATAACTATTTACTCCATCATAGATTCATTTGCCGTAGGCGCAGCCTACTTAGAACTGTAAAACTGTTTTTTTTAATTTGAGTGCAGAGATTGATAAATTTGTGAATTTGTGAATTTGTGGATCTATTAAGGGACTAACTTTATCATCAAATTATCAACTCCTCAAATTATCAAACCTTCTTACTATACTTAGAACTGTAAAACTATTTTTTTTAATTTGAGTGCAGAGATTGATAAATTTGTGGATTTGTTAAGAGATCTATTTTATCATCAACTTATCAACTCCTCAAATTATCAGATCGTTTTTATTTCTAACCTCTTACCCGGTCACCGTTCGTAGTAGGCTGCGCCTACGATTCATATGCCGTAGGCGAAACCTACTTAGAACTGTAGTACTTTTTTTTTGTTTTAGAAATAATGTCTTGCTATATAGTTTTAGATCTTTTCTTATTACACGGATTTATTTTTCAGGCTTAGTATTTCTTCATTTTTCAGTCAAAAAAAACGAAGCAAAATTCTTGTCGCTTCAATTGCTAGGCTGCCCATGCTGGCATCCCTCGTCCCACTGAAGCGACGGGCTAGGCTTCTTATCAATGTATAAATATCAATGTCGTAGGCACAGCCTACTTAGAACTATAGTGCTATTTATTTTCAATTTGAGTGCAGAGTCTGTTAGATTTGTGGATCTGTGGATCTGTGGATTTGTTAAGAGACTAACTTTATCATCAACTTATCAACTCCTCAAATTATCAAACATTTTTACTCTTCTTAGAACTGTAGTACTGTTTTTATTTTTTATTTGCGTGCAGAGATTGATAAATTTGTGAATTTGTGTATTTGTGGATTTGTGGATTTGTTAAGGGACTAACTTTATTATCAACTTATCAACTCCTCAAATTATCAAACTTTCTTACTCTAATCTCTTCCCCGTTCCTCGTTCGTAGTAGGTTGTGCCTAGGATTCATATTCTTATAACTGTCTATCCATTATAGTTTTTCATGCCGTAGGCGAAGCCTACTTAGAACTGTAGTACTGTTTATTCTAAATTTGAGTGCAGAGATTGATAGATTTGTGGATTTGTAGATTTGTAGATTTGTTAAGGGACTAACTTTATTATCAACTTATCAACTCCTCAAATTATCAAACTTTTTTACTCTTCTTAGAACTGTAGAAATATATATATTTTATTTGTGTGTAGAGATTGATAAATTTGTGGATTTGTTCAGAGATCTATTTATTATATCGCGTTCTGAATAAGCTTTGTCTCTAGAAAGTCTGGAAGTATTTAAAATACCAAAATAGAAAAGCCCTTTCACTATAGAAAGGGCTTTGGCTAATGAAAAAGTTGATAAAGTATTTTGGCTAACAACTTCTATTATTTTAGATTATACGCATTAAAGGAAAACTGTGCTCCGAAAGAAATATTAAAATTATTCTGCCGGAAATCACTTTCTGTAAGATTAAAACCAGCTGTTATACTGACATCTCCTTTTTCCTCAAAACCTGATAGTACCGGAGCGCTAGGACCATAGTATACAGGTGAGCAAGAGGCTAATAATAAAAAAATCAATACAGCCATATTAAGAATAATGGCCTGAAGTTTCCTCCTGTTTTCTTTTCCCATTCTAAACATAATAAATATTCATTAAACTTTTATTTATAACTTAAGATCTAGCTATTCTAAGTCTGGATGTTTACATCTTATATTTAGAATAAATACTTATATTCTACTACTCTATATGAAAATCCACTTCCTAAGCAGAAACTGTAACCATCTAATACAAATTATAAATTAGCCGATTTTTTCATAAGAGAGACTTTCAATTCTAAGTCAGTTGATTTAACCTTACTATAGGTTTTGAATCCAAATTTTGAAAACACAACCTCGTTCTTAATCAAAGTCGTTTCTGCAAATATTGGTGATTTTGCCAGACTAGCAAGCTTGAATAAATCACGAATAAACATTCGGGTAGACTTCACGGAACCATCCTTAGATCCTAGAAACCAAAAATGATAAAATTTACAATTTTTGGGTTTAAGTTTTTTTATCTTTTTCAGATGAGCATAAATTGATTTAATTTTATTGAGCTTAATACCTGCAATTATAAATTTTAGAAGATACCATTTTTCTAGCATCCCACCTTTTGCAGTAGAAGGATAAAAAAATGCAACACTAGACCTATCGTTTGAAAGGTACACTCCTTGTCGAGCGATAGAAAAATAAAAGGCATACTCTAAAATCAAACGTATATTAATCTTATCGTTTACTCTTCTAGATAAACTTGTTAATGTAGGATTTTCCTTAAAAGCACCCTCCAGAATGTGAAGAATATGTTCCTTATCTTTAATTGAAGCTATTATCATATTATTAATAATTTATTTTGAATAGACTGCTAGTCTTTTAAAATGAGATTTTACACATGCCGAAAAATTTGGATAACATACAAATGGCAAGTTATTCTGAATACAATATTCTTTAATAATTGGTGAGATTTGAGGATACAACGTATAAGGTATATTGGGGAATAAATGATGTGCCAAATGATGATTAAACCCCCCGAAAAAATGAAGTATTACTTTAGAATTTATACTGAAACTACCAGACGTTCTAATTTGATGTTCTATCCATGTATAAGGCAACTTAGATTGTTCACCTGTTTCTACTAACTCATGATCTTCACCAATATGAGTACTCACCAGAACCAATGTCGTAGTTAAACTTGCTGAAAAATGATATATAAAAAAACCCAGAATAACAATTGAAACAGAGTGTCCCAGAGTAATGGGTATAATGATCAAAATTGAAATATGCCAAAGCTTACTAAAAAACAGCCAGAAAATTTTTACGCTTGGGTGGTTCTCTATAATTCTGTTACCAAATTTTTTTTTATTAATATCCAATAAGTCACGAAAGAAAAACCAATTGAGTGTGTACATCATGAATAAAAAAGGCATGTAGTAAGTCTGATACTTATGGATATTATAACATTCCTGACTAGCACATAAACGAATAAGTTTAGACTGCTCTATATCTAAATCCCATTTTCTTATATTGGTATAATGATGATGAGCATTAAGGTGTCTTAGTTTCCAGAAATAAGGACTGGTTCCCAATAAATAAAATATATTCTCTCCAAGCTTGTTTATCCTTTTTAGATTACTAAAATTTTTATGAATAGATCCATGACCAATAATCAATATAAGAGGAACATTAATTATTCCCAAAAAAACTATAATAGATAAGTAAATTAATGGACTTGTAGATGCATACCACAATAAAAACAGACCAGAAAGAAATGCTACAAGTGCCATCCCACCAATGAAAATTGCGGAATAATTTATCTTTCTCTGATTTTTATTTAGACAAATATTTGATACCGATTTTTGGAGTTGTTGAAAACTCTCTTCTTTTATTTTTTCTTTGAATTCTAGTTTCATAACTAATATATTTTTACAAGCTATACTACTTTACTTGGATCCATCAATCAAGATGTAAAACTTATCAAGAGACAAAAATTAGAATAGAAACAATCGAATTAATCTCTAACTGCTTGCTGCATTCCCGTTATTATCAATAGCTATGCCTTCTGATATATACAGGATCGCAAGTTGAAAAAACTTAGTACTCCTATGAATAATATGATTTTGAGAAGTTTTAAGTGAAGAATAGCCATCATAATATTTTTGATTTTTGTCTAGCTAATAACTATATCCCAATTTAGGGATGAAAAGTTTATTAAAGTGATGAAATGTATGAAACTGTAAATTAGTTTTTCACTAATTGTAATATAATTTGACAATTAGAACATATTTTTTTACATTAAATAAACAACATTAATTTATTGTTTACATATTATAAACTGTTTTCATGAATGACCAGGTAAATTATCAACAGAAATTCTTCAAAATTATAGCTCAGCGAAAGGCCTATGATGACAACATGCTATTCGAAATCATGAAAGTTTTGAACATCAAAAAAGGAGCAGCATACAAGCGGATAAATGGAGAGACTTCTATGACACTCGAAGAAGTGCTCAAACTAGCAGATCACTTTAATGTTTCACTAGATTCTATTTTTAGAAGTGATAAGTATATTTCTTTTCTGCATCCATTTCTGTATGAGTCTACTGGGAATGTGGATAACTTCCTAGACCAGTTTAGCTTTTTCATTAACCCATTAAAAGACAATGATAAGAAAGAACAGAAAGAGCTAAGCTACCTCGCTAATGAACTTCCCATCTTCTACTACTTTAACCATACTTACATTTTTAATTTTCTTATGTCCGTGTGGAATCACTTACACTGGGAAGATGCTCAGCTCAAAATAGTAAAGCAACCTAGTTACGAACAGCAGGCAGAAAAATTTAGAACAGAAACACTCAAAAATTATTATGGACATAAAGTAACTGAAGTATGGAATAGTAATATGCTAAATAACTTGTACCAACAAATTATTTTCTCCATTACTATACGAGCTTTTAAAGAGGCGGCTTATGTAGACAGACTTATAGATGACATAGATCATCTTATTGCACACCTCAGAGAGGTATGTCTTTCTGGTGTAAAATCTATAAAGGGTGCACGCATAGAAGGTTCTGAACTTAAGATCTATCTAAATGATTTTGGAAACTACCTAAATATCGTACAGTACGAATCCATATACATCAAGTCTACTTTTATAGGTTATGATTATCCACAGTTTATAGTCAGTCATAATCGTAAGTTTTATGAGTTTTCTCAAAACTGGATAAACAGAATTAAAAAAAGATCTGTTCTTATCAGTTCTGAAGGTTATCAGTATAGAGAGTTGTTTTTTATCAAAATGGAAAATGATTTTAAATATTTTAAAGAGCGGGTTGAGAAGTTAATGGGGATTTATTATTGATAAAGTCTGGTAAGGTACTGATAAAGTAAAAATGCTTACTTTATCAGTAATCACAATCTATCAACTCCTCAAATCATCAAACCTTCTTACTCTAATCTCTTCCCCAGTTCCTCGTTCGTAGTAGGCTGAGCCTACGATTCATATTCTTACAACTGTCTTCCATTATAGTTTCACATTCCGTAGGCGCAGCCTACTTAGAACTGTAAAACTATTTTTTTAATTTGAGTGCAGAGATTGATAGATTTGTGGATTTGTTAAGGGACTAACTTTATTATCAACTCCTCAAATTATCAAACCTTCTTACTCTACTTAGAACTGTAAAACTATTTTTTTTAATCTGAGTGCAGAGATTGGATGGATTTGTGGATTTGTGGATTTGTTAAGGGACTAACTTTATTATCAACCTATCAACTCCTCAAATTATCAATCCTTCTTACTCTACTTAGAACTATAGTGCTATTTATTTTTAATTTGAGTGCAGAGATTGGATGGATTTGTGGATTTGTGGATTTGTTAAGAGATCTATTTTATCATCAAATTATCAACTCCTCGAATTATCAAACCTTCTTACTCTAATCTCTTCCCCTTTCTCGTTCGTAGTAGGATGTGCCTACTTAGAACAACTCTTCTTTGAGGTATTTTCCGGTATGACTTTCTTTAACTTTAAGCAATTTTTCTGGTGTGCCTTGGAATAATATATTCCCTCCTTTATTTCCACCCTCAGGTCCGAGATCTACAAGGTAATCTGCTACTTTTATGACATCCATGTTGTGTTCAATGACGACGACGGTATTTCCTTTTTCTACAAGATCGTTAAGTACTTTTACGAGTAACAAGATATCTTGGAAATGAAGACCTGTCGTAGGCTCATCTAATATATAGAAGGTATTTCCTGTATCTTTCTTAGACAATTCTTCCGCTAGTTTTACCCGTTGGGCTTCTCCACCAGATAACGTTGTGGCTTGTTGTCCCAGTGTAATATATCCTAGACCTACATTGAGCAAGGTTTTTACCTTACGATATATGGATGGAATATTCTTAAAGAACTCTACTGCTTCTTCTACGTTCATTTCTAGAACGTCGGAAATAGATTTCCCTTTGAATAATATTTCTAGAGTCTCTCTATTGTATCTTTTCCCCATACAGGTCTCGCAGTCCACGTGAACATCAGGAAGGAAATTCATTTCTATTACTCTCTTTCCCGCACCGCCGCAGGTCTCGCATCTACCGCCTTTGACATTAAAAGAAAAACGTCCTACTTTGTATCCTCTGACCTTAGATTCTGGAATCTCAGCAAATAATTTTCTGATATGTGTAAAGACACCTGTGTAGGTAGCAGGGTTAGATCTCGGTGTTCTGCCGATAGCACTTTGATCTATTTCTATAACCTTATCTAGATGCTCCAGACCAGTCAGATTCTTATATGGTAACGGCTTCTGTATCGACCTATAAAAATGCTGACGTAATATAGGATACAGCGTATCGTTGATCAGAGTAGATTTACCACTACCTGACACTCCCGTTACACAGGTAAAAGTTGCTAGCGGTATCTTTAGATTGACATTCTTAAGATTATTTCCTGATGCTCCTTTTAGCGCTAGTGTTTTTTTATTCCCTTTTCTGCGGTCCTTAGGAATTTCTATTTTGAGCTTATTTGACAGATATGCTGCTGTTGTTCCTTTTCCCGTAAGAAATGACGATGGTATCCCTTCTTCTACAATCTTTCCACCATGCTTCCCTGCTCCAGGCCCTAGATCTACCAGGTAATCCGAAGCCAACATGATATCCTTATCGTGCTCTACAACAATCACGGAGTTACCTATCGTCGTCAGATTTTTTAGGGCCTTAATCAGTCGATGGTTATCTCTCTGGTGTAAACCTATACTGGGCTCATCCATAATGTAGGTTATACCAGTAAGTTGCGAACCTATCTGAGTTGCCAGTCTAGTCCGCTGAGATTCTCCACCTGACAAAGTCCTAGTCGGTCTATTAAGACTAAGATAATCTAGACCAACCTCTAAGAGAAATCCCAATCGAAGTCTTATCTCCTTCAATACTTCTGTCGCGATCGCTCGCTGTTTCTTACTTAATTTTTTGTCTATAACATCGAACCATGCCGAGAGATCATCTAGATCCATATTCGCTAGTTCTCCGATGTGCTTCTCCCCCATCTTAAAGTGAAGCGCCGACTGCTTCAGCCTGTATCCTTCGCAAGTAGGACAGGTGACTATAGTCATAAATTCCTCCGCCCAGGATCGTATCTTCTCGGACGTAGATTCTTTGTTCCAGCGCTGGAGCATACTCACTAGACCTTCATATGCCAGATCATAAACAAAGTCATTCTTAGAATATTTAAGACTAGAATCTAGAGAATCACCGCCACCATTCAATATGATATCCATCGCCTTCTTAGGAATATTTTTTATAGGCGTAGAAAAGGTAAACTTATGTTTCTTAGACAACTTTCTAAGTTGCTTAAAAGTCTGATTTTCTCTGACTTCCCCAAAAGGGACTATACCTGCATCGTTAATCGATTTCGTATCATCAGGAACAACCTTCGACATATCTACCTCATGCCTCAGTCCTAGCCCGTTACAGGCGGGGCAGGAACCATATGGCGAGTTAAAGGAAAATGAATTAGGAGAAGGTACCTCATAAGATATGCCCGACTCTGGACACATAAGCGACTTACTGTAGGGCCTCATCTCTTCCGTATCCATATTCATAACGTAGATGAAGTTAGCGGAAGATTTCAGGGCTACTTGTATACTAGCGTTGATTCTATCTTTCTTATCTTCTGATACCTTAATCCTATCTATGACGATCTCGATATCATGTACTTTGTATCTATCTAACTGTAAGCCCGGAACAAGATCTATAACTTTTCCATCTACTCGCACCTTAGTATAACCCTTTTTTCTAGTCTGCTCAAAGAGTTCTCTATAGTGTCCTTTTCTAGAACGCACCACCGGGGACAAAAGCATAATCTTCGTGTTCTTGTAGTCGCTGAGGATACTTTCTATAATTTGCTGGTCCGTATATTTTACCATTTTCTTACCCGTAACATAGGAGTAAGCTTCTCCTGCCCTAGCGTATAGTAGCCTCAGAAAATCATATAATTCTGTAGTGGTCCCTACTGTAGATCTGGGATTCCAAGAAGTTGTTTTCTGCTCTATCGATATCACGGGGCTGAGACCAGTAATTTGTTCTACATCTGGTCTTTCCATCTTACCCAGAAATTGCCTCGCATAAGCAGAAAAAGTTTCCACATACCTACGCTGACCCTCAGCATAGATGGTATCGAATGCTAGCGATGACTTACCACTACCACTTATACCAGTTATCACTACGAGTTGGTTTTTAGGTATCTTTAAAGAAATATCCTGAAGGTTATTTTCTTTAGCTCCGATAACTTCTATAACAGATGAAGACGATTTTTTCTTTGACATAATTTTCTACTGCACAAGCTCATAAAGGTAAACATAGCTTCGCAGTATTAAAGACAAATAAGAATATATTTTGTTCTAGAAATTACCATCATTTACAAATGTTGTCATAATTATTTCAAATAATGAGAAGCTAATTTATTTATAAAAAATACAAGCTATAAAAATCATTACTTTTGGATAGATATAAGTTAAAAAAGACTTACATATGAAAATTTCCTCTATCCTCTTACTGGTTCTTGTTTTGTCAACATCCATAACAGCGCAACTGATTGTAACTGAGGTTGCTACTCTACCCGAGCCCGTATCAAATAACGCTGTCTGTGAGGGATTTATCGAAAACGTACCTTACCTGTTTTCTTTTGGAGGCATAGACGGAACTAAAATATATTCTGGTGTACATCTAAAGAGTTTTAGATACAACATAGAGACAGGAGAAAGTGAACAAATTGCAGATCTACCAGATAATATGGGTAAGATCGCTGCTGCTGCATCTAGAATAGGTAATATAATCTATATTATAGGAGGATATAGTGTATTGTCTAATGGCAATGAGATCAGCTCGGATAAAGTGCATAGATATGATATTGTAAATAATCTATTCTTGTCTGATGCTGCCCCTCTGCTTAGGTCTACCGATGACCATGTGCAAGGTGTCTGGAGGGATAGCCTTATATATGTTATTACAGGATGGTCTGATAATGGAAATATTAGGAATGTACAAATTTATAATCCAGCTGAGGATGACTGGACTAATGGGACACCCCTTCCAGGAAATTCAAATTTCACTTCTTTTGGTGCTAGCGGAACTATTATTACAGACACTATTTTCTATTATGGTGGAGCGGCTGATTCCCCTGGCTTCAGTATCCAAAACCAACTACGTAAAGGTGTAATAGATCCAGATAATCCCACTCAAGTAGAATGGAGCTTCTCTATTCCTGAACCCGGGGTCAGTGGCTACAGAATGGCTGCAACTAAGGTAGGCGAAGAGTTACACTGGATTGGTGGATCTGAGACGACTTATAATTATGATGGCATGGCATATGATGGAACAGGTGGTGTTCCGCCTAGTAATAGAGATCTCTATTTGCTTCCTGAATCTGACGGCTGGCAATCTATTGGACATATAGAAATACCTATGGATCTGAGAGGCATCGCTAATATCAGTGACACGGTACAATACATCGCAGGAGGTATGCTAGATAATCAGGAAGTCACAGATAAGATCTATAAGTTAGAATGGGAACGAGATTTCGGCAGTCAGTCTATAGCCCTAAACTATTCTCCAAATATTTCTATATTCCCTAACCCAGTAAAAGATTACATAATCATAGATGTAATACAAAAAGAAATTGTAGGCTCAGATTTCGATATTATAAATCTATCCGGACAGGAAATACTAAGTTTATCGTCTCAGAGCAAGAATCAAAAGATCGATCTTTCTTTTCTCCCAGCGGGAATGTATTATCTAAGGTGGAAAAAAGAAAATGCTTATGTATTCTATCCTCTTACTAAGTTATAAGAACTAAATAGAGGTGATCCATACGAGTATGGAACACCTCTATATAACTCTTGTACCATAATAGTTTTAGTCTATATTAGGCTGTGGTGTTGTTCTTAGGTAAGGTTTAATAATCTTATGCCCCTTAGGAAATTTCGCAGGGATATCTTCCGTTGCAATAGTGGGCGAAACGACCACATCATCACCGTGATTCCAATCTGCAGGTGTAGCGACAGAATATTCGTCAGTCAACTGCAGGCTATCTATAACTCTTATAATTTCCAAGAAATTTCTACCTGTCGATGGAGGGTATGTTAGGGTTAACTTTACCTTCTTATCTGGCCCCACAACAAATACTGTTCTCACTGTTGCCTTAGCAGATGCATTAGGATGGATCATATCATACAACTCCGCTACTGTTCTATCTGCATCAGCTATGATAGGAAAGTTCATAGTAACATTTTGAGTTTCCTCTATATCTTTTATCCATCCTTTGTGACTGTCTATAGGGTCTACACTTACGGCAATAGGTTTGACATTTCTTTTCTGGAATTCACCAGATAGCGCAGCCGTTCTTCCCAGCTCTGTTGTACATACTGGCGTGTAATCTGCTGGATGAGAGAAAAGAAGGCCCCAGCTATCTCCTAGCCATTCATGAAAATCTATATCGCCCATAGAGGTTTGAGCCTTGAAATTTGGAGCAAGGTCTCCTAATCGAACTGCCATATGCTTTATTTTTAGATGGTGGAATAATATGGTGTAATATACAAATATCAATCAAAATTGTTTAGTCCCCAGATCGATAAGCTAGAAGTGCATAATCTAATTTATTCGTAGTTATGTAAAATTCATTACTATCCCTATAGCTTTATTTGACATAAGTGGTCAAATAAGCTAGTTTTGCGCGGGTTAAAAAAAATATGAAATGAATATAGACAAGACAAATCCATGGCATAAGGTAGAGATAGGAGAAAATGCCCCTAGTGTAGTCAACAGTATAATAGAAATCCCAAAAAATACGAGAGCAAAATACGAACTAGACAAGAAGAGCGGGATGCTTATTCTAGACCGTGTATTATTTGCTTCTATGTACTATCCAGCTAACTATGGATTTATACCTCAGACCTACTGTGATGACAACGATCCACTTGACATTCTGGTACTATCACAGATTACTATAGTACCTATGTGTATTGTATCTGCAAAGGTTATAGGCGTTATGAGAATGCTAGATGGAGGTGAGCATGATGATAAAATTATTGCAGTTGCGGAAAATGATATGAGTGTCAATCATATAAATGATGTAACAGAATTACCTGCCCATTTTTTCAAAGAACTCAGAAACTTCTTTGAAGATTACAAAAAACTAGAAAATAAGACAGTAGAAGTTGCTAAATTTCAGGATGCTAAAAAGGCACGAGAAATTGTGGAACAAAGTAGGGTAGATTATTTATCTTATATAGAAAAAAAATAAATTTGTAAAAGAAAAAAAGCCCAGTGTCTTCTATTATAACCCGTCAAAAAAAAGAAAAAGAATAATCCTACACTATAATTAAAATCCTACTTTAGAGTTATATCGTTGCTACTGAAAAAAAGTAGTGTCCTTATTGTCAAAGTAATAAAACAGACATGAATACTATTTCTGAAACGACTATTACGAAGTGGAACATATACATACAGAACAAATTGGATCTTAAAATTATCTGTTGACTGTATTATCTTAGGTTATGACGAAAATAACTTAAATGTATTACTACTTATGGAGAGTGATATGCCACAGTACAAAGGAAACATACTCTAGTAGGTGATCTAGTAGAAGAGGATGAAACATTACGACAATCCGTTACAAAGGTCTTATACCATTTCTAGTTTAGAATGACGACCCTTAGGAAGAGTTATTACCATAGCCTAATACTCACTAATCAAGATTGCTGAATACAAAATAATAGATAGCAAAGGACGTAAGCTGAGGTGGGTTCCTATAAATAGCATAGTTGATATTCGAAAAAAAATTACAGATTGAAATGGATAGGATAAATTTCAGAAGAAACCTAAAATATTTAGACGTACTAATAGATCTAAATGAAAACCAAGATGCTGTATCTCACCGCCCTGCTAAATTATATAGTTTCAATTATGAGCACTATGATCAACTAATAAGCAATGATGGATTTAGATTTAAGATATAGGCACAGACAATGTTTCCAAGATTTTTTTATTAATTAATTGTAATATGCTTTAATAGTGCTTTTTTACGATGAGATACTTTTATGGATTCTTCATTAGAAAGTGTAAGAATAAGATCTGAAGGTTTATAGGCTTTTATATATTTCGAATTTACGATCGTACTATGATGTATTCTCAGGAAAAAATGACTTCCGCTATCTTCAGGTTTAGGAAGTATTTTTTCGAATTCGCCCAGGTTCTTAGAAGATAAAAGCTTGGAGCCATCACATAGAAATATCCAAGTATAACTTTTTTCTGCCGTACATTTAATTATATCACTGATAATAACAAACGATTTTTTATCGCCGTTAGGAATAACAATCTTATGGTTAGACAATTCACTTATCTTAGCATTACCTTTATAGTTTTCCATGAGTTTATTATATTCTTTGCGATGGCTTCTACTTTGGAACTTCTCTACACATTTTTTTAGCTCTAGGTGATCTATTGGTTTGAGTAAGTAGTCAAATGCATTAAATTTTATTGCTTTTATAGCATAGTTGTCATAGGCTGTAGTAAAGACTACATGAGGGTTTTCCATCTTTATATTATCTAATAGGTCGAAACCGCTGCCATCCGTTAATTCAATATCCAGGAATATTATATCCGGGTCGAGTTTGTCAATTTTTTCTAAACCTTCTTTCACGGAAGCAAGCTTTGCTAAAATTTTAACATTGGGCGTATACAGCGCCAACATCTTAGCTAACACAAATCTAGCGTTAGCTTCATCTTCTACTATAACACAGGTAATATTATTGTTCATAGTCTAGTAATAATGGTAAAGTTAATATCATTTTAGTCCCCATGGATTCTTTTTTCTCATTATAAAGATCTTCGAAAATAAAGTTTATACTATAATTATCGCTTTCTTTCAGAATCTCTTTTCTTTCTTTTATTATATCTAATGCTCTAGAGGAATGCGTAGATTTTCTAATTTTTCTAGACTTTTCTCTTCCTATACCATTGTCCTCGATCTCACATATCAAATTATGATTGCTAGCATAAAATCTTATACTTAGTTCTCCTTTAGAAATTCTAGGGGCTAAACCATGATTGATAGCATTTTCTACAAACGGCTGAAGCATTATAGACGGGATGAGTGTACACTCTCTGTCTAACTTAGGATCTACAACAATATCGTAATCAAAGATATTATCAAACCTTAATTGCTCTAGTGAGACGTATAATTCTAACATGTATATCTCATCTGCTAATGATGTGAAACTCTGATTAGTTGACTCTAGAATCATCCTCATCAACTTAGAAAATTTAACTATATACTGATTAGCTTCTTCAGGACTTTTCAGGAAAATAAACTTCTGAATAGAATTAAGGGCATTGAAAATAAAATGCGGATTCATCTGAGCTCTTACAGCTCTTAGCTTAAGATCATAGAGCTGTTGCTGAATTATATTTTCAACTTCTATTTTCTTTTTCTCTTTATATTTTCTCCATTGATCATAATATAGAAAAGCTGCTATAAGGATACATGCAGCAAGAAAAAGAAACGATTTTGTGAGATACCAAGGAGTACGAATGGTGAAAGCTAATGATTTCTCCTTATGGATTAATTCATTATTAGAATCAAAGGTTTTAATACTTAACAAATAATCGTTAGGAGCGAGAGAGTTAAACTGAAGAGATCTAGATTTAGTAGATTGCCAATTATTTTGTGTTGGTTCTAATTTCCACTGGTATTGTATTTTTCCAAAATCATCTAGTGACGTACAGGTATAATTAACAATAATCTCATTCTGTGTGTAGTGGAGATTATCTAATTTTTTTTCGCTGAAATCTTCTCTATTTACTTCTACTTTCCCAAAAGAGAAGAAAGTTTTCTTTTCTTTGGTTCTCTTATCTAAGTCTAAGATATATAGAACTTTATCAGAGATAGCAATTACTTTATTATCGACAATTTCTACATCGGCAATATTATCAAAATTTATCCCTTTAGACTGACCATATTTTATTCTTGTATAGGTATTAGAATTTTTATCAAAATCCAAAAAAAACAAACCATTAGTTGTCGCTAGCCATATATTTTTATTTTTATCAACTCGAAGTCTATTAATATATAAATCATCAAGAAAAGATAAGTTCTGATACTTACCATTTTCTATCTTGTAAAGACCTGTCCTATCTGGAATTGCCCAAATCCTATTATGATCATCCAGATAAATATTCTTTATATATGGCTCCTTTACATCTAATGAAACTAATTCTTCTTTATCATTGTAATACTTATACAAGCCTTGTGTAGTACCTATCCACAAAGTATCCATCTGATATTTAACCCCGTAAGTTCTCTTATCAAAAATTCTTTCTAAGGAATCATTTTTAACTAGACACAAGCCATAAGAATAGCCAACAGCCATCATCCCTTGCTTATTCAAATCAAAGGTTTTTAGGCTATATTGAATGTCTTCGTCATAGAATGATATCTCCTGTGAATTTTTTCCAGAGAAATTATACTTCTTTATTCCTAAGTCTTTATCCAGAATATAACAGTACTTACCTTGTGCGTCTATTTGCCAATCCTTAACGTTAGATAAATCGAAGGCATGTTTTTCAACTAATTTATTCTTCTTTGTAACCTCTAAAATTCTACCATCTTCTGTAGCTATGTAGATATTATCTTGGCCATCCTTGATGATAGATCTATACTTGTCATCCTTATGCTTTATTTTTATAGAATTACACCCGACATGTTTGTCTAGAAAAAATACTACACCTTCAGATCCGCAAGTCCAGAAATTATTATTATCATCTATTGTAAAGCTTCTAATGTCATTATCCTTTAAAAAATCATAGCCTTCCAAATTCTTTAAATGATTATCTAAAATATGATTTTTATTTTTTCCATAGATAACAATAATCCCTTTATGTTCTACAATATTATAATGATCCACAGTCCCTCCGAGTACATCCAAGTATGAATAAGATTCTAAATTATCACCATCCCAAATAAAAATCGAATCCTTCTGAAATAAATACTTTCTTTCACCGATATTAATATTATCATATTTTAAATCGCTAATGTCGTGCAGAAATGGGATTTTTTTTTCAATTTTATTATCAACATACTTTAGCACATAATTAATATTATCCTCAGGATCATAGTGATTAGTGGTATAATTTTGTTCTGACGAAATTGATAACAGTCTCTCTTCGAATGGTAATTCTAGAAATATCAAAGAATCATTTACAACCCTATAGTATTTCTTTGCTTTAGGGAAATAAACTAAATGCATATCATCACTCTCGAAAAAATACTTGTATAGCGAAAAGGCTCTCAATTCATCTGGCTTCTTTATGCCTATTACCTTTTCGTTCTTAATATAAGAGATGGAGTCAAAAGTTGATAACCAGATTTTATCATCATGTAGATGAATGTCAAAAATATCATTATGAGGTAGACCATTATTCGTATTGAAAGTGGTAAATTCATAACCATCAAATTTGGCAAGTCCTTTTTCTGTACAGAACCACATAACGCCTTCTTCGTCTTGTATAGCTCGATACACAGAATTACTAGGCAGACCATCCTGAGTTGTCAGTCTTATTTCCATAGGGAACTGACCTTTTAGCTGCAGGCTAGTTGCACATAGCATTACTAAAAATATATAACGCTGTAATATTATCAATTTAGGGTGTTATATGTTTTATTTAAATTATTCACAAATCATGTATTTGATTTGTGAATAATTGTCAAGTATAAGAAAAGACTGCCATTAATTTGGCAGCCTTTTCAATATTAAGGATGTTAAGATTAAGTTCTACAATTAATATGACTAGATATTTAATTTATAACCATGATTTTCTTATGGATTACCTCCGATTTGGTCTGCAGTCTAATCATATAGGTTCCTTGCGAAATATAAGAAGTTGGAATCCTATATTTTCCCGTACCATTGTATTTTACCTGAGCCGCACGTTTTCCGTCTATACTGAATATGGAAAGATCCTCAAATTCTATATCTGAAGGCATTTCTATAATTAACTCCTCTCCCATCGTTACTGGATTAGGATAAACTTTCATCGTAAGCTCATCTACTGTTATCTCACTTCTAAGTTCAGTTTCTAAGTTTTCAGGATCTTGTATTAAATAAAATCCATTGCATAAATCTACTACTATATCATCAATATATACATAATCTCCATTTGAACTTGCATCACATCTAAACCTTAATCTAACATTATTACTAAAAGGACCATATAAAGATACAGTTTCAAATTCTCGTACATTATTAACAAAGTCAACACCTCTTACAAAGTCCTCAGCTATAGTGTACGTCGCTCCGCCATCAGTAGAAATCTGCAACCAAAAATCTTCACCAAATTCCATGCTGTTAGTTATGTAACTAAAACTTACATTTATTAAATCCACGTTAGAACCATTAATAATATCAGAAGTTAAGACAGAAGTATTCGTATTATCTCTAAGACGTACACAATAATTTCCGGAGTCAGCATACTGGCTATCATTGATACTTCTTCTACAATCGATACCTCCATCACTCCATGCGCCAAGTCCAGCTTCGAAATTATTACTATAGAAGAAGTCATTACAATCAAAACCTTGTGCAAGATGGTACACAATACATAACTTCGGAGCTTGATTAGGGTTCTTATCAAAAGAAACCGCTGTACGTTCTCCTGTGCCAGAAATAATAAATGTCATGGCTCCACCATCGATGTAACCAGGTCTATCTATAATTTCTTGTACAATTCCTCCTAGATCTGGAGTCTTCTGATCAGTACCATTTGCTCCGACAGAAATCCACGCTGGTGGAGCCCACGCTACAGCTGTAGACGTTCTCACTCTAGAAGAAATAACATTTACCCCTTCTGTGATCGGCGCAGAATTATCCGCCGCTTCACCTTCTATTACTAGGTTAGTTGCTACGGAGTTCAGCTCGTCACTTGTAAACTGTATACTAGCATCTACAATCGTTGCACCATCAGGAATATTAATATTCTCAAATCTAAGACCTACAACCTGGTTTCCTCTATTCCCATCAAATATCAATTCTATGTCTGTACTCTCCTCATAGGTACTACCGTTAAACAATATTTCTTCTGAATCATTGTAACTAGAGTTGATGGAATAGCATAGTACTCCAAAATCAGAAATATAATCTATTCCTGTACAATTACAGTTTATATCTATAGCATCAATAGGAGTATTCGGATTTCCATCATCACAAGGAGCACCCTGATAAACTGATCCATCGTTAGGAGCACAGTCCTCAGCATCACAGACGCCATCATTATCGCTATCTATTATATTTCCTATACAATCACAAACTCCGTCTGCCTCATACAATGTATCTCCTACCGTACAAACATTACCATCATCACATGGTCCTCCAGGGTATACTGTTGCATTATTAGGCTCGCAATCTACTATATCACATACGCCATCATTATCACTGTCTGGAGATGGTGTCCCCACACAATTACATAAATCATCTAGCACATCATTGGTCGTACATGGATCGTTATCATTACATGCATCCCCCACTTCGTCGCAACCGTTTACTTGTATATCTATAGCATCTAAAGAAATATCTCCACTCCATGTTTCTCCTGTGACACCTACAAATCTTAGGATGATAGGCATATTGACATACAGAGATAATCCAACAACCTGTTCATTCCACTGATTACCTTGATTTCCCTGATTAGTCCATAGGCTTATCCAACTTGCTCCATCATCTATGCTCACTTCAAGTGTCAAGTTCATCTGGGATGAAGCTCCATACATGTGATAATCAAAAGTTATCTGAGCTCCACCTGTTGTAGGTATTTCGAAACAATCAGAAATTAAAATTCCCGTTCTGCCTGGATTTCCAGCACCTGATGCTTCTAGATAGATATAATTACTACCATCAGAGGCACTCGATGGTCCTGTATTTGAAGATGATGTATTGCCAGAATTAACAGTCCAGTCTAGATCATCACCGCTTACCTGATTCCATATTCCTAAACCAGATTCAAAGCTCTCATAGTCTGCATTTAAAAAACCACAAGTGCTAGACGGAATACCTACGCAAACACATGTAGCATTATATATGTCACTAGTTGTATTAGGATCTCCATCATCACAGATAGCACCTTCATAAACTGATCCATCGTTAGGGGAACAGTCCTCAGCATCACATACGCCATCATTATCACTATCCTGGATTACGCCACCTGTACATCCGCAATTACTATCATAGGTCTCCCCTGTAGTACATACGCTTCCATCATCACAAGGTCCTCCAGGGTATATTGTTACATTATTAGGCTCGCAATCTAGTATATCACATACGCCATCATTATCACTGTCCAGAGATGGTGTCCCCACACAATTACATAAATCATCTAGCACATCATTGGTCGTACATGGATCGTTATCATTACATGCATCCCCCACTTCGTCGCAACCGTTTACTTGTATATCTATAGCATCTAAAGAAATATCTCCACTCCATGTTTCTCCTGTGACACCTACAAATCTTAGGATGATAGGCATATTGACATACAGAGATAATCCAACAACCTGTTCATTCCACTGATTACCTTGATCTCCCTGATTAGTCCATAGGCTTATCCAACTTGCTCCATCATCTATGCTCACTTCAAGTGTCAAGTTCATCTGGGATGAAGCTCCATACATGTGATAATCGAAAGTTATCTGAGCTCCACCTGTTGTAGGTATTTCGAAACAATCAGAAACTAAAATTCCCGTTTTGCCTGGATTTCCAGCACCAGATGCTTCTAGATAGATGTAATTACTACCATCAGAGGCACTCGATGGTCCTGTATTTGAAGATGACGTATTGCCAGAATTAACAGTCCAGTTTAGATCATCACCGCTTACCTGATTCCATATTCCTAAACCAGATTCAAAGCTCTCATAGTCTGCATCTAAAAAACCACAAGTGCTAGACGGAATACCTACGCAAACACATGTAGCATTATATATGTCACTAGTTGTATTAGGATCTCCATCATCACAGATAGCACCTTCATAAACTGATCCATCGTTAGGGGCACAGTCCTCAGCATCACATACGCCATCATTATCACTGTCCGGAGATGTTGTCCCCACACAATTACATAAATTATCTAGCACATCATTGGTCGTACATGGATCGTTATCATCACAGATAGCACCTTCATAAACTGATCCATCGTTAGGGGCACAGTCCTCAGCATCACATACGCCATCATTATCACTGTCTGAAGATGGTGTCCCCACACAATTACATAAATCATCTAGCACATCATTGGTCGTACATGGATCGTTATCATTACATGCATCCCCCACTTCGTCGCAACCGTTTACTTGTATATCTATAGCATCTAAAGAAATATCTCCACTCCATGTTTCTCCTGTGACACCTACAAATCTTAGGATGATAGGCATATTGACATACAGAGATAATCCAACAACCTGTTCATTCCACTGATTACCTTGATTTCCCTGATTAGTCCATAGGCTTATCCAACTTGCTCCATCATCTATGCTCACTTCAAGTGTCAAGTTCATCTGGGATGAAGCTCCATACATGTGATAATCAAAAGTTATCTGAGCTCCACCTGTTGTAGGTATTTCGAAACAATCAGAAATTAAAATTCCCGTTCTGCCTGGATTTCCAGCACCTGATGCTTCTAGATAGATATAATTACTACCATCAGAGGCACTCGATGGTCCTGTATTTGAAGATGATGTATTGCCAGAATTAACAGTCCAGTCTAGATCATCACCGCTTACCTGATTCCATATTCCTAAACCAGATTCAAAGCTCTCATAGTCTGCATTTAAAAAACCACAAGTGCTAGACGGAATACCTACGCAAACACATGTAGCATTATATATGTCACTAGTTGTATTAGGATCTCCATCATCACAGATAGCACCTTCATAAACTGATCCATCGTTAGGGGAACAGTCCTCAGCATCACATACGCCATCATTATCACTATCCTGGATTACGCCACCTGTACATCCGCAATTACTATCATAGGTCTCCCCTGTAGTACATACGCTTCCATCATCACAAGGTCCTCCAGGGTATATTGTTACATTATTAGGCTCGCAATCTAGTATATCACATACGCCATCATTATCACTGTCTGGAGATGGTGTCCCCACACAATTACATAAATTATCTAGCACATCATTGGTCGTACATGGGTCGTTATCATCACAGATAGCACCTTCATAAACTGATCCATCGTTAGGGGCACAGTCCTCAGCATCACATACGCCATCATTATCACTGTCCGGAGATGGTGTCCCCACACAATTACATAAATTATCTATCACATCATTGGTCGTACATGGATCGTTATCATCACAGATAGCACCTTCATAAACTGATCCATCGTTAGGGGCACAGTCCTCAGCATCACATACGCCATCATTATCACTGTCTGAAGATGGTGTCCCCACACAATTACATAAATCATCTAGCACATCATTGGTCGTACATGGATCGTTATCATTACATGCATCCCCCACTTCGTCGCAACCGTTTACTTGTATATCTATAGCATCTAAAGAAATATCTCCACTCCATGTTTCTCCTGTGACACCTACAAATCTTAGGATGATAGGCATATTGACATACAGAGATAATCCAACAACCTGTTCATTCCACTGATTACCTTGATTTCCCTGATTAGTCCATAGGCTTATCCAACTTGCTCCATCATCTATGCTCACTTCAAGTGTCAAGTTCATCTGGGATGAAATTCCATACATATGATAATCAAAAGTTATCTGAGCTCCACCACTTGTAGGTATTTCGAAACAATCAGAAACTAAAATTCCCGTTTTACCTGGATTTCCAGCACCAGATGCTTCTAGATAGATGTAATTACTACCATCAGAGGCACTCGATGGTCCTGTATTTGAAGATAGCGTACTGCCAGAATTAACAATCCAGTCTAGATCATCACCGCTTACCTGATTCCATATTCCTAAACCAGATTCAAAGCTCTCATAGTCTGAATTTAAAAAACCACAAGTGCTAGACGGAATACCTACGCAAACACATGTAGCATTATATATGTCACCAGTTGTATTAGGATCTCCATCATCACAGACGGCACCTTCATAAACTGATCCATCATTAGGGGCACAGTCCTCAGCATCACAGACGCCATCATTATCACTATCTGGAGATGGTGTCCCCACACAATTACATAAATCATCTAGCACATCATTGGTCGTACATGGATCGTTATCATTACAAATAGCACCTTCATAAACTGATCCATCGTTAGGGGCACAGTCCTCAGCATCACAGACGCCATCATTATCACTATCCTGAATTACGCCACCTGTACATCCGCAATTACTATCATAGGTCTCCCCTGTAGTACATGCGACTCCATCATCACAGCTAGTCACATTTGGTTTAACAAATAATTGTATTTCATCATCTTCGCCTACTACCCAAAATTCATTTTCAGAGACAACAATAACGCCTTCTGGTTGCGCATGCCCTAGTGATAAATTATCAACGTCTCCGACTGAATTTCCATTAAGAGTTATTGAAAATAGTTCTCTACAAACTTGGTTTACCACTAATAAAGTGCCATCAGGTAAAATTGATATTCCAGCAAAATCAAAGTTACTCCCACATATCGCAAAATCTGTTATATTAAAAGATATCGAAGTAGCAGATACAGAACCACTAACAGTACTAAAGTTAGGGATATAATAAAGCTGAGGATTATTCGCTGCATTGTTAATATCATTTCCCTCTTCGATAAAATACATTCTATCATCGATAGCTGAGTATGTAATTCCTTCTAAGCTTTGATTCGTTGCGAGACTTAGGTTATTGATCGTTATTTCAGTAGTATTTGATTTAACGATAGTTGTTGTGGCAGCTGTAATTTCAAAAACGTATATAGCATTTGCATTTTCGTCAGAGATAGCAAATTGATTTCCTGAAATATGGGTCATACCTTCAGGATCTAGAAATCCTTCTAGATCTATTGTTCCTGCGTTAGTTGGACTAGAGCTCCCATTTCGATTTAACACGTTCAGGTATCTATCCGTCTCGTTATTCCCATTTGAAATTGTATATATCCTATCAAGATTAGGATCATAGCTAGTCCCCGATACTTCTATTCCATTAGGTATTATTTCTATGGCACATGCAGAACTAAAATCATCTAAAACCGAATTAGCGTTACTTGCTGCCCACGTTTCATTTCTAGCAATAACTACTGCATAATCTAGGCCCATTGTATTACTAGTAATTGTGTTCCCAAAAACATCGTTCTGCGTAGATCCTGGATTACTAGAAGGATGCTGTACTGACATAAACATATAATTATGATCCGGAGAAAATGTTATGCCTGTAGGTTCAGCCCCTACTGGTGTTTGTCCAAATAATTTTACCATAGGATTTGCAGGTGTATGATTAGCATCTATCACCCACATTTGATGATCTCCTCCATCTTGGAAAGCCCATAGATTTCCTAGGTTATCAAACGCTAGATTATCTACACCTGTTCCAAAATTTGCATTTCCATTTCCTGTATTATAAGTTGTGTTTTCTACATATTTTTCGAATGAACTTACGGTACCTCCCGCTAATGGGTCATTCTCTATGAATCTATATATAGAACCTGATCCTTTCACTGCAAAAACTACTTTTCCATCTATGGGACTAATTTCTACATCTTCAATTCCTGGGAATGTGGTTGCACCCGCATTGAGTGCTACTTGGTGTGTATCCGTATTACTGTTATTAGGAATCTGGATCCAAGTACCTGCTGTTTCAGCATTATTCAAATCTAATGTGTATAGAGTTCCAGAGCTTAAGTCTCCAGGATTATCAGCTACGAATTTCAAAAGAACTCCACTACCTGTATCTTCCCCTGTATAAAAGGTTCTATTATTATCTAGGTTCTCTACTACGTTTTCATGAGCCAATCTACCTAACTGATGTCTCCATATGGAACTACCTGTTGCTGGATCCACTTCTAAGATCCTACCTAAGGTGCTTTCTTCTGCAGAAAGTACTGATCCCCAGCTGGTAATAGCCCCGCTACATGGTCTATTTACATCTCCATATCTTACAGCCTTATTATTAGATAGGGACCATACTTTAGAAGAAGTGTTCTGTTGTATGTCAAACACAGTAACGCCTCCGTTTACAATCTCATGGTTCAAACTTAAATAACCGTTACTACTAGAATTTGCTATAGGCACATAAGCGGTAAAATCAAATTTGTCCAGTGTGCCATATTCACCTTGATATACTAAATACTGGAAATTATGAGTGGAAGGTACTTTCAATGTACCATTCTCATTTTGATCAGGTATAGATGTAAAATCCGAAATATGTTGAGCATTCAGACTTACTTGACAGAGTATCATAATGATGATACTAATTTTGAAAAAGGGTATTTTCTTCATTTTAATCTCAATAAAATTATATGCTCATATAAGTATAAGCATTTAATAGGTTAGTAATATGTAAAATTCCTATTAAGAATTTACATTAATCGATGTGTCTAGTCTCATTGCATAATAACAACATTATGCTATTATGCAAATTAGGTGATTGTTATATTAATGGTTAAAAGAGTTAGGTATGCTAAAATTAAATCTATATAAAAATTCAACGTTTTACTTATATATTACTACAGAGACAAATTCCTGAAATGCTATATCCTATATGTCAAAATTTACTCATATGACAACAATAGCTCATTTACAAAAATTATCACTTTTAGCAACATCATTACTATCCTCTATTTGTAAAATAGAGAATGTATACAATTATTATAATTGAAAACATTGGACTAAATACTCATTAACTCTTTGGAAGAGTTCAAATATATATTAATCAAAGATTATTATATAATAGAATCAACAAGTGTTTAAAATTAAACGATAAGTGTATCACTGCAGATTATAATGCCATAATAATTAAGGTTATTAAGCTGATTTAGAGACCTTATTCTTCATGGAAGAGATATAATATCCATTATCTACCTAGGCTTTCTGATAAGATAATAAGCGCAAGTTGTAAGATAATTTCTAAGGTATGGAATCTTTGCTAATAGACTATTTTGTTTTCTTACTTTCAGCCCGAACTTGTACTGATATATTGGATTGATTAGAAAAAATTGCTTTTTTAGAATTGTAAATTTTTCTTTTTTAAGGATTTTCTGAAATCTTTCTATCGATATTCCTGTTTCTTTTATTTCTACTAACTCAGCAATACGCTTCGGGCTTTCGCCAAATAATCTCAACACTAACTTATATAAATACATAGGAAGAAGATGAAAATAAGGCAAAATAGAAACTACTTTTTTATCTGCAATCTGCTGATGCCCACCAAAGGGCATTTGCCACGGAGGAAATCCAAAGAAGACAAGACCATCAGGTTTCAACATATGCCCTAACTTACGCATAAACCTATTTTGATCATGTATATGTTCTATAACATCTTTGAGAATAATAAGATCAAACTTATAATCTTCATTACTCATATCTATATCATAAATATCGCTGCTTACTATATCTAATAAACCAGCAGTTATCTCCTCTGCTAGAAATGCTCTAGCCATTTTGACTCTGTTAGGATTTAATTCTATACCTATACATTTATGATTTTTCTCTGTAAATGCTTTTAGCACTCCAGCTTCTGCACAACCTATCTCTAGGATTTTTTTTGGCTCTTCTAGATCGATATGCTCACTTACAAACGGAATAATGTACTCAGCTGAAGTTCTATACTGCCACTGAAAATACGTAGACTTATCTTGATGAAACTTATACATCCTCTATTCCTTTTTAAAGTTTTTCACTAAGCTTTATAAGTTCCTCGGAAAATGCTTTCCAAGTATATTTTAGTTTCTCTACTTTGACATTTTCTCTAAACATTATTTTTCTATTATTATTCATAAAATCTACAATGTATTCTGCAATATTAACAGGATCTTTTTCTGCTACATACCCCACCTTCATATGAGGAATGAACTCTGATAAAGCACCTACATTCGTCACTAATACGGGCAAGTCAAAATGGTATGCTATCTGTGTAACTCCACTCTGGCTTGCTGTATGATACGTCTGTGTCAACAAGTCAGCACCAGAAAAATAATAAGGAATATCTTCGACTGGAATAAACTCATTTCTGATAATTACCTTATCCTTAATATTATTATCATCTATCATCTTGTCATATATCAAGGGATCATCATAAAACTCTCCAGCGACTATAAGCCTAAGTTTTCTATGTCTCAATCTCGGATCGGAAATAGCCTGGAGCATGAGGTCTAATCCTTTATACTTTCGGACCATTCCAAAAAACAATAGATAGGTAAAGTCTGGGTCTAAGCCTAAATATTTCAATGCTTTTTCTCTAGATAACTTCTTACCTAAATTATCATTTATCGGGTGCGGGAAGAAACTGATAGGCTTAGTTGTAAATTTTTTTAACTCATCTTTTACCGTCCTTGATAAGGTAATAAATCCATCAAAAGAATTGACAAAATATTTTGTCAAAGTATTGTCCCCTGCTCTCTTCTCGTGGGGAATAATATTATCACACATAGCAACCTTAAGCGTACGTGTTTTTATATTTCTTGTTATAGTACCTAGACAGGGCGCAAGAAATGGTATCCAGTATCGAATGATAACTAGATTAGGCTTCAGCTTATTGATCTTACTTGCAACTGCAAACCAATTGGTAGGCATTACTGTATTAATCCATCTGTATATCTTAAGATCCTGTGGTGGATCAGCCTCCGAATATTGAGTTTTGCCAGGGAACAGGAAGGATGGATACTGCAATCTAAATGTGACAATTGTAACATCATGTCCATCTGTCTTCAGTGATCTAGCAAAAGATTCGTTTGTATCTGCAATTCCACCTCTATAAGGATATGCAGGACCTACAATAATAATATTCATTGAAAGCTTTTATTAGCAGCGAAATTACAATTTTTTAGTTAGTCCTTCACAGAAGTGATTCAGAATACACTATAGTAGTAAATGTCTTCTTTGACCTGAAATTACAGATGAAAATCTATACGTTCTGAAATAGCTGCAAAACATAGCGCTTCGCTTAATTTTCTTCCCTCATTACAACTCATGGCTCGTTACACATAGCGGTGCTAAGCCTCAGCCAGTGTATTCCTACATTTTATTGCTCTTCCACCTTCATTACGAAGTTCTAAAACACAAGCCAGGTTTTAAACATCATTTTCAAGCTTAGTCAATGCAACTATACAAAGCTAAGCATTTTTTAAGCTGCATCTTTATACAGTTCACTATACAAGAATATGCTGTTTTCTCTTTTATAATCTACTACACAATAGAAATATAAGTTTGTCTTGCTGCCAAATTGATGCGAGTAAAGATATAATAATTTGCTCTATAGAATTTCTTCCCTCTAGCATAATACTAACCAAATAATCAGCTCTCTTCACACCATAGGGATCTTACCTTACATCTATATACCAGATGTGATCGTATAAGAAAATAAGCGTTACCAACTTATTAACATATCCTTGTGACAAAGCGCATGTAAGTATCCGTAGTTTTGGATTGTAATACAAATTATACTAGTAGTTACCGAGTATATTTTCGTAACTTATAGCTGGATCTTCTAATATAGTTTGTGCAATTATTTAATTAAAAAAAATTAATATCATGAAAAAAACAATGATCTTATTATTCAACTTGGTTTTATTTATCTCTACTATTTCTCTAGCTCAGCAAAATACCGCTGAAGATTTAGCCTCTCCTATCACCACCATCGAATTTGAAGAAAATACTTTCGTTTGGGGTGAAATAACAGAAGGGGAGAAAATCCAGAATGTATTCCAGTTTACAAACACTGGAGAAGCACCGCTCATCATAACAAATGCAAAAGGCTCTTGTGGATGTACGGTACCTGAATGGCCTAGAGAACCTATCATGCCAGGCGAAACGGCTGAGATGCTCGTACAGTTTGACTCCAAAGGCAAAAAAGGAACTCAAAGTAAGAGAGTATCTATAACAGCTAATACGGATCCAGCAGTAAGCTACTTAACGATCAAAGGTACTATACTAAAATCTAAGGAGAAAAAAGCAACTACAAGAAATGCCGATTTTGACGTAGCATCTGCAACAGTTTCTGTATACCCTAACCCTACTGCTGACCAGCTAAATATCAATCTAAAAGAACATGCTGGAAAAACATTATCACTAGAAATTTACGATATGTCTGGCCAGCTAATTACCAGTCAGAAGATAGATAAAATCACGAGTGACGACATCCCTATAGATGTTCAAGAATATAAGGTCGGCATCTATACAGCTTCTATGAAAATAGGTGATATGAACAGGATTGCTAAACGATTTACAATTGCTAGATAATGGTTAGTGGATTTCTACAAAAGATCTGATAACATGCAAAAAGCAGATTATATAAGTGACATATATAATCTGCTTTTTTTACTGAATCATATGCTTGTTAGGCTTGCTCCAGCTTGAAGATAGTAATCTCGGGTCGGACATTAAATCTTACCTGGACTAAGTGACCAATTGCTCTATTAATGTACAGCATTCTTCCATCTTCTAGATCTATCTCGCCTGAGGAATACTTTTCATTCTGCACAGGTAATATAGGAGGAGTCAAAAAAGGAGGCTTACATTGTCCACCATGTGTATGCCCAGCTAATATCCATCCCTTATAATTATTCCATACATCTAGATCACATACATCTGGATTATGACAAAGTACTACATTAGCTTTCCGCCTATCATAGATCCTCATTATCTTTTCTGGAGAAAAATTCAACCCCCAGTAATCATCCAATCCAATAAAGTTTAACCCATGGATATCTCTTTGTTGATTTTTTAAAATACCAATATTTGCTTTTTCTAATAAACGAGAAATTCTATCTGCTACAGATTGCTCGGACCAGTTATTTCCATAGTCATGATTTCCTAAAATTCCTACAGTCCCAAACCGACCTTCTACAGCATATTTCAATACCTCTTCTAATTGACCATACTGTTCATCATTTTCGTAACTGACATAATCTCCTGTGTAAACTACAAAGTCAGGATCATATTTTTGAGCTTCTAAAAATGACTTAATGATATAATTATAATCGAATCGATTACCCACATGCATATCACTGATTTGCATTAGTGTTTTCCCATGTAGATGTGCAGGTAGATTTATAATGGGCATTTTTCGCTGGACAAATTCTAACCAAAATGGCTCAATCTGCCAAGTATAAAGACCCGTCATTAGACCTATCCCAGTAGTTCCATAGAAAGCAGTATTTATAAATTTTCTTCTGTCCATAAAAATTATATATGATGCTTATGCCTTTTTATCACATTAATCGTCAAGGTTCATCTTAATAACGAATCAAAAGAATAATATTATACCATAACTTTAGGTCCATAGACTAGAATAGAACAGTTATCATCACTTAATAACTTATTTGCTAAGTCTTTTATCTCTTCTAATGTGGTTCTCGTATAGAATGATTCTTGTTGATTAATAAGTTCTGCGTCTCCTAGTAATTCGTAGTACGCAAGATTGATCGCTTTATTAAGAATAGAAACTTCAGAATAGTGTAAGGAGCTTATGTTTTTATTTTTTACTTTTTCTAGCTCTTCTATTGTTATACCGTTCAGCTTAATATCCTCTAGCTGATCCTTAATTTTTTCTATAGCGATATTTACATCCGTATCCTCTAACAATTTAGAATCGATAACAAACAGGCCTGGATCTAAGTAGGCCGTAATATACGCATCGACGTAAGAGAAAATTTTTTCTTTCTTATATAGTTTTTGGAAAAATCGGCTAGACCTGCCATTACTTAGAATATCTGAAAGCAAATCAGAAGCATAAAAATCTGGATGATTTCTTGCACACATATGATAGCTCATATATAGTGCCGTAGCGCTTACATCAGATCCCACAACTTGATATCTTTGTTGTGTTTGTTTAGGTTCTTGCTTCAGTTTTCGCTCGGGTTTTACACCAGGTGCTATATCTCCGAACCACTTATGAACTAATCCCATAACATCAGCAAATTCTATATTTCCTGCTAATACAAGGATAGCGTTACTCGGAGCATAGAACTTATTGTAAAAAGATCTTACCTCCTGCATATTTATTTGGTCTATATGCTCTGGCACCTTACCTATTGTCGGCCAATTATAAGGATGCTCTTGATAACTTAGTGCGGATATATGATGCCATACGTCACCATAAGGCTGGTTCAGGCAGGTCTCATTAAATTCCTCTAGGACAACTTTTTTCTGTATAGCTAAGCCTTTTTCATTGAAGGCTAAATCCTTCATCCTATCTGACTCTAACCACAATACAGTTTCTAAATTATTAGCTGGTACAATATTGTAGTAATTCGTTATATCAGCGTTCGTGTAAGCATTATTCTCACCGCCCGCCATCTGGATAGGTGTGTCAAAATCTGGTATATGCTTAGACCCACTGAACATAAGGTGCTCAAACAGATGGGCAAATCCTGTGTGCTCTGGATCTTCGTCTTTAGAGCCTACGTCGTAGAGCAAATTTACCGCTACTAGAGGCGATGACTTATCCTGATGTAAGACTACTCTCAGACCATTATCTAAATAATATTTTTTGCAATGTATCATCCAGTGGATTAAAATTCCTGCAAATTTAGCTTAATGAGGGATAATAGCAAATTGAATGTAAAAGGATCAATATATATATTCCTAGATTTATACCAATTCTAGTTTAGAATGACGGTAATTATTTATTTTGTTCTTCATGTTTCTTCGTTAAAAAGCCTCGCCGAACCTATGGGTTCGCCTACGTTTTTTGCCTTGATCCATTTTGAACAATTCTAAATCCTTTTCCGTCATCTAAAAATACAAATGGTATTACTCGGTTGTCACCCAGCTAGTCCATGAGTGTAGAGGACTATCTGTCAATGCATTTGACTTAAGGTGATAAAAAAAAGCTTCCTTGGAAATCGTATCTGCTCCCATTCTCAACATATGGGTTGTCCGCTGTTGGCAATCTATCAGGGTATATCCTTGCTGATCCAAAATTTGACATAAACGTATAAAACCAAATTTAGAGGCATTGCTCTTTAGAGCAAACATAGATTCTCCAAAGAACACTTTACCGATTGACATACCATAAAGCCCTCCTACTAATTCTTCACCTTCCCATACCTCTACGGAATGAGCATATTTTCGCTCATGTAATACTAGGAAACTAGCCTTTAGCTCTTCTGTGATCCAAGTGCCTCCCTGCCCTTTTCGTTTAGTCTGCTGACAGTGGGTGATCACCCGCTCAAAACAAGTATCTAAGGTAATCCGGAATTTTTTCTGATTAAAATATGACCGCATACTCTTAGAAACAATTACATCTCTAGGTTTTATAACGCAACGTGGATGGGTATAGAACCAGAAAATATCTTCTCCCTTATTGTACCATGGGAATATCCCAAAGGTATAGGCCAACAATAGTCTATCGGGAGATAGGTCATTACATAAGGCGAGCACCCCATCATCATCTGCATGAAAGGGGTGAGGAAAATGGGGGAATTCTGGTGGCAAAAAAAAAGGCATAACCTATATTGGATTATGCCTTCGAAACTAATAATAATTAGCCTATTCTTCAACAAAAGTTTCTACTACTGCAGAAAGTCCTCTGTTTATTAAGTCGTCTTTGATAAGTTTCAATTCGTCCATTGCTCCTGTTTTAACAATAGCTTTTCCCTTAAAATGTACAATTAATGATAGTTGCTCAGACTGTTCAAATGTGTGTCCGCATGCTTCTATAAAGCATTGTATGACCCAGTCAAAGGTATTGTAATCATCATTGTAAACTATTAGTTGGGAACGTAGGGTGCTGGTGGTTAATTCCTCCTCTAAAAGGAGTTCATCCAGTTCGTTTACCGTAGTAAGTTTACTCATTTGATAATATTTAGGTGTTTATATTTCTTTTAATACTTCTTGTATTGCTACAAAATTAGGTTGATCTCCAGCACTTTCCAGTACTTCTGCATATCTAACCACGCCCTTCCCGTCTATAACGAATGCAGATCTCTTTGATACTCCCTTCATATCTAAGACAAAATTCTCGTATAAAGTTCCGTAAGATCGACTAACATCTTTGTTAAAATCCGACAAAAGTGGAAAATTATAAGATTGTTCTGCTTTGAATTTTTCTAATGTGAACAAAGAATCTACTGAAATTGCAATTATTTCAGCATCTAGACCTTCATATACCTTGATATCATCTCTAACTGAGCATAACTCTTCGGTACAAACGCCTGTAAACGCTAGAGGAAAAAACAAAACGACTACTTTTTTTCCTTCATATGATGATAAGCTCACTTCTTCCTTATCCGTATTTCTAAGCGTAAAATCGGGCGCTTTATCTCCCTTATTAATAACCATAGCTTCTCAATTTTAATTACACAATATTACTACAAAAATTATTAAGCGTCCTATAAAAATGATATCTATGCCTGATAGATAACAAAAAAATGATTTGATTATACGTAATTGAGTGATAGATAATAAGTTAAGAGCTTATATAGAGCTACATATTTCTGTTGTATTATATGGCTTCACAGCCATCCTAGGGGATCTTATTTCTATTTCTGCCCTGTCTCTAGTATGGTGGAGGGTGCTGATCACTTCCCTAAGCTTTTTGCTAATCCTTAGAAATATACGTTTTATCAGATGTTTTTCCCGAGCCCAGATACGCAGTTATCTATTCATAGGATTCCTTATCGCCGCTCATTGGGTAGGTTTTTATAGCTCTATAAAACTTGCTAATGCTAGCATTGCCCTCGCCTGTATGGGTACAATTTCTATTTTTACGGCGCTGTTAGAGCCTTATATTATGAAGCATCGTTTCCAGGCTGCTGAGATCCTTACGGGACTTTGTGTCATTCCTGGCATCTACCTGATTGCGCAAGCGACTGATGTAAGCATGCATGATGGCATATGGGTCGGGCTTATAGCATCCGCCCTCGTTGCCTGGTTTTCTACCCTAAATAAAAAGCATATTGTAAAAGGAAAGGAGATAGAAATCAGTTGCCTAGAACTCTCATCTGCCACACTTACCTGCAGTATTGTTTTGTTGGTTTTGTATGTCAATAGAGGTATTACTAATTTTTGGCCGCAGGACAACGACTGGATTTATCTACTTATTCTATCTCTTTTTTGTACTACTCTCGCCTTTCTACTCTCACTCAGACCACTGAATTATATATCTACTTTTAGTTCTAACCTGATCTTCAATCTCGAGCCACTGTATGGCATATTACTTGCTATTATTATACTGAAAGAACACCAGGATCTCAATACCTCTTTCTATATAGGCGTAGGCATTATTCTTTCTAGTGTATTTATATTTCCACTTATCTCTAAGAGAAAATCTCATGATACAAATCAATAAAGACTTATACCAATATTGTGTAGATCACTCTGAACCTATCTCAGAGTTATTACAAGACATAGAAAGAACGACGTATCTAAAAACGATCTTACCCCAGATGCTTTCAGGACCTCTACAAGGAAGATTACTAGCTATGATTTGTCATCTCATACAGCCTTCATGCATTCTAGAACTAGGAACATTTACAGGTTATGCTACCCTATGCATGGCTGAGGGACTGGCACCTGATGGCAAGATAATCAGTATAGATCACAATGAAGAAATACTTTATCAAGCACAGAAGAACATTGACAAATCCAAATATAAAGACCGTATAGAATTGCACCATGGTGACGCAAAGAAAATAATTCCCTCTATAGATATGACTTTTGATTTTATCTTTATAGATGCCTCTAAGCGAGATTACTCCATCTATTATGATCTGCTTATAGACAAACTTAGGAAAGGAGGTCTTATCTTAGCGGATAATATATTGTGGTCAGAAAAAGTAATTGCAAAGAAAAGAGATAGTATGACAATGGAGCTAGATGCCTTCAATAAGAAGGTCTTACAAGATGATAGAGTTGACAACTTTATCCTCCCTTTTCGGGATGGTATTAATATGATCAGAAAAAAGTGATCTTTACAGACAAATCGAAATATAAACTACTAGAGCAGAAGCAATATATCCCCTTGCATCAGCAGTCCGTTTTTCTCGATTCGCTAGTAGACTCAGCGTGGGAAGTGATGGTCTATGAATCTGATGAAGAAATTCTTGCAGCATTTGTCTATTACAAAAAAAAGAAAGCAATTTTCAACTATATAACGCATCCTGATCTATGTAAATGGATGGGTCCCATATTCTCAGATAAACTCTCTACATCAGAAAGGGAAAAAATCTTAAATACCTTCCTAAGTAAGCTCCCCTCTTGTTCTTATTTTGAACAAAATTATTATTATAATATATCAGAACTTAGCTTACCGTATCGTTTTGCACCTTACAGTTTACCGCAATATTCTTATGTCCTAGATCATCTGGGAGATATAGATAAAATATATAAGGGAATCTGTAGCGACTACAGAAATAACAAATTTCCAAAAGCTAAAAATCAAGTCACTATAGAAACGCGAAAAGAAATAGACACTTTCTATGCACTTCATGCAAAATCATTTATCAGACAAAAGATCGCTGTTCCTTATACTGTAGCGTACTTCAGAAAACATACAAGTTCTTTACTTAAGGCTGGAAAGGCAAAACTATTTTTTGCTGTAGATTCAGAAGAAAATATTCACAGTGTTGCTATGCTTTGCTGGGACGAAAAATGTGCCTACTATCATATTGCAGGAGATGATCCCGTGTTTAGAAAAAGTGGCTCTGGTGTTTATCTTGCATGGCATCTAATTCAGTATGCATCGACAAATTTAGGACTTAAAAAATTTGACTTCGAGGGGAGTATGATTCCAGGGATAGAAAGGGTACGGAAAAACTTCGGAGCAAGAAAAATGGGATATGTCAAAGTAAAAAAGTACAATTCCCCTTTCTTCAAAATGCTTTCTACCTTAAAAAATAGAAAAAAATCCTGACAGACCCAACCTCTTATAGAAGATTACTAGTCTACCTCTCTATATACGATCAGTTAGATCAAATCTGTACACTTTTTCTTTTTAATAATAGGTTTCAAAAAGTTACTCGATATGGGAAGATTTAAGTTATTATCATTTTTGTTAGGGTTAGTTCTATTCATATCCTGCTCTAAGGATGAAACGAATTATAAACAAATAATAGACGATCAGATCATAGCGGAAATAAATTATGTGAATTATGCTTGGGGCCCTCAAGTTTTTAATATTTATTTCACAGCAGATAGAAAGATACACATCTACAATCTGATTGGTCAGACGGATGAAATCTCATTTAAGTTTACTAATGACGAAGGTATTCTCCGACTGAATGATGCAGAAGAAAATCTAAATTTTTCTATTGCAGAAGATGAGCTAATAGAAGAAGATGATCTCGATAAAATATTAAATGCTATAGGCACTATTTCGGAGGATTTGTCTGAGAGAGAATCAACATGTTTCGATGCTGGGATTACAACTTTTTCTGTTTACAAGTATATAGAAGAAGAAACATATTATAAGAGAACTATTCTGAAAGAATGTGGGGACTGGAGCTCCATGAATGAGAATACTGGTGCACAAAAACTCGTTGACATCTTACTTAAATATGTAGAGAAAGAAAATCTAGTCTGCTGTTTCTAGAATCTATAACAGCCTAATTAATACCAATTCTAGTTTAGAATGACGGTAATTATTTATTTTGTTCTTCATGTTTCTTCGTTAAAAAGCCTCGCCGAACCTATGGGTTCGCCTACGTTTTTTGCCTTGATCCATTTTGAACAATTCTAA
>Ga0209187_1000761_pt1 | contig 48181 bp, 52 predicted proteins | sample BantaG_FD_187430 | JGI IMG/M metagenome (GOLD analysis project Ga0209187, IMG submission 187430) | Marine algal microbial communities from Bantry Bay, Ireland - BantryBay_4 metaG (SPAdes) (version 2) | ecosystem: Host-associated > Algae > Red algae > Unclassified | place: Bantry Bay, Ireland...
GAGAATTAGACTCATATTCAAATTATAAAAAACGTAAATGACCGTTGAAAATAAAGGTAGATTCACGCAAATAATGAAGAAATGCATGTAACAAAAGCTAAAATGTCAATATTGCTGTTTTTAGTTTTGGTGGTTTTTTAAAGTTTTGTGATTATCTGCCAAGAGCGTCAAACGTTGCGTATGCTTTTAGCGGTCGATTTGACTCAGTTGAAGACATTTTGATGATCTCGAACTTAATCTCCAGCAATACTGCATTTAGCAATGTCGTTAGCAACAATTAAAAATGAAGGAAATAAAGTTGAATTAGAAATGATTGGAATATAAATTATTGTAAATTTGTAACTTAAGTAGATTTTTTATCAATAACAAAATAATGGACAACCCACTACAAGGATTTAAGAAAGTAGGAAAAAAAATAGGTAAAGGTATCAACCGTTTTGCTGAAAATTTCGATTCCAAAGATCCACTCATTATCCTGCCATATCGAGGCTATGCCAATACCAAGCGAATATACTTGAAAGGACGAGTACTAGAAGATGAAAATATTTTCAAGGGAAAAACTGATAGTCAAATTCAAAACATCATCAATAGTTTTAAACGACTTGAAACGGACGAAATACCTAATGCTAATGTGAGGATTACTTGTGCTAATCAATCCTTTGAATGTCAAACTGATGAAGAAGGATTTTTTGTTTTGGATAGAAAATGGAAAGCACCCGCTAAGAAAAGTACCAATAATTGGCTGGATGTAAAAGTCGAATTACTCTTTCCTACAAAAACAAATAACAAAAGAATTACTGCAAAAGGAGAAATTTATTTGCCATCTAAAAATGCGGACTATGGAATCATTACTGATATTGATGATACCATTTTGCAAACGCATGTTACCTCTCTTTTTAAATTAAGAATGCTCTACGCTACAATATTTCAAAATGCACATCAAAGATTGCCAATGGAAGGAATGGTGAAATTATTTAAAAATTTTGTCGAGGGAGGAAATGGAAAAAGAGATAATCCTATTTTTTATTTATCACATAGCCCGTGGAATATTTACGATTTATTAGAAGAGTTTTTAGGTATACAAAAATTTCCGAAAGGCCCTTTGTTATTACGAGATTTTGGAATTACACCATCAGGTGATTTTTCTAATCACAAAAATAGTTCGATTGCGCACATATTAAAAACGTATCCAAAATTACCTTTTATTTTGCTTGGCGATTCCGCAGATAAAGATACAGACTTTTACATTGAGGCAGCAAAGAGTTTTCCCAACCAAATAAAAGCTATTTATATTCGACAAACTCGTAATACTAAAAATGCTCGCCGCATCAGAAAACTAATTCAAAAAAATACAAACGTGCCAGCCATACTAATTCACTCCTCCAATGAGATTCAAGACCATGGTTTAAAAAATGGATTTTTGTATAAAAAATAAATTAATGAAAAATGTTGCTAATCGAGTAGGTGGCTGACAGCCGAGTTGACTGACAGTGCACCTCTCACACCACCGAGCGTACGGACCTCGTACTCGGCGGTTCATTAATTACACCTCACTTTGTGGTAATAATCGACCATACTTATATATTTCCTCCTCTTCAACATTGCTATGGTTATAGTCGTCCCTAAGATTGGGCTTTGAGCAACGCGCCATCCACCCATTCTCGTTCGACTCCAAGCATAGGCTTGATCTCTATTTATACCTAATCAGATTAAGTTCTTCCTTTTCCTTTCAGGCTTTTTCCAGTCGTGCCAAATGTAATATCTCAGACGATTTCTTAGCCATTCATCCAACTTTTTCAACTTGCTATGAATGCTTGCTTGTTTAAAGTAATTTAGCCAACCCCTAATTAATAAGTTGATTCTAGTGATCCGTTCATCAAAACTTGCGGGTATCGTTTTCTTGGTCAGGCGTTTCAGCTTGGCTTTCAACTCCTCCCATTTCGACTGTTTAACCACTAGTTGATATTTCTCCTTTCTTATAGGTCGGTGTAAAACCGTGTCCTAATACTTTGAAAGTAGATGGGCGGCGGATACCACTTTTATCCTTATTTATCGGTAGCTTTAGTTGCCTTTGCAAAAATTGATGAATGCTTTCCAGCACTCTTTTTGCTGCCGATTTACTTTTAACATAGATACTAAAGTCATCAGCATAGCGGACAAAACGATGTCCACGCTTTTCTAATTCTTTATCCAATTCATTCAATAAAATATTAGATAACAATGGACTTAAAGGAGACCCTTGGGGTAGACCTTTTCGTCGTTTGTTTAGCTTGCCGTTTATTTGTATCGGTGCTTTAAGAAATGATCGCAATAGTTTCAAAATTATTGGACATTTAACCTTTTTGTAGATCAATTCTAGGAGGATATAGTGTTCAACTTCATCGAAAAATGACTGAAGATCAATATCCACTATGTCTTGAAATCCTGAATTGATATTTGAAAGGCTTTGACCTAGAGCTTGATGGGCATTACCACCCTGTCTGAATCCGTAGCTGTGCTGGTGGAAGTCTGATTCAAATACTGGTTGCAATACTTGATGTAATGCCTGTTGAAATACGCTGTCCACAACGGTTGGAATACCGAGTCGTCTCGTCTTTCCCTTGCTTTTGAAAATCTCTAGTCCCAGTATAGGACTCACCCGATAACTTCCTCTTTCTATTTGTTGGATATAGAATTGTCCATAAGCTTGAAGGTGGCTTTTCAGTTCGTCCGTTTGGATGCCATCAATGCCACCCATTCCCTTATTTCGATATACCTTCAAATAAGCGCGGTTTAGATTTTGTTCAGTAATAAGTTCGTCTATCATATTTTACCAAATAATTTAGCGGTCTCTATTGGTCAGAGGCTACCAGGTTACTCAGCTTTTACAGCCTTCATTGTAAACTTGGCTCCTTTGTCTATTTGAGACCAATTAATGTTAAGCCCTTCCTTTGTTGTGAGTCCTCTGGGCGATGATTTAACAGTCCCAGCTCCTTTCCATTAAAGTACTATGGCTTCTGCTGACTTCTTAGTTTATAGAAATACCTAATCTAGTCTAAGACCTCCCTCGGTAAGGCTAATTTCTTTCGGTCTATCGCTACTGAATCTACTGCATAAGCTTTTCGTTTTCACGTTTTGGGCGTTAGTATGATGTGCTACCTTACACAGTTTATACAGCCTCTTATCCAGTTCCTGTTCGTTAGTACCGACCTTTGCAGTCCCGCTTACTTCAGTCCTACCCTCACCAGTAGCAACCTTGCGGCTTGCTAATGCTTCCAAATCCTTACTTCGGCGCATAGGAGACTTTCACGCCCTAGATTTCAAATTCCTATCTGGAGCTTGAAATGTAGTATATTTACCATTCGAGGCACACACAAAAGCTAAAATGTCAATATTGCTGTTTTTAGTTTTGGTGATTTTTCAAGTTTTGTGATTATCTGCTGGGAGCGTCAAACGTTGCGTATGCTTTTAGCGGTCGATTTGACTCAGTTGAAGACATTTTGATGATCCCGAACTTAGTCTCCAGCAATAATGCATTTAGCAAATCGTTGTGTTTCATACACCAGCCGCATATTTTAGCACTTTCGGTTTTTGCCAACGCTGAATTCCGACGCTTTATAAAAAAACCAAAAGAGCTAAAATTTTCCAACGCTCGAATTAAGTATTCCAATTAAAATTTGTAGATTTGTCAAAATATGACAAGTCTTATGAAAACCACATTTGGAGAATACATCCGACTTTTACGAAATAATAACGAATTGACTTTGACTCAACTTGCAGCTAAATTGAATTTAGATTCTGCAAATTTGAGTAAAATCGAGAACGGAAAGCGAGATTTTGACGAAAAACGCTTACCAAAACTTGCGAAAATCTTCAAACTCAATCTTACAGAATTACGGAATGAATATGTTACTGACCAAATCGGAAAACATATTTACGAAACGAATTGCACAAAACAACTTTTACAAGTTGCAGAAGAAAAAGCAGAATATCGCAGAACACTTAATAAATCACTTCAAACACAATAAAAATATGAATGTAGTATCATTTTTCGCTGGAGCTGGCGGATTGGATTTAGGATTTCAAGAAGCAGGATTTAATGTTGTTTGGGCAAATGAATATGACAAAGACATTTGGGAAACTTACGAGAAGAATCATAAAAGCACTACACTCGACAGACGAAGTATTGTTAATATAGAATCAGACGAAGTTCCCGAATGTGATGGAATTATCGGTGGTCCACCTTGCCAAAGTTGGAGTGAGGCTGGCTCATTACGTGGAATAAATGACAAAAGAGGACAATTATTTTATGACTTTATCCGAATTTTAGAGGCAAAACAGCCTAAATTCTTTCTTGCCGAAAATGTGAGCGGAATGTTATTGGAAAGACATAGTGAGGCTTTAAAAAACATCAAGGAAATGTTTAAGAATGCTGGATACAAATTATCCTTCAAATTATTAAACGCATCAGACTTTGACGTTCCACAAGACCGAAAACGTGTCTTTTTTGTAGGCATTCGAGAAGACCTCAATTTTGAATTTCAGTTTCCGCAACCGTTAAAAAAGAAAGTTACACTTGAACAAAAGATAGGCGATTTGCAAGATACTGTAGTTCCTGCAAAAGAAGGAAATAAAACAAATAAGGAAAATTGTAAAGTGCCAAATCACGAATATATGATTGGTGGATTTTCATCAATGTTTATGTCTAGAAACAGAGTAAGAAGTTGGGACGAACAATCTTTCACAATTCAAGCTGGTGGAAGACACGCACCAATTCATCCACAAGCACCAAAAATGAAATTCATTGAGCAGAACATACGTGTTTTTGTTCCAGGAAAAGAAGATTTGTATCGCAGATTAAGTGTCAGAGAGTGTGCGAGAATCCAAACTTTCCCAAACGATTTTGTCTTTCATTACGACCATATTGCTGCTGGATATAAAATGATTGGAAATGCAGTTCCTGTAAATCTAGCTAAACATATTGCCATAAGTATTAAATCTCAAATTGAAAATGCAGAAACGAAACCAAAACGAGTTACCAAGAAAAAATTGGAATTAGAAAATACACTTTCATAATTTATGGCCAGTCAAACAATTAATGGTAAAGCTTTCGAATATGCTTTACTCTTTGAATTTTACGAACGTTTAAAAACTATCACAAGCGTTTCAATTACTAAAAACGAACCTTACAAAACAGCAAAAGGTTTCTTTGATAGTTTCAGCGAATCTGAACAAGATACTTTTAGAATTACTGCAAGTGCTTCAATCAACTTTTTGATTGATATTGAACCAAGGTTGTCAAATGAAATTAGCGAAAAAGATATTTTAGTTTTAGAATTAGTTAGTGACCAAGCTGGTCAAACTGGAGATGTACGTGACGTTTTAATGATTCGCTCATTACAAAAATGGGAGATTGGAATTTCTGCTAAAAATAACCATAGAGCAGTCAAACATTCAAGACTGTCTAACAAAATCAACTTTGGAAAAAAATGGTTAGGCGTTTCTTGTTCTAAAAATTACTTTGACGAAATCAATCCAATATTTGGTATGCTTTCTGATTTGAGAGCAAAAGATAAATCAACCAAGTGGACTTCAATTGAAAATATGCATCAAGTTGTGTATTTACCAATTTTAAATGCTTTTAGAAAAGAACTACTTCGTTTGGACAAAGAAAATCCGAGTATTGTAGCGGAAAACTTGGTGCAGTATTTAATTGGAAATCAAGATTTTTACAAAGTAATCAAAGGCAAAAAGAAAGTTGAGATTCAGGCTTACAATTTACACGGAACTTTGAATTTACCTTTTGAAAAAATAAAACCAAAAGCGAAGATTCCTAAACTAAAATTGCCGACAAGATTAATCGAAATTGTTTATCAAGAAAACTCAACAACAACATTGTTGGTTTCTTTGAATGAAGGTTGGCAAATATCGTTTAGAATTCACAGTGCGAGTTCGAGAGTTGAGCCATCTTTGAAATTTGATATAAATTTAGTGAGTGCACCACACACTTTATTTACGAATCATATATTTGTGAACGGATAAGCCAACGCTAAAAGCCATACACATTTGCAATTCGCTACAGCCACCACATAAGCCAAAAATTGCAAAAGAGTATGTCTTTGCCAACGCTAGCAAGTTTGCGGAAAAAAAGTACGAAAACACAATCGAGTAGGTGGCTGACAGCCGAGTTGACTGCCAGTGCACCTCTCACACCACCGAGCGTACGGACCTCGTACTCGGCGGTTCATTAATTACACCTCACTTTGTGGTAATAATCGACCATACTTATATATTTCCTCCTCTTCAACCTTGCTATGGTTATAGTCGTCCCTAAGATTGGGCTTTGAGCAACGCGCCATCCACCCATTCTCGTTCGACTCCAAGCATAGGCTTGATCTGTATTTATACCTAATCGGATTAAGTTCTTCCTTTTCCTTTCAGGCTTTTTTCCAGTCGTGCCAAATGCAATATCTCAGACGATTTCTTAGCCATTCATCCAACTTTTTCAACTTGCTATGAATGCTTGCTTGTTTAAAGTAATTTAGCCAACCCCTAATTAATAAGTTGATTCTAGTGATCCGTTCATCAAAACTTGCGGGTATCGTTTTCTTGGTCAGGCGTTTCAGCTTGGCTTTCAACTCCTCCCATTTCGACTGTTTAACCACTAGTTGATATTTCTCCTTTCTTATAGGTCGGTGTAAAACCGTGTCCTAATACTTTGAAAGTAGATGGGCGGCGGATACCACTTTTATCCTTATTTATCGGTAGCTTTAGTTGCCTTTGCAAAAATTGATGAATGCTTTCCAGCACTCTTTTTGCTGCCGATTTACTTTTAACATAGATACTAAAGTCATCAGCATAGCGGACAAAACGATGTCCACGCTTTTCTAATTCTTTATCCAATTCATTCAATAAAATATTAGATAACAATGGACTTAAAGGAGACCCTTGGGGTAGACCTTTTCGTCGTTTGTTTAGCTTGCCGTTTATTTGTATCGGTGCTTTAAGAAATGATCGCAATAGTTTCAAAATTATTGGACATTTAACCTTTTTGTAGATCAATTCTAGGAGGATATAGTGTTCAACTTCATCGAAAAATGACTGAAGATCAATATCCACTATGTCTTGAAATCCTGAATTGATATTTGAAAGGCTTTGACCTAGAGCTTGATGGGCATTACCACCCTGTCTGAATCCGTAGCTGTGCTGGTGGAAGTCTGATTCAAATACTGGTTGCAATACTTGATGTAATGCCTGTTGAAATACGCTGTCCACAACGGTTGGAATACCGAGTCGTCTCGTCTTTCCCTTGCTTTTGAAAATCTCTAGTCCCAGTATAGGACTCACCCGATAACTTCCTCTTTCTATTTGTTGGATATAGAATTGTCCATAAGCTTGAAGGTGGCTTTTCAGTTCGTCCGTTTGGATGCCATCAATGCCACCCATTCCCTTATTTCGATATACCTTCAAATAAGCGCGGTTTAGATTTTGTTCAGTAATAAGTTCGTCTATCATATTTTACCAAATAATTTAGCGGTCTCTATTGGTCAGAGGCTACCAGGTTACTCAGCTTTTACAGCCTTCATTGTAAACTTGGCTCCTTTGTCTATTTGAGACCAATTAATGTTAAGCCCTTCCTTTGTTGTGAGTCCTCTGGGCGATGATTTAACAGTCCCAGCTCCTTTCCATTAAAGTACTATGGCTTCTGCTGACTTCTTAGTTTATAGAAATACCTAATCTAGTCTAAGACCTCCCTCGGTAAGGCTAATTTCTTTCGGTCTATCGCTACTGAATCTACTGCATAAGCTTTTCGTTTTCACGTTTTGGGCGTTAGTATGATGTGCTACCTTACACAGTTTATACAGCCTCTTATCCAGTTCCTGTTCGTTAGTACCGACCTTTGCAGTCCCGCTTACTTCAGTCCTACCCTCACCAGTAGCAACCTTGCGGCTTGCTAATGCTTCCAAATCCTTACTTCGGCGCATAGGAGACTTTCACGCCCTAGATTTCAAATTCCTATCTGGAGCTTGAAATGTAGTATATTTACCATTCGAGGCACACACAAAAGCTAAAATGTCAATATTGCTGTTTTTAGTTTTGGTGATTTTTCAAGTTTTGTGATTATCTGCTGGGAGCGTCAAACGTTGCGTATGCTTTTTAGCGGTCGATTTGACTCAGTTGAAGACATTTCGATGATCCCGAACTTAATCTCCAGCAATACTGCATTTAGCAATGTCGTTAGCTACCACCAGACAAAATGTGAAAAGCCTGAGTTCAAATATAACAACAGTTTTTTAACGAATCTACTTGAATATATATCGTCAAGATCTTTTAAAATAAGGGCTTTAAAGAGGAGCATGAGGGTAATAGAAAAAGTATAAATATTTGAATTCCAGTACTTTAAATTAACACAAAAGAATCATTTAAATCAATACGCCATTCTTAACTAACTGATTTTTAACACATTATACCTAAATATTTAATCTTGAATCAATATTTTTGGAATTTAAGATAAACAAGTGTAATTTGAAAGATATAATAAATTAAAAATAGCCAATTATGTTAGAAAAAAATATATACAAGTCTGTCTTGCAGAAGTTAAGTTCAATACCAATTGAATATTTAAATGAAGTAGATAATTACCTAGGTACACTTTCAAAAGATATTAACTCAAAAGAAAAAAATAGAGAGAGCATTTTAAAATTTGCAGGGTCATGGAATGATATGTCCGATAGTGATTTTGAAGATTATATGAAATCAATGAAAGATACTAGAAATAATATGTTTAACAGAGTTATCGAATTTTAAAAATGAAAGAACCTCTACTAGATACTGATACAATTTCATACTTCTTCAAGGGAGATCAAAATGTGATAAGTAAAGTTGATAAATATTTAAAACATTTTGGATTCTTAAATATTAGTGTCATTACATATTATGAAGTAATTAATGGACTTTATTATAAAGATGCCAGAAAACAAATGGAACGGTTTCAAAAATTTGTAGATTATAACAATGTAATTTCAATGACATTAGAATCTGCTAAAATTTCTGCACAGATAACAGCAAAAATGAGAAAGAATGGAAATTTTATTGGACATAATGATGTATTAATTGCAGGAATTGCATTAGAAAAAGAGTTTGTAGTAATAACAAATAATATTGACCATTTTTCAAGAATAGATAACTTAGAAATAGATAACTGGAAACAAAAAAAATAAGGCAGTAGCTAATAAAGTACACACTTCCATGCTGCTGAATTAAGTAGAAGTTAGGCAAGTATAGTGGGTGTTTTCAAAAGGCATCAAACGTCATGTATTTTTTTAAGCGGTCGATTTGATGCTGTCGAAAATTATAAAGGAAACCCGAACTTGCAATCAGCAGCACGTCGTGTGTACAGTCGTTATGCACAATGAATAAAGGGTCTTATCCATTTGTCTTATAAATATTGAAATTTAATGGTCGATCAGACCAAAAAAATGATAGACAGCAATGGTTTCATCTCAATGTAATGCTAATTTTTACGTGTTAATATTAGGATCTTGAAAATTATCTAAATAAAAAAATAAAAAATATGGGTGTTTTAGATTTAATACTTATTGTTTTAAAGTTTATTTGCTCAATACCAATTGCTTTAATAGCATTAATAATGACTGTAATAAAAGCTGAAAATGCTAAAGAATTCATTGCTGTATTCTGGCAAAATTTTGGAGAAATTAAGAATGGCGATCCGATGTTAATGGTCTTGGCAATTATATTAATCATAATATCATCTCAAATTGATAATTATCTTGGTAAGGATGCAAAATGAAAGAAGTCCCTTACGATTTTTTTAATATTAGTAAGATTTTCTGAAGTAGAGATTGATAACTAGAGGTTCAGTACAATCATTAGAAAAATATAAGTAATTGTTAAGTTGTAAAAAACCTTTCTTAAAAAAGAGATGAAATTATTCAAAAAATGAATAGATTGATTGAGATTAATGAGTGATGAGATTTTTAAAATTATTCAAAAAAATCATGTAATTGAATTGAGATTTTTGAGGTGAATGAGTGATGAAATTCTTAAAATTATACGAAAAAAATTAGTTAAATTGAATGAGATTTTCGAGATGAATGAGTTATGATTTTTCTGAATGAATTGACTAATATTTTTGAAAAAAGCATTTGATAAAACCTTAGAAAAATTAACTTTACAAAGCAAAATAAAAAATGTGCACAATAAATAAGGTGTAAAAGTGGTCGTTTACGACCTATACTTTTACACCGTGTTGCATGAACCAGTACTGGTCTAGCAGCAAAGCTCTCTTTTTCTGGGTTTTATGCTATGGGGTTTCAATGTTGCTTAGGCTTCAAATAAATATGAGGTTTAGAAAGTTTTAGGTGCAACTTCTACTAAGATGTGTACATTTTGTATAGTATCAATGTTTAAAGGTAATGAAAAATTCAGATGAATTTAACATTTCGGTTTGATAACCACTTTAGCTACCTTTAGGTTTAGTGCAACAAAGTACACACTTCCATGCTGCTGAATTAAGCTGAAGTTTAGGCAAGTATTATGGGTGTTTTCAAAAGGCATCAAACGTCATGTATTTTTTAAGCGGTCGATTTGATGCTGTCGAAGATTTGTTTTTGATACCCAACTTACCATCACCAGCACGTCGTGTGTACAGTCGTAGCATACAATATAGAGCAACAAAATCAAAAGACAACTAATCAATATCTAGTCAAATCGGTCAATAATTGGAATCTTTTGACAATAAACTGTATATTTGGATTAGGGTTTATAAAAATATTATAATGACTGCAAGAACTGAAATACTAAAAAACATAATAAGCAAGATAGATCAACTTCCAGAAACTAAACTGAAAGAGATATTAAGCTATATAGAAGGAATTGAAAATCTCAATGAAACTCAAGAATTCTTCTTATCCTTTGCTGGAAGTTGGAAGGGTTTGGATGAGTCATTGCTTATTGAAATGACGAAAAATCTTCATGAAAGAAGAAAAAACGATATAAGGCCAATCAACTAAATGAAAGAGATACTAATTGATACAGATATACTCTCGTACTATCTGAGTGGGAACTCTAATGTAGTTAAAAAGATATTGGATTACCTTAAACATTATCCTGTCTTGAATTTATCCTCAATAACTTATTATGAAATTCTGAGTGGATTAGAATATAAAAATGCTAATAGACAAATAGCGGACTTTGAGAAGATGTTGTCAAAGTGCAAGATTATTCATGTTGATATTAAATCAATAAAACTATCGGCAAAAGAATATGGAAGACTAAGAAGAAAAGGGATTATTATCGGAAATTCTGATTTATTGATAGCAGGAATTGCTTTATCAAATGGATTCATTTTGGCGACAAATAATAAAAATCACTTTAAAAATATTGATGGATTGGATTTGATAAACTGGGCAGAAAATTAACTTCAAAATCAGCCAGATTTAATAATAAATACTGTATGCACCAAAGTACACAGTACACACTTCCATGCTGCTGAATTAAGTTGAAGTTTAGGCAAGTATTGTGGGTGTTTTTAAAAGGCATCAAACGTCATGTGTTTTTTAAGCGGTCGATTTGATGCTGTCGAAGATTTGTTTTTGATACCGAACTTACCATCAGCAGCACGTTGTGTGTACAGTCGTTAGGCACAAGAAAAAATCAAAAATATCAATACATTAAAATACTTCATCAAAAAAGAATTAATTGTAAATACTTGAAAATCAATTAATTGAATAATGAAAAGTGAAATTTCCTATAAATAACTTGATAAAATTAGAAATAATACGTATTTTTAGATAAATTAAATACGTGTAATATGTCAACGAAATTAACATTAACAATAGAAAAATCTGTAATTGAAGAGGCTAAGAAATATGCAAAGTCCCAAGGAAGGAGTTTGTCAAAATTAATAGAGGAGTATTTAAAATCTGTTTCAAGAGAAGATCAAAAAGTCGAAGAGTTACAATTAAGTCCAATTACGAAATCATTATATGGGTCTGTTAAATTAGACAATGACGAGATTGATTACAAGGAGCTTTTAAAAGATGAAATACTAAAAAAACACTTATAGAATTGGAAAAAATAGAAATGAAAACAATTTTTCTCGATACAAATGTTGTTCTAGACTTTATATTAAAACGGAAAGGATTTGCACAAGAAGCAGCAAGAATATTCGATTTAGGAGAGCGAAAAAAATTACGACTATCATTATCTTCTTTATCAATGAATAATATTGATTATATCGTTTCAAAAATTGAATCTAAAAAGAAGTCAAGGCAAATAGTATTAAAATTACTACCTCTGGTTGATGTGTTTAAAGTAGATAGATCAACAATAGAAAAAGCAGCACTATCAAACTTTATAGATTTTGAAAATGCAATCCAAAATTATTGTGCAGAAGAAGGAGGGGTAAATAACATAATAACACGAAATCTGAAAGACTTTAGAAAAAGTGAATTGTCAATCCAAACACCTAAAGAGTTTTTAGTAAGCTTTGACCTTATAGATTCATAGATTAAAAAAATAGGAACCCTGTGCCTAACAAAGTACACACTTCCATGCTGCTGAATTAAGTTGAATTTAGGCAAGTATTGTGGGTGTTTTCTAAAGGCATCAAACGTCATGTGTATCTTCAGCGGTCGATTTGATGCTGTCGAAGATTATAAAGAAAACCCGAACTTACCATCAGCAGCACGTTGTGTGTACAGTCGTTGGCTACCATTTAAAACAAGGCAGAGTCAGGAAATTTATAATAAATATTGAAAATGATTTATATAATTTGACTTTCATTAGATTAGTTAGGTTGGAATTCCCTGGAACATAAGCAAAATCTGCATTTTAGAACAATATGTGTTTTTCGATAATATGAAAAAAAACTGTAATTATCATTGAAAAAAGACGATATTTGTATTGAAATAAAATGATGTTTTATGCAAACAAATGAAATACTTGAAGAAATCTCAAAATTACCAATTTCAAAACGTCTTTATATAGTTGAAAAGGCGATGAGTTCAATACGTTTGGAGAATGAAAGAATAGATATGGAGTCAGCATCAGAATTGTTATTGTCAGAGTATGAAGAAAATAAAGAGCTGACTATATTTACAAAACTTGATTTAGAAGAATTTTATGAAGCAGGGTGAAATCTGGATGATTAATCTCAATCCGACAGTGGGTGCAGAGATGAAAAAATTAAGACCAGCAGTAATTGTTAATGATGATGCTCTAGGAAAATTACCACTGAAAGTAATTGTTCCCATAACAGACTGGAAAGCGAAGTTTGAGTTTGCTCAATGGATGGTTAAATTAAATCCTGATGAAGGAAACGGTTTAAAAAAAATATCAGCAGCAGACTGCTTTCAGGTTCGTTCAGTCTCAATAAATCGGTTCGAAGAAAAATTGGGAAAAATTACTTTTGCAAATAAAGAAAAAATAAAGGCAGGTTTAAAAAAAGTATTTTCAGTTGAATAAAAAACGGTAGCCAATAAATAAGGTGTAAAAGTGGTCGTTTACGACCTATACTTTTACACCGTGTTGCATGAACCAGTACTGGTCTAGCAACAAAGCTCTCTTTTTCTGGGTTTTATGCTATGGGGTTTCAATGTTTCGTAGGCTTCAAACAAATATGAGGTTTAGAAAGTTTTAGGTGCAACTTCTACTAAGGTGTGTATATTTTGTATAGTATCAATGTTTAAAGGTAATGAAAAATTCAGATAAATTTAACATTTCGGTTTGATAACCACTTTAGCTACCTTTAGGTTTAGTGCAACAAAGTACACACTTCCATGCTGCTGAATTAAGTGGAAGTTTAGGCTAGTATTATAGGTGTTTTCTAAAGGCATCAAACGTCATGTGTATCTTCAGCGGTCGATTTGATGCTGTCGAAGATTATAAAGAAAACCCGAACTTACCATCAGCAGCACGTTGTGTGTACAGTCGTTGTGTGCAAGGCAGAAAAAATTCAGTTAATAATCCAAATTCACATAATAAATTACGAAATTGTAGTTTTGATTGAATCAATTGGAAATTCTATGAAACTTGATAAGCAAAGAAACGAGTTAATCTCCTTAATCGCTCAAATTAAAGAGGTTGTAATTAACTCAAAAACTAAAATAGAACGAGAGGTAAATCATCATCTTTTGCACACATATTGGCAAATTGGGAAAATAATTGTTACTCGGGAATCTGCTGAATCTATCACATCAAGACAATTAATAATAGAGTTATCAAAAGAACTAACTAAAGAGCTTGGAAAAGGGTTTTCAAGATCTAACTTATTCAATATGAGGAAATTTTACTCATTATATAAAAGTGTCCAGTCAGTGACTGGACACCTTAGCTGGACTCATGTATGTGAATTATTATCCATCGAAGACAAAGACAAAAGATCATTTTACGAGAAAGAAACAAATAATTCGAAATGGTCCGTTAGAGAAATGAAAAGACAAATTAATAGTTCATTGTATGAAAGATTACTTCTATCTAAGGGAGAAGTTAACCAGCAAAAAATTTATGATCTTGCAAGAAAAGGTCAAATAATTAAGAAGCCAGGAGACATCATCAAAGAACCTTATGTTTTAGAATTTTTAGGTATTCCTGAGAATAAGCCTTTACTTTTAGAGAAAGATTTAGAAGCTAGATTAATTCGCCATATTGAAGATTTTCTCCTTGAACTAGGAAGAGGCTTTATGTTTGTTGGTAGTCAGCAAAGAGTAACTATCGGTAATAAACACGATTATATTGACATGGTCTTTTATAATAAAATTTTGAGAGCTTACATATTAATTGATCTAAAAATGAAAAAACTAACCTCTTCTTATGTTGGTCAAATGAATTCATATCTAAATTATTACAAAAGAGAAATTAACGAAGAGATTGATAATGAACCGATAGGAATTATACTTTGTACAGACAAAGAGGAAATCGTTGCCGAATATGCGCTTGGAGGAATAACTAATCAAATTTTTGCATCAAAGTATACTTACTATATACCAAATAAAGACGAATTAATTAATCAAGTTCAAAAAGCAATTTCCAAATTCAAGGAGGAAGAAAAAGAATAAGCCATGCACCCAACAAAGTACACACTTCCATGCTGCTGAATTAAGTAGAAATTAGGCAAGTATTATAGATGTTTTTAAAAGGCATCAAACGTCATGTGTATCTTTAGCGGTCGATTTGATACTGTCGAAGATTTGTTTTTTATACCGAACTTACCATCAGCAGCACGTCGTGTGTACAATCGTTATGCCACAGAAAAAATTTGTACATATTTATTACGTTAAAAACTTGACATGTACGGCTATTTGTCGTATTTTTGAGTAAAATTGAATAAAATGGATACTTCATTGAATAAAAATAGTAGTAGAAGAATTGAATTTAGAGTAAGTACTGAAGATAAAGAACTATTTGAATATGCTAAATCATTAACAGGTTATACTTCATTTTCAGAATTCGTAAGACACATTTTAATAAAAGAGTCTAAATCAATAATTGAAGAAAAAAATAAGATACTAGCTTCGGAAAAGGATAAGGAAATTTTTTTTAACGCACTTATGGGGAAGGAAGAACCGCCAAATAAAGCATTATTAAATGCAATAAAATATCATAAAAAATTAGTAAAAAAATCAAATTGAAAATTGAATCGTATAATCGAAATTTTAATAGGAAGAATTTTGATTGTGGCAAGAAATCCCTAAATAATTACATTCAAAAAAATGCCACTAAGGATGTAAAAAATGGATCTTGTACTTGTTTTGTTATATTGAATAAAACTGATCAAATAATTGGCTACTACACTTTATCAGCAGAAAGTATATCAAAAGATTCAGCACCTGAAGAATATCAAAAAAAAATTAAGTATGAATATATTCCAGTAATTCTTTTAGGTAGATTAGCAATTGACAGAAGTGAATTTGGAAAAGGTTATGGAAAAGTATTATTGATTGACTCTTTAGAGAGAAGTTTTAAAGTTGCAAAAAATCAAATTGGTGCAGTTGCAGTAATAGTTGATCCAATTGATGAAGAAGCGATTGCCTTTTACTCAAAGTTTGGATTCACAATGTTGCCGAATAGTGGTCGCATGTTTATGTCAATGAAAAAAATAGAAACAGCGTTTAATAAAAAATAAATAATCCGAGGCATAACAAAGTACATACTTTCATGCTGCTGAATTAAGCTGAATTTAGGCAAGTATTCTGGGTGTTTTCTAAAGGCATCAAACGTCATGTATTTTTTAAGCGGTCGATTTGATGCTGTCGAAGATTTGTTTTTGATACCGAACTTACCATCAGCAGCACGTCGTGTGTACAGTCGTTGGGCGTAATTAAAAAAAACAATATTTATTGGATTCGTAAATATTATTTCTTATATTTGGCTATAGAAACTAGTTAAATGAATCTTATCGAAGTTAAATCTGGCGAAAAAGTAGCTGGCAAAATCAAGAAACTTACTGAGAAACAAGTAGTTAAGCTAAAAGGTAATCGCAAATTTCAATTTGATTGGTCGAAAGAATCAAAAAATGAAGTTTATGCATTACTAAAAAAAGACAATAACGAAATTCTCGGGCTTTGTTCAATTATTTATGTACCAGAAGAACTTAGAATACACTTAAATTTAATTGAATCTTCCATCCCAAATCAGGGAAAGAAAAAATTGATAGCTGGAATTCCAGGTTGTTTAATTGGATATATCTGTGAAATTTCTTTTAAGCAAGGGTACGATGGTTTCGTTTCTTTGTTATCTAAGACAAGACTGGTTGATTACTATCACAACAAATTTGGATTCCTTCACATGGGAAATTATATGGTTGTCTTTTTAGATTTGTCGCAAGCCATAATCACTAAATATTTGAAAAATGGGTAAATACGAAAAAATATATCAAAAATTACGTAAGACATTAACAGACGAAGAAATTGCTGATTCCATGCTAATTCCTGCAGATTTAAACGCTGAAGAAAAGAAGAAAGCTGATGAAGAGTTAAGGGCTTTTAGATTTAAGTTGCTTAATGAAATGACTGAAGAACAAAGAATCTATTCTGACCTTCTTAGATTAAGATATCAAATAGAAAATTATTTAGAAGAAGATTTTTTTGACCAATCAAAATCATTTGGAAGACAACTGTCTGAATATGTAAGAATATTAAATCGCACAAAGAAAAAAGTATCTGAAGATTTAAATGTTCATTATACAAGATTTAGCAGAATTTTAAATGATAGAGAAGACCCAAATGTCGAATTCGTCTATAGATTGGAAAAACATTCAGGAGAATTAATTCCTGCCGTAATATGGTGGAAGCTAATTACTAAAAGACAAGAATTTGAAATTAAACAAGATAAAAAAACTAGAAAAAAAGAAGCTGCAAAAGTAAGAAGTGCTGTAAAATTTAAAGTATAAAAGGCGTATAACAAAGTTCACACTTTCATGCTGCTGAATTAAGTTAAAGTTTAGGCAAGTATTCTGGGTGTTTTCTAAAGGCATCAAACGTCATGTGTATCTTTAGCGGTCGATTTGATGCTGTCGAAGATTTGTTTTTGATACCGAACTTACCATCAGCAGCACGTCGTGTGTACAGTCGGTTGTGCATCAGCAGTAGAAGAAAAAACACTTGCATCTTGTTAACTTTTTAGTTAACTTTGTATTTTGAAAAAAGAAAGACAAATATTATTTTTTGAGAAGCATTTCCAGCAATTCTATTTGAAACAGACTATTGGAGTTAGAAAGAAAATAGGATATGTTTTTAGTGTGATTAAAACAGTTGACAAAGTACCTGTTAAGTTTCTAAGACATTTAAAAGATGGACTTTTTGAAATCAAAGTAGAATATGAATCAAATATTTTCAGAGTATTCTGTTGTTTTGATAAAGGGAACTTAGTTGTTTTATTCAATGGATATCAAAGGAAAACTCAAAAGGCAGATAGAAAAGAAGTTGACAAGGCAATGAAACTCAAACAAAAATACTTCGACAAGAAAAATTAAAACGATGAGCAAAAAAGCAAAAATTCTTAATACAAAAACTTTCGACGAACTTTTAGATATTGAATATGGTGAAGTAGGAACACCAAAACGAAACGAATTTGAAGAACAAGCTCAATATTTTGTAATTAGTGAAATGCTAAGAGCAGGAAGAAAGGAAGCTAACTTAACACAAGAACAGCTCGCAGAAAAAATTGGGACAAAAAAGAGTTATATCTCAAGACTTGAAAACGGTAAATGTGACATTCAACTTTCAACATTATATAAAATCTTTGAGTCAGGATTAGGTAAAAAAGTAAATCTACTGATAAATTGAAAAGGGGCCGAACGCACAACAAAGTACACACTTTCATGCTGCTGAATTAAGATGAAGTTTAGGCTAGTATTATGGGTGTTTTCTAAAGGCATCAAACGTCATGTGTATCTTCAGCGGTCGATTTGATGCTGTCGTACATTAGTTGTTGATCCCGAACTTACCATCAGCAGCACGTCGTGTGTACAGTCGTGTGTGCAAGAAAATAAAATTGGGCCGTAATTAGATGTTTTCGGGCCAAATCAGGCCAAGTTCAGATAAATATATAACTTTGGCTTATGAAAGAGAAAGTGTACAATTCTACGCTCAATTTTGATTGGAAATTACTAAGAATAATTAGTCAAATAGACAGATTTGATGCTTCTTGGTCTAGTATAGAAAAGCGTGAAGAACCAATTTTAAAATACCTGAAGTCAGTGGCAACAATTCAAAGTGTAGGATCTTCAACAAGAATAGAAGGCTCTAAAATGAGTGATAGGGAGGTAGAAGTATTATTGAATAACATGGACATAAGCAACTTAGAAGATCGAGATTCACAAGAAGTTGCAGGATATTCAAATGTATTAGATTTGATATATGACTCCTCAGAAAACATAAAAATATCACCAAGTAATATTAAAAATCTGCACAATCAGTTGCTGAAATTCAGTATAAAGGATCAGTGGCATAGAGGAGATTATAAGCAACACACCAATGCAGTTGAAGCCAATTTTCCAGACGGAAGGAGCCAAATAATTTTCAAAACTGAAGAACCAGGATATCCAACAGAAGATGCAATGAGGTCTTTGATAGCCTGGTATTTTGAAGAAACAGAAGTTCATCCATTGATAATTACTGCTTGTTTTGTTTATGACTTTTTAAGTATTCATCCTTTTCAAGACGGTAATGGAAGATTAAGTAGATTATTAACAAGTTTACTTTTGCTTAAATATGGATATAATTGGATTGAATATATAAGTTTTGAGCATGAAATAGAGAAGAACAAAAAAAGTTATTATAGGAGTTTAAGAAACTGTCAATCAAATCGACCAAACGAGGATGTTACAGAGTGGATAGAATTTTTTCTCAACTCCTTAATAAACCTCCAAGGAAAATTAGAAAGGAAACTTGAAAGGCTAGGAGTCGAAACAGAATTATCACCGAAAGAAAAAATAGTATTTCGTTTTATTGAAGCTAACCCAGGAGTCAAAATAGGTGAAATTTCGAAAAAGATAGGGATTCCAAATACAACTATGAAGCGAATAATAAGAACTCTTATGGATCATGATTTGATAAAAAAATATGGAAAAGGAGCAGGAACAAATTATGGTGTAAAATAAATCATGGTGGTTAGAACACTTTCATGACCGAGTTGTTCTTTTATGCTTACCAAATCTAAGCCCATCTCTAACTAATGAGTGGCATAGCGGCAGTTTTAAGGCAAGTGCCGCTTTGCCTTGCAAGCGAAAGGCAAAGCGCAATCCATAAATTGTATGTTTAAAATAGCTTTGACTTGGTGTGTGTTTTTCTTTTAGGTAAAGTAAATAATCTTCTACTTGCTCTAATGACAATGACGTAGGATCGCAATTGAAATGGAGGGCCATCTTTGCCAAACTTCTTCCGTAATTTTGAAGGATACTTTCGCTCATTCCACTTATCTTTACTTTCTGATTCAAAAGGGTACACAAATCAAATCAAATAATCAAAATTTGGCTTTAGGTCTCTTTTAATTGAGAAGCTTCTCCACTGCCGAATGTATATAACGCTGAACATCAAACACATACACCCTCTGCCAACTACTGATCCATCTATACTAAAAACCAATAAACCACACTGTGATAATCTTTCTAATAAAGGCAAAACAAAAGGCAAAAAATAAGTATTATAATTGGTTTTCTTATTTTGTAACCATCGTTTAGTTTGCTTTATCTTGCTATTGTATTGTTTACAGTCTGGGTTGGATAAGATAATGCTGCTCAACCTACTTTCTCCTGATAATAAAATAGAGCTAACCATATCTGCAAAAATGTTAAAATTGGTCAATTCATGACCACTAAGATGTGTTTTTTTTAGAAGCTTACGTAAGTTTTTTTTACATTCGTTTTAACAAAGTTTTTATCATTCATCGCTTAGTCAGTTTGTAGTTAAACTCTAATCTAAGCGATGTTTTTTTTATCACCAAATCTATATCGTTTGTGTACCCTTTTGAAACTAATTATTAAAAATAGCAACATTTAAAAATAGACAAAATATGAAACCAGAAAAAATCACCTTATTTTATAAACAAGAAAAAAGTGACAAAGTTTATAAAGCAACCTTAGAAGAAAAAGAGGGTCTTTTTATAGTCAATTTTGCTTATGGCAGAAGAGGAGCTACACTCAAAACAGGTACGAAAACGCAATCGCCTGTGGATTACGAAAAAGCGAAAAAAATCTATGACAAATTAGTGAACTCCAAAGCTGAAAAAGGCTACGTGCCTGATGAAGACAGTTCGGATTATGTGTATGAAACCGATAAGGTAAAAACAGGTATTCATTGCCAATTGCTAAATCCAATTGATGAAGAAAACCTACAAGAATACATTGACAATAAGGATTGGTGGGCGCAAGAAAAAATGGATGGTAAACGAATGTTGATTCAAAAAGCAGAGGAATTGACTGCTATCAATAGAAAAGGTTTTTCGGTAGGTGCGCCGCAAGCCATTATGGATAGTGCAGCCAAATCTAGTCACACTTTCATCATTGACGGAGAAGCTATTGGTGACGAACTATTTGTGTTTGATTTATTGTCTTTAGATGGAAAAGATATAAAGCCAAAATCTTATAGCGAACGGTACGATTTGCTTTGCCAATTAGAATTGACGGATGCCATAAAAGTAGTGTCTACTTCAAAATCAAAAACTGAAAAGACTAAATTAGCAGAGCGACTAAAATCTGTTGGCTCTGAAGGTATAGTATTCAAAAAACACAATTCCCATTATCATGCAGGACGACCCAATAGTGGTGGCGACCAAATGAAATTTAAATTTTATGATACAGCCTCTGTTATCGTTTCTAAAGTCAATGACAAGCGAAGTGTAGGGATGTCCTTATTAGAAAATGGCAAAGAAGTTTTTGTGGGAAATGTCACCATATCTGTCAATAAAGAAGTCCCCAAAGAACGAGAAATTATCGAAGTCAAATACTTGTATGCCTATAAAGGAGGCAGTCTTTATCAACCTACATTTTTACACATCCGAACTGATATTGATGAAAAAGAGTGTTTATTGAGTCAGTTAAAATATAAACAAGAATGAGCAAAGAAAGTTATAAGAAATTTCTCAAAGGCAAGGTTAGTAAAAGAAAAAAAGTCAATGTAAAATGAATTAATCAACCATTTGTTTTGTTAATCAAATATGAAAAAATATGAACTATCAATAATTGAGTCCACTCCAGAAAGATAAAAAATCAAAAATGTTTTTTTTAGCGATCTTTGCACCTTTCTCAATTCCCTGATGCTCAGGCATCAATGAATCTCAAAAAATGCAAACCTCATCTAAAAAATTCCATTTTGTGAAAATTATCTCTTTTTGGAGCAGACTCATAATTTGAGAATTTCATACAAATCACAATGAAGATTCAAGTGCTATAGTTGAAATTGGGGATGAAAGAATATTAATTGCTGTAATGGACGGATGTTAAATGAGAAAAGAGAGTCATTTTGCATCAACTTTTACTGTTGCTGCAAGTGGGCAAGGAAGATTTGCTGAGGAATTATCATTTCCAAAAGAATGCCGTGCAGCAGGAATTAAACCAATCATTCTTGTTCTTAATTCGTCCCCTTCAATTAGGTTAACTGAATTAGGGGCAGCATTTACAGAAAATGGTGGTGAAGTATATATTGGAGAAAATGCTTGGAGTTATCTTAATAAACATTCTGGGGAAATCATTTCAATATTCATTGAAAAATATATAAAAGTTCCTTTACTGCAAATTGCAGAATCTGAGAATCATTCATTATCAAACATAAATCTTTCTTGGACAACAGAAGCCATCACTATTTCCAATGAAGATGAATCCTATAATATACAAAGGAAATAATCAAGTAGATAGCTGACAGATTCTTACTGATACTTCCAAATCGTTACTTCGGCACATAGAAGATTTACACTCCTAAATTTCAAATGCCCACTTGGAACTTGAATGCTATCTTGTATGTTGAAGTGTAGTATATTTGCCTGTAGTTACAAAAAATAATAAAATGAAACAGACAGCCTTTATATATGTATTAATAAATTTAATCTTTATGATTGATGTTTTTTCACAATGTGATTATTTTGAAGATTTCTCAGATCCAACTAATTGGACTAAGATTGGAACATTGGTTGAGGTCTCACAAGGACAACTAAATTATATTGATAATTGTCCTGATGCCTCTCAAAGAAGGGTCTATAAAGAACTCGCAAATCCAATATCAAATGCTGATTGTTGGGAATTAACTATGGCTTTTCTACCTACGAGTGTAGGCAGTTTAAATGGTGATCCATTTACAGCACATTTAATTTTTTCTCTTACAGAAAATATAAACAACCCTTTATCTGATTGTCAAGATATTCAATGTGCGGGATTTCCACCAAGTACACAAGATATGATTTCTATTTCATATTCTGCGGTAAAACCTACTAATGGAGAATTACATTTTAAACTTATCGCAAGTAAGAAGGGAATTTGGGAAACTTCTGATCTTTTGATTTATAGTGATTTAGAATCTATTATTTATGTTAACTTATTAAAGGATTGTTCTCAATATACTTTGAATATTTTTTCAGATCCGAACCTGGAAAATCCACTTGGAAATGGTCCCGTAATTATGAATATTAAAGCACACGATACTTGGTATTTCATTCAACATGGTAATACAGTAATTGGTCAAATTGAAAGAGAGTTAAATGGATATATAGACGATGTCTGTATAGATTATATACAATGTCCCCAAGTCAACGATAGCATCAATTACACAGGATGTTATGGTGACATGTATTCTATTGAAATTAATGAGACTCTATATAACGAGATAAACCCTAATGGAGTAGAGTTGTTGCCATCAGACTTAACCTGTGATACTGTTTTAAATGTAAATTTGATTTTTGAGGATTGTAGTATTGAAGAAGAGGTGGAAAGGTGCATAGTTTTAATTCCCAATGCTTTTACTCCTAATAATGATGGAATTAATGATAGTTTTAAAATATTTTTTTCAAGTGAATGCTTAAATCAAAATTATGAAATAGTCATTTTTAACAGATGGGGAGAATTAATTTTTAAAGGAGATCAATCAGTATATTGGAATGGGTTTGCAAATGAAAAAATGGTAGATATTGGAGTTTATATATTTTCAGTAAAATATTATAATGGTAGTGAATACATTATCAAAAATGGCAATATAACTTTAATTAAATAACTTTATATAACGACTTCGTATTTGGCGGCTTGTTGTTTATTCAGAGAAAAATAGAGAATATAAGTTATGTGGATTGTGGTAAAATCAAATGAAGAACCGAATCGTCGGATCGCAACTTTTTCAGAACCTCAAATGTTCCATTCTAAAGAGCACAGTTAGTTAAGGGACAGAGAATTAATAACTGTCCGTTTTAACCTTTGATATTTTTCCAAATACGTCGTTAAAAAGCCTCGTCAAAGCCCTGCTATGACTACGTTTTTCGCCTAGTATTTTAAAAAATCTCTTTGCTTAAAATCAGACACTTATTTATTGTCTGTCCCTAATCAAAATAAAAAAATGAGTTTTCTAAAAGCAGAATGGAGAAAATTGGCATTTGCAAATTACGTGGTCAATCCTGAAATTTTGACCAAGTACATTCCTTATGGAACAGAGCTTGATCTATGGAATGGTAAATGCTATGTAAGTTTGATTGGCTTTATGTTTTTGAATACAAAACTGTTGGGTATTAAAATTCCATTCCACACTAATTTTGAAGAGGTAAATTTGCGATTCTATGTAAAACGCTTTGACAATAATTCTTGGAAGCGTGGAGTTGTATTTATTAAGGAAATTGTGCCCAAAAGTGCTTTGACATTTGTTGCAAATACGGTTTACAATGAAAATTACGAAACTTTGCCGATGCGACATTTATGGAAAACAGAGGAAGATAAGCGCACAGTTGAATACGAATGGAAGAAAAACGGCTATTGGTCAAAATTTAAAATTGAAGCTGAAGTAGCATCTTCCGAAATAGTTGCAAATAGTGCAACTGAATTTATTACAGAACACTATTGGGGATATGCCAAAATAAACGATCAAGCAACGAATGAATATGAAGTTACGCACCCAAAATGGAAAAAATACACTGTAAAAAGCTACGAAATTGATGTGGATTTCAAAACCGTATATGGACAGGAGTTTGAGTTCCTGAACAATGGAGAACCAGATTCTGTCATGCTTGCTGAAGGATCAGAAATTACAGTAGAAAGCTTCGAGAACCTCAGCCTGCGGTGATTAAGGGCTTCCATAAAACAATTAATACACCGCTGATTCAATCCATCATATAAAAATGTCAAATAAAAGTCCTGAAAGGACGCTAGATCATAGGGATGGATACAATACATCTAAAGCAAGATCATAGGGATGGATACAATCCATCCCGAAACACGGTTTTTTCTTATATTTACCCAAATTATCATCTACGTCTAGGAATGCTAAAAAAATAAATTTACATTTTTGACAGGACCGCCTGCCGCTTCAATATTTAACGATATTCGGCCGCACCGGCGGACCGGTCAAAAATACTCGCCTTAGCCCTGCTAGGACTGCGTTTTTTTCCGAATGTCGGACCACTTAAATATCGTCAAATCTCTTTGTTAAAAATTGTAAACTTATTAATTTAACATTCCTTATGAAAGATCAAGCTTTTTTTCAAAATCACATTCCTGGAAACATTTGTTTTGGTTGCGGAACAGACAACCCCTTTGGACTTCAAATAAAGAGTTATTGGGAAGGCGATATTGCTGTGTGTAAGTGGACACCGACAGAAAAGTACGACGGTTGGAAAGGCGTCTTATGTGGCGGCATTACGGCTACACTGATTGATTGTCATTGTATGAATACGGCTATGGCAAATGCTTATAAACTGGAAAATAGAGCACTTGATTCTGATCCAAAATACAAATATGCAACGGGATCATTAAGTATAAAATATTTAAAACCTATTGATAGTAGTCATATTGTTGTATTGAAAGCTACCGTTACAGAAGTCAAAGGTCGTAAAACGGTGATGTTATGTGAAGTTTTCTCAAATGATGTAAAAGCAGCGGAGGCAGAGGTAATAGGAATTCGTGTCTACGATAGTAGTAAAGTTGACAAAAACGGCAAGTTTGGGGTATAAAAAAACCGCCAAATAAATTTGGCGGTTTTGAAGGTAATACCATTACAGTAATTAGTTAGGTTTTAAACTTATCCTTTAAAGTACAAAAACCAAACTTAATTAAATAATTGCTAGGGAAAAACCCTATACTCCTTCAAGAAAATCGCTTAACAGAATCCTCATTAGGAATAAACCAATCGTTCGACTAGTCAAACCCATTCTATTATACAATTTTCTTTTTCATAATTTTCACTTTAAACCAATTAAACAAACTCCAAAATAACGTCTTTGTAATTCTATCACAGTCCGAAAAAGCAAATTATATGTTATGTCTTAATTTAACTTTGCTAATTGAACTCGTAGATTCTGATTTGTGGATTTATTTGAACATAATTTAAAAGGCTCAGAAGTTGATAAATAAAATCTTGACCATCGGACTTGAATTGAGAAAAAAACCCAATGATCTGATATAAAATCATAACAAATATAACATATAAAATCAATAGTAGGCCGTAATCAAAAGTAAAAAAACAAAATTTCTATATTTGTATGTAAGAAAGTTTACTACTAATGGTTCAAGTCCTAAATAGTTAACAGTATAAACAAAGTATTTTTTGCATGTTCAAGGCAAAGGTTCTTGACTTTAGGCAAAGCTAAAGGAAAGGTTCTTTAACGCAGAACAGGTGAAAAAGACGAAGTTTAGAGTGTCAAGGATTTAAGACTTGAACCACTAAATACATGACAACGTAGCAATAAGTTGATGTAAATTGTTAATTAAAAATTTATCTAAACTCAGTTTTGAACAGGTAAGTAATTTGCTTGTTTAAACCTAAAAATCATAGAAAATGAGTAAAAACGAGCATTTGAAGGTAGCAATTGCACAAATAGCACCTATTTGGTTAAAGAAAGGGGAAACCATAAGCAAAATCGAAGAGCAAATACAAATTGCTGGAAAAGAAAAAGCAGACCTCATCGTTTTCGGCGAAGGAATTTTGCCTGGCTATCCTTTTTGGCTGGCTTTGACAAATGGAGCTGAATGGGATTCTAAGGTTCAGAAAGAAATCCACGCTCATTATGTTAAAAATTCTGTCCAAATAGAAAAAGGCGATTTGGTTGGAATTTGCAAATTAGCCAAAGAAAATAACATTGCCATTTATCTGGGCACAATTGAAAGGGCAACTGACAGAGGCAATCACAGCATTTACTGCTCATTGATTTATATCAATAAAATGGGCGAAATTCAATCTGTACATAGAAAGCTTCAACCGACCTATGATGAACGTCTTACTTGGTCTCCTGGAGATGGAAACGGTCTTAGAGTACACCCACTAAAAAAATTTACTGTTGGCGGATTAAATTGTTGGGAAAATTGGATGCCCTTAGCCAGAACGTCATTGTATGGATTGGGTGAAAACCTACATATAGCTGCTTGGCCAGGGAGTAAACGCAATACTGTTGACATAACGAGGTTTATTGCATTGGAATCTCGATCTTACGTAATATCTGTTTCCGCACTGATGAAAAAAACAGATTTTCCAAAAGACACTCCCCACCTTGAAAAAATACTAGAAAATTCTCCTGACGTACTTACCGACGGAGGCTCGTGTATTGCCGCTCCCAATGGTGAGTGGCTGATTGAACCGATTGTTAATGAAGAGGGCATTTTTTATGCAGAATTGGATTTTGATAGAGTGCTAGAAGAAAGACAGAATTTTGACCCAGTTGGTCATTATTCCCGTCCAGATGTTACACAATTGACGGTAAATCGGGAAAGACAGGGGATTGTGAAATTTATCTAGGATTTGGCTGAATATAACGATATAACGTTATAAATATGATGGTGTATTGATGGGTAGAGACAAGGCATGCCTTGTCTCAGCACGCTGCACACGGTACGCTGCACACGGCACAATATACAGGCACGATACACACCTTGTTTCCCTAATAGATTGAGGTTCGTTCGTAAACAGCGGAGGGAGACAAGGCATGCCTTGTCTCTACCCTACTACTGTATATTTTAAATTAATATTTTTTATTTTTATATAATAAATGTGCTCATCGATTTTTCCAATTTCTTTCAAGAAACTTCAATTTTTATTATAAATTTGTGCTTTGCAGTGTTAAAAATTTTTACCCTAGTTTTTCCTGATCTCTACTTTTTACCTTATATTTCTGGAAGTATATTTGTCTAATATAGGTTCAATATTTCATCATTACTATTATTTATCCTAAATTATGGCAAAAAAGAGAACAAAAATGGCTTGGGTTTATTCCCCAACAGCAACGAAAGCAGAGAAAGAGGCTATTTCAAAACAGTTTGAACCATTAATCGAAGAGTTGAAAAAGAACCTTCAACCAATTCCCGAACCACAAAAATACAATCATTGCATTGATGTTTTTAGCAAGTGGCGTGGCAATTATTTTTACATTATGGAAAAATTCAAAACTGGTGAAAATTCTTATAAAAATTTTTTTGATTATGGTATAGCCCGTTTAGAATTTTACGGCAAACATGGCTTTAATCTTTCTTATTTCAGACATACTGGAAAATGGGAGCCTCTTTTTATGTATGAAGGCATCTCATTGGAAGAAGCACATAAAGTAATTTTGGAAGATCCAATGTTTCAAGTGTTTTAGCATCCTTCAAGTTTTCCTCATTTTAATAACTCAAGTTTAGCATGTCTGTCTAATGAATTAATATTCAAATTTAAAATGAAACATAGGCCACTCAAAATGGGGTATAACAACAACACAATTCATAACTTTCAACTTTCAATCTTCAACTTTCAACCTTTTTAGGACGGCGAGTATCATCTCCGTTCAAGTAGTGTCCCCGCTGTCCGTTGCAATGCATTTATGTGTGCGTCTACAAGATTGGGCAACTGCGAGGGTTGTCTCTATGCACACATAAATGCATTTCCACTCGCATCGGGCGTATTTTTGCTTGTTTGGGTGCGCTGTCGGTGGGTTTTTCCTCCGCGCTTCCTTTGCTTTGGTTTTTGTAATTAATGGGTAGGAATTATTTGTTTGTTGGTTGTGTATTTTTAATCTAGGTCTATCGGTAAGTATTTATATCAACATAGTTCAATGTGAGATAAGTTAAATCTAAATGTTGAAAATCTTTGTCAATCGTAATTAAATTCATATTGTAAACACTTGCAGTGGCGGCAATCCATAAATCATTCTTTCCCATATTTCTCGAAGTATCATTTAGAGGGTTTTCTTCTAATTTATCTTGGCTATATGCATCTATTTCCCCATATTTCTCAATAACCTTACGAATATTTATATCTATTACAAAGACATCTTCAATCAGTTTTTGCAATTTGTCTCTACGCTTAACTCCATACTTAAACTGTTTTGCTAAAGAATCTAATTCTCCAAGTGTTACTGCTGATATTGCGATATTATTTTGTCCATTGAAAATTTTATAATCGTCTTCTATTCGGCGAGAAATATCTGTTTCTCTACCGTAAATCAACAAGATATTTGTATCAAGTAAATAATTCAATTCTTCTAATTTAAAGCATTTAATAACTCATCCAATGTCTCTTCCCATTCTAAATCATCAACCTTTGCTCTAAATTCATCGTAAGTAATTGGTTTATAATTTTGGTCCGCAATCATTTCGTCTAAACTTACATCCTCCTTAATGGGACGCACAGCTTCCATAAACAGAGGAATATCTGCTTTAACTGTTTCCTTCTTTTGGACCAAATCAGAATGTATTGATTTCAATGTACTTACATCTTCAATTTTCGAAAGAATTTCCATTATGTCCGTTCGTATTTTTTGTGCTTTACTCATAATTTCCTTAATTTTCAAGTTTCATAACCAATTTAATTCTTTTCATTGTATTTTGCAAGGATTTGAGCAAATTTGGGCTGTGAAATTTACTTCGGCATTCATTGCTTGGAATACACGCAATATTAATCAATCGTAAATGAATCCATCCAAGAACTCGGATCATCAAAGTCAATAAGAATATCGGTAGTTTCTTTTTCTTCACTTAAACAATCAAAAAAACTAAAAAATTTCAAACTTTCTAAATCCGCAGGTGGAACAGAGTCTGGAGCTAAATATTTTAAATTACTTATATTAATTTCACCTATTCCCATTGTGAAAAAGTACAAGTTCTTTTCATTAACTAAAGCTTGAATTTTCATTGTCCACAATAAAACTCACATTTTGTAGTAAGCATTGTCATTATTTTGAATATAAAAATAATTTTCCAACTCGCAAAAAAAAATGACAATTTATACCTTTACATAGCCTTTTTCTAAGATTTCACTACTACAAGCTTGTATTAATACTGCAAATACTTAGTACTATATATAATCACAGTGACAGATTGTTAAAGTTCAAAGAGATTTCACATACAGCCCTTCGCTATGATACGAAAAACTATGAAATAACGTGTAGAATTAAAACAGCAAGGGAAGCGCGGAGAAAAAACCCACCGACAACGCACCCAAATTCGCGAAAATACGCCCAATGCGAGTGGAAATGTATTGCATTCATGTAATGGATGTTTCGGACAAAATTTACAACAAAGAAGTAAGTACAGACATTGCATGCAACGTCTCTCCATAAGGACTACAACTAGTTTCAGTAATACATAAAAAATTTGAGCGTTTGAAGCTTGAACTATTAATTATGTACCTTTGTATGAATAATTCTTAATGAAAAAACAACAAAATTAAAAAACATGAAAGTTTGTGGAATAGAATTAAAAGGAAATAATGCCATTATAGCTAGTTTGAGTGGTGATAAGGATGATTATGAGATAATTGCTGTGAAGGTTAAAAAAATTGGTTTAAATGATACTAAAGTTCAAGAGGATATAAGGTCGTTTTCGAAAGCTATTGTTCAGTTTTTTGATGAAATGAATTTTGATAAAATTGGCATAAAGGCAAGGGCGGAAAAGGGAAAATTTGCTGGTGGTCCTATGTCTTTTAAAATGGAAGGGCTTATTCAAAATACGGATTACAATGTGGAAATAATTCACGGGGCAACTATTAGAGCTAAGTTAAAGGGGATAAGCATTGATTCGTCTGCGATAATGAAATATCAGGAGGAAGCGTTGAATGTTGCGGTGTATTTGCTTCAATAAATTTAATAGTAAAACTACAGGAAAAACTGCAAGTTAATTATAGAGGTTTGATCCTATTTATGAGAGTCGTCCTAAACATTTATGAGGTTCCCGATATTTTCATTGGCTATACGCCATGAAAATTCGGGAATGACGGGATTTTTTGTTTATACAAAACCATCAAAAACAAATGAAAATTAAAAACAAGGAGGAGTTAGAGTGGTCTTCGATTGTTGCTAATAACTCGATGAATCGGGAGCGCAAGGCTATTGGTATAAACAGCTATGAAAAAGACATTTATTTAAATCCTGTTGAATTTATCAATGCTAGATTGCCCAAGGGAAATGTAAGTTGGATGGATTTGTGTTGTGGTCAGGGCAATGCTTTAATTGAAGTGGCGAAACTATTTTCTGGAAAAAAATTAGAAAATAATTTGAGCATGCAAGGTGTCGATTTAGTTGATTTTTTTAATGATTATGAAGAGTACAAAGATTTTTTGCTATTGAAAAAAATGAATTTGGAGGATTGGATTCCAGAGGAAGATTATGACTTGATTACCATTGTTCACGGTTTGCATTATATTGGTGACAAATTAAATTTGCTGAAAAAGGCAATGGAATCTTTGAAAAAAAAAGGTATTCTAATCGCTAATTTAGATTTAAATAATATAAAAATAAATGGCAAAGAGGATTCGCTTTCACTAATAAAAAGGTATTTCAAAAAAGAAAATTTAAACTATAATTCAAGAAGAAAAATTCTAAAAATCGAAGGTAAAAGAAGCTTGGATATTCCTTTCAAATACATTGGAGCAAATGATGAAGCTGGTCCAAATTATTCTGGGCAAAATTCTGTGGATTCGGTTTATGGTGTGTCATAACCTTTTAAAGGGGAGATTCCAGATATTTCTTCGCTACGCTTCAGAAATCTGTTGGACTCGCACACGAGGATGACGTATTTGCTAAATGTCTTGTAATTCGTAATTCGCAACCCATAATTTAGCACAGACAAGGCATGCCTTGTCTCTACAGGTTTATTACAAGACGCAATAACAAGGGAATTCATAATTCATAACTCATAATTCATAACTTCTTCGCTTCTTCTTTCAATGCTGCAAATCGGTACTTTTTCCAAATCATTGGCATAACGATGAATGGGAAAATTACGATCAATCCGCCTAATACAGCGTCTAGGTAAAAGTGGTTTGCTGTTGCTACAATTACTAATAAAACAAAAGGTGGATAAATCCAAACGCCCCAACGAATAATGAAATTTTTGGATAAATACCAAACGACCATTGCGAGTAATAAAGAGGTGCCAAAATGCATTGAAGGCATCGCGGCGTATTGATTGAATAAATAGGATAGTTTACCTTTGTAAATATTGATTTTACTGATGTCACGCAGCGTGTCCACAAAACCTACATCGTTGAGCATTCGTGGGGGTGCGCAGGGAAAGCCAATAAAGAAGAATATCGTAATGACATTGGCGAGCATAAAGGCATTTCTCACATAAAAATAATAATTTTTATGCCAGTGATAAAGCCATACAAAAAAGATGACCGTAGACGGAACGTGAACTCTTAGATAAATTTGATTTAGAAATTTTATCAAAGATTCTTTGTCGTCAAAAAATCGCTGGACGGAAATTTCGTTGAATATGCCGAGCGTTTTTTCCCACTCAATTATACGGTAGGCGTTTGCAAATGCAGTCGTTTCATCACCAATTGCCACAAAACGAGAAATTTTATAAAAAAGCAAAAAGGCAACAAATATTAGTATTTCTTTGAAACCTGACTGTTTGGTCCAACTAAATTTGATATTGTCTTTGATGACTCGCTTAAAATTAGTTCTGGCTGCTGCACTGCGTAAATTATAAACTAAGTAGACTATCCCTAAAATTGCAGGAATGGTTACTTCTTGTTTGAATATCTCTACCAAAAATCCTGATAAGGAAAAGGCAAATGTTGCTCCAAAAAAGGCATTTAGTATAGTTGAGATCATTGCTTCCATTTGATAAACTTGGTCTTGGTTTCTGTAGTTCTGCTCTGTTTAAGGGCGCAAAGATAAATAATTTGCTTCCAATTCTATCAAGTTCTCAAATCTTTGTATCATTGTGTTAAATTAACATTTATCACACTATGAAATATCTTCTTTTGTCAATTTTCCTTCTTTGTTTCTCTCAATTTTCGCATGCTCAAAAGGGAATGGATGTTTGTCCTTTGAAGGTGGGGATGGAGTTGCCTGAAGCCTTATCGTTGCAAGGTTCAGATGGCAAAGAAATCACAATGGATGAACTAACCAAAGAAAAACCGACTGTTTTGGTATTTTACAGAGGTGCATGGTGTGGATATTGTACAAGTCATTTAGCTGAGTTACAGGAAATTAAAGGCGAGGTTGAATCATTGGGCTATCAAATTTTTGGTATCACACCTGATCAGCCTAATAAATTGGCGCAGAGTCAAGAAAAAGGAAAAAGTGATATGATTGTTTATTCTGATTCCAAAACCAATGCCATTCAAGCTTTTGGATTGGATTGGAATGTGGATGATGAAATGTTTGACAAATACAAAATTGAATACAAATTGGATTTGGAAGAATGGAGCGGCGAATCTCACCACAATCTGCCTGTTCCAGCAATTTACGTCATCAAAGATGGTGTAGTCGAATTTCAATATGTAAATCCCAAGTACTCTACAAGACTGAAACCAGCTACTTTGTTAGCGATATTAAAGACACTTTAGATACAATGCTTTAATGTTGAGTCCACTCCAGAAAGATAAAAAATCAAAAATGTTTTTTTTAGCGACCTTTCCATCTTTCTCAATCCGCTGATGCTAAGGCATCAACGAATCTCGAAAAATGTAAATCTCATCTAAAAAATTCCATTTTGTGAAGATTATCTCTTTTTGGAGTAGACTCAATGTTTCAATACTACAATGCTTCAATAAAAAAAGAACAGAATATTGAAGCATTGAAGCATTATATCATTGAAGCATTAATCCACGCCGCTCATCATTTTTTCCTACCGCTTATCACAATCCGCTTGTGAATGTTCGATTATGACCTTAAATTTGGATCATAATCAAACGTAAGGCAATGGACAATCAAATATTATTCGAAGAAAAACAAAGTTTTAGACAATGGTGGCTGTGGCTTATTCTTTTAAGTTTTAGTGGATTTTATTTCTACTGCCTCTTCTCCAATGAATCAAAAATTTCCGATCTATTTTTAAGCCCTGTCATAATATTTAGTACCATACTGTTAAGTACATTATTATTGTGTTTTTTGATCTATCGTTTAGAAACGCAAGTTAGGACGGACGGAATTTATATCCGCTTCTTTCCCTTCACACGTAAATTCAAAAAATATGCTTTTGATGAAATTTCTAAATCGTATGTAAGAAAGTACAATGCAATTATGGAATTTGGTGGCTGGGGTTACCGAATTGGTTGGAAAAAAAAAGCTTTTAATGTTTCTGGAAATCAAGGATTGCAACTGGAATTTAATGATCAGAATAAATTGTTAATTGGCACGCAGAAACCAGAGGAATTGGCTGATGTGATAGATAAAATAAAATTAATCAAAAAATAAAATTATATATCATGAAAAAGCAAATCATAAATTTAATCATCATTACATTAATTTCGACATTTTCAATTATGGCGCAAGAAGTAACTGGCACTTGGAATGGTGCAATCGAAATTCAAGGAATGCAACTCCGAATAGTTTTTAATATTGATAAAAATGATACTGGATATTCTTCTACAATGGACAGTCCTGATCAGGGAGCTAAAGGCATCAAAATGGATGAGACGACTTTTAAGGAAAATACATTAAACATAAAGGCTGCTGCAATGGCTTTTGAATATAATGGTAAAATTTCAGAGGACCAAACAAACATTGATGGCAAGGTAACGCAAGGTGGCATGGAAATGCCTCTAACATTAAAAAGAGAAAAAATTGAAAAAAAGGAAACAGAAAAGCGTCCTCAAGATCCTATAGATTTTCCATATGAACAAGAAGATATAAAGTTTGTCAATCCTAAAGGTGGACACTCTTTGGCTGGAACGCTCACTACCCCATCCGATGGAAATTTTGATAAAGTTGTAGTATTGATTTCTGGTTCTGGACCACAAAATAGAAATGAGGAAGTGGCAATATTTAACCACCGTCCTTTCCTAGTTTTATCGGATTATTTGACTAGAAAGAACATTGCTGTTTTAAGGTATGATGACAGAGGAGTTGGGGAATCAGAAGGAGATCAGGAAGATGCTACTTCTAAGGATTTTGCAGATGACGTTATCGCTGCTGTTGATTTTTTGAAAACTAGGAAAGAATTTAATGGAAAGAAAATTGGATTGGCTGGACACAGTGAAGGCGGTATGATTGCACCGATTGTTGCAAGTGAAAGAAAAGACATTGATTTTATTGTTTTAATGGCTGGTCCTGGTGTTCCAATACAAGAATTAATGGTACAACAGAGTATTGATGCTCTTAAAGATGCTCCTATTCCAGAAGAAACAAAAAGTGCTAATGTAAAAATCGTAAAAGAAGTATATGATTGTATAAATGCTGACAAAAGCTTAGATGGTGAATCTATAAAGCCTGAATTAAACAAAATTTTGGCTAAAGGTTATGATTCATTCCCTGAAGAAAGTCAAAAAGAAATTGGTGACAAAGATGCATTTATTGAATCGCAACTCAAAACTATGACTGGAAAATGGTTTATGTATTTTTTGAGATTTGATCCCGCACAATATGTATCGAAAGTGCAATGCCCAGTTCTTGCTGTCAATGGAGCGTTAGATATTCAGGTTTCTGCAAAAGAAAATTTAGCAGGTATCAAAAAAGCATTAGAAGAAGGTGGAAACAAGGATTTTGAAATAAAAATGTTCGACAATCAAAATCATCTTTTCCAAACGGCTGAAACTGGCGCGATTTCCGAATACAAAGAGATTGAGGAAACATTTAATGAAGGCAGTATGAAGTATATTGCGGATTGGATTAATAAACAATGAAGAATAGTTGAAAGTGGAAAGTGGAAAATGGAAAATGGAAAATGGAAAGTGGAAAGTGGAAAGTGGAAAATGGAAAATGGAAAATGGAAAATGGAAAGTTGAAAGTGTTTGATAGTTGAAAATTTGAGCATTGAAGCATTGTAACATTAAAGCATTTTTTATGATAAAAACAGGAAATAGAAATTTTTGGATCACGCAAATTATTGGGTGGGGAATCTTTGCAGGGTCAAATTTAATAGTACAAATAATAGGAGGCTTTCCACTTGATTTGCTTTTAACAAATTCATTAATTCCCTTTTCAGTTGGTTTCCTGACAACCACTATCTATAGGTATTTAATAAAAGACGTTGATTGGAAGTATTGGAAGTTTTCAAAGTTGCTTTTACTGTTAATTGGATCATCTTCTGTCTTAACAATTGCATTTATGGCAATAATTTACAGCATATTGTTTTTGTTTATAGATGTTGAATTTAATTTAGCGAAATTTTTGAGCAACTTTGTAATCTTTGGTTTGATAATGAGTTTGTGGAATTTCATTTATTTTTTTATTCATTACTTTAATAGCTGGCACAATTCGGAAATTGACAAGTGGAAGCTCGCGGCTGAGATCAAAGACTCGCAGCTTGGAAATTTAAAAGCGCAAATCAATCCGCATTTTATTTTTAACGCCATCAACAACATCCGTTCTTTGATTTTGGAGGACAAAGAAAAAGCAAGAGAAATGCTTCTCAACTTTTCTGATCTGTTTAGATATTCTTTGAAACATAATGAAAATGCAACAGTAGAATTGGAGGAAGAAGTGGAAATTGTACAACAGTATTTAGAACTTTTATCCATTCAATTTGAAGATAAGTTAGCATACAAAATAAATTTGGAAAATGACTTATTAAAAGAAACCGTTCCTCCAATGATGTTGCAATTGTTGGTTGAAAATGCGATCAAGCACGGCATTTCTCAGTTTACAGATGGCGGTTCTATAGTAATTGACATTCATAAAAAAGAAGATTTTTTACTGTTAAATGTTAGAAATACAGGTAAGCTCAACAACACCGTTAAGCTTGGAGAAAAGCTGGGAGTTGGTTTGGAAAACATTAAAAAGAGATTGGATTTAATTTATACTGGAAAAGCAAAATTCGATTTAACAGAAAAGAATAACTTTGTAACTGCATCCATTAAAATACCTTTGATATGAATAGCTGTTTAGTTGTAGAAGATTCTAGGTTGGCACGAAAAGAGATCGTTGCCTTAATCAAAGATTTGGGTTCGTTTGAAAACATCCACGAAGCTCAAAATGCAGCGGAAGCACAAGAACTCTTGGACCAATTTGATCCTGAAGTTTTGTTTTTGGACATTCATCTTCCTGGAATGGACGGTTTTGAGTTTTTGGAAAGTTTGGATAAAATTCCCCAAGTAATTTTCACCACCGCTTACGATGAATACGCAATCAAATCATTTGAGTACAATGCCATTGATTATTTATTAAAACCCATAAAAAAAGCACGTCTTGAAAAGGCAATTGAAAAATTAAAAACAAGAAACGAACCTGCCGAACCCACAAAAAAACAACTGTCTCTAGATCAGCAAATTTTTGTAAAAGATGGCGATAAATGCTGGTTTGTCAAATTAAAAGACATTAGCCTTTTTGAGTCCGTAGGCAATTATTCAAAAGTTCATTTCGACAATCAAAAACCCCTCATTCACAAATCACTTAATTATCTTGAATCGGTCTTAGATCCGAGTGTATTTTTCCGTGCAAATCGTCAACAAATCATCAACCTAAATTCCATCGAAAAAATCGTTCCGTGGTTCAACGGAAAATTAAAATTAGAATTAAAAACAGGGGAAGAAATTGAGGTTTCGAGAAGGCAGTCGCAGAAGATTAAAAATTTGTACAGCATTTAGGGAATGCCTGAATGTGAGAATGCGAGAATGCGAGAATGTGAGAATGCGAGAATGTTTTTAATGATATAATGTTGCAATGCATAAACATGACAATTTTCAATACAAATCCGTAGGGGCAATGCCTCGCGCTTGCCCTTTTATGTAATAAACCAAAAAAAATCCGCTGAATGACATTCATTCAGCGGATTTGTATTGACTAGAACAATTGTCTATTGTTCATTGTTTAAAATCTTCCACCATCTGCTTCACATTCTGTTCTTGTAAAAGTAACAGTTGTAGATGGGCTTTCGCAACCACCTGTATTTACTTCAACAACATAGACTGTAACAGTTGTTCCACTTGGAACAGCGGTAGGCGTATAAAATTCACTATTCGCACCACCTACTTCTGATGGATTGACAGCATTGTTTAAGCCTGCATCGGTATACCAATTGAAAGTCGTTCCACCTGTTCCAGATGCCATTACTGGATCAATAGGTACACCAGGACAAAGAACAATATCTGGGCTTGGGCTAATGGTTGGAGGAGTACCTGGCAAAATATCGCTCAGATCATATTCCAAGTCAAATTGACAAATCTCATAACCATCGGGATCAGTCAAAACAACCGTTCCTGCTGTTCCTGACAAAGTAATGGGGTATGTACCATCACCTCCAACAACAACACCGTCAATTGTAACATTCACACCTGCGGCACCAGTTACAGTAATGACACCATCAATGGTACCGTCTGCATTACAAACATAGTCATTTACATCTGTACTCAATGCTCCTTCTAATGTACAAACATCGTCTCCATCGTCATTACAAGTAATAAATGTTGCATCTATTATAACCTCTTGGTCGCAATCTAATACATCATCATAAACCAAAACAGTAACTACTGTTCCAGGAACAACCGTTACCAAACCTGTCCAGCTACCACCAGTATTGTCCGTATAAGTACCACCAGCATCATCTGTGATAGTACCTGATGCATTTGTAACATCAATGGTAAAAATCAGATTTCCATTTGGTGCATCACAAACTGTTGCAGCTAAATTAAGTGCAGCTTCCAAATCACAACACGAAATTTTCTGTGCACAACAAGGATTGTATAAAAATCCTGGATTGTAACAACCATCTTCTGAGAAATCAGAAATATTTCCTCCAATTGCAGGAATCGTAGTTGGTGCATTTGCCGTTTCATAATTCAAAGCATAAAGGAAATAATCTCCTATTAGCTCATCCGATCCAAAGTCACCAGTAGCATTGCAATCTAAAATTGCTCCCGTTGCAGGATCTACCAAAAAGTATTTGGTTTCATCTCCAGCAATTGTACCAGGCGTATAAGTTGCACTGATTTGATCCTCTTCGCAAAGACATTCTAAAATTAAGCCTCCACCAAGAAAGTCGTTTGTACATCCCACAATCGCTGCTGGATCATCGCCAGCAACAGGTGGAACATTTGTCGGCGGATTTGCCGAGTCATAAACTAAATGCAGCACTTCAGCCATAGTTCCAGACGCTATCCCAGTTAAATTCACAGGTCCAGGACCAGGAATTACTTGGTCAATGTTTCCAGCGGCGTCCAATACCAAATAATATTCGGTATCCCCACCAGTAGAACCAGTGTTATTAAGTGCAAAGTCACAGCTTTGCCCATTTGCATTTATTCCTATAAATATGGCCAATAACAAGGTCCACATTTTGGGTATTTTATAATCTTTATATATTCTATTCATAATATCTAATCTTTTTAAGGTTTTAAAAATTTAATTCGATCAGATATTATTTAGACCAAGTTCCGTTAGTGATATCACAAGGCGCTGGTGCTGTACAAGCAGTAGCATCAACAGGCAAGTCAATTTCACATCCTTCACCATCCGTTACAGTAAGTACATAGTTCAGTGCATCAGGAGTTGTTAATGTTCCAGCTCCAGCAGTTGTAGAACCAGTAACTCCTTCACTAGTTGCTCCAGTTGCATCAAATAATTCATAAGTGTATTCAGAGCTATCAAAGCAGTTAAGACCACCTTCAACAGCGAATGAAACATTACAATCAGCATCTACAGTAGCAGCAGTAGTAACCGCTAATGGAGTAAGGAATACTACAGGAGCAGCCGCACCAATTGCAGCCGAATTACAGAATGATCCCCAAGTATTTGTAGCATCATTTGCGTCTACAACAGGTGACAAGTATAATACTTGACAAGTTGGAATAGCTGCATTAGAACCATCATTTGCAATCGTTGTTGAACCTGGAGGAATAGAACCATATATAGTTACTAAAGCAGGATCTGTTGGACTTGCTGTATTATGTAATAAATAACCCGTTGTTAAACAAGCAGGATAGTCACAAACAACATCACAATAAGATGATGTAGCACACCCAACAGCATCTGTTGCTGGAAGCAATGTTTCACCATTACAGAAAATCGCAGGACCAGCAGCAGCAGGGTCAGTTGTAGTTGGATCAACGGCTGTTCCGTCTGGATCAACATAAGTTACTGTTCCAGCATCTGCTTGAATTTCATTTATTTCAATATCATAAGTCCCTGTGCCTCCAGCACCATCTATTTGAATCGCCAAAACATCACCAGGAGTTAAACAACATTTTGTTGCTGGAGCAGCAGATGATCCAGAAGCACAAGGTGCAACATCACAAAATGTAGTACAACCCAATCCACCATAACAACCTGCAGTTGTTCCATCAGTTGTCTCATATACTGCAAAATTAGCAGAACCAATACTTCCTGAAATCAAATTAATTTCAACCGTTCCAGAAGCTGGTACAGTGAAATAATGCCAGTTTGATTGTCCAACTCCAATATTAGGCTCGCCAGCCAATGTTTCAATACAAGCGCGAGTATTATCACCTGATGCTATAACTGCACCACAACTGCCATCAGCATTTACAGGTACTTCATATTGAGCATCCGCCAAAGCTTGACACATAATATCATTGCCTGGATTGTTATTAGCAGCATCTACCCCACTTGGATCATAAATCCATGTATCAATGTCACAAAAACCCGCATCAGGTTCATCTGCAACGATGTAATAAGTATAACCTGGCTCCAAACAATTGTATTCGATAATAGCTGTACCTCCACCAAGGGCACCTGAATCGCTGTATCCATTTCCTTGAATTGGATCATCTGGTACACCAGCTAAATCCCAACAACCAAAATCAGCTGGACAACCTGGTCCTAAAGCTGGGTCATAAGAGTAAAGTGCAGCATTTTCTCCTTGGTTTGGACAGTTAAATTCAGCATAAATACGACCACTTGCTGGAGCAGTAAATGAAATCCAAACAGTACTTGAATTTAATGTATTATTAGTTGGATCATTAGGGTGATTGGGAATAGAAGAAGGATCATCTACATCAAACTCATCATCATAAGCACAATCTGTCAAAACATCAAATTCTTCAGGGTTAAGACCGTCTTCATTTTGAGTTAAATCAATAAATGGATTAGCATCAAATGCCGTACAAGGTACATCTGGTTGCACATCTGTTCCACCACCATCATCATTAACAGCAATAGAAATAATTCCTTCTACGGCTTCGTCACTACCCATTTGGATATAGTAAACTTCTCCAGGAATCAAACCAGGACCAAGACCAAAACCACCACAATCCCAGTCTTGAGCAGCTTCTGCATTAGGATCAACTAAAGGAATATCATCATCAGCAAAGTCATGGTCAGATAAGTAATCAAATTTATCTTTAACAGGAGTTAAATCACAAATATTGACCCCACCACACATTACTCCATTGGCAGAATGATATAAAGCAAACTCGGTACCAATGCTTGTATTACCTCCATTGGTTGTAATCTCTACATCTCTTGATGGAGCTACAAAGTAAAACCAAGCTGTTTTATCTGGGTTCTCATTATCATGTATAATGATTTCGTTCGCTTCTAAGGTATAATCATCACACCAAGCATAGTCTTCAAATCCTGCACCTGGTACAACCTCTATTGCATCACAGATATTGTCTGCCATTGCTGGAATAATTTCTACATTGGTAACTGAGTAAGTTATAGTGTAAGTAATTGGACTTGTAGAACAATCTCCATCAGAAGCACTCGCACTTGCAGTTTGTGAACCGCCAGGTGGATTATTAGGATCAATCGAAAATGTCTGGTTTCCTGTTGCAGCATCTGACCCAATTGGATCATCCTCAAAAGCTTCCCAAGAAAAACTAATTGTTCCACCAGGAAGTACGCAATCATCTAAGGTTTCACAAAGGTTAATATCAGCATTAATTGGTCCATTCCCATCTGTCTCTACATTGTCTCCACCAAAATTAATTTGAAAGTCACTATCTCCCGCCCCAAATCCATCACAATCAGAGCTCACATCAGTAGCAAAATTCGTGATACAAACTGTCACTGTTGCAGCATCGCTTTGCGCATTTAAACTAAAGCTTATAAAAACTGAAGCGAATGCGAATAAAATTAAGTTTATTTTTTTCATTTTCGTTTAGTTTTTATAGTAAAACAATATTTTTTAATACATACCATTGACCTGCCATGAAATAAAGTCCATTCACAAGCATTCTATGCTGCTTTCCTTCCTTTCCTTCAATAGTAATGATAGCATTACCTCCTTGAAAAAAATCATGGTCTCTTTTTACTTTCATTTGAAAGTCGATAATGTTTAAGTTGGCATAATCCAATCCTAGCTCCTCTGCCTTTTGACGGAACTCATTGATATGTCCTGTCAAAATTGTTATCTGTTCAGCATAATTATTTTCCAAATTTGCTAAATTTTCCTGACGCATCTCAAAGTTAGAATAAGGCATATCTTCAATAACTTCCCTATACATCTCAAGGGTTGGCAACATAGTTGTAATATCCGAGGCATTAATCAACTGAGTAACTCGAGCACTGCTTTGGTTAACAGTAGCAGCGGCTTCACCACTTAGTACTTTGTTTTGTGCCTGAAGTCCATCTACCCAGAATAGGGAGAGGATAGCAAGAAAGAAGAATAGTTTTTTCTTCATCATAATTTTAAGTTTATAGTTTTGAAATATTTTTTTATTATAAAATGTAACTTGACAACAACTATCGCAATCAAGCATTAACATCAAGTTATAAAAATTTGTTTAAAATTCATATAAGATTGAATAAATAATATTTAGTAATAAGGTTGTTTTGTTTTATTCTAAATTATCAAGATCCTATGTCTGAAGTTTGCTTTGTGATAATTCTGTGACAATAAATGAACATAACTTACACTTACTAGGAGAACTATACATTTCATCTATAATTATAGTAGTACTAAATTGGCTATTTTATTCTGACCCAAGCAAAAACTAAAAATCAGTCAATAAATCATAGCTGTATATATGCATACAAAACCTAAGTTTTTTTTAAAAATGCACCATTGTCAGTTGTTAACTCATTCAGACAGGAATTGAATTTGCGGGATGGAAACATTGATTTCAAAAAAGCATCTATTACAATTCTATATTCATCACAATATTAGTAAAAATAATTGATAGTAAATGTAAGTTTTGTATAGATTTTTTCAAAATCCCCTACTTCGGTGACAACCTCACCAAAATCAAACTAATTACACTAAAAAAGATATTTGGCAACCATACAGCCAATAAGGGAGAAAAGTTGGATTTGATTGCGAAAGAAGTGGCAAATTGTAACATTACGACAAAAAGACCGCTGATTCCAAGACCCATTAAAAGATGTAAACCCATTCCTCCACGGGTTTTTCTCGAAGCAATGGCAAAACCGATGATCGTTAGAATGATCGTGGCAAACGGTAGGGCTGTCCTTTTGTAACGTTCTACTTGCAATGCTGCAAGATTACTCGACCCTTTGACTCGTTCTCGTTCTATCAGTTTGTCTAAATCTGGGGTTGTAAGGGCATTTTTAAACATTTCTTTTTGTCCAAAATCATCGGGAGATAAGGGAAATTCTGAGATGATTGTATCGCCTGTCATCAGCTTTTCATCTTCTCCGTTTATCTCTCGGATGGTGTAGTTTTTCAACTGCCATTTTTGTTTCTCATTCAACCACTTTATTTGTGAGGCTTTTATTTTTTTGATTAATTTTTTATCCTCCACTACTTCTAAGATAAATTCTCTTCCTACACTGTCTTTGGGTTCATAAGATTTTAAGGTGAGGTAAGATTGTTCATCCAATTGCATATTGATGTTTCGCTCTCGCTTGTTCAATTTATTTTTTGTGTATTTATCCTCATACTCCAACATTCCCAAATTTGCTTTGGGAACTAAAAAGTGATTGGCATACAATTGTAAACCCATCAAAAAGACCGCTGATAACAAATATGGTCCCAATAAAACTCGATAGTAACTGACGCCTGAACCAAGAATTGCTACAAGCTCCGTCCGCGATGCCATTTGTGAGGTAAAAAAGATAACGGCGATAAATACAAACAAGGGGCAAACCATCAAAATGATGTTTGGAACAAAATTAAAGTAGTATTCAAAAACAATGCTCTTAAATGGTACGCTGTATTCTATAAAATCGTCTACATTCTCAGATGCATTTACGACTACCACAACCATAATAGCTAATATTGTAGTAAAGAAGAAAGTACCCAAATACTTTTTAATAATGTACCAGTCTATTTTTTTCATTCTAATTTTAAATTCCTTATATCCTATTTGTTACTTTCTTCACCATTTCATTTTTCCAAGCATAAAAATCTCCAGCAATGATTCTTCTTCTTGCTTCTTTTGTCAACCAAAGATAAAAGGCCAAATTGTGAATACTTGCAATCTGTGAACCCAATAGCTCTTTTGAAATTACAAGATGTCTCAAATAAGCTTTTGAATGCACTCGACTGGTCTCGGCTGTGCTATTTGCATCAATCGGAGAAAAATCGTCTTTCCATTTTGCGTTTCTGATGTTTATAAATCCTTCATCCGTAAAAAGCATTCCGTTTCTGGCATTTCTAGTCGGCATTACACAATCAAACATATCAATTCCCAAAGCGATGCACTCTAATATATTTGCTGGCGTACCAACACCCATTAGATAACGTGCTTTGTCTTTTGGAAGTATCTCAGTTACTACCTCTGTCATTGCATACATTTCCTCGGCAGGCTCTCCTACCGACAAACCGCCAATGGCATTTCCAACAACTCCATACTTTGCAATTTCCTCTGCCGATTTTCTTCTCAAGTCTTTGTAAGTACTTCCTTGAACGATGGGAAACAAAGTTTGCTCATAACCATACAAAGGCTCCGAAGCATCAAAAGCATCTTTACATCTTTTCAGCCATCTGTGAGTCATATGCATAGATCTTTTGGCATAATTGTATTCACAAGGGTATGGCGTACATTCATCAAAAGCCATAATAATATCTGCGCCGATGATGCGCTGTGTTTCCATTACATTCTCAGGTGTAAAAAACAATCTCGATCCATCTATATGTGATTGAAATTTCACCCCTTCTTCTTTGATTTTCCTCATATCTGCCAAAGAATAAACCTGGTATCCTCCACTATCCGTTAAAATCGGACCTTCCCAGCCATTGAATTTGTGCAAACCACCAGCAGCATTTAAAACATCCAAACCAGGACGCAAGTATAAATGATACGTATTTCCCAATATAATTTGAGCACTAATAACATCTTTTAACTCTGCTTGGTGTACTCCCTTCACTGTTGCCGCTGTTCCCACTGGCATAAAAATTGGTGTTTCTATCTCTCCATGATCTGTAATCAATTTCCCTGTACGCGCCCTAGATCCAGCATCTTCTTTTTCTAAAATGAATTCCATTGGCAAATTTAATGCGAGAATGCGAGAATGCAAGAATGCGAGAATAAAAAGAATGCGAGAATGCTAGAAAAAAACAAAATTATTATTAGCAGCAAGGGAAGCATTATCAAAAATATCCTCGCATTCTCGCATTCTTGCATTCTCGCATTGTAACTTGCACTCGCATGAATTTCATACTTTACATATTCATTATTGCTGCCCTCTACCAAATTTTGTATTATGGATTGCTTTTTGGAAAGTTGGCATTTTTTCCTAAAGAAAATCCAGAAATTGCGGATTCAGAGTTGCCACCCGTTTCAGTAATCATCTGTGCAAGAAACGAAGCGCAGAATTTAAAAGAGCACATTCCACACATTGCAAATCAAATTTATCCAAATGAATTTGAAATCATAATTGTAAATGACCGTTCGAATGACACATCATGTGACATAATTGAATCTTTTCGTGATATGTACCCGTATATAAAGTTGGTAGTTGTTACAGAAAATGAAAAAATTTTATTAGAAGGAAAAAAGCATGCACTAGCTAAAGGAATAGAGAATGCAAAATATGAACATTTGGTTCTCACTGATGCAGATTGTCGCCCTTCTACCTCAGATTGGTTAAGGGCAATTGCATCGAAATTCACTGACAGCACACAAATAGTAATTGGATACAGTCCTTATGAAAAAAAGAACGGTATATTAAATAGTATTATACAGTATGAAACGTTCATGACTGGGCTTCACTATCTGTCTCATTTTGAATGGAATATTCCATATATGGGAACAGGTCGTAACATTTCATATAAAAAGAAAGTATACTATGAGTTCGGCGGCTTTAAAAAAATTGGGCACATCCAATCGGGTGATGATGACCTATTTATTTGCAATGTTGCCACTGGTAAAAACACCAATATTTGCATAAATCATGAGGCACATTGTATCTCTAAACCTCCTTTAAAATGGGGCGAATGGATCAATCAGAAGCAGCGACATCTTTCTACTGCAAAGTACTATAAACCCCTCCACAAATTAACGCTAGGCGCGTACTCCGCAACTCATTTTTTATATTATTTTTCACTATTTTTTTGCTGTTTTTTCGAGCTTGGATTAATTTTTGTTCCTATGATAGCACTAACTAAATTAACTATACAATACGTCATTTTTTTAAAAATGCGAAAGGTGTTAAACGCTCCGATCAACGTATTACAATTATTTTTAATTGATGCCACATTTGTATTTTACTATGTGGTATTTGGAATTTTTTTTAATCCGCGTAAAACAGTGCTATGGAAACGAAACAACTACTGCGGGTCCGAGGATGGGTGAAAGATGCTCATTCCGGCCAACCAATTAAGGGTGTGAAAGTCACTACGGATTCAGATTTTAAAGGAAAGGAAACAACCGATGCGGGGAAGTTTACTATCCAGATCAAATCTAAGTCTGACGAACCTACTCTTAAATTTTCATTCCCTGGATATAAGTCGATAAAAAGATCTATATCCATTGCTAACCCTAAAAAGGAAATCAACATCTCTTTATTCAAGAATACAGAGTTCAAAGACCTTGATGACCACACGCTCATAAGAAGAGCATTAGACGGAAGCCAAAAAGCTTTCGCTGTATTGATGAAACGATACAAAGATTCTGTTTATTATGTTGTCCTAAAAATGGTTAATAAACCTGAAGACGCGGAGGATTTAACCATCGAAGCATTTGGAAAAGCATTTAATAAATTAGATAAATTTAGCCCTGATTACGCATTTAGTACCTGGCTATTCCGTATTGCAATTAACAACTCAATCGACTTTATTAGAAAGAAAAGATTACAAACACTGTCAATCGACAACCCAATCAGTAATGAAGATGGCGACACGATGTCTCCACACATTGTCTCAGATGTTCTTGATCCAGAAGAAAGATTCATCAAGGATCAACGCAAAAAAATCATGCGAGATATTACTGAAAAATTAACACCAAAATATCGTCAATTAATCGAACTAAGATTCTTCGAAGAATTGTCTTATCTCGAAATTGCAGATGAAATGAGTTTACCAATTGGTACTGTAAAAGCTCAATTATTTAGAGCCAAACAGTTACTACATAACATCCTAAAAAATGGTAGACATTTTTAGGTAATCCTTTAGGCAATCCCATTTGTAAATAACGATAGAAAACCGCCCAAACTAGTTTGGGCGGTTTTTTTGTTGAAATGTTTGTTTAAATAACCGCGTTCCCAAAATGGGAATAGCAGGATGGATTACATCCATCCCTATGATCTTGCGTCCTTTCAGGACTTGTATTTGGCATTTTTACAAAATCACACAGATGCCAAGCAACGCAGAACATCAAATCCGCGTTTGAAAATCCGTTTCATCCGCGTTCCAAAAATGGGACATGGAACAATAATTTATTATTGACTATCTCCTCACTTTACCAATCTCCAACCCACTGAGATTCTAAACACATTATTTCTAGTTTTATCGCTTGAACTAACCGTATCGGAATTGATATTAACTAAACTACGATCAAAATCGGCACCGAGTAGCACTCGTTTAAAAACAAATCCTACACCAAAAGAAAGACCAAAATCCAACCTTTTTAAACCAAATCTATTTTCACCCCATTCAACATTAGCTCTATTAATAGTATCAAAATAAATATCTACTACCTCATACTCTCCCACCACACAACTAGACATGGTAAAAAAAGAGTGAGAAATTAGTTATATTAGTAGTGACAAAACAACTAAATATGACTTCTTCCTCACTGTTTGATAAATATACGACTAAAACGAGTACTTTACCAGATCA
>Ga0209187_1000762_pt1 | contig 48159 bp, 32 predicted proteins | sample BantaG_FD_187430 | JGI IMG/M metagenome (GOLD analysis project Ga0209187, IMG submission 187430) | Marine algal microbial communities from Bantry Bay, Ireland - BantryBay_4 metaG (SPAdes) (version 2) | ecosystem: Host-associated > Algae > Red algae > Unclassified | place: Bantry Bay, Ireland...
AATTCTAAAATACAATTGGCAAAAAGACGGGCAAGAGGATATCGAAATACAGAGAATTTTATCAACATGATTTACCTCATTGCAGGTAAACTGAAATTCGACTACCCACTATGATCAACATAGAGCCATAAATCTAATAACTTAGTAGTCAGTCAAGTTAATAATGTCGAGTGAATTTGAGTGAAATTTAGTCGAGTACGAGGCGGAGGTTATTAGCCATAGCCTACGCTAAGGCTGATGTTCTCCAACGAAGTAATCGGGCAAATTTCGCCAAATTACCCGACAGTATTAGCTTGACTGACTACTTAGTTCGACTTTAGCCAAAAACTCCTAAAATTACCTAAATGAATTAGTTTATTTTTATATCAATGATGAAAGCAGCCTTATTTTTATGTGACCATGTCAAGCCCGAATATCTGGAAGAATTTGGAGATTATTCAGATATGTTTGCCGACTTATTTCCAGCATTAGAATGGACGGTATTTGATGTTTGTAAAGGACATTTCCCAGAAAATTTAGATGAATATGACGTGTATTTTGCGAGTGGTTCGCATCGTTCGGTGTATGAAAAAGAGGATTGGATAACTCGATTGCAAGGTATTATTCGAGATATTTACCAACAAAAAAAATATTTCGTTGGCTTTTGTTTTGGGCATCAATTGATTGGTGAGGCATTGGGCGGAAAAGTCACCAAGTCACCAAACGGATGGTGCGTAGGCGTGCATGAATTTGAAATACAAAAACAGGAAAAATGGATGCAGCCTTTCCAAAGCTCCATAGGTTTACTGATGATGTGCCAAGACCAAGTCATCCAACTGCCCGACAATTCAACCGTTCTCGCATGGAATAAAAAATGCCCTGTGGGGATATTTCGAGTCGGCGAAACGATGCTCGGCATACAAGCACATCCCGAATTTAGCAAGAAATATGACCAATTATTAATGGAAAATCGCATAGATAGAATGGGCGAATCTGTTGTTAAAATCGGCGTGAAGAGTTTGAAAAAAGATGTTGATTCAGGAGTAATTCGGGAGTGGGTGAATCGGTTTATTGATTTTTCTTAAAAATAAAAAAATACGTTCATCCCCTGATTAAAGTGAAAAGTAACACAGGCTTCCAGCCTGCATTTTGGTAGGATTTTGCCTTAAAATTTAACAGAACTAATGCGGTGCAGGCTGGAAGCCTGTGTTACTTTTTACTCTAATTTGAGGGTGGGCGAATAAATCGTTCATAATCATCACATTGTCAATAATGTGCCGATAAGCTGCGGAAACTATGTACTTTAGGTGGGTTTCCGCAACTTATGAGCGCGATTATGATGTTTTTTTGGGATAATGTAGGAAAATAGATATATTTGTAGGTGATATAACTTCAGAGGGGTGGGCTTTTCGGTATTTGGATTACTCAAATATTTTAATCACATAATTCATAAATGAAAAAACGTCATAATAGTACAGAAAGAGCTGGATTACATTTTGTAGCACATACGATTGAAGATGAATTTGGATGGGTATTTAGAGAACAGTCGGTGGCAGACGTTGGAATTGATGCTTTGGTAGAACAATGCGTTGATGGAAATCCAACAGGCAAATTTATTGCATTACAAATCAAGTCGGGTGAAGGGAATGTTAAAGAGAGTCAAAACCTTTTTACGTACTATATATCCAACACTCATTACTATTACTGGATGAATCTTGAGCTACCAATAATTTTGACTTGCTACATCAAAAAAAATAAGAAAAGAGTTTATTGGGTAGAGATTTCAAAATCAAAAATTAAGAAAACAAGAACAAGATGGAAAATTGAAATTCCTAATAACCAAGTGCTTACAAAAGATGCTTTTCCAAAAATAAATAAAATAGTTCTTAATGGAAGGAAAAGACAATTGATGTCAAAAACCAAAATCAACGAGTCAGAAATTGATAAACTTGGAAAAATTGCGGCGATGGATCAAGTTGCAAATTCATTAAATTTCATAGTCTACACTACAAATATATTTGGAGCGGATATAAGAAAATTGACTTCCCAAACCTCTAAAGCGGCAAATGAATACGAGACTGAAGAACTAAGATTACATTTATTTAGGATACAATGTGAGTTTCAATATATTCTTTCTAATTATGCTTCAAGGATACATAATGAAATTCAAATTTATTCTCAATTATTCTCTGACTGTTTGATTGGTTTTAAAACGAAATATTCTATTTTAAAATTATATGAAACTGTAAAAGTAATCGAAACAAAGAGTAATGAATTAAACCAACTTAAACAATTGAAAAACAATTATTTTAAGGTAATTGATGGAGTTGAATCTATGAAAAAATCAATAGAAAATTTGAAAGGTAGTGGTGCAATAATGGATAAAGAAAATTTAGATTTAGCGATATTAGTATTAGAACAAGTTATTGAGGAAATATTTATTAGCCAAGCACTGATAGATGACATTTTAAATCAAATGAACTAATGTTTTTCGTTTTATGCAAAAAATATCTTCCTTTCTTCTATTAACCAAAAAAACTTGCACCCCCAAAAAAAATCACCTAACTTACATATCCATTCCACACAAATCCTTTACGCCTGTTTCGCTTCGTATCAAACTGAACTTATAAACACACATTCTTACACATTAAAAACAATGATTATGTTAAAGAAATCAGCAATGATGCTATGCTTATGCCTAGCCACACTCACCATGCACGCCCAACCCACCGCCCCCGAAACCAACTTTATCAAAACAGACCAATTCGGTTACTTGCCCGATGCGTCCAAAGTCGCTGTCATCAGCGACCCGCAGATTGGATATAATGCCAGCGATGCCTTCACGCCCGGTGGCACGTATCAGCTACGCGAGTGGACGAGTGGCAATGTCGTATTCACAGCAAATCCGCAGGCTTGGAATGGCGGTACTACGCACGCACAGTCGGGCGATAGAGGTTGGTGGTTCGACTTTTCGAGCGTCACGGATGCGGGTACGTATTATGTGTATGATGTGGCAAATGGGGTACGTTCTTACCAATTTGACATCGACGAAAATGTATATAATGAAGTCCTAAAAACCGCCGGACGGATGTTTTATTACAACCGCTGCAACACCGAAAAAGCACCGCCTTACGCTGAAGGCGGCTGGACAGACGGCACCTCTTTTCTCAATAATTTGCAAGATGCGAACTGTCGCTACATCTTTGACCAAGACAATCCTGCCACCGAAAAAGACCTGAATGGCGGTTGGTACGATGCTGGAGATTTCAACAAATACGTCACTTTCGCAGACCGCGTGATGCACGATTTGTTGTGGGCTTATCAAGAAAACCCAGAGGCTTTTGGCGATAATTGGGATATTCCCGAATCCGGCAATGGCATCCCCGACATCATAGATGAAATCAAATGGGAGTTGGAATGGCTACTCAAAATGAACAATTCCGATGGTTCGACCCATCTAAAAATGGGCAGCAAAAACTATTCAGAAAATACCCAAACCCCACCGAGTCTCAATACCGACCCACGATATTACGGACCTACCTGTACTTCGGCTTCTATTTCCGTAGCGGGCGTATTTGCTCATGCGGCGAAGGTATTTAGCGATTTTTCTTCTATGAATACCTTTACACAAGAACTACAAACGAGCGCGGAAAATACATGGGATTACGTCCTCCCTTTAATCAATACCAATCAATTTGATACCTCCTGTGATAATGGCGAAATCATTTCCGGCGATGCCGATTGGGATGTTGCTACCCAACGCGATAAAGCCCTCAAAGCCGCCGTACATTTATTTGATTTGACAGGAGAAAATGCTTATAGCCAATACGTTATGAATAACATAACGGCTACCGAACAAATCGCCAATGCTTACTGGGCGCCTTACAAAATGCCTTTGAATGATGCCCTTTTATTATACACCACAATCGCGGGGGCAGATGCCGCGACAGTCACCACGATTAGCAATTCGATAGCAAATGATGTCAGTGGCAACGGCAGTAATTTTTATGGTTTTGACAATAGCGATTTGTATCGCGGTGCTGTGCCGGATTGGATGTATCACTGGGGCAGCAACCTGCCGAAAGCGAGTACTGGCGTAATGAATCGTTGGTTGGTGAAGTACGATATTAACTCTGCAAATAATGCCGATTACGATATGAAAGCTGATGAAATGGTGCATTATTTTCATGGCACGAATCCGCTTGGTATTACTTATCTCACAAATATGTATAATTATGGTGCGGAAAACTGCGCCAATGAAATGTATCACCAATGGTTTGCCGATGGTTCGATTTGGGACAATGCACTCACGTCCACCTACGGACCTGCGCCCGGCTACATTACAGGTGGTGCAAATAAGGATTTTTCGGTAGGCAGCATCTCACCACCAGCCAATCAACCCCCACAAAAAAGTTACCTTGATTTCAACGATGGCTATCCCGAAAGTTCGTGGGAAATCAGCGAACCTGCCATCTATTACCAAGCCGCTTATATACGTTTATTGGCGGCTGCGGCGGGTGTAGCGGGTACTTCTTCGGGAGCTTGTCCGCCTGTGATTGACTTGGGAACTGCCCTACTTTCTACGGGTACGAACCATGCACAAAACGAAGTCATCTCGTCAGGTACAGTGCCTGCCGGAACGGATGTATCGCTCAAAGCGGGCGATTGCGTCAGGCTCAATTCGGGCTTTAGTTCTGCCGCCAATGCAGACCTCGAACTCATCATCGAAGATTGCGAAGCACCCGCATCAGATTGTGAATTGATCACCAACGGCACTTTTAATACCGATATTAATCCGTGGGTTTATTGGAATTGTACCCCTGCATCGGTGGCTGGTGTGGCGAATCTCACCAGCATCACTTCGGGCGCAAACCTCTGGGATGCCGGATTCACGCAAGCTGGATTTTCGATAGCGCAAGGCAGGATTTACACCGTTTCATTTAATGCGCGGTCAGATGCGAATCGAACAATCACCGTCAAAGTTGGTCAGGCGGTTGCGCCTTATGATGCTTTTGCCTTTGAAACCATTAACCTCACGACGAGTATGCAAACCCATACTTTTACCTTCACGATGACCGACCCGAGCTATAATAATTCAAGTTTAGAATTTTATCTTGGACTTTCTCCGTCCGGCGTTTATCTTGACGATGCAAGCCTCGTCGAATTCGATTGTACGGGCTGTATTCCTGCCGGAGTTGCCTGTGATGATAGCGTCCCCAATACGATAAATGATGTGCAAAACGGCTCATGTACATGTAGCGGTACGCCCATTCAAAATAGTTGTCAACTGTTACAAAATCCGACCTTTGATACTAATATCGCCAATTGGAATAATTGGAACTGCACACCAACTGCGGTTAGCGGCATTGCGAATCTCACCGGTATCATTCCTGGGGTCGATCCATGGGATGCCGGATTCAATCAAGGCAACATTTCGATTGTACAAGGCGCGACCTACACGGTATCGTTTCTGGCAAGTGCGGATAGCAACCGAACTGTCGTTGTCAAAGTAGGTCAAGCAGTTGCGCCCTTTGCTGCGTATGCTTTTGAAACCGTCAATCTCACAACGAGTATGCAAACTCATACCGTCAGTTTCACTATGAATGACCCCACAGATAATAATGTGAATTTAGATTTTTTGATTGGTGGCGATGCAGCGAATGTGTATCTTGATTATGTGAGTCTTATCGAAGATACTTGTACACCTTAGACATGCTTTTGACAACCAAAACATTTTTTTGTGCTAATTTGCGAGTACTTTATTGATTTTTTGTTTCAAATCGCTCAATAAGACAACCCTTTTTGCTTAAAAAACATTATACTTGAAAAAAAATACATGAAACAAAGACTACGGCTTGGCAAAATCAGCAATATTCCGATATATGTGCATTGGTCGTTTCCATTATTGATTTTGTATTTTGTTTACGATGGTTGGAGTAGAGGCATGGATACCATAGGTTTGCTGTGGTTGGTAGCTTTTGTTTTGACGATATTCGGTTGTGTAATTTTACACGAATTGGGACATTCGCTTTCGGCACGTTGGTATGGTATTGATACTGAGGATATTACCTTATTGCCGATTGGTGGTGTAGCTCGCCTTAAGGATATGCCCAAACAACCGTGGCGAGAGATTGTGGTTGCTGTTATGGGACCAATGGTGAACGTCGCGATTGCTACGGTTTTGCTCATTTATTTTCTGTTGACGTCACATGCTATATTTGCTGCAATACCGGAGGAAGTTGATGGCTTGGTCATCAACGGTTCTAATTTTCTTTCGTGGCTTTTTATTACTAATGTTGGTTTGGTCGTTTTTAATTGTATTCCGGCTTTTCCGATGGACGGTGGACGAGTACTGCGTGGTTTGCTGGCGTTATTTGTCCGGCGCGTGACTGCTACCAAAATTGCATCTTACCTTGGACGCTTATTTGCTATTGGTTTTGCGGTGATGAGCTTCATGCCCGATTCGAGTCCTTTTCTGATTTTGATTGCTGCCTTTGTTTATTTTGCCGCTTCACAGGAGTACCACAGTGTACGAACTGAAGAAGCATTGAAAGATAAAACCGCACGAGATGTCATGCGAACTCAATTTACCTTATTACCCGCTAATACGGGTCTCAATGAAATTTCGCCTTACATCACTACTACTGCCGAACAGGGCTTTTTGGTGGTGCAAAGTACGCCGGAACAAACAGATTTAACAGGCGTTATTACTCGCCCAATGATTATCCGTGCTTTAAAACGTTATAAAAATCAACAGAATCTTTTTGAAAAATATATCACTCCCCAAGCAAAATATAAAAACGAAGGTTTTTTCATTTCCGACCTGATGAATGACCGCCTACGCTACCTTAGTCCCGATACGTCTTTGCAAGAAGTTTATCGACAAATGACTCAATTACACGTTCCGGTTATGCCTGTATATGAAAATGATATGGTCATAGGTGTCGTTGATTACTATCAAATTCGGGAGTTTATTAAGTTGAATGGATAGTGACTTAGTACATTGTGTCGAAGCATTGTTTTGTCTATTAAAACAGCTCATTATTCACCGAAAAATATATCGTGGTGTTCTTCCTCGTGGGTATGTCCTGCGTGGTCGTGCATAGACAGTTCGAGTGCGATTTTGTATTCCCACTCTGTTTGTTGTGTATGGTGATTGCTGTAACCTGTTTCAATATCATAGCGATGTTGTTCGGTCTGCCAAGTCGCCAAAAAATCATCTACAAAGCGATTAAAACGCTCCTCTTCACCGCAGTAAAAAGTCTCTTTTGCCAGTGCTGCTTTGAGTCGGCGTGTATAGAGTTCGGTGATGTCAAAATGGAGTTGTTCGTGTTGAAGATGATGCGGTGTACGAGCTTCGAGTTTGACCCAAGATTCGTCTTTATCGAAGTAGGATTGAACATCGTATTCCAATAAATACTCATCACATTCCGTGTAAAAAAGAACGCCCGAATAGGTCATCGCAATGATGTGAGGGTCAGTATAATCGGGTTGCCCTTTAAAGTCGGACAGAGCCAATTTTTCATGGGTGTTCCAATAAGTAATTTCATTGGGGCGTTGACTGGAATTGCTAAACAATGCCATAGAAAACAACGCCACCATAATGGACAAAAATCGTGCTTTCATGTCTCTTGTTTTGTTCTCCGTATTAAATACACAAGTGCATCTAAATGGATCAGATTAAGTAAAATAGCGTAGATATCAGTAATAGTAGTCAGTAGAGTCGGCGAGCCATTCGGTGTGTTGAGTTTATCTGTAATTATAAACGAAGTTTTGATGAAATTAGTTGCATGTGACCACTTATAGTTTTGTTAATTTTTTATTGTATAATAATAAAAAATACAATAAAACACGTAGGCGAGTTAATAATCTATGGTGCAATTATTTTGCCAAATAAAATTTCATAGCAAAATATTCATTATAAAAGCTATTTTTCTTGTCAGAATGTTCCATACCTCTGATTGATGAGTGCGTAGCGGTAATGGTCTTCCCATGTTCCGTTGATTTTTAGGTAAGATTTGGATATGCCTTCTCGTTGAAATCCGAGTTTTTCGACCACGCGCTGCGAAGCCGTATTTTGAAGCATAATGTGGGCTTCTATGCGGTGCAGTTTCATCTGCTCAAACACATGCTGTGTTGCATGTGCCAATGCCTCCGTCATAAGCCCTTTTCCGTTGTATTTTTCATCCATTTTATACCCCAAAAAACAGGATTGAAGTACGCCTCTGACAATATTAGAAAAGGTCATATCTCCAATAATTTGTTTTAAATTTTGGTCGGATTTTTCAAAAATAAACAGCTTTAACTTTTCGCCCGATTTGGCTTGTCGGGCATCTTGTTTAAGCCATTGCCGATGAAATTCTATCGAAAAATAATTGGGCATGTATGCTGGTAGCCAAGGGCGAAAAAAATCCTTATTGCGATCGTTATATTCCAATGCCAACTCTGCATATCTGTACGTCAAAGGTAAGATGAGCAGTCGCTCCGTTTCTATACGCAATGTAGGTGTATATGTACGTTTTAGCATCAATTTATACTTCTTATTAAGATTCGATCAACTTTCTGTGAAATAGTCCTCGTCGCATCTTAAATACTTTTTTACCTTTCTGAATATCAGTTGTGCCGAGTATTTCGCCACAGTTGGTACAGCTTAGATTTGGAACTTCTCGGAGGCCTTTTTTTAGCACTTTTACGAGTGATTCCGGTCCCATAATTCGATGAAAATACAATCGTACAATGCCTTTTCCGCTACCGTATTTGTGATAAGAGAGGAGGTAAGTTTGGCATTTGCCACAAGTGATACGATATGTTTTGTATTTTTTTGACAATCTTGAAATGTTCAATAACATTCAAATAATCGCATTAAGTCGAAAGATTATTGTTTGAATGTTACTCAAGCGCAAGTTAGGTATTTGGCTGCGCCAAATCAAGTGTTTTTACTTGATTTTAATCATATTTTTAAATGTTACTAATACGGCAATTTATATATTTTTTTTAAAAAAATAAACTTAATTTATTGATTGTTAATAACTTATGAAAAATTTAATATTTTTTTGAAAAATACGTGCATCCATTTAAGCCACCTTTACGTCTATATGTTATCACTCTAATCAAAATCTTATCTCAACCATTTCCCGATATCTATTAATTAGTGAAAGGTGGTCTCCTGTACCTTCCACTAAAAGATTTTCTAATATCTTAAGATAGGGGTGCAGGACAAATTTTTAATCTGCCTCGTACCGACGACTTTAGCCGTCGCGGAAAGTACCGAGCCATTTGACGGCTAAAGTCGTCAGTACAGTGGCATTTCAAAATAAAATTAAAAACTTGTCCTGCACCCTAAGTAGTAAGTCAATCTAATTATGATATGTTGCTTTGAGTGAAATTTTTTCGAGTACGAGGCGGAGGTTATTCAGCATAGCCGTAGCTACGCTGGATGTTCTCCAACAAAGTAATCGGACAAATTTCGCCAAATGAACTTATCATAATTAGTTTGACTTACTACTAAGATAGCAATGTATATAATAGACTTTATTTAGGAATATTTTGTATGCATGGAACCTTTGTATTTTTTCGATAATCGAGCCTCATTTTGAGCTGCATACCCTATCCCGATAGCTATCGGATTAGCGAAAAATAGGGGAAGAGTATCGGAAAAAGACAATTTAGCTGCGTACAAAATTTTTCTGAATAAAGTCTAATATTGATATGCTTATTCGTTTGCACGGATAGGGCATTTTTTGTGCTAAAAACATTTTTGTAATTAAAATATTTTTTTAATAATTATTATCAAACTAATGGCTTCTCTAAACCAAAAATCAGGAACGCTTGGTAAGCGATTGGCAGCGCATTTATTGCGGCGAGCCACCTACCATGTATCACCTGCACGTATTGACAATTTTGCCAACAAAACAGCTACACAGGCAGTGGATGAACTCTTCCTGCCGACTGCGCCGCTTTATCCCAACGGACCGCTTTATTGGGAGAACGGCAACCCGATATTTTCAGCGACGGATATCAGCCAAAGCCAAGATATCGAGTCTTTTCCGACCAACACCGCCATAGCATTTTGGCGGATATACGAGGCAAGCGCAGATACTTCCATTAAGTGGAAACTCATTAACTGGTTCAGTACCTTGTTCAATTTGTATTCCAGCTACCGTTATAATTATTATTATTGGAAAATGTTGGATGCTATGACCTCTCAAAACCTAAAAAAACTGGCATACAATATGACGCTCGACAATAATATGTTGAGCTACCTGAACAATAATACAAATAGCAAAGATAGCCCGAATGAAAACTACGCCCGCGAGTTTCTAGAATTATTTACCATTCTGAAAGGCGAGGCTATCGGAGTCGGAAATTATACCAATTATACTGAGGCAGATATTTCTACCGCAGCAAGGGTATTGACCGGCCTCAGAAATAGTAATACTACATTAGATGGAGAAACCGGAGTCATAACGGGACGTGCCTTCTCTGGAAATCATGATACAGCTAACAAGACTTTCAGCGCTGCTTTTGGTAACACCACGATTACAGGTGCGAGTAGCGCAAGCGACATGTACAGAGAGTTGGACGATTTCGTCACGATGGTCTTCGACCAACAGGAAACTGCCAGAGCTTATGTCCGAAAAATGTACCGCTTCTTTGTACTGGATAATATCAGTGCCGAAGTGGAAACGGACATCATAGAACCGCTCGCTACTCAGTTACGAAATAATGGTTATCAACATGAGGTGGTACTCAAAAGATTATTAAAAAGTGAACATTTTTATGATGACGATGATAATGACAGCACCAACGAAATTATAGGTGGCAAAATGAAATCTCCTTTGGAAATGTTTATCGTCTCCACCAATCTCTTGGATATTCAAAACACTGATACAGACCTTGAAAACTTGTTTGGATCACCCAGACAGCATAATATACACAATGAGCATTTCAGAAACGTAGGCTATGACTTTCGCGGACCCAATACCGTAGAGGGCTATCCCGGGTTTTATGATGCGCCGGGCTATTCCAAAAACTGGTTTAGTGCCAATTACATTTATGAAAGGTTCACCTACGGAATCTCTTTCAGAAGGGGAAGAAGACGCAACACAAGCGGTTATATCCCTTACCAATGCGATATGGTACAATGGGTCGAAAACAACGTAGATGACCCTAACGGACCGGGAACAGTTCCTGCACCGGTAGGCGCAGCCGATGCCACCAAACTCGTAGATGACATGCTCACCTATCTACTTCCCGAAATGCCGACAGGTGATAGATACGATTATTTTGAAAACAAATTACTCGGCGGACTCAGCCCGATTAATTGGTATTTTTCATGGGTAGAATATCTCAATACCAACGACGATTCAAATGTCAGAGTAGGTATCGAAAGTCTATATGATGCCATCATGTCATCACCCGAATTTCAAACATTTTAAAATAATTGATTGATTGTTCGATGGCTTGATTGACGAAAGAGATTTTGCAAAGCAAAATCAATAATAACAATCAAACAATCACAACAATCAAACAATCAACTATATATCATGAAACGAAGAAAATTTATCAGAACCGGACTTGCAGGTGCAGTCGCTCCCGTCTTCCTCAATGGATTTGGGTTCAAGGCATTCGGAGCATCAGTTGTGCCTGCGGCTACCTGCGATTTTGCCGACAGGTCACTGGTTATCATATATCTGGCAGGTGCAAATGATATTATCAATACTGCCGTTCCGATGAATCATTTTGGAGCCTATCAAAATGAGCGTCCTAATATACATCTTCCTCAAAATTCACTCATTACATTAGATAATGGCTTAATTGGCACTAACCGACATCTTGGTCTGCATCCCAGTTTGCAGTCCTTTAAAGATTTGTACGACAGCGACTTAATGTCCATCGTACAACGTACAGGATACAACGTACCCAACCGTTCTCACTTTGCTTCGGAAGACATCATGCTTAAAGGTATCGACGGCACAATCTCCAATGGCGACGAAGAAGAAGGCTGGGTAGGACGTTTCCTCAAAGACCGCTATCCGACTTACAAAGGTTTGCCTTTTGGAGAAGAAGTAGATCCGCTCGGTATCATCTTGGGAGATACACCCAATACGGGTTTTCATACGACGGAAGCACATGAGTTGGAAATTAACTTGAGTGGACAAGACCCCGCAGGTTTTTTCAACATCATTTCCAGTTTGAGTGGTGAGCCTATTTCGCAAATTCCTAATTCTGACCATGGCGAAATGCTCAATTATATTTCCGTACTTGAAAAAAGCACTCAAGTATATTCGGAGCGCATTTCGAGTGTATTTGATGCCGGAACAAATAATGTAAATACATACCCAAATTCAAATCTTGGCAATCAATTAAAAACCATTGCGCGGTTCATTTCCGGTGGTTCAAAAACGAAAGTCTTTATGGCACGTAAAGGCGGTTGGGACAACCACGTCAATATGGTCAATACCAATGATACCACCACAGGCGCACATGCCAATTTACTGGATGATTTGAGTCGTTCCATTAAAGCCTTTCAAGACGATTTGCAAGCACTCAATAAGTCCTCGCAAGTGACCACAGTGGTCTTCTCTGAGTTTGGGCGTAAGATTATCCAAAATGGCAGTAGCGGTACTGACCACGGTACGGTTTCGTCCATGTTTGTAATAGGTGATAATGTCAATACAGGTGTATATGGCGAAAATATCAATATCACACAAAAAGACAATCAAGGCGCACCCGAACCTTCACAGCTTCAAAACGATTACCGTTCGGTATTCAGCTCTATTTTGCAAGACTGGATGGGCGCGAGCGATGATGCTTTATTGACTTCATTCTCACAAACGCCGTCAAGTGTGGTACTCAATAATATTCCAGTCATTAGTGCAGCACAAGCGGTTGACCCTAATTGTTACTTTGCACCGACGCAGCCCGTTTCGATGAATATCAACCTCAAACTATTATTAGAAGGCTTCTACGATTCGGCTAACGGAACGATGAGTACCGACCTCGTTACCAATAATCTTTTACCAAACAGACAACCCTACGGCGATACGAGATATAGTTATTTTGGTAATGAATATGCCGCTAATCTTCCTTCGGATATAGTGGATTGGGTATTGATAGAATTGTGGAGAGAAGACAATTTGGTCATTGACAGAAAAGCCGTTTTATTAAGACAAGATGGGCGTATTATCGACCCCGAAACCTTGTCAGACCTTATTCCGATAGGTGGTTTGTACCCCGAACCTTTCCGTGTGGCGGTCTTCCATCGTTCACACATAGGCGTATTGCGTACAGCTACGATTGATGCCCAACAAGGCGTAGATGAGTACATGGACATCACGACTGCCATGAGCGAAGTGTCGGGTGTCAATCAGCTAAAAAATATCAACGGAAGATTTGCCCTGATAGCCGGAGATATGGACCAAAACGGATTGATTAATAGTGGCGATTACAGTCTTTGGAAACGTGCCAACAACGTGACCGATTACCGCACCACCGACCTCAATGCCGACGGTATCACCGATGCACAAGATTATGCCTTGTGGAAAGACAACCGAAGTAAAATCGGTAATCCATTGGTACACAATTTATTAAAACGATGATTATTGTGTTGGGGTTGAGCGTGTTAAAGTGTTGAGGTGTTGATGTGTTAGAGTGTGATGTGCATTGCTGCGTTATATTTTTTATTTAAATAAATTTTAATTTTATAAAGTATTTAAATTAATAAAATAACACATCAGTACATCAACACTTCAACGCTTCAACACTCCAACACCTCAACACTTCAACGCCTCAACACTCCAAAATTAATTAAAATGAAAAATACATATTTATATATTTTTATGATAAAAATATTTTTGCTGACTGTCGTAATGGATTCCTACGGGCAGATAGCGAAGGTATTTTTGAGTGGAAATAATCTGTGTAACAATCGGCTTGAAGTCGGTATATATGTACGCGCATCGGATTTTTCCAGCAATAATTTTGAAATTGGGAGTTCCACTTTCTTTTTAAATTATGACCCTGAAGTAGTGAGTTTTGTTGGCTATACACCATCGGAGTTTAATGCTTCTACCTCCAATCAGGCAGCTAATGCCAATTGGATAGACCAAGCGATTAGCACCGACGATGAGTGTGGTATCATTCACCTCGTTTTACAAAAAGAAGACGGTGGAGCGAATAATTATTTATTAGATAAAAACAATTTTATTTTGGTCGGTAGAGCCTTAATGGAGTTTGTCGATGGCGAAGCTGACCCTGATATTCGTATCAACCAACGCTTTACCATGTTCAATTCTGGGCAACCCAATGACGGTACGGCTACGGTCGATATTGAGGATTATCCGAAGGTACTGGACTATGCTTGTACTAACAATTGTACACCTGCCGTAGTGAATAACGTTGTACCAAACGGAGCTGCCTGTGGTACAAATGACGGTAGTATCGCTATCTCTTTCCTTGATGACCAAAACAGAACAAACATCGAATTTAGTATTGACGGTGGATTGACTTACCCTTTCAGTACAACTGACGATATAGGTACGTATTCCATCACCGGATTAGGTACAGGAAGCTACGACTTGTGGATACGCTGGGGCAATGATGAATGTCCGTACTCCTTAGGCAATGTCTCCATAATGGCGACCAATGGACCGGAAGTTAATTTTAGCACAACAAGCTCTTGTAGCGGTACAAATCAAGGAACGATTAGTCTTGAATTTCCTGACCATTCGACCCATACAAGTCTTAAATTTAGTATTGATGGTGGCTTAAACTATGATTATTATATACCGGGTGATGTATTGACGCTCGACATTACAGGCTTGGCAGTTGGCACTTACGACCTTTGGGTACGTTGGGGTGACGACTCATGCCCTACTGACCTCGGCAATGCTATGATTTATACAGATGACCCACCGGAGGTCACAGTGCTTGATTATGACATCTGTGGTACGAGTACAACAGGAAGCATTGTATTTAATTTCACAGATTTACCGAATCGTTCCAATATTAAATTTAGTATTGACGGTGGCTCGACTTATCCGCATAATGTAGCGGATAGTGACTTGACTTTACGATTGGATAATATCGCTGCCGGAACATACAATTGTTGGGTACGCTGGGGCAATGATGATTGTCCGGTGGATTTGGGCAATATCATCATTGGAAATGATCAAGCACCCATAGCTACCGTCACCAAAGATAATGCTTGTATAGGTAGCGATGAAGGAGAAATTATTTTTGAATTTCCTGATTATTCGGGGCGCACAGGCATCGCCTTTAGTATTGATGGCGGTACATCTTACCAATACACTAGTGATGATACGGGAACATATATTTTCACTAACCTCGCTCCGGGTACTTACGATTGTTGGGTGACGTGGGGCAATGACGAATGTCCGGTACCACTTGGTACTCAGACTATTGGTACGAGTGATCCACCAACCGCTACCGCAGCACATACCGATATTTGCCCGAATACATCAGAAGGTACAATCACAATAAGTTTTCCCGACCATCCTTCACGCACGGGCATTTCATTCAGCATTGATGGTGGTGTATCTTACCAAAACACGCAGGACAATCTCGGTACTTATGAATACACCGGACTCGGCGCAGGTACGTACCCTGTGTGGGCGCGATGGGGCGATGGAGATTGTGCGACTTATCTTGGTGATGTGGTGATACAAAACGATAATAATTTACCGAATTGTACCAATACATGTTTGCCGACAGGCGATACACCTGTCACTATACACGCACGAGGAAGAGAAGGAACAGAAACTATGATCTTACATATCAATGGTGTGGATGTTGCGACATATATTGTGGCAGATACTTGGGCAGATTATAGTTATACACATCAAGGCGGCATCTACCAGTTGCAAGTACATCTTGTTGATGCCTTGTATGAACAAGGGGTTATTGATCATAATCTATATGTGGATTACGTTGCTGTTGGTACACAAACTATTGAAACCAATGCGCCTTCTACCTACGGTACGGCTGTCAGAACAGACGAGGGGTATTGTAAGACTAGTTATGATTTTGAAAACGAAGCATTATATTGTAATGGCTATCTTGAATATTCCTTTGGTTCGCCTGTCACGATACGCGCCAGAGGTGATGAAGGTTCGGAAACCATGAAACTCGAAATTAATGAGATAGATGTGGCTACATGGGAAAATGTATCGGCAACATGGCAGGATTATACCATGAATTACTATGGTGAAGTGCAGTCATTCCGTGTTCATGCTGTCAATATGCTGTATGACCCGAGCATAAGTTTTGACGAAAATCTACGAGTAGATTATGTTACTTTAGCAGGTAAAACTATGCAAACCAATGCCCCTTCCACTTACGGTAGTGCCGTCAAAATTGGTGATAGTTGGTGTGCATCAGGCTATAATTTTGAATATGAAGTATTGCCATGTAATGGCTATTTTGAATACGACTTTAGTACGCCGATTACGATACGCGCAAGAGGTAAAGAAGGCGCAGAAATCATGGTCTTACATGTCAATGGCGTAGATGTTAAGACTTGGGAAAATGTAGCCGATACTTGGCAAGATTATACCTTTAAAAAGTATGGTAATATCAACTTATTGCGGGTGTATTTTACCAATGATTATTACGAACCGGGCGTTATTGACCACAATCTGTATGTAGATTATATCACCGTAGGTGCAGAGACTATTGAAACCAATGCGCCTTCGACTTACGGTACAGCAGTCAGAATCGGAGATAGTTGGTGTGCATCCGGCTACAATTTTGAGACAGAACACTTGTTATGTAATGGCTACTTTGAATACATCAATAATTGTGGTGCTGCCAATAAAGTTGAGGAGGAGGAAATTACAACATTTACTTTATATCCCAATCCTGCGACCAATTTTATTCATATAAATATAGATATCGAAAATGTAGAACATAATGGTAAAATTGTACTGTATGATATGAATGGACAATACTTGTACGAACAGGAAATTATTAGTAAGGAAATGACCGTTCCAACGCACGACCTACCCGCAGGTATGTACCTCATTCGACTCAATACCAATGACGGTACACAAGCTGTGAAGCGATTCGTGAAATTAGCAAGATAAAAGGCAAACCCAACATTAAGCACATTATTTCCATAGAAGAACCGAAGTCCGTTTGGGCTTCGGTTTTCTTTTTGGATATATTATTCGGTCAAACCGCTTTCTTTCCTTCTACTCGATTATCTTCGTCGGTAAGAATGATGAGTGGTTTGTGTGTCTTAGCTGCTTCGGCAGAAATATGACAAAAAGACAATATGTGAATTTTGTCGCCAACATCTGCATGTAAGGATGCGCCACCATTCATACAGACACAGCCACGACCTCGCTCACCCTTTAGAATATAGGTGATAATTCGCGTACCTTTAGTCGCATTATTAATGTGTACAAGTTCCCATTCATGGAGGTTCGCGGCATCCAAAAGGTCTTCGTCTATCGTAATGCTACCTCAGTAAGAGACATTTGATTCGGTGACGAATACTTGTTGGAGTTTTGATTTTAAGACTTCTACTTGCATTTGAGTATCGTGGTATCGAACTGATTTATGCTAAAATTTAAACGAAATTAACCATTAATTGGACCTTGGACGAAATGTATTGGGTATCAAGTATCAGGACGAGGTGAAATTTAATTGCCTGATTTTTAATCATAAGTATATCTTAATTAAAACTTATTTAGAAATATATTTTTTAATTTAAATACCTGATAATCAATTAGTTATAATTTTCAGTCCTGATGCTTGATACTTTTGTCCAAAGTCCAGTCATTAAGGGATGAAGCAAAAATAAACTCAGATTTTGACTCGTTTTTTTTCCTTTATACTTCACCAAATCTTCCTTAATCCCGATAGCTATCGGAACGGTTATTCGCGTCAAATTTGGCTCGTCTAAAGAAAAAATAAATCGCCAAAAAACTTAGTAGTAAGTTTATTTATGCCTCATCCCTAAAAAAAGCGTATTCCATTGGAATACGCTTGATATATTTTTTGGATAGTGGATACACAGAGTCAATCAGAAAGTGATGAACTCTCAATATTCTTATAATCCTGCTACGAATTTTGTCAGTTTGCCTTTAAGGTTGGCAGCTTTGTTTTGGTGAAACAAATTGCGCTTCGCCAAACGATCCACCATAGAGATGACTTTAGGCAAGAATTCTTCTGCTTTTGCCTTATCAGTCATACCACGTAGCGTTTTGATAGCTGTACGGGTCGTTTTTTTATAATAACGATTGTGAAGACGTTTTTTAGCGTCCTGACGAATTCTTTTTTTAGCTGATGCGTGATGTGCCATATATATAATTTCTAACGTTTTCTAAAATTGGAGCGCAAATTTAAGGCTTTTGCCAGTTATTTCAAAATTTTCGTGAGAATTATTTTGATTGACCTTGTAGAGAGTGATAATTCCCGTTTTGATGTTTCAAATAAAGTGAGCTATCTTGTGCCGAAAATCTCCAGAACAAAGGTAAGTAAAAACAATTTATTGAATTGTTTTTACTAAGAAACATCAAAATAGAAATTACTCATTTTTATGAAAAAACAGACAAAGAAAGCCGTCATTGATTTAGGAACAAATACCTTTCATTTACTAATAGTTGAACCGGACGGAGCAGGGCATTTCAAAGAGGTTTATCGCAAAAGGATTTTTGTACAACTCGCCGAAGATAGCATCGCACATATTGGTAAGGCAGCATTTGAGCGAGGTTTGAATGCACTTCGGGCGTACAAAACGGTGCTTGATGAGTATGACATTCAAGAAGTTAGGGCTTTTGGTACGGCTGCTCTTCGTCGGGCTTCAAATAGTGCCGAATTTCGGGCAACGATACTACAAGAAACAGGTATTGAAGTACAAGTAATTGGTGGAGATGAGGAAGCAAGATTGATCACAGAAGGCGTTAGACTGGCAGTTCCTGTTGATGAAAAACCAGTTTTGATTATGGACATTGGAGGTGGCAGTGTGGAGTTTATTATTGCAAACGATAGTGAAGTGTTTTGGGCGCGAAGCTTTCCGGTCGGTGTGGCGATACTGTATAACGATTTTCATAAAAGTGAACCTATTTCAGAAATAGAAATTAATCAAGTTCGTCAGTTTTTAGAACATCAATTATTGCCTTTAAGAAAGGCTTTGTCACAACATCCTGTCGCTGCGCTTGTAGGGGCTTCGGGGACATTTGATGTGTTGGAAGCTATGTTGATTGATATAAAAGATAGCCCTTTACATGCCTTTATTCAGGCAAAAGACTTTTATCCGATTTATGATAGAATTGTCGGTGTGCCACTTGATGAACGGCTGAAAATCAATAAATTACCTACTCAACGTGCCGAACTCATCGTCGTGGCACTTATTTTAATTCATTACGTTTTGGAGGAGATTAATATTGAAAAAATTATCGTGTCAATGTATGCCATGAAAGAGGGCATGTTGAGTGAATTAATCCATAGGTAGGACATTGATTTAGGCTGGATTCAAATTGTCTGGCAGTTTTTTCGAGGTGCTTCCAATTTTTTTGATAAAATATATGAAATGATTTTTGGGGTGCAGGACAAATTTTTAATTTGACCATTAACAAGGGCTTTTTTGTGCCTTGTCAATAGTTAAACCGACCAATTAGCAAACAACTTATTTTACTTATGCTTATGATAAATTTCATCGTTTAAAAGGCACCTTTTGGGTATCATAAGATTTTTTTGAACCAAAAAAAAGTATTGAATTAAATTAAAGCGTATATTTTTTTGGATTTAGTAAAAAAAAAATTACATTTGTCACGTAAAAGTAAATGAAACACAAGACATATTGGATTCAATTTCAATTCAACTTATTAAATTATGAGTGGTATGTTTGTAAGCAAACTATATCATAAGTATAAGCATTCAATACTTCTTTAAGTGACCTTGTCTTTATTTTTATAATACCGCAATTTTATTTAAAATATACTTTTACTATTACTCAATATTATAGTAAAATATAAGTGAAAACATATTTAAAAAATCCATAAATTTAAACTGAGTTGCTCAAAAATTTTGACTATGAAAAAAATTAAATGTTTAATGTCGGCGGGTCTTACCTTATGTCTCTTATTTTGTATGGGAAGTATAGTTGAAGCGCAAGAATCACCGCGTACTAAAAAAGTTGATGCAGAAGCTAAAAAAGCACAAATTCAGCAAAAGCTTAAAGCTCCTAAAGCACAAATAGGACTTACTGGTAAAATTAAAAAAGAAGGTGTGCAGGGTAGGGCGAAAAAAACAAAGCTGACATCCGCCCAGATTCAGGCAAAGAAGCAAAAGATAGCTGCTATTAAAGCTAACCCGGCTAATGCAAAGAAAAATAATAAGCAAGCTACTTTGCAAGCAAAGCGTAAAAATATTGGTAAAAAAGACGCGAAAAAAATAAAAAGAATCAGCTTTGATAAAGCTAAATTTCAAAGAAAAGCTGCGGATAGAAAAGTAAAATTGAGAAGGCAGTGATATATTGATTTGTAAATTGGTGATTAATTGCGTTCAGTCCAATTTTAATATAGCCAATTGACATTCAAATCAATAGTAATTTTATTCTAAAAATCATTTAAATCCATAATATGAAAAAATTAAAAAAATATTATAATAGTATGGAAGCTAGCAGCCTTAAGAGCAAGCTCGCTTCCTACTCGGCTATGGCTGCCACATTTGCAGTTTTTTCGCCGGATGCCCAAGCTCAATGTCCTGCGGGGAGTGTCGTAGATGCTGATGCAAGTACTCTCGAAGTTGATATAGACGGTGATGGTAATGCTGACCTTTCTTTGAACTTTGTGAATAACCTATATGGTACCCAAGTGTTCAACGGAACGGCTACACCTTCAAATGCAGGATTACCGCTTCCACCATACACAGCAGGGTTCAATGCATTGGCTTCTACCGTGCCTTTTACAGCAGGTGGTCCTGTTGCCAATCCATTGCAGACCAACTGGGTGCAAGGAGCTTCATATAATTTCACCGTTGGTACTTCAAGTTTCTTTCCTATTACAACTAGTCTGTATGGCTTTTTTGCTTCAGGGGTTCAGTTTTCTTATTACTTTAGGTCTGTTAGGTATTTTGCTACATTGACACAGTCTGTTTCCATCAATTATGCTGTGGCTTATGCTGCTACTGGTAACCAGTTAGTTGGATTACCTGCAACGGGCAGTGATGTTTGTGCGGCAGTCGGTTCTAGTACGGGATTTTTACTTAATCTAGGCTATCAAATACAAACACAAAACTATTCATACTTCAACCAAAATGCTCGTGTAGGATTTTTCTCTGGCTCGGCGTATGGAGCATATAATATAGCTCTCAGTACCTTTACTGTCGGTTTATATTATGTTGGTAACTATTTAGGATCTAATGTGTTTTCAGGTGGTATTCAATCTGCTTATGTTACGCTGACGACCACTGCACCCGCCATTGATTCGAGTGGACCTAATGTAGTAGCTTCTGGCAATATATACGCACCGTATAATAATATTGGGGTTCAATTTAGCGGACCGGATTTAGATGGTGACGGAAATGCTGACACCTATTATGGTTGGGTCACAGTATCTATCGATCCTAACACAAGTGCTATCACGGTAGTAGGATGTGATTACAATACCTGTTCTGTGGAAGGGGCAACGGCAAACTCTGCCGGAGGTGCTGCATCGGCTTGTATCAATGTTGGTCAGGCTAATCCGGATCCGGGAGATTGTGCGCCACCTATCGGAGATGTTCCTACAGTGGGAGAATGGGGTTTAATCATGCTCGGTTTGTTGATGTCTATTACGGCTATCGTCGGTATTCGTCAGCGTAAAGAAGAAGAAGTTGTCGCTTAATGAGATAATAAAAATTGGTTAATTCATTTTCGCTACGCGAAAATTGACCAATTCATAAATACAAAACGCCGTTTCGGTTTTACCGAAACGGCGTTTCTTTTTAAATAACCTTTATATAAAATCACTCATTCAATTTCCAATTGTACTCCATAAAGTCAATCTTTGCATTCGACTTTAATTGTGTACTGGAATATTTGTTGATAAAAGCGGTCACATCGCCAAAATCACTCGCATACCAGTTGAATAATTGAGATATTTTTGCTGACTTGGGACTGATTTCATTGAATTGCGAATTATTGATAAATTGCTTAGTCTGACGTTCAAAATTACTTTCCAAATTAGAAGCCGTCCACGCCTGATTGAGCAAAGCCGGGCAAGATTTGGCAGCACAATTGACCGCAAAATGTACCCGCGCATCTTTGTATTTTTTTAATAAAATTTCTTTCTCAATCTGGTCAAGCGAATAGGTCTGACTGCCGAGTTTTATCCAACGTTTGCCCCAGGGCTTACCTCCTTCCAAATCAGTAATACTACCGACCGGATAATTATCAACTATCAACTTGACTGTGAAAGCATTATAGGCATTAATCCAATACGCCATTGCCTTTGAACGTTCCCAAGCTGCTTGAGGAGGATTGGCAGCGAGTAAGCCGAGGTAGTTCTCCAATTTTGCTTTGTCTGTCTTAAAACCACTATAGTTGACTGTACCTGATGCACTCACATATTTGCGTAGTAAACCATCCCATGTACTATGCGACAAAGCAACAGGCTTTGATGTGGGTGGAGTTTCTACTTTTTCTACGGGCTTTTCGACTTTGGGAGCTTCCACAGCTTTTGGTGTCTCTACTACTTTGGGTACTGCCGGTTTAGTGATAGGCTCTGGTGCAGGTGGTGGTGTTTTTACCACTTCTTTTATCTTTTCTACGACTTTTGCAGGGGCTTCCGTAACTGCCGTCGTAGTAATCTTGACGGCTTCTTTGGTTTTTTCGATAACTTTTTCGGCACTCGCTTTAGCTTTTTCAGTTTCTTGTTTTACCGTTTCTTTTACTTTTTCGACGGCTTGTTTGGGTTTTGTAGGTGTTGTTTTTTGGGGCTTTGGTGTAGGCATTTTTTTGACTTCGGTGGCTTTTGGTGGAGTGTCTGCTGGAACTGCGTCAGCTTTGGCTGCATCTCCTCCCCTTTCTGCTGTGACATCAGTTTTTACAGATACGGTTTCTGTTGTATGATTGGTGGTTTTGGTCGTTTGAGAGATGACTTCTTGCTTTTTTGTTTGGTCATTGCCACTTGTACATGCGACAAACTGAAAGGCAATAAGTATTGCTAAGGTCCAATTGATTATTTTCATAAGTTTAAATGATTGTCAATTTGAAAAATCTAAAATTACATTGATTGAACGTAGTGATACAAATACTGTTGTTGGAAAAACAGTCAAATGTACCTTATACGACCAAATTTGGTCGATTCTTGCCTGTTATCACAATATAAAAAAGCCATTCTAATGTAGTTAAGTACACTGTTTCACAAATTTATTTACTTTTTTGAGTATTTCTTTTAAAATGACTCTTCACCAAAAAATCCTTAAATACAGTGAGTATTCGCGTCATTTTTGATTCGATTCATTTCAAAATAAATGTCAAAAAATGTAAATAAATTTATAAAACAGTGTATTAAGAATGGCTTTTTTGTTAATGTGAGAATTTGATAATTTCAAATTACCTTATTTCTTTGGTGGTGAAGTATAGCGGAGGTAAGGCTTTACTTTGTAATGTCCTTGCGGGAAAAGCTCCGGTATTTGCTCATCACTCACAGAAGGGACGATGATACAATCTTCGCCTTGTTGCCAATTGGCGGGTGTGGCGAGTTTGTGATTGGCGGTCAGTTGTAACGAGTCCAATACGCGGATGATTTCATGGAAATTTCGTCCGGTAGCGGGCGGATAAGTGAGTGTCAATTTCACTGTTTTGTCTGGCGCAATGACGAATACGCAACGCACCGTGTGCTTGCTGTCAGCTTCGGGATGTAACATGCCGTAGAGCATCGCTACTTTTTTGTCATGATCGGCGATGAGTGGAAAGTTGACTGTCGTTTTTTGGGTTTCGTTGATGTCTTTGATCCATTCGTGGTGGTCGCCCATCGGATCTACACTGACTGCGAGTACTTTTGTGTTGCGATTGGCAAATTCGGCTTTGAGTTTGGCTACTGTGCCGAGTTCGGTGGTACAAACGGGTGTAAAGTCAGCAGGGTGTGAGAATAGTATTCCCCATCCGTTGCCGAGCCATTCGTGGAAGTTGATTGTTCCTTCCGTAGTTTCTGCTTTGAAATCGGGGGCAATTTCTCCTAATTTGATAGACATAGTGTTTATAATTTTTTAATGATAAAAATGTTTATGTGTTATAAACTATGAAATTACGGATTTTGTTCGATTTGATGTGTTCTTTTGTTGTAAAATGTATTCACGTTTGTACGCGCAAGGGATAGGAGGTGTTGTCTGAACGAAGTGGAGCAGAGCGGAACGGAGAGAGTGCCGGATAGCCCGACCCGTAGGGATGCGCCCTTAATAGTGATTGGTGGAACTAAAACTGTTGTAAATTTTCTCGGAGTGTTTTGGTGTCTAAGAGTCGTTCAAAGTCGTGGGCGAGGTGTTTGCCTAAGTCTTGGGCTTTGCGCCATGTTTTGATGCGTAGGTCGGGGTCGGTGGCGTAGGTGTAGAAGTCTTTGGTTTCGGTGAGTTTTTGGTTGGGGAGTGTCTGGACAAATTCGTTGGAGGGGTAGAGTAAGAGGGTGTTTTGGTGGTGTTTGGAGTGGCGAAATGAGTTGTATTTGTCGAACCAACCGGGCTTGATGTAGCTGAAAAAGTGTGGCTGGAAGACGACTCCATCGGTCTTGTATTTGAGGTCGAGGTGGTAGTCAACGATGCCGCCGTCCCAGCAGTCTGTGTCGTTGATGCGTACTGGATTCATGATGAGTGGAATGGCGCCACTGGCTTGTAGGGCGGGGAGTAGGTTTTTGGCATTTAAAGAGTGATGTATTGCCATGATTCCGTCGGGTTTTATGATGGATTTTGTGTTGGAATAGGTGATGCGTTGGAGGTGAGGATTGGTGCTTTTTCTGCGGAGTATTTGCCGAATGGCGACGTTGAGAAATTTGCGTTTGAGTTGTTTTTCTGACATGTTTGCTATGTTAAATGATGCACCCGTCACGCCAATATGCAGTTTTCGTTTGGTGGGATTGAGTATGGCTTGATGTTGGTCGGCAAGTGTGTCGGCTACGATTTTGTGGCAACCTGCCGAGACTTCCGCCCATGAGGGTTCGACGGAATATCGCTGGTTGATATAAACTTTTGCAAGGCGATTTAGTGCTGCTACGGGGTCGGGCAGTGTGTAGGCAAGTGACCGCCACGCGCCTATTGAGGTGCCGTAAAAATCAATTGTCTGCTCATGGTTTTTTAGGAAGTGCTGCATCAAATACTTATCGAGATGATACAAAGGAATCCACTTTGGGCCGCCCGCAGCTCCTGCAAATATTTGTATGTCTTCTACTTGTAAGCCTTTGTCCATGAGGCGTTCATAAATTTTTTTTCCGGCTTTGATGTGTAGGTGTTTGGTTTTCATAATGTAATTAGACGGTGGACGACGGACGGTAAACGATGGACGACAGGCGGGATAATTAATTGATTTTTCGACCTTTGGCTCTGCGTGAACGGACGCTTGTGTTTTGGGCTTTTTTCAAATCTACGAGTAAGGAAGCATAGCCACTTCCGGGAATGACGGTAAATTCTTCGTCGCCGTAGCTGATGACTCCTCTGCCGCCTTTTTTCCATTCTTTGGCACGAAGTGCGTATTTGCCGTTCATTTTTGGGTTGGGTCCAAACATGAGGTATCGCCCATCAATATCAAAGCTGACGGCGAAGGTCTGTGTGCTGTCTTTTTTGAATTCAAATACGCCTGGTGTGCGTTTTTTGATGATGATTTCTTCGACCTGCCGTCCGTCTTTTGACAAGATTTTACCGGAACTGATGCGGGTGTCGGAGTTTTTGAGTTGGCGATAAATAACGATTTCTTTGGATAGGTAAAACTGAATTTGCTTGAGGTCTTCTTCCGACCAAGCATTTTCTTTGTATAAAGATTCGGTGAAAGGGCTGAGTTTGGCGCAGCCAGTCATGAGGGTAGTCGCTGCGATGAGGACAAATAATAGTTTTACATTTTTCATATTCAAGGTTTATCCTGTGTTAATAGATGAAAAATGTTTATCAATTAAAATGCCAAAAATGTAAGTAGAAAAAGGTGTTACAGGGCAAGCTGCCTCGACTGAGAGACCGAAGTCTCCCAGCCGTTTGGGGGCAACATAGTGCGTCTCCATAGGATTAATAGTGTGTTTATAGAGCCTTGATGGGGTTAAGGAACTTCTGAGGTTATTGGTTTTCAAGGAGTTAATCGGTTTTTTTGTGCTAATGGTTGATTAGGGGTTAATAGTGTTTTTTCGGTTGCCTTTCTGCGGTTAATTTGTTTTTCTGTGCTAAGTTTTCTTGTGCTAATGGTTAATTAGGGTTAATACTGTTTTCTTGGTTTTACGTCATTTTTTTGGTTGTTTCTCTGTTATTAATGTGTTTTTCTGTGTTATGTCTTCTTGTGCTAATGGTTTTTCAAGGGTCAAATTGTCTTTTTAGTTTTACATCATTTTTTCGGTTGCCTCTCTGCGGTTAATGCGTTTTTCTGTGCTATGTTTCCTTGTGCTAATGGTTTTTCAAGGGTCAAATTGTCTTTTTAGTTTTACATCATTTTTTTGCTTGTCTTTCTGTTGTTAATTTGTTTTTCTGTGCTATGTCTCCTTGTGCTAATGGTTCTTAAAAGGTTAAATTGTTTTTCTGAATGTCCTTTTGTTGTTAGATGCGTTTTTTTATGATTTTGGTGTTTAATTAGTGTTAATAATGTGGGTGCTTGTCATAACAACGTTTTTTTGTGTTAAATAATTCCCGAAGTTAAAGTTTTAACATTTATTTATCGGTAATTTGCATATTAGGGATGAAAAGATAATAAACGCTACATCTTCTCCCGATAGCTATCCGGATTGAGAATTTGGTGAAGTATAAAGGAAAAAGAACAAGTCAAGATGTAATGTTTATTGTTTTTTCATCCCTTACTGACAATCTGTGGGTTGAGTGTGTTAAATTATTAAATAGGTTGTCAAGCAATTCATTCTAAATCAAAAATTGATGTTGTTCTCCAGAGTGCTAAACATACTTTTATGTTTTGTTTCTTTGTTTTGATATTACAAAGGTACGCCTGATTTTGATGTCTTGTGGAGTGTTTTTCGGACACTTTTTTCTAAATGTAGAAAGCCGATTGTGAAATTCAGGTTTAAATTAATACGTTACAGTCAAAATTATCGCTGTAAAAGTCCTGTTGTTCTTTTATAATATCGGATTTAAATTTCAATGTTGTACGTTATTTTCGACTTAGCTTACGATTTCATATACAAAAGTAAAGGCTTATCTGATTCGACGCTGACACTTTTTTTTGAATAAATTATGACATTTTACAAAAATAATATTTTATTAAAATTTAGTAATCAGCTATTTGCACTTTTAAAAAGCATTTTTTAATAATCAAATCAGTAATTTTTATCTCAAAGAACTAAATAAGCAGTATTGCTTTTTTTGTCATAATGAGAAGAAATCATCTTTTCTTCACATCTTCTATTACAAAGGTAAGGGCAAATCGAATGTCGCGCAGTGCATTTTTCAGACACTTTTTGCTAAATGTAAAAAGCCGTTATATCAACTACGCTACATATATATACCTCAAAAGTGGTTTTTGTAATCGCATTTTTTGATTTTTTTTCAAAATCGACTATTTTTTTATTATCATTGGGCTTGGACGGGCGACTTGTTATGACTTTTTAAATTAAAATCATCAACAAAATGAAGCACCGTTTAACCCTCATAGCCGTCCAACAACAAAACAAATCCACAATCTTATATTTTTATGCTCGAAATTGCCAGTATTGTTATTCTTGGAATCATTTCACAGTGGGTCGCTTGGAAAACCCGTGTCCCTGCTATATTGCCCCTTATTATTATAGGTCTATTAGTCGGACCGATTTCCAGTATGTGGTTGGAAGGCGGACTGAAATGGATAGAACCTATCCATGATCCCGATGTCATCAAGCATGGTCATGACAGTCACGGACATGAAACTACGACTAGAGGACATGGCTTGTTTCCGGGAAGCAGTTTATTTTATTTTGTGTCCCTTGCCATTGGTATTATTCTGTTTGAAGGTGGTCTGACACTCAAAGCTAAGGAAATCAAGGACGGTATTGCCCCTACTATCGGCAAATTGATTTCTATTGGTTCTTTGGTGTCATTTATTGGTGGTGGTTTGGCGGCTTACTATATTTTACAACCTAACTTGAGTTGGTCTTTGGCGTTTTTATTCGGTGGACTCATTATCGTAACCGGTCCAACGGTAATTGCGCCGATACTGCGTAATGTGCCTCTGAGCAAAAATGTAGCGAATATACTCAAATGGGAAGGTATCCTGATTGATCCGATTGGTGCTTTGGTAGCAGTTTTGGTTTACAACTTTATATCGGCGGGAGAGAGTGGCGAAGAATTTACCTTTACAGCACTGCGGACTTTCGGACAAGTGCTTGCCGTCGGTTTTTCCGTAGGTATGGGTGCGGCATTCGGTTTCGGACAATTGATCAAACATCACCTAATTCCACATTATTTGCTCAATGTATTTACGTTGGCTTTAGTGATGGCTGCCTTCGTATTTTCGGATTTGTTGGCGCACGAATCGGGGCTACTTACAGTGGTCGTCATGGGTATGATGCTCGGCAATATGGATGTAAAAAACCTCAAAGGACTCCTTGATTTCAAGGAGTCCTTGACCGTCCTGCTGATTTCGATATTATTTATATTGCTATCTGCAAATATGGACGTAGAACAACTCAAATTCTTGCTTGACCCGCGTGCATTATTGGTGTTTGCGGTAGTCGTTTTTGTCTTGCGTCCGCTCGGTGTTTTTCTGAGTACAATGGGATCTAACCTGACTTTTCGCGAAAAATTATTTGTCTCATGGATAGGTCCGCGCGGTATCGTCGCGGCGGGTATTGCTTCGGTTTTTGGCATTCGATTAATGGAAAATGATGTAGCCGGAGCAGAATATATCACCCCTTTGGTCTTTTTGATCGTACTCGGCACAGTACTTCTCAATGCTACCACAGCTCGCTTTGTAGCCCGTATATTGGGCGTTACTTTGGACGACCCAAATGGCATTATGATAGTCGGCGCAGGTAAAGGTTCCCGTTTGATTGCCAAGTACTTACAAGATGCCGGCAGACGCGTGGTCATCGTAGATAACAACGCAAGAGAAATCAGTAAAGCCCTCGATATGGGACTCGAAGGCATGGTCGAAAATGTCTTTTCAGATGACCTCGAAAATCGTTACGAATTACTTGATATGGCATACCTCATTGCACTGACAAGCAGCAATGAAGTCAATAGCGTAGCTTGTCAAAAATATGAAGAAAATTTTGGTAAAAAAGGTGCGTATCGCTTCGTTACGAATTTGGAAATGAAAGAAAATGAGATAGGAATCCCACAGAATGCTTTATTCGATAAAAATTGTGACTTTATAAAATTCAATAGAATTGTTGTTGATAGCAATACAATCAAGGAACATTTTATTGAAGATGAAAATACAAATGCACCTGCTTTATTAAAGCGATTTGCTACCGATGGAATTCCCTTATTCATTCGTTCTGCAAAAAAGGGTGAGATTCGAATAATATCCGCGTATCATGAAGGATTAGAAGTTGAAAAAGGAGATATTATTGCTTATTTTGGTAAAATGATTTAGTAGGTTGACCGGAATGCTGTAAAGGCGATTTTAATTGCCATGTAAAAATAAAATTAATCTGTAGAGTATTTATTTTAAAGGGTGTAGGACAAATTTTTAATCTGCCTCGTACCGACGACTTTAGCCGTCGCGGGAAAGTACCGAGCCACTTGACGGCTAAAGTCGTCAGTACAGTGGCATTTCAAAATAAAATTAAAAATTTGTCCTGCACCCTATTTTAAATGACTTATAAATAAAAGAGCTTTCCAAAAAGCGATTAAAACCAACCTGTACGAGAAAAGATAAAAAAATGACTACATTCGTATTAAATGATAAAATAATACAAACATATCAGCCACAAGGAATGACCCTCTTGGATTTTGTGCGTTATCACAAACATCTAATTGGCACAAAAATAGGCTGTCGAGAAGGCGATTGTGGTGCTTGCAATTTGCTTATGGGAGAATTGATTGATGGTAAAATGTACTACAAATCACTCACTTCCTGCATCACGCCACTTGGCAATGCACAAGGCAAGCACATTGTCAGCATTGAGGGTTTGAATATGGACGAACTTACGCCATACCAGCAAGCGATGGTCGATGAATCCGGTTCGCAATGTGGTATTTGTACGGTAGGATTTATTGTATCTTTTGCAGGAGAATGTCTGGCATATCGTCCAAATTCTTATGAGTCGGTTATCGGTGCGATTGATGGAAATATTTGTAGATGTACAGGTTACAAATCAATCGAAAGGGCAGCAAAAATTGTGTATAATAAGCTGAAAAACAAGGATATAGAAAGTCCAGTCGCTTGGTTGGTCAAACACAAATTTATACCTGAATACTTTTTAAATATTCCGAAAAAAATCAGTCAGATAGCCACACCTACACCTGAAAACGGTCATGTCATCGTTGGTGGCGGTACAGACCTTTTTGTACAAAAGCATGATGAAATATACGAATCAAGTGTCAATCTAATTTCGGACAACAAACACCTTACAGGCATACGCATAGAATCTGGAAAATGTATCATTGGAGCAGCAACAAACGCCACTCAAATGCTCGAATCGAAGGTGCTAAATGACATTTTCCCGAATTTATATACACATTTAAAACTCGTCTCTTCCACTCCAATCAGAAACATCGGCACTGTCGCGGGTAACTTCATTAACGCTTCGCCGATAGGAGATTTGACGGCTTTTTTTATTGCCCTAAATTCGACTATTTATTTAAAAAATAAATCAGGAAATACGCGTTTTTTATTATTAAAAGACCTTTATAAAGGCTACAAAATACTCGACAAAACGGAAGACGAATACATCACGCACTTTAGTTTTGAGATACCCGATTCCGATACTTATTTTAATTTTGAAAAAGTCAGCAAACGTACCTACCTCGACATTGCCAGTGTAAATACGGCAATGCGAATTACCGTACAAAATGACTACATCAAAGCAGTACATATTTCCGCCGGAGGAGTTGCTCCGATTCCGAAATATCTACAACAGACTTGCGAATATTTAACAGAAAAACACCTTACAGAAAATACGATTTTAGAAGCCCTTGAAGTGATGCAAAACGAGGTCGCCCCAATTAGTGATGCAAGAGGTGCAAAAGAATATAAACGACTACTATTGAGGCAGTTAGTGTTTGCTCATTTTATGGAATTATTCCCTGAAAAATTTGAACTTGCTATGGTCGGATAGATAGATTTTTTGTCCTGATACCTACTACATTTAGAATTATCCACCCAAACAACTCAGTGGTAAAAAATTGCCATGAAATTATCCATTATCATCGTTAATTACAACGTCAAGTATTTTCTTGAACAGGCTTTGCTATCAGTGCGTAAGGCTACGGAAAATGTTGATGCAGAGGTGTTTGTAGTTGATAATAATTCGGTAGATGATTCGGTGGCGATGGTGCGCGAGCAATTTCCCGAAGTGCGTCTCATTGCTAATACTGATAATCCGGGCTTTTCGGTAGCCAATAATCAGGCGATACGAGAGTCGCGTGGCGAGTACATTTTACTACTCAATCCTGACACCGTAGTCGAGGAAGATACTTTTGAAAAAACGGTGGCGTTCATGGACGCAACGCCGGATGCGGGTGGCTTAGGCGTGAAAATGATTGACGGAAAAGGCAATTTTCTGCCCGAATCCAAACGCGGTTTTCCTTCGCCTTCGGTGGCATTTTATAAGATGTTCGGCTTGTCGCGTTTGTTCCCGAAATCGCGAACTTTCGGTCGGTATCATCTTGGCTTTTTGGACAAAGACGAGGTGCATGAAGTCGATGTTTTGGCAGGAGCGTACATGCTACTCCGCAAATCGGTTTTGGACAAAATTGGCTTGCTCGACGAAACCTTTTTCATGTATGGCGAAGACATTGACCTATCATATCGCATTGTAAAAGAAGGTTTTAAAAATTATTATTACGGCGATACAACAATCATTCATTATAAAGGAGAAAGTACGAAAAAAGGTAGTCTCAATTATGTTCGTATCTTTTATAATGCGATGATTATTTTTGCAAAAAAGCACTTTAAAGGCGACCAAGCGCGTGCCTTTGTATTACTACTTCAATTTGCGATTTATTTTCGTGCCTTTCTTACGCTCATTACTAATTTTGCAAAAAAAATATACCTGCCTCTGCTTGATGCCCTGTTGATTTTTGCGGGTATGTATTTTCTCAAAGACTTTTGGGCAAATTATGCCTACGACAATCCCAATTATTTCCGTCCGGTTTATCTTCAATTTAATGTCCCTTTGTATATTACAATTTGGTTGACTACCGTATATTTTAGTGGTGGCTACGACAATCCGCGTAGTGCGCGACGACTCGTGCGCGGACTCACAGTGGGGACGGTTTTGCTGGCGGCAGTCTATGGTTTTCTGCCAATGGAATATCGGACTTCTCGCGCCTTGATTGTGTTGGGCGCAGTTTGGGGAATGTTCTCCTTGTGGGGACTGCGGGTCTTCTTACATTTTATGCGGCATAAAAACCTGAAAATCAGCGAAAAGCCACGTAATAACATGGTCATCGTAGGTAGTAAAGAGGAAAGTGAGCGCGTGGTGAATTTGCTACATCAGGCACAGGTAGAGCAGAATATTATCGGTACAATTTCGCCGGATACGGACTATGATAATGCCCGTTTTTTGGGTAATATTCGCCAATTAGATGAGGTCGTACATATTTACAAAATCAATGAAATTATTTTTTGTGCAAAGGATATATCGTCACAAGACATCATGCAATGGATGACCCGACTCGGCACAGAACCGGATTATAAGATTGTACCGGAAAAAAGCCTGAGCATCATTGGCAGTAATTCGAAAGATACGGCTGGCGACCTTTATACGATTGATATTCAATTTCGAATTGCTACGCCCATGAGTCAGCGCAATAAACGGGTGATTGACCTGCTTTTGTGTGCTGTATTTATCGTGCTTTTTCCTTTTTTAATTTTTATAATAAAAAATAAAGCGGGTTTTGTGCGGAATATTTTTTCGGTATTATTTGGACGAAAAACATGGGTCGGATATGCCCCCGTACCCGTAGAGACGCGATTAATGGCATCTCTACCCGACATACGGAAAGGCGTATTATCAACATTGGACGCATTGAAAATCAAGACATTAAACGAACCGACTATCCGTCGTTTGAATTTTATTTATGCAAAAGATTATACGGTGGATAGTGATTTGGAGATTGTATGGAAGGGGATGCGTGAATTAGGGAATTCTTGAAACTCCAATTAAGGTATTTTTAAGCTATCGTGGCATTATAATTGAAATAATTTACTCAAATTGCCCCACGAAAATTTAAACCTTCATTTTAAACAGATTTTGATATGAAAAAATTATTACTTTTTAATCTATTTATAGCTTTGTGTTTCAGTATGCAAGCCCAGATTAGCTTGGCTACGGGGCATATTCCTCAAATGGGAGACAAATTGTACATCGGCATTGACTCTTCCGAATATTTGTACGACAATCCTGACTATGACCTCAGTACGGGCGAAGGCAAAGCATGGAGTTTTGACCTTATGGAAATCGAAGATACACAAGTCAGGACGTACAAATCGGCAAGTGAGGGCAGCGCATCGACAGATTTTCCTGATGCCGAGATGATAGGACCTTTTTTGGGAGGCGAGGGCTACTACAAACAAGATGCTGACGGACTACATCTGCTTGGATACTATGGTTCACCCACCGAATTGCTTGATTTGGATTTGACCGTAGAATTTGACCCCACTTATAATTTACTACCCACCGATATGTCCTACGGTGACTCAGTGAATACCGAATATGCTTTTTATGTAGAACACAATGAAGCAATAAACGTCGAGGTTAGCGGAACGGAACTCACTATCAATGGTGCCAAATTACAGGTTACTTCTACGTTACAATACGTTGCCGATGGTTGGGGAACATTCACTACGCCTTACGGTACTTGGGATGTTTTGCGAGTCGTACAAACCGAATATCGCCATACGCAAGGCGAGGCAAATGTACCTTTTTTGGGCTGGCAAGACTTGGAGGCATTTGGTTTGGATGGCTTCGGATATGATACTTTGAGGACGATTATGTTTATCAATGACGAAATAAAAGAGTCCGTCATTGAATTTGAAATTGACAATGATGGATCGAATGCTGCCGATAACCCGACGAGAGCCATTCGATTCAAAATTCCCGAAAACCTCGTCGTTGATGTTGAGACACCCGAAACCAAACAAGACATCAATGTTGTCGCTTATCCTAATCCGGCTATCAACGATTTAAGCCTTTCGATGACGGGTTTTACACCCGGCATGTATTATATCAATGTATTTAATATGATAGGTAGAACCGTGATGCCGACGCAGCCCGTCGAAATCACCGGAGACAGTAGCATCCGCATGAATATATCTGACCTTAATAAAGGAATCTATTTGTATAATATAACCGATGCTTTTGGTAATATATTGACTACCAAACGACTCGTAGTAGTCAAGCCCTGATAAAGTTCAAGAATCAAATGCAAGTTCAGATATATCAAAATTTGAACTTGCATTTGATTTTTGGACTTGAGTTTCAAAATAACTCCAAAACATCATCCTTCAAATAATCATTCAAAATTCGCGGGAAAGCATACTTATCCAATTCATTTCTGCGTGCCTGTACGAAGCCATATTTCGTTCCTTCAAAATCCGCTTCAACATTCATTTCTACAAAAACAGCAACTATCTTTCTGTGGGTTAATATTTGGACAAACGGACGTGATATTTTTTTGATAAAAATATTTTTATTATTAAAAAAGGTCTGCCATTCGTCAGTCTCTTCTAATTCGGAAAGCACCAGCGTTTTTTCTTTTTCAATGAGAGGAAAGTCGTACAAATTTTGCCAAATATCGCCTGCTCCGCGCTTTTTTAGCCACACATTTTCACCTTCATTTAAAATTAAATAATGAAAATAGCGGGTTGTTTTTTTGAGTTTTTTAGACTTGACGGGTAGTGAATTGACCTTATTTTCGGCGATAGCCGTACAATCATTTTTCAACAAACAAGTCGTACATAGAGGTTGTTTGGGCTTACAATGTGTTGCCCCAAAATCCATAATCGCCTGATTGTACTGCGCTGGGTTTTGAGTATCTAAAAGTTCGTCGGCGAGTGCGCGAAAGGTTTTTTTTCCGGCAGTTGTATCTATGGGAATCGCCTCTCCAAAATAGCGCGACAAGACACGATACACATTGCCATCAACCACCGCATGAGGCAAATCGTAAGCAAAAGAAGCGATAGCTGCGGCGGTATAATCTCCTACGCCTTTGAGTGCGCGGATGCCTTCATAAGTATCTGGAAATGTGCCTTCTAAGTCGTAAGTAATGTGTTTGGCGGTAGCATGTAGGTTGCGCGCACGCGAGTAATAACCCAAGCCTTCCCACATTCGCATGACCTCATCTTCGGGCGCATCTGCCAAGTCTTTTACCGTAGGGTAAATAGCCCGAAAACGCTCAAAATAAGGCAGCCCTTGTTCTACACGCGTTTGTTGGAGGATAATTTCAGAAAGCCATATCAAGTAAGCATCTTTAATGTTTTTCCACGGCAAAGGGCGATGACTCTCCGCAAACCATTCTAATAAATGCTTTCTAAAATTTTCCTTTTTCATCCAAATCGTTACTTACTACTAATTCACTTTGCGAAAGCGATAATCACTAAATTCGAGGATATTGACATGATTATTTTCAAAACGTTTGATGACGGGTTTGCCTTCAGGTCCGGCTCTTCCTACGCCATAAACAGGTTGGAAATTGAAATTTGTGTGTAGTGCATTTGCCGTATTTTTAGGTAAAAATGATGGAAAATAAATACCGAACTCTGCAAGCATTTCGCCAAAGTACAGCATGGTGTCATAACCTTTAAATACATGCTCCGTCGGTGATGTTCCGTATTCACCCGCATAGCGACTAATGAAATTTCTAATTTGTGGGTCGTCTTGATTAATATAGACTTCACTGCCGATGAGCAAGTCCATATTTTCATAATAATTGTAATCCATTTTCTCAAATTTTTGGTCTTCCCATTGTGGCAAACCAATAACCTGAAGACGGTGCGAACTGCGATAAGGCGAAAGTTCGCGCATGACGTACGCCACAAAAGCAGGGTCGCGTGAAGGGACAATAACGACATTGTCTTGCCCTGCTACCATAAACTCATTGGCACGAATCGAAGAAGCTGTCGTGGTAGCCGCCATAGTCATATCAAAGGGATATTCTCGTAGGTTATACGCACCGGATTGATTGACGATATTACTCGCAAATTGTATCTCTTGCACACGATTTTTCATCGCTGTTCTTCCTTGCGGATAAATAATGGTAGCGACGCTCGTAGTACCGTATTTTTCCTTCACATATTCAAGCAGTCGTACAAATTTCATTTGAGTAGAAGGGTTGGCTTGTACGTAAAAAGGATTTTGTTCGGTGATGGTAGAAAGGTAATTGTAGGGCGATACCATGACCTTATTATTTTTGCGCGAAAACTCGGCAACTAATTGACAATTTTTCTTGTTGACCGGTCCAATAATGAGGTCGGCACTGTACAATGACGAACTGTTTAATAAGCCTTTTACGACATTTTCATCGTATTGAGTATCAAAGACATATATGCTCATGGGTACGCCTTTGGATTGCAAATCGGTAATTGCCATTTTTACACCTTCGTAAAACTCTAGTGCGAGTTTTGATTTTTGTGGTATTGGTCCGAAAGAAGTAAATTGATTGCCCAAAAACGGCATCATTATAACTACTGTATAGTAGTTTTTGAGCATTTTTTCTTCCTCAATTACCGCTACTTCAGCCACGCCTGTGGTGTCAATCCTGCTTAGTGTTAGTTCTTCTTTTGCTTCCTCTTTTTCATTTTCTTCTTCTGAATTTTCACTTTCAGTAATGTCATCTTCGCCCATGACATTCCATTTAACGGTATCGACTTTTTCTGTAGTACCTTCCGGTACGGGTTTATCCCATTTAGGGATTTTATTTGTCTCTTCGCCATCGCCATAATCGGGCTTTTCAATGGGTTTGAAAATACCACAGGCAGAAGAGAGGAAAATGAGAAGTAGTAAAGTGATAGATAATTTTATATAATTTAACATTGTTAAAATGTTTTGTCATTGTACTGATGGCTTTAACCGTCAAGTATTTTTTATGTTAATTTTTAAAACAATAACTTAATACATTGTTTTATAAATTTATTTACATTTTTTGACGTTTATTTTGAAATGAATCGAATCAAAAATGACGCGAATACTCACTGTATTTAAGGATTTTTTGGTGAAGAGTCATTTTAAAAGAAATACTCAAAAAAGTAAATAAATTTGTGAAACAGTGTACTAAGTAGTGAGACAAAAATATCCTTACTTTTTGACGGTTTCTTTTTCCGCTATTTTCCCTTACAAAAATCCTTACGTAGCGCAGGCTATGTGCGGTTTTTGTAAGAAAAACTATCGAAAAAATAACCACGTCAAAATTGTAAGCCTATTTTTGTCTCACTACTTACTAATATTTTTTAAACCACTTGACGACTGAAGTCGTCAGTACGTTTTTACTCCCATTCAATGGTCGCAGGTGGTTTTGTGCTAATGTCATAAACGACACGATTGATGCCGCGCACATTATTGATGATTTCATTGGATACTTTTCCGAGAAAATCGTAAGGCAAATGACTCCATTCGGCGGTCATACCATCAAGCGAAGTAACGGCACGTAGAGCAATCGCTTGTTCATAAGTGCGTTCATCGCCCATGACACCTACGGATTGTACAGGCAGGAGAATAACGCCCGCTTGCCAGACTTCATTGTATAGGTCGTATTTTTTTAAATGATCAATAAAAATCGCGTCTGCTTCTTGTAACATCGCGATTTTGGGGGGGGTGATGTCTCCGAGTATGCGTATCGCCAAGCCCGGTCCGGGGAAGGGGTGACGATTGAGAATGTGGGGAGGTAATTCGAGTGATTTTCCGACTCGACGCACCTCGTCTTTGAACAACATTCGGAGAGGTTCGACGATTTTTAAATTGAGTTTTTCGGGCAAACCACCTACGTTGTGATGTGATTTAATCGTAACTGAAGGACCATGCACAGAAATAGACTCTATGACATCGGGATAGATTGTGCCTTGTGCCAACCATTGAATGTCATCAAGTTTATTTGCCTCATTTTCAAATACTTCTATGAAAACACGTCCTATCGTTTTGCGCTTTTTTTCTGGGTCGCTAATGTCTTTTAATTCATCAAGAAAAGCTGCCTTTGCGTCAATTCCTTTGATGTTCAAACCGAGTCCTTGATACGATTCCAAGACTTGTTCGTATTCATTTTTGCGAAGCAAACCATTATCAATAAAAAAACAAAATAAGTGTTCACCAATTGCTTGGTGTAGCAATATCGCGGCGACAGAAGAGTCCACACCGCCGGACAAACCGAGCAATACTTTTTGATTGCCAATCTTTTGACGCAATTCTTGTACGGTGGTTTCTACATAAGATTCGGGTGTCCATGAATCGGTACAGCCTGCGATGTCAATGACGAAGTTTTTGATAAGGGTTTTTCCACTAAGACTGTGGGTGACTTCGGGATGAAATTGGAGGCAATAGACTGGTTGTGCAAATTTTTGGAGGTTAGAACGATAAGCCGCTACACCGATGTTTTCCGTGCCTGCGAGGAGGTGGAATCCATCAGGAATTTGAGCGATGGTATCGCCATGCGACATCCAGACTTGTGCTTCATTTACATTGGTAAAAAGCGGGTCGGATTGGATATTGGTGAGAAGGGCTTTGCCGTATTCGCGCTTGTCGGAGCGCATGACTTTTCCTCCAAAATGTTGCGCGACATATTGTGCGCCATAACAGATGGCAAGGAGGGGTTTTTCGCCGATAAGTTTTTCTATTTCAGGGTGTAAGGCATGTTTGTCAGTTACAGAAAAAGGACTACCAGAGAAGATAATGCCTGCGATGGAGTTGTCGATTTCGGGGATTTTATTGTAAGGAACAATTTCGCTATATACATTAAGTTCGCGTACCCGACGGGCAATGAGTTGGGTGTATTGAGACCCGAAATCAAGGATAAGGATTTTTTGCTGCATATCGGGGCAAAGATAGTAATTAAAGTACAAGTTGAGGTATGAAGTTCCTCAAAGACTATTTAAAACTAAAAATTTAGTTAAAGTTTTAGTTTTAACTAAAAAATTAGTTTAAAAGCTGTATATTTGCCGTGTGATTGCGTAAAAAGTGCTTATAAACTTTGATATATTACAAAAAAGGGCTACTTTTGCGCTCGATTTTTTAAAATTTTTAAAAATTAAAAAAAGACATGAAAAACGTCGTATTACTTTGTCTATTAGCACTTGCAGTAGGTTTCACTGCCTGCAAGAGCGATACTGCAGCTAATAAAGCGGAAGATACCGTGAATGCCTTGAATGACAAAAAAACACTTCCAAACGCTAACAGTAACACTGTAAAGCCAGTTAATCAAGTACCGGATGATACAGTAAATGTAGCTAAAATTGTTTTTGAAACACCAGAGCATGACTTCGGTTCTATTAAAGAAGGTGAGCAGGTAGAGCATACATTCAAATTCAAAAACACAGGTGTTGCACCACTCATCATTGAGAGTGCTAAATCAACTTGTGGATGTACTGTACCTCAGTGGCCAAAAGAGCCTGTTGCTCCGGGTGAAAGCGGTGAAGTTACAGTCAAATACAATAGTAAGAATAAGTCTGGATTGCAGACCAAGCCTATCAACATTATTGCCAATACATGGCCAAAGTTGACCAGTGCTAAAATCAAAGTTACTGTAGAAAAATCAGAAGAATCAACTACTGCTAAACAATAGTAATTAGTTGAAATGTTAAGAGCATGTTTAAATTGGTTAATTCGTTTTGATTAACCATGTACAGACAAACAAAATATTATGCAAACCTTGCTTTTACAAGCCGGAAATGAGGGAATGATTAACCTCGTTTTTATGGCTGCAATCATGTTGGTGGCTTATTTTTTCTTGATTCGTCCGCAAGCCAAGCGTGCGCGTGAGCAGCGTGGCTTCGCAGAAGAACTTGAAAAGGGTATGGACATCGTTACCGCTGGTGGTATTCATGGCAAAATTTCCAAAATTGATGGCGATGAAGTCACCATCGAAGTATATAACAAAACATACTTGAAGGTAGAAAAAAATACCATTAATATGGAAATGACCAAAGCCGCTGCCGATAGAGAAACAGCCAATAGTGCAAGTTGATATCGACAAAATAAAAGCATTTTTGCAAACAGATAGGGCAATACTGATGGGCTGCATCGGTATTGCCCTTATTGTTTGGCTGTTTATGAAAATGTCGCAAACCCACGAAACGGAAATTCCACTAATCGTCAACTTCACCGCACCCGATGACAAAATATTTGCCACTCGCCCCGACAGTATCATCAAACCCAAAATAAGTGGTACAGGCTGGGCATTGTTCCGTAGATATATTACTGCCCAACGTCCGGTTATCAATGTAGATGACCTTAGCAGCCTACCTACCCAAACCGTCAGTGCATCCGAATTGGAAACACTCATCCAACGACAACTTCCCACACAACTCAGGGCTGGACTTCGGTCTTATCAATTTGTGAATATCCAACTCGACGATAAAGCGCAAAAGCGCATTCCGCTCGTCATACGACGGAAGATTCGACCTGCACCACAATATCAATTTGTCGTACCGCCCCGCCTCGAACCGGATAGTGTCACGATTTACGGACCAAAAACACTGATTGATACGACAAAAAGCTGGACAACCGAACTTCTCGAAATTAGCGATATAAAAGAAGATATCAAGCCTCGTGTCACACTGAATCCTCATCCCAACTCAGAAGTCAGTTTTGACACCACTCAAATCGTATGTGATATAAAAGTCGAACAATTTACCGAAAAAACACTCGAAGTTGACATCCAAATCATCAATGCGCCCGATACCTTATTGCTCACCATTCATCCCTCCAAAATAAAAATTACCTGCCGTGTCGGACTCAGCAATTACGACAAAGTCGATAAAACCCAATTTGCTGCCGTTGCCGATTTCAGAAAAGTTAATGTCAATAATTCCAATTACGCACCTGTAAAAATCACGCGCGTTCCAGACTTTGTCAAAAACACCGACGTACAACCCAAAGATGTCGAATTCATCATCAGCCGATAAAACCTGACATATCGTCATGTTTTTAAAGTCTTTGATGTAAATTTGCCCTCCCCTCACCACAAAATAATTCGCAATATGATAAGCGTTAATGAAGCCACTCAAATCGTACTTGACAACCTGATGTCACCCCACACAGAGCATATTCCTATTGCCAAAGCAACAGGACGTATCTTACAAGAAAATCTGATTAATGACCGCGACCTCCCACCCTTCAATCGCGTAACAATGGATGGTATTGCGATTGATTTTTTATCATTTAAAAATGGACAACGCGATTTTAAAATAGAAAATATTGCCGCAGCCGGTTCACCTCAAATTACGCTCCAAGACCCCACGAATTGTATCGAAATTATGACCGGAGCGATGTTGTCCATTCATACAGATACCGTTATTCGATATGAAGATGTCACTATTTCAAATGGCATTGCTACCATTCAAAATGAAACGATAAAACAAGGACAAAATGTTCATTATCAAGGCTCTGATAGAAAAAAAAACACCATAGCCGCAGAGTCAGGCACACGCATTGGTCCTGCTGAAATCGGCGTAGCCGCTTCCGTCGGAAAGCCTGAATTGCTCGTTTCGAGCTTACCCAAAATACAAATTATTTCTACGGGCAACGAACTCGTTGAAGTCCACCAAACACCCCTTCCTCACCAAATTCGCGCCTCCAATGTTCACACGATACAATCAACACTTGACATCTGGGGTGTCGAAGCCAACCGCCTTCATTTACCCGACGACAAAGCCGACATCAAAGCCCAACTGAACGAAAGCATCCGTCAGTACGATGTGCTGATATTAAGCGGAGGCGTGTCCAAAGGCAAATTCGACTTTATACCCGATGTTCTCAATGAACTCAACGTACAAAAACTATTTCATCGCGTCAAACAACGCCCCGGAAAACCCTTCTGGTTTGGGCGAACAACAGATACTTTTGTCTTTGCCCTTCCCGGCAATCCTGTTTCCTCATTTATGTGCCTCAATCGTTATTTTAAAATGTGGTTATACCACAGTCTGCGCCTCACACCCCAACCCATTCCTCATATTTCGCTCGCGGCACAGGTACATTTCAAACCTGATTTGACTTATTTTTTACCCATTAAATTACAATATTCCACCAAAGGCGATGTCACGGCTATTCCCATGAAAGGTAATGGTTCAGGCGATTTTGCGAATATGGTTGACATTGATGGATTCTTAGAATTAAAATGTGGAAAAAATATTTATGAGGCAGGAGAGGCATATCACTTGATTAGTTGGAAATAAACATGCAACTTTATAAGACCTTTTCTCGTTTAAATAAACGTAAAAGTGACACGACAAAAATTTATCAAACAACAATCGTTATAAAAAACTTAGTTAAAATTCCTTAAAAGTTTTTTTACAACCAAATACTCCCTAAATTCGTTTTTATAAAACATTCTTTATATGACATGATTTGAATACCGCAAAAATGTCATGTTGACAAATAGTGGCACGATCTTGTTTAGGTTTAAATGAATAGGGGATGAGGCATAAATAAATTAAGTTTTTTGACACAGTTATTTTTTCTTTAGACGAACCAAATTTGACGCGAATAGCCAAGTTATTTAAGGAAAATTTGGTGAAGTATAAAGGAAAAAGAACAAGTCAAAATCTGAATTTATTTTTGCCTCATCCCTCAGTAGTAAGTCAATCTAATTATGATATGTTGCTTTGAGTGAAATTTTTTCGAGTACGAGGCGGAGGTTATTCAGCATAGCCGTAGCTACGCTGGATGTTCTCCAACAAAGTAATCGGACAAATTTCGCCAAATGAACTTATCATAATTAGTTTGACTTACTACTAAGTGTGAATTTTGCCTCGTTCCAAAGCAAAAATATTAGTATAATTTTTCATAAAAAAACAAAAATACGTATAAAGTAAGTGAGTCAGATAAAAAGCTAACTTCTGACTACTCCATTCTCCACTTACTCATTCTACCGAAGCACAAATACGTCCGTGTTTTTTTTTGACCAATAATGACTAATCACCAAATACAAGGGTTCAAAAATACATTACAATGAAAAAGAAGGTTTCTCCCAAGGTAAAAGAGATTATTTCCCAGAGTAGAAAAGAGGCATTGCGACTGGGACACGACTATATAGGCACAGAACATCTATTGCTCGGTATCGTCGGTAAGCCTACTAACAGTCTCGCGGTGAAAGTACTCGTCTCACTCGGCATTGACTTAGAAGAACTCAAGGAAGTGATTGATGACAATGCCAGCCCAAGAGGTAGAATGGCAAATCCGGGCATCGAACTCGGCGAATTGCCACTCAACCGTCATGCCGAAAGAGCGTTGAAGACCATGACACTCGAAGCACATGTACAAAAAAACGAGGAAGTCTGCCCCGAACACCTCCTAATGGCTATACTTAAATATCCCGAAACTGTCGGTGCTCAAGTTCTCAACGATCTTGACGTAGATTACGAACATTACAAAACAGAAATGGAATACGTACGACACGAAATACAAGGCGAAGCCCATGAGCCGGACGAGTTTGACGATGATGATGATATGGGAGGACGTGGATTTCAGCAAGGCGGTAGCGGACAACGCAAAGGCAATTCAAAATCACGCACGCCTGTACTCGACAATTTCGGACGCGACATCACCAAACTATCTGAAGAAGGTCGCCTCGACCCCATCATTGGGCGTGAGACTGAAATAGAGCGCGTTTCACAAATATTGAGTCGCCGTAAAAAGAACAACCCAATACTCATCGGTGAACCGGGAGTCGGTAAAACAGCAATCGTAGAAGGACTCGCACTGCGAATTACGCAACGAAAAGTATCGCGAGCTTTATTCGGCAAGCGGATTGTGATGTTGGATTTGGCAGCACTCGTAGCCGGCACAAAATATCGTGGTCAGTTTGAAGAGCGTATGAAAGCGATTATGAATGAGTTGGAAAAATCGCGTGATGTGATTCTTTTTATTGACGAAATTCATACGATAGTAGGTGCAGGTGGCGCGACAGGTTCATTGGATGCTTCCAACATCTTCAAACCAGCACTCGCGCGTGGTGAGTTGCAATGTATCGGCGCATCTACCTTAGATGAATACCGTCAGCACATTGAAAAAGACGGCGCATTGGATCGTCGTTTCCAAAAAGTCATAGTCGATCCGCCTTCACCCGAAGAGGCAGTTCATATTTTAGAAAATATCAAACCAAAATACGAGGAATTTCATAATGTCGAATACCAAGAAGGTGCGATTGAAGCCTGTGTAAAGCTCAGTAATCGCTATATTACTGACCGCTTTTTACCAGACAAAGCCATCGACGTACTCGACGAAGTAGGCGCAAGGGTACACCTCAAAAACATCCACGTACCTAAGCATATCCTCGAATTAGAACAAAAAATAGAAGCCCTCAAAGAACAGAAAAATCAAGCAGTCAAAAACCAGCAATACGAAAAAGCTGCTGACCTTCGCGATGATGAAGCCAAGCTGATTCGTCAGTTGGAATTTGCTCAAATGCAATGGGAAGAAGAAGCTAAAGTCAAACGCTATCCCGTTGATGAAGAGGACATTGCAGAAGTCGTAGCCATGATGACGGGTATTCCTGTCAAGCGTGTAGCACAAAGTGAAAGCAAGCGACTGCTCAATATGGTGGATGACTTACAAAAGTCTGTCATTGGACAAAAAACTCCCGTCAAAAAGGTCACTAAAGCCATACAGCGTAATCGCGTTGGTTTGAAAGACCCAAGTAAGCCTATCGGCTCATTTATCTTTCTCGGACCTACGGGAGTTGGTAAAACCGAATTGGCAAAAGTACTTGCTCGCTACCTCTTTGATACAGAGGATGCACTCGTGCGAATCGACATGAGTGAGTACATGGAAAAATTCTCTATCAGTCGCCTCATTGGTGCGCCTCCGGGATACGTGGGTTACGAAGAAGGTGGACAATTGACCGAAAGAGTACGTCGCAAACCGTACTCTGTTATCCTTCTGGATGAGATTGAAAAAGCACACCCCGATGTGTTCAATATCTTATTGCAAGTACTTGATGACGGACAATTGACAGACGGACTCGGTCGTAAGGTCGATTTTAAAAATACCCTCATCATAATGACATCGAATATCGGTGTACGAGACCTCAAAGACTTCGGTCAAGGTGTTGGTTTCCAAACCAAATCACGTAAAGAAGGTGCTGCTGACCACGCGAAAAGCGTCATTCAGAATGCACTCAAACGCACTTTCTCACCAGAATTTTTGAATCGTATTGATGATGTCGTTATTTTCAATAGCTTGGAGCAAGAGCATATCTTTAAGATTATCGACATTGCGCTCGAAGACCTTTATAAGCGTATCGGCGAAATGGGATACAGTCTCAAATTGACTGATAAAGCTAAAAAATTCCTCTCAGAGAAAGGTTATGACCCGCAATATGGAGCAAGACCGCTTCATCGGGCTATTCAAAAGTACCTTGAAGACCCACTCGCAGAGGCTATTTTGAATGAAGGACTTGTAGAAGGCGATACTATCAAAGCAGACCTCGCAAAAGATGAGGTTGCGCTCGACATCACGCTGCCGAAACGCAAAAAAGCGAAACCGGAAAAGGCAGAAGACAACGACTTGAATTAAGATTCTTTTTTTAATATAAATGGAAAAAGCGACTCGAAACTTAGTTTTGAGTCGCTTTTTATTTTGATAAATTTGTCTTGTTATATGCGTGAGTTTCATTGAACTTGTACTCGACAATTGCGCTTCTACTATACAATCTACCATTCCCTATATATCCTATCGACCTGACTGCCGTAATGCCCCGGTGCGCCCGTGCCATCAAGGGCATCCTGTCCTAATCCCGGAATATTACTGTATAGTTTTTTCTTCCATTGCGGATCATGTCGTTCTCCGCGTGCCGTAGAATGTAGTAGTTCAAAATCACCGTTTGCAAGGCTTGGGTTGTAAAAAACGAACTTCACATCAGACTGATTATCAAGTGTTCGTGTGTAAAACCAAACCTCATAAGGCGGTGCGCTGGGTTCGCTTTGTTGCGAGACTACATCGCTTGGTGTGCCGTATCTCAGATAAATTTGTCCTCTGTCGGTTTGATAGCCTTTGCCCATTGCATTGGTGAATAATTTGTTGACAACATCCACACGTTTCATGTATTCATCGTAAGGTTCTTCGGGGTCAACTTCATTGATTTTTGTCCAATAATAACACAGCAGTTGTCGTTTTTGCAAATCATCTTTTTTACGCACAACTTTATTTAAAGTGTACATTTCATCACCTACTAATAGCGGACTCAAAGCACGTACCGATGTATTGAGTCGGTCTGCGTCGAGTGCCTCTACGAATGTTCCTGTAATGTCTATTTTTTCGTAATCTGTAATGTCGGAATCAGGAAAAGGATAACTGCGTCGCAGTTTTAATGCCTTACTTTTGAGCAGTTCATTTTGGGCATTGCGGACTTCTATGACCAGTTCGTACTCGCCCTCCGGCAAAGTAGAAATATCCATTTGTGCCATAACGACATTGACGGGAGCAACAGTGTGTTTTTTGAAACCCATTAAGCCTGTAATAGGTTCACCCTTTGCTCCGGCAGCTTGTACGTAATATCGCGTCAAATACTTGCCTTCCAAGTGCGTATCCGTATTATATATTTCGGTATAAAAAATCAATTTTTTAACAAAACTCGGATACACATCGAAGGTAAAAGGACGAAGTATATAACCGTGTTTGACGTATTGTCCTTCTTCTTCGGTCGCTTCAAAATCACCCAACAATTGTACATCTGAAATAGCAATTTCATCGCCTTCGTAATTCATTATAACAGGAGCTTGCAGCAAAATCGTATTGCCGGTTTGGTGGCGGTCTGTCATGCTGACATCAAGTGTATATTCGCCATTCGGCATAGAGAGACGAAGCATATCTATTAATGCAATACCACTCGGAGTAGCTGTTTTTATAGTTGGACTTTGTATGGTGTAGCTTTCCGTATTTACAATTTTATCATTTTGTAAAACATTGATATTTAAATCAATAACGGCTTGATAAAATTCTTCTTTGTCATTATCCACCCTTCCGAAAGTGACGGATTTTCCTTTTACATGAAAATATATTTCAATGTAATTTTCTTGTTCTATTCCTTTAAATGTGGCGTATTTGACACTCGCATCAATGGCAAAAAGAGTATTGCAAAGGCAAGCTAAAACGAAAAATATGGATAGGCGATATATCATAAATTTGAAGGTTTGATGTTTTACAAATATACTAAAAAAATACATCATTTTCTTTTTGAATTTAAAACCTCAATTGAACTTAACCATTCTCGTTTATCTCTCTATCAAAGCGCGTTCATTTTCAAAATCATATAAAGTGAGTCGTTGTATTTCGTAATGTGCTGTCCAAAAACTGCGGAGGGCTTCTGTGTAATTTTGTTGGGCGGAGATTTGTTCTCTCAAAGCTACATTCAATTCTGTGACATCAACTTTGCCTACTGTGTAGCGTTTTTGGGTGATGTCATATCGTTTTTCGGCGACTTCATTTGTTCGTTCTGCAATTGCCAATTGGCTACGAATAATATCGAATTGGCGTATTTTCAATGAAACATTTCGTTCAAAATTAATGTTTTCTTGTTCGATAGTAAGCTCCAATAATTCGCGGTCTGCTTCTACCATCTGGCGTTTACTTTTCGCTCTGCCCCAGTCGGCGATCGGCACGCTGATACCCACCGAAATATTTTCTTGGTCTTCCAGCGGAAAGGCATAAATATTCTGAAACCGCTCATCTTGTTTCGACAATCCAA